>POVV01000102.1_pt1 | contig 77123 bp, 65 predicted proteins | sample 1560271 | NCBI WGS metagenome assembly POVV01 (sample SAMN08337232, study PRJNA429181) | Bioreactor metagenome, whole genome shotgun sequencing project. | biome: cows' rumen and soil; feature: anaerobic; isolation source: anaerobic chemostat enrichment culture, galacturonate as sole carbon... | reverse complement strand
TCATGCAGCCGTCACCCATAAAGGTATAAGTGAAATGGTCAACCACGTCGTGGCCTTGACGGTTAAACTGGGCGGCCAGCGTGCGCTCAGCAATCGCCATCCCTACCGCATTACAAATGCCCTGACCTAGCGGCCCGGTGGTGGTTTCTACGCCCGGCGCATAGCCGTATTCCGGGTGACCCGGCGTGCGGGAATGCAACTGACGGAACTGTTTTAAATCGTCGATAGATAAGTCATAGCCGGTGAGATGAAGCAGGCTATAAATCAGCATAGAGCCATGACCATTGGAAAGAACAAAGCGGTCACGGTTCGCCCAAAGCGGATTAGTCGGATTGTGGTTGAGGAAATCCCGCCACAGGACTTCGGCAATATCAGCCATGCCCATCGGGGCTCCGGGGTGGCCGGACTTGGCCTTTTGCACAGCATCCATACTTAACGCACGGATAGCGTTGGCGAGTTCTTTATGAGAGGGCATTATTAACTCCATTTAGATGAAATTTTCAGGGGTAAAATAAAATGTATGCAAAATTTATCTGCTATCCCACAGCATTACGCGATGGGTGTATTTAGTCGGTATAGTTATAACAGTTTATCTACCCCAAGAAGTTAAATTTTTATAGGAAATCTATCAGAGCTTGGCTGCCAGCATTGCTTCTAGCTTAGCCTGATCGACCGCAAACAGGCGAATACCTTCAGCCAGCTTATCAATCGCCATCGGATCTTGATTATGCTGCCAGCGAAATTCTGCTTCAGTCATCATGCTCGGCCGGTTTAATACTTCATTAGTCGGGAACAGTTTACGCTCGACCGGACCCTGACTTTCTTGGAGCTGTTTCAATAGGGCCGGTGAAATGGTTAAACGGTCACAGCCGGCAAGCGCCAGCACTTGCTCAGTGCGCCGGAAACTGGCACCCATGATAACGGTCGGATAACGGTGTTGCTTATAATAGTGGTAAATCTCTCTGACAGAGATGACTCCGGGATCGGTTTCGGCCTGATAGTCGGTAATCGGTTGTTTAGCCTGATACCAATCGTAGATCCGGCCGACAAACGGCGAGATCAAATATACGCCAGCCTCTGCACAGGCTCGGGCTTGTGCAAATGAGAACAGCAGCGTCAGATTACAGTTGATGCCTTCGTTTTCCAGCTCTTCTGCCGCACGGATACCTTCCCAGGTTGCGGCCAGCTTGATCAAAATGCGTGATTTATCAATGCCCGCTTTTTGATATAGCGAGACTAGCTTGCGGGCTTTAGCGACGCACATGCCTCGATTGAAAGAGAGTCGGGCATCCACTTCGGTAGAAATCCTTCCCGGAATGCTTTTAACGATCTCCGCACCGATATATACCGCTAAACGATCGCAGGCGTTAATTAGCTGAGTCTCTTTATCGCCACCCTGTTGTTTTGCATCATTGATGGCTGCATCGATAAGATATTGGTACTGAGGGAGTTCGGCGGCTTTAAGAATTAATGATGGGTTGGTTGTGGCATCTTCAGGAGAGAAATTTCTAATTGAGTCAAGATCTCCGCTGTCGGCGACGACGGTAGTGACTTTTTTTAGCTCATCGAGCTGGTTCATAAGGGATTTCCTTTAATCATATATAAACCGATGCCCCGGTTGTGTGAGAACCGGGGTACAGGCAGCAGGGTTAACCCTGCTGCATTTGTTGTTCGTAATAGCTGATTCTTTCCACTTTGGCCGTTGAATTACCACCGTCGAACTCAGATTCAAGCCAAGCATCAATTAGCGTTTTTGCTAATTCACCGCCAATAACCCGTGCACCTAAGCAGATGATCTGAGCATCGTTACTTTTTCTGGCCCGCTGGGCAGAGAAGGTATCGTGACATTGTGCGGCACGGATCCCCGGAACTTTGTTGGCTGAAATACTCATACCAATACCGGTTCCGCAGATTAAAACCCCACGCTGATGTTTGCCGTCTTTGATTGCCTGAGCAACCTGAACGGCTATATCCGGGTACATCGTCGGTTCACGGTGTTGATCGCAACTGTAATCGACAACCGTAATGCCCTTATTCTGAAGAAAAGCAATGAGTTGGTTTTTCATATCAATAGCCGCGTCATCACAGCCGATAGCAATAGACAACATATGTATATTTCACCTCTTAACAAATTTAACTGTAATCCGGTTAATCATTTCTACTGCTGCTGTGCATCATAGTTAACGGGCTAAAGGTTAAGTTATTGAGCAAAATTATTCGGTTAGCAGATAGATAAAAATGACGTTCACTACAAAAGTTCATTGCTTGTTCTTTTGTTTATTATATTCGATCTTTTCATATGTCAAGTCAACAAACTTATGTTCGATTTTTAATTGATTTCTTTTTACCTATCTTTTTTGTGTCTATTTTTAATCTGATATTTTGTGTTTTATTGGAACAAATGATCGTGTAATTTGGGTTTTATTTATGATCTATCTCACAATGCGAGTATTTTTTGATAGCCAAAAGACATTTTTTACACATATTGTTCAATCGTACAATTAAGGTTCTTATGTTCATTGCGTGTTCATGACGGGTTGAAATATCTAACAAAATGGTTGTTAAAGGAGTTCAGCATGTGTAACGAATGTTCTAAAGATGCTCAGATGGCAGAAGGTATTCCACAGAAAATGCGCGCGGTTGTCGCTTATGGACCGGGCGATTATCGTTTTGAGATAGTCCCGGTTCCGACTATCGATGCAAAAGAGATTCTGGTTAAGGTTGAAGGGTGCGGTATTTGCGCCGGTGATACTAAGGCTTTTGGTGGTGCTCCCAGCTTCTGGGGCGATGATAAACAGCCTTCCTATATTAAAGCGCCGATGATTCCCGGTCATGAGTTTATCGGTCATGTTGTCGGGCTTGGTGCTGAAGTAGAAGGTTTCAAATTAGGCGATCGCGTAACGTCCGAACAGATTGTTCCTTGCTGGGAATGCCGTTTCTGTAAGCGTGGTCAGTACTGGATGTGTGAAAAACACGATCTTTATGGCTTCCAGAATAACGTTAATGGTGCGATGGCCGAATATTTAAAATTCACCAAAGAGGCAATCAACTATCACGTTCCTGACGACCTTCCTTTAGAGAAAGCCATTTTAATTGAACCTTACGCCTGTTCTTTCCATGCGGTACAGCGGGCCAATATCAAACTGGGCGATGTGGTCGTGCTGGCCGGTGCCGGTACTCTAGGCCTGGGCATGATTGGTGCAATTAAGAAATCTGGCCCTGCCAAGCTGATTGTTCTGGATCTGTCCGATGAGCGCTTAGCGCTGGCTAAGAAGTTTGGTGCCGATCTGGTAATGAATCCGGCTAAAGAAGACGTAATTACGCTTATCAAAGATATGACCGACGGCTATGGCTGCGATATTTATATTGAAGCAACCGGCGCTCAAAAGGCAGTGGATCAGGGGTTAACTCTGCTGCGTAAGCTAGGGACCTTTGTTGAGTTTTCGGTCTTTAAAGATCCGGTAACCGTGGACTGGAGCATTATCAGCGACCGCAAGGAGCTTGATGTTTTGGGATCTCACCTCGGACCTTACTGCTATCCGTTAGTGATTGAAGGTATCTGTAACGGAGACCTGCCGACAGAAGGCGTTGTGACTCATATCCTACCTCTAGAGAAGTTCGCCGAAGGCTTTGAGCTGGTTGAAAAAGGCGTTGGCTGTCTGAAAGTCGTTCTCGATCCAAATATGAAGTAATCAGGGTCCCTGCCTACTGAGTAAGGCGGTTTTCCTTACGGGGAAAACTCGCCTTAATTCAGGTCGGTCAGGGTAGATGCTGATAAATAGCCTCGATTAATAAGTCCGATAATAAGTGATAAAAATCAATATTAATCATTAGGTTATTATCAAACTATAGGTGATAAAACCATGTTAAATAATTTGGTAAATAGGATCGGACTACCTAAGAAAATATTATTAGGCTATGTCGGGGTATTGATATTTATGGCCGGTGAAGGCTTAGAGCAAAGTTGGCTATCTGACTTTATTATCCGCCGCGGGCTGACGGTCGAAGAGTCCGGCATCATGTTCAGCGTTTACGGTTTTGCGGTTGCGATAGCGGCATGGCTTTCTGGCGTACTGGCGGAAATGTTTACCGCTAAAAGGGTGATGGCCGCAGGCGTAGTGATCTTTTTGATCGGATCGGTATTGTTCCTATCCGTTGGATTACCGAGTAATAATCTGGCGATTATGGTACCGACCTATGCCCTTCGCGGGCTGGGTTATCCGTTATTCTCCTACGGGTTCTTAGTTTGGATTGCCTATGAGGCGCCAAAAGCTAAACTCGGTTCGGCAGTAGGCATCTTCTGGTTTGTGTTTACCGGCGGGCTAAGCGTTATCGGTGTTTACTACGCCAGTATTGCTCTGCCGTTGATTGGCGAGATGATGACCTTATGGAGCGGGATTATCTTTGTGCTGGTAGGGGCGGTAATCGGCCTGATGTTAAGCAAAGATACTAAAGTGGCTACCGCATCAGATGAGCCGCCTAAAACCTTCGCCTACCTGTTTAAAGGCGTTTCGATTGCCTTCGAAAACTACAAAATCGGTCTGGGCGGAATTGTCCGTACCATCAACCTATCGTTCGCATTTGGTTTAATTGTTTTTCTTCCTACCTATCTGCAGGATGTTATTGGCTTTACCCGCGATCAGTGGCTGTCTATTTATGCCTTTATGTGGACCATCAATATCATTTTTAACCTGCTGTCTGGCGTAATCAGCGACAGATACGGCTGGAGCAATACCGTTATGTGGTTTGGCTGCGTCGGCAGTGCCATCTTTGTTCTGCTTATCTACTACGTCCCGACCCACTATGGCGTTGAAGGCTATACCTACACCATGTTGGTTGCCGGTGCTTTGGGTGCCTGTTTTGCCGGATTCGTTCCTCTTTCAGCCATTATGCCAACCCTCGCTCCAAATGATAAAGGCGCTGCGATGTCAGTGCTGAATTTAGGTGCCGGGCTTTGTGCCTTTGTCGGCCCGCTGATCGTCACCCTGTTTATTACACCGGTGGGTATTGAAGGGGTTATTTGGATTTTCTCCGGTTTATATATTGTCGCCGCAATTCTGATGAAGTTTGTCACATTGCCGGACGATCATGCCGAAGAGTCTTTTGATCAAGACCAACAGGATACGGTAAATGCAATGAAGGAGAGCCGCTAAGCACCGGCGCTATCTAGGTATTTATCGCGCTTTTCCTATCACTGGTTAGGTTTAGCATCAAACATTAGCTTTGTTATTGATTGACCGTTAAGGAATTAAAAACCATGACTAAAGAATATAAAGGGTTTAATACCGATTTTTCTCTCGAAGGTAAAGTGGCCGCAATCACCGGCGGTGCGGCCGGTATCGGCCACGCTATTGCTGAGCTGTTTATTGCCAAAGGTGCAAAAGTTGTTCTGCTCGACAGAGCCGACAATGTGGTGGTTGCCGCCGGTCAATTGGATAGCCGCAATGCCGTTGGTTTTTATTGTGATGTTGGTGATGCCGAGTCAGTTAAGCAAGGGGTCGATAAAGCGATTAAGGCGTTCGGTCAGTTAGATATTCTGGTTAACAGTGCCGGAATTGTGGCGCTGGATCCGGCTGAAGAGGTCACTGAACAGGATTGGGATAAGACCATAGCCGTCAATTTAAAAGGCGTATTTTTAACCAGCCAACAGGCCGGAAAACATTTTATTAAACAAGGACACGGCAAAATCGTCAATCTGGCTTCTCAGGCCGGAGTCGTTGCACTACCTAACCATCTGGCCTATTGCACCAGTAAAGCCGGCGTTATTGGTATGACCAAAGTGCTGGCTTTGGAGTGGGGCCCGTTAGGCGTACAGATTAATGCGATTTCTCCAACGGTGGTGCTGACAGAGCTGGGGCGTAAAGCATGGTCAGGTCAGGTTGCTGAAGATATGAAACAGCTTATTCCGGCCCGCCGCTTTGCTTACCCGCCAGAAATTGCCGCCTGCGCGCTGTTCTTAGCCAGTGATGCTGCGGATATGATTACCGGTGCAAACCTTGTGATTGACGGTGGTTATACCATCCAGTAGTTACCGACAGGTAACCTATTGTTGATTAAAGATTTTTATTTAATTTGTTTTTATCTTTCAGGAGTTTGCTATGAACCGAATTATTAACGATCCCGACCACGTTGTTGAAGATGCGATAAAGGGCTATTTGGCTGCTTATCCGGAGTTCTTTGCTAAAACTGATCATGAAAAGGTACTCAAACGCCCGGATACTCCCCGCAAGGGAAAAGTAGGCATTGTTACCGGCGGTGGCTCAGGCCACGAACCGGCCTTTTTAGGCTATATCGGTAAAAATATGTTGGATGCCGTGGCGATTGGCGAAATATTTTCTTCTCCGGCCGCCGGTGCATTTTTAGAAGCCTTTAAAGTTGCTGACGGTGGTGCAGGCGTTGCCTGTTTATATGGCAACTACGCCGGCGACAATATGAATGTCAAAATGGCGGCTAAAAAGGCGGAAGCCGCAGGTATCAAAGTCAGAACGGTTGTGGCTAACGATGATGTTGCCTCAGCGCCACCAACGGAAAAAGAGAAGCGCCGGGGCGTAGCCGGTGAAATCTTTATGTGGAAAGTGGGCGCAGCTGCGGCGGCTAAAGACTATGACCTTGACGGTGTGATTACCGCAGCGCAAAAAGCCATTGATAACTGCCGGTCAGTCGGCGTGGGATTAACCTCTTGTACTATTCCTGCGGTAGGTAAACCTAATTTCCATATTGAAGACGGCATGATGGAAGTGGGAATTGGTCACCACGGTGAGCCGGGCATTCGCGTAGAGCCGCTGCAAAGTGCAAAACAGATCGCTAAAACCATGGTGGATCTAGTGGTCGAAGACGTCCCCTTCGTTAACGGTGACGATGTGGCCGTGCTGATCTCCGGGCTGGGTGCGACGCCGACCGTTGAGCTGTATATCTACTACGCAGAAGTGGTCAAGTTACTGGAAGAGAGAGGGATCAAAATCTATCGCCCTTATATCGGTAACTACTTTACCTCGCTGGATATGATGGGCGTCACGCTGACGCTGATGAAACTGGATGATGAATTAAAGACATTAATTGATGTACCGACCCATTCATTAGGCTTAACCCAGGTGGAGTAAGGGATATGAAAGCACTGTGTATAAAAGACGGAACCCCGATTGTTGAAGATTTGGTGAATACCATTATTGCAAACCGCGAATACCTCAGTGAGATCGACGGCGCTATCGGTGACGGTGACCATGGTATCAATATGGCTAAGGGCTTCAATATTTGCGCCGATAGCATCAAAGGTAAGTCTCTGACGGTAGCTGAAGCGCTTGATGTGTTATCCGATTCTTTAATGGAAGGTATCGGTGGTTCTATGGGCCCACTTTACGGCAGTATCTTTATGGGTATGGCCGATAGCGTGCGCGGTCGCGATAAAATCGATGCCCAAGGCTTTGGCATTATGCTTAGAGGCGGACTTTCCTGCCTGCAGGATGTCAGTACCGCCGGCGTGGGTGATAAGTGTTTGATGGATACGCTTATCCCTGCGGTTGAAGCCTATGAACTGGCTCAACAACAGAATAAATCCTTCGTTGAATCACTCAGCCTGATGAAGGGGGCTGCAACCGCAGGTCGTGATTCTACTATCGATTTAGTGGCTAAGATTGGCCGGGCAAGTCGCTTAGGCGAACGTTCCCGGGGTGTTTTGGACGCCGGTGCAACCTCATGCTGTTTAATATTGAATCGACTGGCCGATTCAGTAGAACAGCGGTTGGTGTAAGCTAAAGTCCAGCCCGGTTCTGAGATTCTTCCCCTTTTCAGAACCGGGCTTTTTGTTTTTATGGCTGCTGCTGAAGCATATTCAAAATAGTCCGGGCGTTAGAGGCGCTGGTGGCGATAATATCGATCGCTCCGGTGCGCAGAGCGCCAAGAATAGCTAAAGCTTTAGTATTTTCAGAGGCAATGGCAATAACGCAGGGAATCTGACGAAGTTCTTCAGTACTGATGCCGATTACCCGATCGTTCATTACCGTATTAGCCGGCTGGCCCTGAGCATTAAAGAAGTCATAGCCGGCAATTTCACCGGTCACGCCCTGATGCAGGCTTGCATCGACAATCTCTTGCGGGGTAAACCAGCCCAGCTTTACCATATAGCTGTTTTCGTTCATGTCACCGATTCCCACAATAGCAATATCTGCTTTACGGGCCCTGTCCAGCGTCTCTTTGATGGTACCGTTTTGCATAAAAGCTTCTTTTAGCGCGCGGTTTTCAACATAGGCCGGGGCGTAAAGGGTTTCGCTGGTGCCGCCAAATTTTTTGGCTAAGCGACGGCTGATATGGTCGGCGTTAATCGCATCACCGGGGCGATGTGTTCCACCTATTCCGCAGATAAAACGACAGTTTCTTTCCGGTACTATGCTGACGTGGTCGGCAACTGCGGCAATATTACGGCCCTGACCTACAGCCAATACCGTATTGTCTTTTAAGTTAGTGGCTAAATAAGCTGAAACTAATGAGGCAACCTGACGACGTTGCTCATCTTCATCCTGATAATCCAGAGCTATCAGCGCACGCTTTAAGCCAAAGTGCTCAATAAGTTGCTGTTCCAGGCGCGTACTAAACACCGGATGATAACGAACTGTAATTTCAACAATGCCTTCAGCTTTGGCGCGTTTAAGTAAGCGGCCAACCTTAATTCTTGAAATACCAAACTTATGAGCGATCTCTTCCTGCGTCATCTCATCTTGATAATAAGAAACAGCAATTTCAGTTAGCAGTTCATTGTCTTGTGGAACGGTCTGTTTTTCCATGCGTTTTTACCCTCGGCTAACTAAGAAACCATTTAAATTACGTTTCTTATTGGTGGCCTAAAAGTGGAAAGTCAAAAAAGTTAAACATCGCATACCGGTAATTATTCAAATATTAGAACATTTGTTTCATATCATGAACAGATAAATTTCATTTGTTCTCCTGTTGTTCCTTTTTATCTTTTTGAAAAAGCGATTCAGCTCACGTAAGTGGAATTATCAGGCTCTGAAAGTCGCTTAATGTGATCTTTGTCTTTTTTTCTTCTTAATTTTTTGTTCATATAAGTGAACAAAAGTTTGGTAATTGTTCTTTTGTATTATTGTGGGCTAACAATAATACGCAGTAGTAAAAAAAACTAAAAAAGCGTCCCGTCGCTGAGTAACAAACCTAAAAAAACTGTAGCGCTCCGGCTATTGATTAGCGGTGGTACTAAACAGTGTGAAAACGGCAACGGGAACATATAACTCATAGTCAGAGCTGACCGATCTGCATCCGGTTAGTTTAGGGGAAGAAAATGCTGCGAATAAAAGCCAGAACCAAGATATTGGCGCTGTTTTGCCTAATGTCTTTTTTAATGTATGTAGACAGAGTTAACCTCGCGGCAACGGCCGGGTTAATTAAAGATGAACTGGGGTTAAGCAATACAGAATTAGGCGTTATATTTTCTGCATTCGCCTACACCTATGCGATATTTCAGATTATTGGCGGCTGGTTTGTAGACCGCCTTGGTGCGCGCAGAATGATTATCTTCTGCGGCGTCACCTGGGTTATTGCCACCGTTCTAACCGGTTTCGTTGGCGGTTTTATCTCCTTGTTCTTGGCCCGACTACTGCTGGGCGTCGGCGAGGGTGCGGCACTGCCTTCTCAGGCAAGAGCAATCACCTATTGGTTTAAGCCTCAGGAACGTGGATTTGTTCAGGGAATTACGCACTCATTTTCCCGTTTAGGTAACGCCATTACGCCACCGCTGGTGGTGGTATTAGTCACCTTTTGGTCATGGCGCGGCGCGTTTATCGGCCTTGGTGTAATTACATTCTTCTGGTTGGTCTCGTGGATTATAGCGTTTAAAGACGACCCGAGAGACCATAAAGGAATCACTGCCGATGAACTGGACGGCGTCCCGGTATATCACAAACCTGACCTAAGCGTTAAGGCTGCACCAACGCCTTGGGGACCCCTGCTAAAACGTATGGGACCTACCATGGGCGTCTATTTTTGCTACGGCTGGACCAGCTGGTTATTTTTCACATGGTTACCGACCTTCTTTATGCACGGCCGCAATATGGATCTGAAATCGTCCGCGCTGTTTACTGCCGGGGTTTTCCTTTCAGGCGTAGTCGGTAATACCGTTGGTGGATTAGTTAGTGATCGGGTACTCAAAAAGACCGGTAACGTGGTGACGGCAAGACGTAACATCATTATCTTTAGTTTCATCACTGTACTCCTTTTGTTAATTCCTGTGATTAATACCCAGTCACTGTTAGTGATGACAGTGTGCCTCAGCGTTGCTTTCTTTTGCCTTGAGTTAACCATCGGGCCAATTTGGGCGGTGCCTATGGATATCACGCCTAAATATGTCGGTATTGCCAGCGGACTGATGAACGCGGGATCTGCGGTAGCAGGGATTATTTCACCCATCGTCTTTGGTGTGATTATCGACAGAACCGGCAACTGGAGCCTGCCTTTCTACGGTTCGGTTGTTCTGTTGGTCGTCGGAATATTTTTAGCCTTCTTTATGCGTCCGGATATTCAGTTACATGTCCCGGAAAACAAATGAATTTTGATTGAACCAAATAGGTAGGTAATGATTATGACAATTCCATCACTAGCATTAGTTCTCGGCGATCCGGCAGGCGTAGGCCCTGAGTTAGTCGCAAAAGTATTATCTAAACAAAGTAACCGCCAACTGGCCAATATCGCGATTATTGCCGATAAAGATGAGCTGGAAAAAGGCATGAAAATCGCCGGCTGTCGTTTTCCTTATGAAGAAGCTAGCGATATCGCGACCGTGGTCTTTAAACCGGGCGTACCGGTGTTGTTCCACCATAAAAATAGCCACCCCGCACCGTTTGAGTACGGTGTAGCCACCGAGCAAAGCGGCGTGTATATGTTAGAAACGCTGAAAAAAGCTGTGGATATGACCCAGGCCGGTTTTACCCAAGGCATCTGCTTTGCACCGCTCAACAAACAGGCGATGCATAAAGGCGGATTAAAACACCGTGATGAACTGCACTGGTTTGCTGAACTGACCGATTTTACTGACTTTGCCTGTGAGCTTAACGTTGTAGATAACATCTGGGCCGGTCGGGTTACCTCACATATTCCGTTTAAGAGCATTGTCGATAACCTGTCAATTGACGGCGTGGTTGATGCCATCAAACTGATGGAGAAAACGCTGAAGCAGGCCGGTGTTGCACAGCCTAAAATTGCGGTACAGGCCTTGAATCCGCATGGCGGAGAAGGCGGATTATTTGGTGATGAAGAGCAAACTATTATTAAGCCTGCGATGGAAATAGCCAAGCAGCAGGGCATTGATGTTTATGGTCCTTATCCGGCAGATACCACTATCAAAGCGGTACAGGATCTGAAGCTGGATGCGGTGGTTTCGATGTACCACGACCAGTTTGCGACCGCATTAAAGATGTTAGGTTTTGAGCGCGGTGTTACGGTTCAGGGAGGGATTCCGATTCCGATTGCTACCGCTAACCATGGTACGGCTTATAACATTTATGGACAAAATCTAGCCTCACCATCAGCTTTTGAAAATGCCCTGTTTATCAGCGTTAATATGGCAAAGAACGCCCTTTTGGCCAAATAAAAGTTAAAAGAAAAGGACGAGGATTCCCATGAGTATAAGAAAACCCAAGAAGCTTCTTAACGACCCGCGTGATGTTCCGGAAGAACAGCTACAAGGGCTGATCGCCGCCTGCGGTGGCGATTTACAACGAGTAGATGGCTATAGCGCAGTGATTCGTCGCGATATTCCTGACAATCAGGTAGCGGTATTAATCGGCGGTGGCAGCGGACATGAGCCAATGTTTGCCGGATATGTGGGTAAAGGGCTGGCCGATGCCTCTGCGTTAGGCGAGATTTTCACCTCACCTTCGCCGGATATTATTATTGAGGCTGCTAAAGCCGCCGACCGCGGTCAGGGGGTTCTGTTTGTTTACGGAAATTATTCCGGCGATAACATGAACTTTGATATCGCCGCCGAGCTGCTGGAAGAAGAGGGCGTTATTACTCGCACTATTCGAGTGACCGACGATATTGCCATCGATAAGAAAAGCGATCGTCGCGGTGTTGCCGGCGACATGATGGTACTTAAGATTGCCGGTGCTGCGGCAACTCGGTTTGATTCTCTGGAACGCGTTCATCAACTGGCGGTGAAAGCCAATGACAATACGCGCTCAATGGGCGTTGCGCTGTCGGCCTGTTCTCTGCCACAAACCGGTGAGTTCAACTTTGAACTGGCTGATGATGAGCTAGAGTTGGGAATGGGAATCCACGGTGAACAAGGGGTTCGCCGTCAGAAAATGGCTCCTGCCGATGAAATCGTCACTGAGATTATCGAGCGCCTGTGTGCGGATCTGCCGTTTGTTTCCGGCGATCGGGTTAGCCTGCTGATTAATAATCTTGGTGGCTCAACGGTGACCGAACTGCTGATCGCTAACCGTAAAGCTAATCAACTGCTGACCGAGCGGGGAATTATTATTCACGATACCTTAATTGGCAGCTACTGTACCTCTCAGGAAATGTCCGGCTATTCCATCACGCTGATGAAACTGGATGCTGAATTGCAGTCGCTATATGACGCCCCTTGCCACAGCTTTGCCTGGAGAAAATAAGATGATTGATTTAGTCACCACGCGCAGTGTCATTAGAAACGTTGCCGAAAATATGGTTGCCAGTGAGCCAGAATTAACCCGTTTGGATCAGATCGTGGGTGATGGGGATCATGGCTTAGGTATGCAACGTGGTTTTGCTGCGGTTGCTACCCTGCTGGACGGTGATACCTGTAATCCTCAGGATGTCGGCGGGCTGTTACTGCAAGTCGGTACCCGAATGATGTCCAGTATGGGCGGTGCATCCGGGGCGATTTTTGGTACTTTATTTCGTGCCGGTGGTAAAGCCATTGCCGGAGAGCCTTGCTTAACAACGCCCGTGCTTTCCCGTTTTTTAAATGAGGGGCTTAATGCGGTGTTTGCCCGCGGCGGGGCAAAACCGGGTGATAAAACCATGGTTGATGCCCTCACCGCAGCGGCTGAAAAAGCCGCTTCACTGCAGGATAAACCACTGGTTGAAGCCTTACCTGAAATTGCTGCCGCCGCCCACTTAGGCGCTGAAGGCACTAAAAATATGGTCGCGGTTTTTGGGCGTTCGAAAACCTTAGGTGAGCGCTCACTGGGGCATGTCGATCCGGGGGCGGTATCGATGGCGCTTATTTTGCAGTTTATGGCCGAAGGCGTAACTGAGAAACAGTCTGCAACCGCATAGCAACGTGCTGTGCGTTCATTATCAAGGCGGTTAATTCTATACCCAAATAATTCGAGTTGCAGCGGCCTCACCTCTCCGGGGCCGCTGCCAGCAGCGTTCAAATCTACTTACAGCAGATTTGTCGGGTGAGTGAGCGCAGCCAACAAAGATGCAGCTTGAAGTATGACGAGTATATACCGCTAAAAGTATCACAGGGAATGACGCTATCGGGCTGAGTTCCCTGAACTATCAAGCTGATGCAATAGAATATCGCGGCAATACGACTTAATACGTATTCAATACGATAGGGGAAATTATGGATACTCATGCTACTGGGCAAATAAATGCTCAGGGGTCTTCTACACCTAACGAAAAGGCGACAGCCCGCCCAACTCGCGTGCGCTGGACTATTTTCGCCATTATTTTTGTTTTGGTGGTGATTAATTTAATTGATAGGGTCTCATTATCTATCGGTATGCCGACCATTGCCAAAGAGTTTAATTTATCGCCGACAATGCAAGGCGTCATACTCAGTAGCTTTTTCTGGGCTTATGCACTATTACAAATCCCCGGTGGCTGGCTGATTGATAAATATGGCCCAAGAAAGATTATTACCGGCTCTACTTTGATGTGGGGCGTATTTCAGACGCTGGCCGCATTCTCGACCGGTGGCCTTTCCTTACTTTTTACCCGAATGGCGTTGGGTGCGGCGGAAGCTCCGCTATTTCCCGCCGGCGGGAAAATGAATTCATTATGGTTGTCATCGAAAGAGCGCGGACGTGGCGCAGTATTAATGGACTGCGGCGGTCCGTTAGGCGCCGCTTTGGGCGGAATCATTATCGCTTATATGATCGTTTCGTTGGGATCCTGGCGAATGGTGTTTGCCATTGCCGGCGTTGTGACCATTTTATTGGGATGGATCTCTTGGTATTACCTGCGCGATAACCCGGCGCTTCACCCTAAGGTGAATCAGGCCGAGCTGGCACAGATTTACGACGATAAACAGGGCGTGGAAGCTACCGCTGAAGAAGAGGTGGTGCCAAAAGGCATTGGTGTGCCAATGCGCTCGCTTACCGCCATATTAATTGGCCGGGCAGCATGGGCTATGGCTTGGTTTGGCCTGCTGACTTGGGGACCCAGCTATCTGTCTAATGCCAGAGGTTTTGACCTTCACTCCATTGGCAATGCTACGTTTATTATCTTTATGGCCGGAGCGGCCGGATCGCTGTGCGGTGGCTTTCTGTTCGATATGCTGATTAAGCGCGGCGTGAGCCATATTGTAGCGTTAAAGAGCCTGCTGGCTTTCTCTGGTTTAGTGACGCTGGCAGCTTTCGCTTCTCTACCTTATCTCAGCGATCCTGTGATCGCCGTTCTGGTACTGTCGATTGCATCATTCTTCCTGCTATGGGGCAGTATTTATTGGAGTTTCCCTGCGTTACTGGCACCGAAAAGCCGGGTGGGCGTGGTGGGCGGAACGATGAATATGGCAGGAAGTACCGGCGGTATTCTGGTTCCTATTCTGGTCGGTATGATTATTGAAGCCACCGGCGGTTATAACGGCGTACTGATCTTTTTTGCCTGCTGCGCCGGTATGTATGTTCTTGGTACCTGTTTGATCGGCTCTAAAACAATAAGAAATACCTGATGTACTCCATGTACTAAGGGTAACCAACCGATTTTAGGAGAGATTAAATGACAACCGAATACTATTCCGGGCCGATAGTGGATGCACATCATCACTTTTGGCAACCGGCAATTAATCCTCATCCGTGGCTGGCCGACGGGGTACTGATCCCGTTCCGTTATGGAGATTACTCGGCCATCAAACGCGAGTATTTACCGCCGGACTACTTTATCGATGCGGTAAAGCATCAGGTGGTAGAGACCGTGTATATCGATGCTGAATGGGATCCTCAGGATCCTGTAGGGGAAACTGAATATATTCATACCGTAGCGCAACGCTATGGTGCTCCCAATGCGGTAGTCGCTCAGGCGTGGCTGGATGCTGATAATGCGGCTGAGCTACTCAACGCTCAGGCACAATATCCTTTAGTGCGCAGCGTACGCCACAAACCGGGCGGAGCCGCTAACCCGCAAGAGGCAAAAGCGGGAAAGCGTACCTTGATGAGTCACGATGGCTGGCTGCGCGGATATGCTGAATTGGCGAAGCATGGTTTGCATTTTGATTTACAAACGCCATGGTGGAATTTAGAGGAAGCCAAACGGCTGGCGATAGATTTTCCTGATACGTTGATTATCTTGAATCATACCGGGCTGCCTTCCGATCGCAGCCCTGAAGGGTTAGCCGGCTGGCATCGGGCGATGGCTCAGGTGGCAGAGGTACCCAATATTGTGGTGAAGATTTCCGGTATCGGGCTGGCCGATCGGCGATGGAATATTGACGATAATCTGTGGATTATTCGAGAAACGGTAGCCATCTTCGGCCCTGAGCGGGCGATGTTTGCCAGTAATTTCCCGGTAGACAGCCTGTGTGGCAGTTTTGATACTATTTTTTCCGGTTTCAAACGGGCGGTCAGTGATTTACCTTATGAGCAACAACATCAGCTATTTTGCCGCAATGCCCGACGATATTATCGGACACAGCAGCAATCTCCTGCAGGGCAGGACTCACAATAAGCGTTAAAGGATAGGAATAACAATGACTTCTCAGTTGACTCAATTGGCTGTTAATACCGCCATGTTTGACGGCCATGATTTAGAGCTCGCTTTTAGTACCATTCAGCAGGCGGGGTTCCATTATGTCGAGCTGGCTTATAACGAAGGCTATGTCGGCAATTTAAACCCGTCGTTGTTTACCGCCGAAAGCGCTGCCAGAGTTAAGGATCTGTTGCAGCGTTTTGAGCTGTCAACGCTGGCTCTGGGTTGTACCATGAACTTAGCCGGGCCGGGCATGTTAGATAAATTTCGCTTACGCATTCAGTTTGCCCGAATGATCGGTGCCCGCTGTTTGAATGCCTGCACGACCTCGATGGCTGAGCGAGATTTATTGATCAAAAATCTGCGGATATTAGGGCCTGAAGCGCAGGATAACGGCTGTATTATCTGTTTGGAAAACGGCGGCGACTATAACTACAACGCCTTTGCTGAGGCGGAAGATGGTCTGGAATTACTGGAAGAGATAAATCACCCGGCCGTGGCTCTGAACGTTGATCCGGGCAATATGCTGTCTCTGTGCCCGGATCTGGATCCGGTCGAACAGACAATGGATATGCTGTCGGCCTGTGAGCACTTTCATATAAAGGATGTGATTATTCAAGACGGTGAGTTTTATTTCCCGGCCATTGGTGACGGTATTATTGACTATGCCACTATTTTACCCGCGCTGGCTGAGCAGGGGATTCCGTGCAGTCTGGAAATTCCGTTGCGTATGCATCGGCTAGCGGATAGTACGCCGGTACGTAGCCCTGAGCTGGCGCCAATTGCCCAGAGTCTGGATATTTTAGTTCGCTCACGTCAAGCGATAGAGGCAATGCTGAAGTAACGGTGAGGTCTGCTGAGAATATTGATGATTGTGAGTCAGATTCTAATCTGATAAGCCGGATTTTTCCGGCTTATCAGACCTAAAGATATCGCCCCTATTTTGCGGGCGATATCGACTTAACCGGCGTATTATTTCTGCGTAGCCTGATACTGTTCAACCAGTTTTAAAATCTGACAGAAGCCTTCTGCCTGCCAGGCGGAGCGGCCGATAAATAGTCCGTCGATATCCGGGCGGGAAATCAACGGGACGGCGTTCTGCGGGTTGACGCTGCCGCCGTACAGTAACGAGATGTTATTGGCACTGTCGCTGCCGTAGAGTTCGACCAGAGCCTGACGCAGGCGAACGTGAATGTATTCTGCCTGTTCTGGCGTAGCCGGTTTGCCCTGTTCGCCGATTGCCCAGATAGGTTCATAGGCAACGATGACTTGTTCAGCCTGCTTAGCGCTAAGACCGGAGAGCGCGGCCTTCATCTGTTTAATCACGGTTTCTGCCGAGGTGCCCCACGCCATATCCTGAGCGCTGTCGCCAATGCAGACCAACGGGCGAAGTCCGTGCTTCAGGGCCGCAGCCACTTTCTTGTTCACCGCCAGATCGGTTTCGCCAAAAAACTCTCTGCGCTCTGAATGCCCCATTTCCACCAGATAGGCTCCGGTATCTTTTACCATTAACGGCGATATTTCACCGGTAAATGCCCCGGCATCTTCATAATGCATATTTTGCACACCGGTCAGACAGCGGGTATTAGACTGGCTAATCATCCGGGTAACGTCCCGAACGCAGGTAAATGACGGAATAATAAAGGGTTGAATATTGTCGGACAGAGAGGGCACAAACTTTCCCAGAATCTGACAAAACTCACTGGCTTCTAACAGGGTTTTATTCATTTTCCAACTGGTGCCGATTAAGGTTTTTTTCATTAGTAATATTTCCCCTGCTATCCCCTTTTGAGCGCAGCTCTATGGGCTTAAGTAACAATAATGTTCATATGATATTATATTGAACTATTGTTCGATAGCGTTATTTGATGAGATTTACGAATTAGCCATAAACTTTCCGGCAAGAACGATTAGCATCCGATTAAACCGGTGTTAATTAAGCTTGCCTTAGCGCTAAAGTCCCCTATATGCTTTGCTGATTACTCTTTGTTCTCTTTGCGGATGAAAAGGCCAGCTATGTTTCCTGAAGCCGAAAAATTGCAGATGTTGAAAGTAAAAGGCGTTGGTCCTACGGTGATTTCGAGGCTGGAACAAATTGGCTTTTCATCATTAGAACAGCTTGCCGGTGCCGACACCTCTGACGTGACTAAACAGATAGCCCAGATGATGGGCTCCAGCTGTTGGCATAACAGCCCTCAGGCCAGAGGCGCTGTTCAAGGGCTGATCGATTTGGCTAATGCGGCATATCAAAAGCCGTGACGGACAGATAGATGTTTGGCCTATCTGCTTTGTTGATTGATTAATCGGTGTTAATACCTTGAAACTAAACCTCTCTGCTGTCATTGCCCTGATTGTATTGACCTGCATCTGGAGCTACAGCTGGATTGTAATGAAGTCAGTCTTGCCCTATATCGGGGCATTTGACTTTGCCGCTTTGCGCTGTATTTTCGGCGCGCTCTTGTTGCTGGTCGTCTTAAAACTGCGTAACCGGGGGATGAAACCGCCACCGCTGGGCCCGACCTTTATTATTGGGCTACTGCAAACCGTCGGTATGGTGGGGTTTTCTCAGTGGGCATTGGTGAGTGGCGGGGCCGGAAAAGTCGCGATTCTTACTTATACCATGCCGTTTTGGGTAATTTTGCTGGCGGCGCTATTTTTAAATGAACGCCTAAGAAGGTTACAGTATTGGGCGACCGGCATTGCTATCGGTGGCATGGTGCTGATTTTGCAACCCTGGAATATTGACGGCTCAATGGTCGGCTCCTTGCTGGCCCTGATGTCTGGTTTAAGCTGGGGGGCCAGCGTTATTTTTGCTAAACGGCTTTATATGCGTAAGCCGACTGACCTGCTGTCATTAACGACCTGGCAGATGGTTATGGGGGCGATTGTGCTGTCTGTTATTGCCGTGATGACGCATTCTAAGCCGATAGAGTGGCATCCGTATCTGTGGGGGGCGCTGGCGTATAATGCCATTCTTGGTACGGCCATTGCGTGGGTACTCTGGATGTTTATCCTGAAAAATCTACCGGCCGGAATTGCAGGGCTGGGGACATTAGCGATTCCTGTGTGCGGTGCCTTAATGTCATGGTGGCTACTGGGCGAACGGCCAAATAGTTTTGAACTGGTCGGTATTTCATTGGTGGTAGTGGCTCTGGCCTTGGTGAGTATACCCAAGAGCAAGGTGGTGAAATAACCGCGTGCTTAAGCCGATCCGGCGGGCATTCTTTAACCTGCCGAACTTATCAATATCTCTATTCCTTAGTTGCAAATAATAATGATAATCATTTAATATTTAAGGGCGACTTTATCCTGCCAATGTTAAGGAATTATTTGCTATGTCAGCCTGCCCTGCTAAACGCGCTGAAGGTCAGCGTGAACTGTATGTGATTGATGCCTATCCTCTGACTACCAATATGCAGCGGGTTATTTTGGGGGGTGATGAACTGGCGGATCTTGTGGTAGACGGTTCGATAATTGGCCCCCATTTAAAAATGCTCATTCCTTCTGCAGGAGGCGGATGTTTCGCGTGGCCCGAGTTTGATGCAGAGAAAGGGCGGTTAGTTTGGCCGGATAATATTGAACGTCCTACGCTAAGAACCTACAGCCTGCGGCATTTTGATGTGAACCGACAGCAGCTCACCATTGATCTTGTCAGCCATGAGGGCGGCGTTGCTTCGTCGTGGGCTAAAAATGCCAAACCGGGCGATAAACTGGGAATATGGGGGCCGGGCGGGAAAATATCATTTAACGGTCAGTGGCTGGTGTTGGTCGGGGATATTTCTGCGCTACCGGCTATCAGCTATAGCCTGGAAATGCTACCGGATGATGCTCAGGGGAAAGCCATTATTGAAGTGCCTTCAGACTCTGATTGTATCCCGCTTAAGGCCCCGGCTGGTATCGAAATTATCTGGCTGGTGCAGCATCAGGGGCAACCGAGCCAACTGGTGGAAGCCGTCACCTCTATTGATATTCCGACTAACGTTTCCCCGCTTATTTGGGGCGGAATGGAGTGTGGTTTAGCTAAAGCACTACGCCGCGGGATTAAACAAAAATTGCGCCTGAGCCGCGATCGGTTTTATCTGATCAATTATTGGCGGCAAGGGATCCCTGAAGGGGGTTTTAGCCATTTAGATGAAGAGTGACGCCATTTTTTATAAAAGGTTACAATATATCGTTATCATGGATATCAATATCGAATACCGGTTGTAGACGGCCCAAGGGATTCCTGTAAGACTAACATAACTTTTTATTCAGGATGAATAAGTATGGATTCGTTATTCTTAATTGGATTATTGATTCTGTTTGCTCTTATTGCCTCTCCTATTATGGCAATTATTGCTTTAAATCGGAGTCGTGAAGCAAGGGATGCGACACAGCGTTTAAAGCAACAGGTTGAAGCCTTACAGAAGCAACTGGCGGCTAAAGAGCGTGAATGGTCAGAGATTCCGGTCGCCCCTCGCCAGCCTGAGAGCGCTGCTCCGGTGCCGGTCAATCAAACCGCAGTAGTCTCTGATGAGCCCGTGACTGCACTGGCTGAAATGGCGCATAATGTTGACCTAATCGCCGAGCCGGTTATCGCTCAGCAGCAACCTGCTGTACCTGCTGATACCATTATTTCGGCTCCGGCGCCAACGCCTGTCTCACCGCCGATAGCGGCTGAAACACCGGCAACGCCTCGGCTTGCAACGCCTAAAGCCAACGTTCGCCCGCCTGAAGCAGAGCCGGTAGCTAATCCGCTTGCCGGCGTAGTGTCTTGGTTTTTTAAAGGCAATCCGGTGGCCAAGCTCGGCATTCTGCTACTCTTTTTTGGTATCGGTTATTTACTCAAATACTCAATCGAACGGGATATGTTCCCGATTGAGTTACGCTTAGCCGGCGCGGCACTGAGCAGTATTGTGCTGTTAGGGTTGGGCTGGCGTTTACGTAATAAGCAACCGCTGTACGGTTTGATTTTACAGGGCGGTGCCGTCGGTGCTTTATACATCACGGTATTTGCCGCCTTTAAGCTCTATTTCTTATTGCCTCACCTGTTTGCCTTTGCCCTGATGGTGGTTATTTGTGCCGCCAGCGTTGGCCTTGCGGTGATGCAACGGGCCTTGAGTCTGGCGGTTTTAGCCAGTATTGGCGGCTATCTGGCGCCGGTGATGCTATCTACCGGCAGTGGCGATCACGTCGGGCTGTTCTCTTATTATTTACTGATATCTGTCGGTATTCTGGCTATCAGCGTTTGGCAATCGTGGCGGGTGCTTAACCTTATCGGCTTTGCCTTTACCTTTGGTATTGCAACACTTTGGGGCGCTAATAATTACCAGCCAGAATATTATCTCTCCTGTCAGCTATTCCTGATTGCTAATCTGGTGCTATTTAGCTTATTGGCCCAGCTGTTTTCCGTGAAAAATCGGATCAAGCAGCATATGGCAATTGACGGCACGTTGCTGTTTGGTCCTCCGCTCATCGGTTTTGGTATGCAGTACATCATTACTGAACACTGGCCATTCGGACCGGCATTCTCTGCGCTGGGCTTTGGCGTTATTTATCTGATTATCACCTGGGGAACGCTGCGTAGATTCCCTGAACAAGGCCGCCGTATCGCCATCGGCTATCTGGCTTTAGGCGCGAGCTTTGTCACCTTGGCCATTCCTTTGGCAATGTCAGCCCAGTGGACGGCTTTGGCTTGGTCATTAGAAGGCCTTGGTATTCTGTGGTTTGGCCTGCTGCAAGGCCAGCGGCGCATTAGCTGGAGTGGAACAGGTTTACTGGCTCTGGCGCTAGCGGCGCAGGTGACGGCGTATTTAGACTATTCATGGGATCCGTCGATTGCTTTAGTTCTGCCCGTTCTTTTCCTGAGCCTGATTGCGGGTGGTGCGCTGTGGCGTCATTACCGCTCAGAAAATGCGTTATGGCCTCAGTTCAGTTTCGGCTTACTGATTGCCGGTATCGTGGTCTGGCTATGGTGGCTGATTAGTGCCCCAACGTTCCTTTATCAACTGGTTTACTCAATCGATCCGGTTCTGATGTCTTACGTTATGGATACTGAACTGATCTCTCTTTTGGGACTGAGTATTTCAGTATGGATATGGCGGAAGGTCGGTTTACGTTTAGCCTGGCCGGAACTGAAAAATATGGTCTGGCTTCTGTGGCCGGGTGCATTAATTACTCTGTTCATTCAGCTCTCTATCCATTCTCACCCGCTGTATTACGGGGCATGGAACCTTATTTGGCTGGCGGTGGTGGCCAGCGCCGGACTATTACTTAAACGTGATGGTCAAAACCTTAAACCGGCTCAGGCGAACGGATTACACCTGTCTCTATTCTGGATGGTTTTACTGCTTGTCGGTTCCGAAATTTTCTGGCGGGCTAATCAGCTTGCCTGGGGAATGAACGAATGGCGTTTCTATCTGCAAATTGTCAGTTCATCTATCGTGATTTTAGGGCTGTGGATTGCCGAGCGCAGGACGTGTTGGCCGGTTGCTGCCCATCCGAGGGTTTACTGGCTGGCCAGCTTGCCATTGGTATTCATCATTATCGGCCTGTTGGCGTACGGTAATTTGCTGGACGGGCAGATCGTTAACTGGACTTATGTGCCGTTGGTCAATCCTCTGGAGGAGGGCGCGATATTCGGGCTATTAATGCTGTTTGTAAGCCTGCGCCGGATAGCGCCATTGTCCGGGCAGATGCAACCATTAATTACACTCTGGACGCCTTGGGTAGTCTGGGGACTTGCCGGTTGGTGGTTGAATGGCAGCCTGCTGCGCGCGTTGGCGCACTATGCTGATTTACCATGGTGGTTTGATACGCTGTGGGCTTCGCGTTTGATACAGACAACCTTTGCCATTGTTTGGGCATTAGTGGCTCTGATTTGTATGGTTTACTCTGCCCGCACCGGACGCCGTATTGCCTGGTTTGCCGGTGCCGGAGTACTGGGGATTGTGATTGCTAAATTGTTCTTAGTCGACAGTGCAAACGGCGGTGGTCTGGCGCGGGCGGTGGCATTCTTAGGTGTTGCCGTGCTGCTGCTGATTGTCGGATATTTTTCACCGTTACCGCCTCGCCAGCCGATTGATAAGGAGTCAAAGGCATGATGTTTTTAAAGGATATAACAACGCTAACGTTTCGACTAAGAGCCGGGTTGGCGATGCTTTGCCTACCGTTTGCTTTTTCTGTTCAGGCAGAGGATGTGCCGTTGACGCCGATGGACTTCTATCAGGGCGCAGAGGTGAGCAGCTATGAAACGTCGCCGTTTTATCGTTTGACCTTGCCCGAATCTGTTTATTTAAATACCGCATGGCCCGATCTGCGTGATGTTCGGGTATTTAACAACGCGGGGAAGGCGGTAACCTTTGCGCTTAGCCAAGTGGACACGCCAAAAACGGAGCAGAAAGTTATCCCGTTGCATATCTTCCCGATGGCTATGAACGTGGTTAAATCGAATACCGAAGAGGCTAAGAATAAGGTCACCTTAAAATCATCTAACGGCGTCGAAATCAACCTCTATCAGGATGGCGATAGCGCTTCAGCGACCTCATTTTTATTACAGGTAGATGAAGGGACGAAGCTGGACAGCGGCTTTAACCAAATATTACTTAGCTGGGATCGGCCAAAAAATAACTGGCAGACTAAGGTTTCGCTGTACAGCAGTGAAGACCTGAAAGAGTGGGATAAGCAGGCAGAGAATGCACCGCTGATGGACCTGACTTCAGGAACCGAGCGCCTGCTGCTGAATCATATTGATATCAACGGCTACAATACCAGCCGCAATTCCCGCTACTGGCTGCTGGTGATTGAAGGTGATGGCAACGCTGCATCGCCCGTTATTGCTAAAGCCGAAGGTGTGGTGATTAATCGCTATTCTCAGACTGAAACGTTTGAACTGCCTTTTAGCGCTACCGTGATATCCGATAGGGAAGTTGAGTATCATTTAGTTCGTCCTCAACCGTTGTCCAGCCTGTCGATTTTACTCAATGAAAACAATACGGTATTACCTATCAGCGTTGAGTACCGTAGCCAGGCAACGGACGAGCAATGGCTGCCTTTAGCTAAAACGGTTATTTATCAAATGGAAGACAACCGTGCTTCAGAGCCGCTGGCATTGGATCAATCTCTGGTTCAGGCCATCCGGATTAAAGCGATTAGCGGTAGCTGGGGGGAACTGCCTCCTACGGTAACCGGTAAGAGAAGTCAGGTTGACGTAATATTTAATGCTCAGGGCAGCCCGCCTTATGCTTTAGCTTGGGGATCCCATTTAGCCTCATCCGCCAGTATTGATGCTAAGCAGCTGGTTCCCGCAAGTGAATTACCGGCTGACGGATTATCCGGATTACCGCAGGCTTATCTCGCTGAACCCTTTATTCTGGGCGGTGAAGAACGTCTGAAAGCGACAGATCCGGCACAGAGCAGCAGTCAGTGGCAAACATGGCTGCTGTGGGGCATGTTAATTCTTGGCGTTTTAGGCTTAGGGTTTATTGTGCTGAAGCTGGCTCGGGAAGTTATGGGATCGAAAGATAACAAGTAGAATTGCCTGATTTTTGGGGCGTATATTTAAGTATTGATTAAGAGAAAATGGGGTTCGGCCCTTAAGTCGTTCCCCTAAATCACCGCCCACTGCTGTCCGGGATAAATAGAGTCCACTTCAACCAATTGATGACAAAATGATTCAATTTAGTTTTATCGTCAATTTCGTCCGCAAAAAGAATGTCGAAATATAATCTTTTTCTAGCGGCCGAGGGGCGATATTTTTAAGCTCAATAGGCTCCGGGCCTAGCTTTCCTAGATATAACGGGCTCTCTGGCGGCTTTTGCCGCTACGACCCCAACGCACAAAGCCGTAGGGAACGGCGTTGAACAACACGGAGTGTTGGCCCAAAGGGCTGGCGACAGGAAGTAGCCAATAAAGCTCTCCCTGCGTTTGACCCTTTTAAAACCAACATATTGTTGTATTTATCCCGGACAGCAGTGGGCTTGCGCCGGGATGACGATTGAGTGGAACATCATATAGACATGCTTAACCGATCGGTATTAGCGCTTAACGATCCGGTTTTTATCATTGATAAACTGACCAATGAAATGCATCACCCGTAAAAATAATCAGATGTCTTTTTCTAATTTAGGTCCGGAAGCTTTAGCTGAATCTGTTTCTGTCTGGTCAGTTGAGGGCTTAGGTTGTTGAGGTTGATGCGGCTCAGGCTGCATGATTACCGGAGATTCAGGGGCTGAAAATGCTTTGATATCGCGGTTAATCAACAGTGCTAACACGGTTCGAATAATCACCACGGTGAGTAGTGAGGCTAGCTGTCTGTAGTCTGGTTCCAAAATGGTTTTCAGAACATCAGCCGCAATCAGGATATCTAACCCCAACAACAGGTATGAACCCAGCTTGGTTCGTGCTTTTCTTAGGCCGTTGAAATCGGCAGCACCATTTTTTATTTCACTTTTAATAAAGCAAAATATGGCAATAAAAGCACCGTAAGCAATGATTAATATACTGATGACTAAAAGTATATTGGCAATGAAGTTAAGAATGTTTCCCATATTAATATCCCTGTAATTGGTGAACCTTGAGTCGCTTACTCTCTTTTCCTAAAGATTAGCTCATGGATTAGCATCGCATGAATTAGCGTCTCAAAATAGCTGTCAATATTCCCTGTTTTGGTACTGGCTGTTTGACCACTAACAGGGGGGATATGTTCCATGGCGGGAAGAATAAATAGGGTCAGACGATCATTGTCAGGAGAAACAGCTTTCCTTTTAACACGTCTTCAGGTGCGGTAATCACTTTTATATCCATAACTTTGAGCAGATAGCTGGGAGTCATCGTGATGTGCGGTGAGTTTTTATTGTTATAACGCAGCTTAAATAGCTCATGCATATCGTCTTTTCGCATAACGATAAGTAGCTTCTCAGGCGAAACTTTACCGTATTGCAGGTAAATATCTTCTTTTTTACGTTGAATACCTTCAATTAGCTGTTCAAGTAAGGGCATGGTCAACTCTCTGGGCCGGGACGCTGGGAAGGTAAAATAAAAATCAAAGTATCACTATTTTTAACGTTTAGAAATAGCATGTTAGCTTTGTGGCTAAACATATTTTGACAGGCAGAGATTTTCCATCATCTATTTTAAAAGCGTGTTGACCAATGTAGAGTTGATTGAGGCATATTTTTTCAACGTAATAAGAGAGAGCAATCGGTGATAGCGTCAGGCAAGCGATGTTTCTTACTCATCACTCTGGTATTGATAGGTCTTAACCTACGGCCGTTGCTTACCTCCATCGGACCGTTGTTGCCGGAGATTCGTTTGGCAACGGGAATGAGTTTTAGCACCGCCGCATTATTGACTACGCTACCGGTATTAATGATGGGCGTTCTTGCTCTGGCCAATGGCTGGCTAAGCCGTTTATGGGGGGAGCGAACGGCGATAAGCTTGAGCTTATTGGCCATCGTATTGGGGGCGCTTATTCGTGAGTTTCCTCCCTCAGCCTCTTTGCTTTTAGGCAGTGCATTGCTGGGCGGATTAGGCATTGGTGTTATTCAGGCCGTTATCCCATCAGTGATTAAACGCAATTTCACCCATAGAATGCCGATGGTCACCGGTTTGTGGGCCGCAGCATTAATGGGGGGCGGTGGTCTTGGGGCATGGCTAACGCCTGAAATTAGCCACTTCAGTACTCACTGGCATAGTGCGCTGGCATGGTGGTCGTTACCGGCAATATTGGCGCTGCTTTGTTGGTGGTCGATCGGGCGCCATATTTCTCCGCCAGTGATAGCTAGCCAACCTCGGTCATTAAAATGGGTTTCAAGTCCAAGAGCCTGGTTGCTGGGCGTCTATTTTGGACTGATTAACGGCGGATATATGAGCCTGATTGCCTGGCTTCCGCCATTCTATATTCAGCTTGGATGGTTGCCTGGAGCCAGTGGCATTTTACTGGCTTTAATGACGGTAGGTCAGGTTTTCGGGGCATTATTGCTGCCGCTATTCATTCGAGGCTCCGATAGGCGTCCGCTGCTATTACTTACTTTGTTACTGCAGTTGATTGGCTTTGGTGGCTTTTTACTCGCTCCTACGCTTTTCCCTGTCGCTTGGGCTTTAGCCTGTGGAATCGGATTGGGTGGTGCTTTTCCTCTTTGTCTGATATTGGCATTAGATCACCATAAAGAGCCGCTATTAGCCGGACGGTTGGTGGCATTTATGCAAGGAATCGGCTTTTTATTGGCAGGGGCTACGCCTTATTTTTCCGGTGTGTTAAGAGATCTTACCGGCAGCTATCAGGCCGGTTGGCTATTGCACGGCGTGCTGGTGATTATCCTGATAGGGCTTACTCTACGATTTAGCCCTCAAAGTTATATAGATAAAATAGAACGCCGGAGAGCTTAATTTCCTCGTAGCCGTTGGTCAAATTTTAGCGGTCTTTGTTCCACAGATTCTAAGTATGCGATCAGCTCATGGTGGTGCGGATTAAGTATGGCATTATATTCTGCGGGTACGATAACCGAGGGAACCAGCAAGGCGACCGAGGAGTAGCTCTCTAACCAACTGTCGCCAATATCCATGGTTTCATCGGGTGCCGGATAATTCTGCCAATGTCGGCTTAATGACGAGCTGTCTAATTCGATAATTTGTTCGTCAGGAACGTCAATGGTCAGCATACTATAGCTATCCATTAGCTGGCTTTTTTGCAGATGAACCAGCATTTCTAGCATAGCTAAAGAGAGGCTCGATGCGACATAAATTGCGGCATAGCCGGGATGATTCCAGCGCCCGCCGTATTGCTCTGCTCCAAAGCCGGACCATGCAGAGCTGATGTGTTTGGTTTTAATAATTCGATAAAACCTCATGAAAACACACCGTGTTCCAGCCGGCCGATTAAGTTGGTGACTTCCAGTGCACCGGTTTCAGTGGCCAGCATTTCTTTTGGTGAATGATGACCTAAGGCGCTGGCCGACGTATTGAACCATTCGACGGCTGCCTTTTTGTCACCTTCAAACAGGGCAATGGCCGAATCCATAATCCGTACCAAACGAGCAACTCGCTCGCTCTCTTCCGGCTTTAGCCTGCCATGTTCTGTTTTGCGTCGGGCAAAGCTACGCTCATTGATTCCGGTGGCATTCAGAATATACATTTTTGATACGTCCAGTTCATCGTTGAGTCGAGTGATGATATCAATGGATAAACCTTTTTGAATGGCATTAATCAATTCAATTCCGCCACTTGCAGGCAACCCTGCACTTTGCCAAAGTTTTGGCTGCGCGTGATGCATTGATTCTGTGAGCCTGTATTGGGATTTGTTAGTCATCATGTTTTATCTCTCTGTTTTATCTGACAGCTGTCATTACTATAGCATGACAGCTGTCAGGATTTGAGTAATAAATAGACAATTAATTCCTCAATTATAGCGATTAGGGGCTGTAGGCCGGAAGTTAGATGACTTTTATTAGCGCAGATTAAGAATGAATATCTTTTGTTGTTGAAAGTTAAACGTAACCAATTGTTAATGGATGCGTGATATCAGTAATAAATTCGGAAAATTGGCCTGTTTTTTAGTGAAAATACCTCTTTAGTACTAGTTTTTCTTTTGGTAAGGGAGATTAATGTGTGTGTGCAAATGAGTTGTTAATGCCAACATATTTTGGAATATGTGATCGGTGTCTAAATAATTTTAATAAATCATAAAAGAAAGTAGATAATCAGTAGGCACTGTTTTATTTATGCCTGACGGATATTTGATATTCATTTATTAATAGCAAGTATTTACCCCATGATAAATAAGGCCTTTTTTTATCAGTTGTTATTTTTCAAGGTGTAAGCTTGTTAATTTTAAATTTAATATAATAATTAATTGTTTTCTTAATTTTCATAATTAATTAAAACGGTTGCTATATTGTCTATTTTTTGTTTTTTTATATTTTCTATACCCGTACTTAATGTCATTTATATATTTTTATTTATTTTTATGTTTTATTTTTTACATTCAATAAAATACTGTATTCATTCTATTGTTAAGTTTTAATTTAAATTATTATTCATTTAAATCAATGTGTTATTGATTGTATCTTTCACGCGGCAACGTTTTTACTTAATCTAATGGATCGTTTTTGTCGATCTATAAATGCTATTCAATAGCTTAAATCTATCGATTGTGTGGTTTTATGAGATATTAACGATTTGTTTTTATCTGTGTGAAAAGTTAGTTTTGCCAAAATTAAATACCCCCTAAAAATGTATTATGGATATTAGTTAAATACGGACGTTTTTTCTGTGCTTTTCTCATTCCATAATTTGTAGTGAATTAGTTAATTAAATTAATATGGAATGTTGATTATGAATAATGTCTATCAAATTATTTGGAACAGCTCATTGGGACAATGGGTTGTCGCCTCAGAATTAAGCCGCGGAAAAAAGAAAGCTAAATCGAAAGTGGCCGCAATAGTCATAGGCGGATTAAGTGCTCTTTGTTCGATTAATTCATATGCTACTGATTATACGCAGGTTACGGCAGGCGTAGGACAAACTATTACCTTAAATTCAGGCGACAGGGTTATTGGCCCTGCGCCTTCTGAATTATCAGGACTATTATCTACAGACGGTTTGGGCGCAAAAATTACCGCAACGGGTGTTACTGTCAATACCTCGGGGGCCAATACCTATGGGGTTTTAGCCCAAAATGGTAGCCAGGTAGAATTAACGGATACGGCTATTACAGCATCGGGCGCCGGCGATCGTGGTATTCAGGTTTATGATAGTTCTATTAATGTAATCAATGGTTCAATTAATTCAACCAGCACGGGTATTCAAGGTTTTAACTCTACGCTGTTAGTTAAGGGTACCACGATTTCTACTACTGAAAGCTGGGCCGATGGCGTTGCCGGAAGCATCGGTTCAAGCATGACGTTGACCAACCTTAACGTTCACACCTTAGGCTCATCTTCAAATGCGGTGAATGTTAATAACGGTGGTAATGCGGTTATCAGCGGCGGATCTTTTAAAACCGAGAGTGACTCAGCCCGTGGTCTAATTATGTATGGCAATACGCTGGCAGTAACCGATGCCGATATTCTGACTAAAGGTGAGTATGCTGATGGCGTTCTGGCTCAGGCAGGACTCACCACCTTAAATGGCGGGACTATCACTACCCAAGGCAACCTGAGTAGTGGGTTAACCGTTGGTATGGGCGGACAGGCTAAAGTTAACGCTACTCAAATTACGGTATCAGGAAATGGTTCACATGGTGTAAACGCTAACTATAACGCTAACATTGAACTGAATAATGCTGAAATCAACGTGAGTGGCGCAAATGCCAGTGGGCGTGTTGCCGGTATTCTAGCTTATGAAAGTGCCGCCAGCGTGACGGCCAATAACACCAAGGTTATTGCATCAGGTGATTGGTCTGACGGGGTACGGGCCGAAGATGGCGCATCGATAACGCTGAATGGCGGATCGGTTAAGGCTACCGGAAGTAGTGGCGTAGCCGTTCGCGTTGACGGTGAGTCCGCAGCTTCTTTAGTGACGATATCTGATACATTGCTTGAAACGACGTCTGATAATGCCGCTGCGGTTTCGGTTAGCGGGCAAGGTAAAGCTGTTTTAAATAACGCGACGATTAATACCGCTGGCGGGCCTCATAGTTATGGTTTGTCTGCTGATTCACGTGCCATTGATGGTGCTGCTTTCTCTCCTGGTGGTGTTATCGAAGCCACTAATACCCGGATCTCTACCGCAGGTAACGACGGCTATGGTGCTTATGTTTCCGATGGTTCAACGATTACCTTAGCCGGCGGCTCAATCAATACTCAGGGGCAGTCTGGCTATGGTTTATTTGCCCGTGCGAGCAGCTCATGGCTGGACCCTAATCTGGCAAATTATAGTGCACCAGTGATGACAGCAACCGGCGTGAATATTGCTACTCAGGGCGATTATGCATACGGTGCGCTGGCAATCGCAGATGTTAATACTGCGAGTATCAATTTGGATTCTGCCACGCTTAACACTCAGGGTGAACAAGCCTTTGGTTTAATGACTCAGGGAAGCGGTGCGGTTATTGATGGTCGTAATATTCAAGTTCAGACCTCGGGCGTTGATGCTGCGGGTATGGTCATTTATAGCTCTGCGTTATCTGACAGTACTATCAACCTGCAAAACAGCTCAGTGAACAGTGCACAATCCGACGGCATGTTAGTTTCCTCTGCATTAGGTCAGATTAACTTAACGGGTAGTGATATTACCGGTGGCAATGGTAATGTGCTGAACGTGGAAGACGCATCTCAACTGACGCTGAATGCGAATTCATCTGTACTCAATGGTGATTTACACGTATCTGATGACAGTACTGCCAACGTTAATCTGAGCAATGCTTCTTTGCTTAAAGGGGCTGCTCATCAGGTTACGACCCTGAATATTGACGGTAGCCAGTGGCAGATCAGCGGTGATTCTGATGTCGGCTCATTAACGGCTAATGGCTCTGCCATTTCGTTTAATGCGCCTCAACAGGGCACGTTTAAGACCCTGACTACCGGTAGTCTTGCCGGTAATAGCAGCACTTTTGTACTGAATACCGTGCTTAATGAAGGCGACACTCATACTCAGAGCGATAAGATCCACATTACCGGCGATGCAACAGGCAGCCATAGCCTAGTGGTTAATAATGCGGGCGGTCTGGGGGCTTTAACGGTAGGTGATGGTATTCAGGTAGTTTCGATTGACGGTGTATCTGACAGTAGCTTTAAACTGGGCAATACCGTCAGCGCCGGCGCTTATGAATATTTGCTGTATCAGGGAAGTGCTACTGACGCCAATGACTGGTATTTGCGTTCTTATCTGCAACAGCCTACCCCAAACCCGACGCCTAATATTATTTCATACCGTCCTGAAGTTGCCGGTTACGTTGCGGCAGCTTCGCTGAATCAGCAGTATGGTTTTGATACTATCGGTACGCTGCATGAACGCGTAGGGGATAATGTATCCCGCAGTGGTAATGGTGCGTGGGGGCGCGTAGGTGGTCAACATCGAAATAGCGATTCTGACCGCTTTAGCTACGATACTGATACCTGGTTTGCTCAGTTAGGTGTCGATTTGTATCAGGCTAAAAATGAGGCCGGAACAGATATGACGGCCGGTGTGATGATGACGTTGGGTAACCAAAGTACAGACGCTCAAGACCGAGCGCGCTCAATCAACCCGCTTTTATCGGTCAATACCGGTAAGGTTGACAGTGACGCATATAGCTTAGGTAGTTACTACACTCTGATGACTCAGGACGGCAGCTATATTGACTTAGTCGGACAAGGTACCTATTACCGTAATAAGTACGAAAGCAATCATAGTGCTAAACAGGACGCTTATGGCATGGTGATGTCAGCCGAAGCCGGCAAACCGTTTGCTTTGGGTAACGGCTGGGCATTAGAGCCACAGGGGCAGCTAATGTATCAATACCTGCATATGGAAGGCTTTAACGACGGCGTTAGTGATATATCTGCTAATTCCAGCAACAGTGGCCAGGCGCGTGGTGGTTTACGCTTGACCTATGATATGGCTAAAGTGAAGCCTTATATCGTGGCTGACGTTGTGCATCGTTTAGGAAATGACCCGACGGTGACGATTGGCGGTGATTCAGTTACTTCAGACTTTAGCGATAGCTGGTGGCAAACCGGAGCCGGTATCAGCGCTCAGGTGGCAGACAATACCTCGGTCTATGCTGATGCTAAATACCACAAGGGATTTGACTCTCATATGGAAGGTTATAGCGGTAATTTAGGGGTGAAAGTCAGCTTCTGATTGGTAGATTAAATAAACACGGCGCAATTTATTCCGCCGTGTTTATACCCGTCATACTTCAAGCTGCATCTTTGTTGGCAGCATTTACTCACCCGAATCACTGACCTGAGCAAGCTCATCGGGACTATTCGGCCCATCCATGGGCCTCACCTCTCCGAGGCCGCTGCTTGCCGCCGTGATGCAACTCGAATTATTTTGGCTATATTTCTATCGCAACAACTCATTATGTTATTGCGCATTTTTAGTTTGTTTATATTCTTATTTTTAACCCAATCATTGAATTCTTATACCGTCGTATGAATGCGATGATATTTTTTGAAAAATAGCGGCTGTTTTTGTATTTTTCTTTATTTTCCATTATTGGTTGTTTTTAATTTATTGATAACTAATGATAATTTTAGTTATATTAAATGATAATCACTATCATTTAAATGAAGTGAAATAATTTTAAAGGCGCGTGTTTCATATTAATAAAACAATCTGATGGAATACGTATATATAGGTATTAATAATTGATTGTTATCAACTGTTGGCATAAATAAATTCCCTATACTCATTTTATTTATGTGAGCAGCCTTATGAAAAATAACGATAACAATACCACTGAATCAAAAGAATTCAGCCAATTCACCATTAATAGGCGCCAGTTTTTACAAACAGGTACGGCGCTTGTTACCCTCCCTTTTATTACTTCAAAATCGATAGCCGCTGATACTGCTGATTCGAAAGCAGGATTACCCGACCTTGGTGAGGAAGAGCGGGTAGTTCAAACCTGTAGTACCTTTGACTGTGGTGGTAAATGTGATATTCGGGCTCATGTAAAGCAGGGCACCGTGGTACGTATTAGCTCCCGGCCAGAAGGTGCATTAGATCCTGAAATGCCGGTGATGCGAGCCTGCGTTCGTGGGCGCGGGTACCGTAAGTTTGTTTATCATCCTAATCGGCTTAAATATCCCATGTTACGGGTGGGGAAACGCGGAGAAGGGAAATTTAAGCAAATCAGTTGGGATGATGCCACCACTCTGATTGCTGAGAAGATGAAACAAATTACCGCCCAACATGGTCCGGCATCGCGCTTTGTTCATACTGCAACCGGTGTTTCAGGCGGTGCTTTCTCGGGTAACACAATGGTAAAGCGGCTGCTTAACTTAACCGGCGGATACCTGAGATATTACCACTCTGTAAGCATGGGGAATACGGCAGCGGCAACGCCTTATACCTATGGTACAGCCGCATCCGGCAACTCCCTGGATACCTTACTCGACACCAAGTTGGTGATTTTGTGGGGGCATAATCCGACTGAAACTATTTTCGGCCATACTAACCACTTCTATCAGCAGATGAAGAAAAACGGCACGCGTTTTATTGTGGTGGATCCCCGCTATTCTGATTCAGCCATTAGCTTTGCCGATCAATGGATTCCGTTATTACCGACAACGGACAATGCGCTGATGGACGCCATGATGTACGTAATCGTCACTGAAGGGCTGCATGATAAAGCCTTTATCGACCGCTACACGCTGGGTTTTGATGAATCAAGTATGCCTGAAGGCGTAGCTGAAAATGAATCTTTAATCAGCTACCTGACCGGTAAGAAAGATGGCGTACTGAAAACCCCGGAATGGGCTGAAAAAATTACTAAAGTGCCTGCTCAAACTATTCGTCAACTAGCCCGGGATTACGCAACCACTAAACCGGCCGCCCTGATTCAAGGCTGGGGACCACAGCGACACAACTGCGGCGAGCGCAGCGCCCGTGGTTCAACGCTATTGGCAACCATTACCGGCAACGTAGGGGTTAAAGGCGGGTGGGCCGGAGGATACGGTGGTATTGCCAGCCGTAAGTTTATGACCGGCGTTGAGCAAGGGGATAATCCGGTTAAAGCCAGAATTTCTATTATGAACTGGATGCAGGCCGTTGATGATGCGTCTAAAGTCAGGCCGGAAGACGGGCTGAAAGACGCTGATAAATTAGATACCAACATCAAGATGATATTCTCACTGGCCGGTAACTATATGGCTAATCAGAACCCGGATATCAATCAGGCGGTTAAACTGCTGGAAGATGAATCTAAGGTGGAGTTTATTGTTGCCAGCGATCTCTATCTGACGCCAAGTGCTAAATATGCCGATCTTTTGCTACCTGAAACCAGCTTTATGGAGCGCTGGAACATTGGCGAAACCTGGGGAACGGGCAGCTATTTTATGCTGTCGGAAAAGCTTATCGAACCTGACTTCCAACGCCGGTCTGATTATGAATGGCTGCGGGAAGTGGCGGAAAAACTGGGCGTCGAACCCGCATTCAGTGAAGGTCGTGATGAGAAGCAATGGATAGAGTTCATTGTTGAACAAACCCGTTTGGCGATGCCGGATGAAAACCTGCCGACCTTTGAACAGCTACTCAAACAGCGCCAGCACCTGTTTAAAAGTCAGCCTCACGTTGCTTTTGCAAAAAACATCAGCGATCCGGCTAATCATCCGTTCCCGACGCCGTCCGGCAAAATTGAGATTTTCTCCCAGCGCCTGTATGACATGAATAACCCTGAAATTCCCGCGCTTTCTCATTACGTGCCGGCCCATGAAGGCCCGGAAGATGCCCTGAAGGATAAGTACCCGCTACAAATGATTACCTGGAAAGGAAAGCATCGGGCTAACTCAACGCAGTATGCCAATCCGTGGCTACAGGAGGTACATCTTCAGACCCTTTGGATGAACCCGGCAGATGCCGAGCGAAGATCGCTGGCTGAAGGTGATGAAGTCCGAATTTATAACGACCGGGGTGTGAGCATTATTCCTGTGGAAATTACCCCCAGAGTTATGCCCGGCGTGGTTGCTATGCGAGCCGGTGCCTGGTGGAGCCCGGACAAAGACGGAGTCGATCGCGGTGGCTGCCCTAATGTTCTGACATCGGCCCGAATTACAGCGCTGGCTAAGGGAAATTCCCATCAGACATTACTGGTTGAGGTGAAAAAAGCATGATGAAATTTGTTGAAATTAAACCGGTCAGTCATCAACAGCTGGGCTTCTTTATTGATTCTTCACTCTGCTCCGGCTGTAAAGCCTGTCAGGTTGCCTGCAAAGATAAGAACGATCTTGAGGTCGGGCGACGCTTTCGGCGGGTGTATGAACTTCACGGCGGCGGCTTTATTGATAACGGGCAGGGCGGATACCTGAACAATGTTTATGCCTATAACTTATCTATCTCCTGTAATCACTGTGACGCTCCGGCCTGTGTGAAGCACTGTCCGACGACTGCAATGCATAAGCGCGAAGGCGACGGCATTGTGATGGTCAATACGGATAAATGTATTGGCTGTGGATATTGCTCATGGGCCTGTCCTTATGGTGCTCCTCAAATGAATACCCAGGCCGGCCAGATGTCGAAATGCGACTTCTGCGTTGACCTACAGGCTAAAGGTGAGCAACCGGTATGTGTGGCAACCTGCCCGCTGGGGGCGATTAAATATGGCCCGATCGCAGAGTTAAGGGCTCAATATGGCTCATTAAGTGATGTTCAGGGGTTACCTGGGTCAACAATAACGCATCCGAACCTGGTGGTTAAAGCGCATTCCGGTGCAGAAGTAGGGAGTAAATAGACATGCATGAATGGCCACTTATCGCTTTTACGTTGTTGATTCAGGCTTCAGTCGGGACCATCCTGCTGGCAGGGCTGTTTGGCTGTTGGATCAATAAAACCGGCGGAGAAGCTCTGAGCTTCCAGCTAGTCCGCCCGGTATTACTGCTTACCTGCCTGATGGCCGGCATCGGTTTGTTATTCTCCGTTGCCCATTTAGGCTACCCGATAAATGCTGTTAACTCGATTCGCCACGCGGGAAGTTCATGGCTCAGCAGGGAGATTATCTTTACCGGTACCTTCTTTGGCGTTATCTGCCTGGTGACTTTGCGTACTTTGATTACCAAGCGGGTGTTTCCGACCTTACTGCTGATTGCCGCAATCGTTGGTTTGATTGATATCTTTTGTATGGCAGAGGTTTATCGTCACACCATGGTCGCCACCTGGGCACATATCAATACTCAATTTACCTTTTTCGGTTCGATACTGACATTGGGGGGCTGTATTAGCCTATTGTTGATGGCTCCTCGGGTTAAAGGTCAGCTCAGTGATGCACTTAGCTTTAAAATAGTGTTCGTTGCCGCGCTGTTTATTGGCATTGGCCTGATTGGTCGTTTAGTTGTTCTGCCTTGTTATATCAGCGCATTACCTACGTTATCTTTGACCGGCGGTGTCACTTTCCCGATTGATGCTGTCGCTCAGTTTAATCAGTCAGCCGGTTTACGTTTGTCAGGATGGCTGATGGGATTATTCGGGCTATTGCTGGTTGTACTGGCTATCTACCAAGGGCGCAGTCAGGTTGTGGCTAAATATGCCGGGATGCTGGTTTTTGGCAGTTTAGTGACGATTATCGCTGAGATTATTGCGCGTTATAGCTTCTTTCTAATTAGCTAAGTTTAATCTGGTATTTATTATTCGAAATATTAACGTCTGCTTGAGTTAATATTTCGGAGTATATCTACTTATACAACGATTGTTGTTTTTATATACCTTTATCGGTGTTGATATACATTAATATCCTCGATCTTCTCTTGCGATAAATATTATTATCGTCATAACTCTTTGTCGGTATTCACTAAAATCTCAATCACATAAAATCAATAACATCCACTAATTATTTTAATTGTGAGTATAAGTTAACTAATTAAATAATCTAAATAAATTAACAATTTATCAATGGGTTTAAATATTTATTCTATGCCTGAATCCGTTGATGTAGATCATTCAACGTCGCTATCAATTAATTGTATTATCACTCCACATAATAAATAGAATTTTTTTATATCTTATTGTTATTACCATGAGGGTAATGTCGATGCACACAAAAAAAATACCTCAAGCGGGAAATGTAACCCGACGGGAATTTATTCAAACTTCAGTTGCTGTAACAGGCGCCGCTGCCGTTGCCGGGTCTATCACGCTACCATTTGCTGCCAGCGCAACCACTGCGCCGGCAACTGATGCTAGTGAAACCTATAGCTACAGCGCCTGTTTAGTTAACTGTGGTAGCCGCTGTCCGTTAAAGGTTCATGTGAAAGAAGGCGTGATTACCAAAATCGCCACAGAAACGATTTATGATGATTCCGTATTCGGCGAGCATCAGATTCGTCCTTGCCTACGGGGCCGTTCTGTCCGCTGGAGAACCTATAATCCTGACCGGATAAAATATCCGATGCTGCGCACCGGAAAACGCGGTGAAGGTAAATTCAAGCGCATTAGCTGGGATGAGGCCACAACCATTGTGGCGGATAAGCTAAAGCAAACCATTGAGAAGCACGGTAACGAAGCTATCTATTATCAATACGGTAGCGGAACTACCGGAGCAAACTTACAGGGCCGAAATGCCTGTAAACGTTTGCTAAGCCAAGTTGGCGGATTCCTTGACCAACACGGAACCTATTCAACGGCTCAGATTAATACCGTGATGCCTTATATCTATGGCGGCGTGAAGGAAAGCCTGCTGTCAGAAATTAAGAACTCCGATCTGGTGGTAATGTTTGGTCATAATCTGGCTGAGACCCGAATGTCCGGCGGCGGTCAGTTTTATGAAACCCTGCACGCTCTGGAGCAGAGCAAGGCCCGAGTCATCATTATTGACCCGCGTATGACAGACAGCGTGACTACGCTGGATGCCGAGTGGGTACCGATTTATCCGGGTACTGATGGCGCATTGGTTGCGGCGCTGGGCTACGTGTTGATTAAGGAAAATCTGACTGATGAAGATTTCCTTAAGCAGTATTGCGTGGGTTGGGATGCAACAACGCTGCCTGAATCGGCACCGGCAAACGCATCATATAAAGATTATATTCTGGGTAATGACGACGACGCCACGCCAAAAACGCCGGCCTGGGCAAGTGAAATTACCGGCATTTCAGAAACCCGTATTATTCAACTGGCTCGTGAAATTGGTAATGCCAGAGCGGCATGGATCTCTCAGGGCTGGGGCTTACAGCGCACCGCCAACGGTGAGCAAGCTTCCCGTGCAGTAATGATGTTGCCACTGATGACCGGCAATATCGGTAAAGCCGGTACTAACACCGGTGCATGGGGCGGAAACGTTAAGTATTCGGTGCCGGGCTTTGCTATCCCTAATCCGGTAAAAACGGTTATTCCATGCTTTATGTGGACCGACGCTATATTTCGCGGTACCGAGATGACCGCCAAGAATGCCCACGTTCTTGGTAAAGAGCGGCTGGATACTAACATCAAGTTCCTGTGGAACTACGCCAGTAACGTGATGTTAAACCAACACTCTGACTCCAATAAAACCCATACTATTTTACAAGACGAATCCATGTGTGAGTTCGTTTTAGTATGGGAAACCCATATGACGGCCAGCGCCAAGTATGCGGACCTGCTATTACCTGATGTAACCTCTGTGGAGTCTAACGACCTGATCGATAACTCCTATGCCAGCGGTGCCTATCACTACTTTACTCGTCTGCAAAATGCCATTGAGCCTCTTTGGGAAAGCCGCCAGTCTTATGACGTATTGGCAGAGATCGCCGGTAAAATGGGGATCCGCGATACCTTTACGGAAGGGCGCACTCACGAGCAATGGATTGAGTTTTGTTATAACAAAATGCGTGAAAAGAATCCGTCGTTACCAACCTTTGCTGAAACTAACGGTAAAGGCATCATTGACCGCATTTTGGCTGACAGCAGCAAGCATATCGCGCTGAAGGATTATCGTGATAATCCACAGGCCAACCCGTTGAAAACGCAGTCAGGTAAAATTGAAATTTATTCTGAAGCTCTGGCGCAAAAAGGCCAAGAGTGGATCCTGACCGAGGGCGATCGCATTCCGGCGGTGGCTGAATATTGCCCGACCTTTGAAGGCGTCAGTGATACCGAAATGCTGAAAACCTATCCGTTACAGATGATTGGTTTCCACACTAAAGGTCATACTCACTCAACCTATTATTCGGTCGCGATGTTACGCGAAGCGGTACCGCATATGGCGTGGATGAATCCGGTAGATGCACAAGCTCGCGGGCTAAAATCCGGTGATATGGCTGAGATTTTCAACGGTCGTGGCCGTATTCGTATCGCTGTCAAAATTACCGAGCGGATTTTACCGGGCGTAATCGGTGTACCTCAGGGGGCATGGCGTAATACCAATCAGGAAGGCATCGATGTGGGCGGGTGTATCAATACCCTAACCACTCAGCGTCCTTCGCCGTTGGCCAAAGGCAACCCTCAACACACCAACCTCGTTGACGTAAAACGTGCATAAGGAGACAGTGATGAAACAATATGGTTTTTATGTGGATAGCTCCAAATGCACTGGCTGTAAAACCTGTCAGATCAGCTGCAAAGACGAGAAAAATTTAGAACTGGGCCCTAAGTTCCGCCGGGTTTATGAGTATGGCGGCGGTAGCTGGGCCAAGCAGGGTAATATTTGGAACCAGAACGTGTACAACTATTATCTGTCAATTGCCTGTAACCACTGTTCTGAGCCGACCTGCGTTGCCGGTTGTCCGACCGGAGCTATGCATAAACGTGCAGAAGATGGTTTAGTGGTGGTTAACCAAGATACCTGCGTCGGTTGCCGGTACTGTGAAATGCGCTGTCCGTATGGTGCACCGCAGTTTGATGCCACCAATAATGTGATGACCAAGTGCGATGGTTGCTATCAGCGAGTGGCTGAAGGTAAAAAGCCAGTATGCGTAGAGTCTTGTCCACAGCGCGCTCTGGATTTTGATGACATTACGTTGCTACGTGAAAAATATGGCAATGAAGATGCGATTGCACCGTTACCGGACCCTAAGCTGACCAAGCCTAATCTGGTGATTAAAGCGCATCGGGATGCTAAACCTACGGGTGATACATCCGGTCATATTCAGAATCCGGCGGAGGTCTAAAATGCATGAATTACCGTTAGTATTTTTCACCGTATTTGGTCAGAGTGCCGTAGGCCTGCTGTTACTGACGCTGATTAGCGATCGGTGTGGTTTGACTGAGCAACCTCTGTTAAAACGTGCCAGTTTATTGGCTTTCGGCCTGATGGGTATCGGTTTACTTATTGGTACTCTGCACGTCGGGCAGCCGCTGCGGGCGATGAATATGTTATCCGGCCTTGGCCGTTCACCGATGAGCAATGAGATTCTGCTCAGCGGTGCGTTCTTCGGGCTGCTGTGCTGTACGGTTTTCTTCACCTCAGTGAAGAAAAATACCGGTCTGGCTAACATCTTCAATGGTGTGACTATTCTGGTCGGTTTGGCTTTCGCCTGGTCTATCACTCAGGTTTATCAACTGGAAACCGTTGATAACTGGAATACCGTACATACCTCATTACAAATGTGGTTAACGGTTCTGATCGGCGGTGGAGCCTGTGCGGTATTAGTTGGCGCCCGTCGCGCTGGCGGTGTGTTCTTACTGATTGGCGGAATCATCAGCCTGATAGCCAAGCCGGGTTATTTAGGCTTAGTGAATCAAATTTCTCCTCAACTGGCTTCTGCCCAGAACTTATTCTGGAGCGTACAGATTTTCTGTCTGTCGCTGGCGGTGCTGATTGGTGCGATAGCGTTGATTAAGAAGCAAAGCTGTGGCTCAATTCTGTTCTGTGGCGCAGTTGCCGTAGTGATTGGTGAACTGGCTGGCCGGATTGCATTCTATAACCTTTGGGCCGTAGCCATGTAATTTGGCTATCTCCGGCCAACCCCATCGTTCGGGGTGGCCGGATATTATTTTCTCTGAGAAGGCTATTTTTTTGACTCTGCTAAATACTACCGTTCCCCGTATTTTGGGTGCCTGTTTTTATTACCCTCCGCATTCAGACGGAGTTCAGCGCCTAATATTGACACTGCCTGAACTGGCGGATCTCTTTCCGTGGCCGGATGCTGATGCTGTTCGTAAGGCCTGTTCAAGCATCCATCAAATTGATCCTGAGTCACTGGTTTACGATTATTCGATACTGTTTGAAGGGCAGGGGGTTATGCCGGCTCCACCGTGGAGTTCTGTCTATTTAGAACGGGAAAATTTGTTGATGGGCGAATCGACTTTAGCCTATCGTGATTTCCTTGCCAGCCAAGGCATGGTCACGGATACGCAAAACCCGGAGCCTGACGACCATTTTGGCCTGATGCTGATGGCTTTTGCCTATCTGGTTGAAGCGGATAAGCCGGGGTCTGCTGCCCGCTTAATCAGCGAGTATTTGCTGCCCTGGGCTGAGCGCTATCTTGAATTGGTGAAACAAACCGAAACTGAGCAGCCGTTTTATCCGGTGCTGGCAGACGTTGCTACGGTTTACTTAAGCAGCCTGAAAGAGCAGATGAATCTTCAGGTCAGCCCTGCAGTTCTCCATCTCTGATGAAAGATCAACGCTACTATAAAGCCTATCTGGAACACCGGACGATTAGCCGCAGGGGCTTATTGCGCGGTATTTTTAAAGGTGCAGGTAGCGTTCCTCCAGCAGACCAAGCCATAAACAGCCTGTGCGTGGCTACGGTTATTCGACCTCCTGGCGCAGTTAGCGAAGCGCTGTTTAACAAAACCTGTACCGGCTGTGCCGATTGCATATCAGCCTGTCCTGAAGGGGTGATAGTCCTCAAGGAACAACGCCCCGAGTTGGACTTTCTCTCCAGCTACTGCAGTCGTTGCGATGCCTGTATTCAGGCCTGTTCTGTCGGGGCTCTGCAAAAGAGTGAGTTTCAGATTAATGCTCGCCCGGCCCTGAATAATCCCTGCCAGAATACCTATATGTACTGTGATAGCTGTGCCGATCGCTGCCAGAAAAAGGCGATACGGTGGCAGAGTAATAAGCCGCCGGTTATCCAAAATGCTGACTGTGACGGCTGTGGTGAGTGTGCTTTTGTTTGCCCGGTCAATGCCCTTGAGATGTCAGTAACCCTCGCTCCGGCGACCTAAAATAATTTTTTAACTTTTCATCATACCGGCAGCAGGAGCCCGCTAGGTTATTGATACCCCGGCGCAACTGCCTGAGTTAGTGATGGATATTGATCGTCGAATCGGGCGCGATGAACGCCCTTAAGCTGCCATCAGGCAGGAGATTTAGCTGTCTGCCGCCTGAGTCATGAGCGGGTTAGCCGCCAATTTGCACGTGTTCTGGTTGGCCGAATTTATCCTGACCGACCTGTTTTTTCAAATACTCAAGTACCGCATTAGCTGCCGCGTCGTTGCTATATACATCCATATTATTCCAGCTTTCAACGTCATAATAGCTCTGGCTTTTCAGGCTGCCTGACGAGTCAAAATTCTGTGTAAGCAGGGCATTGGCCGCAACTTTCTCTGGGATCATGGCGTAGTAAGTTATCGCGGTACAGGATACACCGCCACAGTGCTCGGCTGAGGTGCTCTGTTTTTCCCGATAAACGATATAGTCAGTACCAAGGCGGTTTTCCATTCTTATTGATGCTTTATCAATTAACAGGCCACCGGCGGTCCCGTCTTTAAAAACCTGAACCCACTGGGGCTTTTCACTTACCGTCGGAAACGGAATGGTGGAGAAATTATTTACATCATTTTTCGAAATGCCGGAGGCGGCAATAGCGACACCCGGCAGAACGCTCAGGGATAAGGCGAGTAACAACGTTTTTATTTCAGCTTTCATTTTGCACCACTAAGTCAATTTAATGAGAGATATCGATCCTTGGAGTGTCTATTTATATCATGTTCGTAGGACAGATAGCAGGATAACTCGGTTTAAGAAAATATTTTTTGTAGCTTTTTCAGGCTCTCCGCCTATAAACGCTTTATCCTGCCGTTTGTATTTATCAACGGTTTGATTTTCTCAAGGCCAGCGTCATTATTGCCCGTGGGGAACCAAACTGAACATTGGCGATAAACCGATGCTAATCATTAGGTTTATTGTGGCTAATCGTTATAATCACAACAGCGTTTCCATGTGTGCGGGGCAGGATATGAGATTACAGGGAGTATGGCGTTATGGCTTGGTGGGGCTTTTACTGCTGTTAACCGGCTGTCATAGTCTGATTAATCAGCACTATGCTTATACCCTCCCTCAGCACCGCGGACAGGTTAATCTGTCGGGGCTGAATCAGCCGGTTAGTGTGGGCTACAACGAGTTTGGCGTTCCGCTGATTAAAGGCCAGAATTTGGATGACGTTTATCTGATCTGGGGCTATCTGCACGCCTCTGAGCGCATCAATCATATGGTTCTGATGCGCCTTACGGCTGAAGGCCGACTAGCTGAATATATGGGGGAGAGCGCCCTCAGCATTGACAGCTTTATGCGTAAAATGCGTTTTCGGCAGGCGGCGGAAAAGCTCTATCAGCAAACCAGTGAAGAGAATCGCCGCTATCTGCAAGCCTACGCCCGCGGAGTCAATCTATGGCTAAACAGCCATCAGGACAAACTGCCGATGGATCTGGCGGCGGCTGACTATCAGGTTCCGCCTTGGCTACCGACTGATGCAATCTTGATTCTTTCGCTGGCTAATTTTGGTCTGGCGGGCAATTTGCATGAAGAGATCGATAGCCTGATTATTGCTCAGCAGCTGGGCGCTGAACGACTTCCGTGGCTGTTTCCCGTCTATCCTGATGAACCTCTTCCTCACGACGAAGCCCGTAAACTACAGGGGCTTAATTTAGCGCCGCTACAGCAAGAGGCTGAACAGCTGAAGCTGGTAAGCCAGTCCTTGAATAATATTCACCTTCATGACGTTATGGCCTCCAATAACTGGGCAGTAACGCCGGATCTGACTGAGAACGGCGGGACTCTGCTGGCTAACGATACCCATCTGCCCATCGGATTACCGTCGCTGTGGAGCATGGTTCAAATAGAGACCCCGGAGTGGCAGGTAGCGGGGGCTTCTATCCCCGGTATTCCTGCGATTGTGCTGGGGGCTACCCCGCATCTTGGCTGGGGCTATACCATGGTTATGGCTGATAATCAGGATCTGTTTCTGGAACAGCTGCGTTCGTCAGATCGGGGGCCGGAATATCTGTATAAAGGCCAATGGCTGCCGGTTAAACAAACCAAAGAAATCTTTCACGTTAAGGGGGCTGCGGACGTAAGCGAAAACCTGTATGAAACCCGACACGGTATTTTGCTGAATGAATCGCTGAAAAACCGCAGCTACCTGCTACAGCCGCTGACGGTTGAATCCCGTTACGGTATTGCGCTAAGCACGCTTTCACCGTTAGCAAATGACAACAGTATTAATGCGCTGATGGCGATTCCTCATCAACGCCGGGTACCTCAGGCGATGGCGTTGGCCCGTCAAATTAACGTTATTTCCGTCAATATGCTATTAGCGGATAAGCAGCAGATAGGCTGGCAGCTTACCGGTAGCTATCCGCAGCGCAAAAAGGGCGTGGGGTTATTTCCCTCTCCGGGCTGGAACGGCGAGTATGACTGGCTAGGCAGCGTGTCAGAGAAGCAGTATCCGTCGGCGCTAAAAACCGAGCGGGGTTGGTTAGCCAGCGCGAATAATCGGGTGGTTGAGAAAGGCTTTCCGATTAACTTCTCCCAGACTTGGGCGCATCCGGAACGTTTTGAGCGCATAGCAACGCTGCTCGGTGAAACCAGCCGGCATAACTTTTCGACCACTAAACGGATGCAGTACGATCGGTTGGATCCGATGGTAGCCAAACTGCAAACCTATCTGGCCGATCCTGCATTGCGTCAGGCGATGGCTCATCTGCCACAGCCCGAGCAGCAGCGGGCTACTCTGGCTCATGCCCGACTGATGGAGTTTGACGGGGTACTGAAGGCGGATAGCGCAGCGGCGGCGCTGTATAATCTGTTTCTGACGCAGTTTAACCATCAGCTGTTTGCCGATGCTTTTGCTGAACATCCACAGGCGTGGAATGCTTTTGTTGAAAGCGCTAAATCGTACTCAGCTATGGCCGATCATCTGCTGCAGGACGATAGCCAAATTAGTGCCAGCCCGTTTTGGAATAAGGCCGACCCTGCACACAGCGGTAAAGCCAATATTGTTGCCTACTCGCTGGCTGCGGCCCAGAGTGAGGGGGAAAAGCTGCTCGGTACGGACTACTCCGGCTGGCAATGGGGAAAACTGCATACCTATAAGTGGAATAGCCTGTCATCACAGGTAGCCGCTTACTTACCCGAAGAACAGCAGAAAATGATTGCCCGCCTTGATAGCTATCTGAATCGGGGCCCTTATCCTGCGGGTGGCAATATTAATACTATCAATATTGCCAGCTACAGCATGGGGAAGAATTTCGACACACTGTTGATTCCCTCTATGCGGCTGATTGTTGATTTCAGTCAAAAGGATCCGGTTTGGGTGATGAACAATGCGGGCCAATCCGCTAATCCGGCCAGCCCGCACTATGCGGATAATATTAATGGCTGGCTGGAGGGGGAGTATCAAAACTTACCGTTTAGTCAAAGTGGTCAGCAACGGGAATATGGTGATAACCGGCTGTGTTTCTTACCTGAATCGGCTGCCGGAGTATCATGTCCTTAATTTCGCTGTTTGAGCGCTTTACCCCGATTGAGCCGGAGGTTTCTCGCCAGCTCGATATGCTGCGAGGCTTCAGCACCGCGATGGTGCTGTTTTGCCATGCCTATTTGCTGTTTCTCTATCCGGTGTGGCCGGCGATTATGCTGCCGGTCTATCTGTTTGCTCACGCTTGGGTGATGTCGCTGTTTGTTCTCAGCGGTTTTTTAATCTGCAAATCAGCCTGCTATAACATCCAGCAGAATCACCAATTTAACCTGAAGCGGTATGCATTTTCCCGCATAAACCGGATTGCCCCGCCGTTCTACTTCGGCTGTGCAGTGCTGCTACTGATTTATCTGATATCGCCGTGGTTTTTCGCCAGCGGCAGCCGTGAGTTAGCGGTGATTAGCGACACCATGAGCCAGGCCAAAATGGTGCTGGACGCAAAAAGCTTCGGCGGCGTTCTGCTGTTTATGAACGGTTTTCTAACCGAAACGCCGGCCAGTAACTTCTCTTTCTGGTCACTGCCGTTTGAAGTCTGGTTCTACGTGCTGTTCGGGCTGATGCTCTGGCCGAAAAACCGCATTGCCATGGTTGCCGCGGTCGTATTGCTGATTGTCTTAAGCCTGCTTAATTACGCCTTTTGGTTTTATACTCTTATCTGGTGCGGCGGAGCGGCAGCCGCCCTGTTGCATAACCATCAGCGGCGGCTGAAATCCACTGTACTGATGGCCATTGTGGCAATAGGCTGCCTGATGTTATTGGCCCTGGCTGCCGCCGGTTGGTTTTTACTGCCCGCCAGCGTAGATAAACAAAAGCTACTGTTAACCTTATTCGGCACCCTGTGCGGCATTGGCTTTTGCCTGCTGTTTTATCAGATGAGCTTTCAGCAATGGCGTATTCGCCTGCCGGGCTATCGCTTAGCCAGAAGCTCGTACAGTATCTATATCCTGCATTTTCCTCTGCTGCTGTTTATCTATGGCATGGTGCAGCCCTATATTTATCACAGCACCTTGGTGTTGCTGGCTTCTACGCTGGTTATTGCCTGTCTGGTGATGTTAATCGGGCTGGTGGCGGGGCGGTATATTGAGAGGTTGAAGGTTTTTTCGTGAGGTTGAGTGGGGGAAATGTAATTTTGGGATCATTAGCTCTGGATTCATTACAATTAGGCCTTTCTTATGTGTGAAAGGCCAAACCAAAATGGATAGTGATTTAACTAACTATTTCATTTGCTGAAGCCTGTAACCCAGAAGAAAATACAGCATCCAGAATTTTGGTAGATTGTAATAACTTCTCAAGAGCTGTTCGCAATGGAGAAAATGCTTCATGTTCTACTGGAAATCCACCATACACTCTCCAGCACTCAGTAAGTAATGTAGGGTCAATAATAACAGGAATAAAATAGTTACCTTTACCTTGATCCTCCAGACCTAAACACTGAAGTTGCTCACGATATGATTGCTGAATAGTACCAGCATAATTAGCAATTTTTTTTGCCCCACCAAAATACCCAGCATTCAATTTAAATTCAAAACCAAACTGCCCCTGTTCTGTTCCCGTACCAGTTAGGACCGACAAAATATAATCATTACCTTCACTGACTGTTGAAATATTTTCAAACCAATATTTGCAGTTTACTCCTTCAATAACCCAACTTGGATGTGCCAGCCAGCAATAGTCCTGGTGCTCATAATTTGCTTTACCAGCCCAATTATTGTCTTTCATAAATCGTTCAACACATTGATCAAAGCTTCGCCAGAATGCTGGGCTTAAATGCTGTTCAAAGTAAACTACAGCTTCGTTAAACATCTTTAGTTGTGAAAGAATCAATATACCTGCTTGGCGCTCTGCATCGTTGTGTTGATTCATGTCTATTCCCTTTAATTAAAATGTACGAACTCGATTAAGAAAACATAATGCGGCATGTGCTGCCATTTGACGCGAAGGTGAGTACTTATCAGCAGAAATGAATTCTTTGTAATGCGACTGCAACGAAGACTCTAAGTTTGTAGCGAGCTGTCGCCAGGAGAGACATGGCACATCTTCTGGTTTGAACTCTGAGCCACAGGTCAGCGGTTTTCCACCATGGGGCGTTAAAAAGATAACGGCCCAAGGACGTGACATGGCTCGTAGTCTAGCATCGGAGCAGTATCGGGCGATTTGCTCCGGCTGTTCACAGGCATCAATTTTTACCTCGATAAGCAGGAAAAAATTATCCGCATCGATTTCTATATCAACACGATTGGTATTATCCCCAGTGGGATTTGTTTCAACTTGCACTCGACAATTGTGAATATAATCTTCAGGGATATCATTCCTGTTGTGTCGTATTGCCTGCAGGAATACCTGTAAAGGCTGCCTCCCAAAACCATGAGTTCCCTCGGGGTTAAGAAGCCAGGCGAGGACTGCAGTGTTGCGAACTTCTTTACGACCAAGGCCTGCAACTTCCCAGGGATCAAAAGATAAAGAGCGATGTTGCACTAATTTTAGTGGCTCAGAGAGCAGGCTAAAAAACTCAGCTAATTTCGTTGCATCAATATTTATTTTTTTATCTTTTTTTCCGGTCCACTCCTGATTTTTCGGCCATTGCTGAAAAAATTCCGGTAGCCACTCAACCAGTGAAGAATTGTTATGTTCCATCAGATTACCCATCCTCTTTCGCTTTAGAGCTGTTCCAGAATCAGACACGCCTCACGGTTCAGCGTAATGAACTCCTGCCAGCTATAATGCTGCTGGTAGTTAAGCTGATACTGCTTCTCAACTTGGCAAATCAGCGGACGTGTTTCATAAGTTGCGCACAGCTTTGTCTCCATCTGATAGTGCCGACAAATACCGTCACCTCGATCGAGGAACTGCGTTTCACTGGCACGATCGACGTGACGGCAGCAGGCGCCGCACTGGTTGCAGGGAAATTTTGGAATGAGCGTCATAGCTTGCTTAACCAGCTACGCACGGAGCGGGTATTCCCGGCCTCAAACGGCAGCGCGATATTTCGGTGTTCGACCTCGGCTCGCAGCAACAAGCCACGCTTAATTTCGCTATTCACTACGTTAAGATGCAGGGTAAAGTTCGCAAGCTCTGACGTATCTATTGCGAACTCCAGCGCTGAAAGCTCCAGTAGGTAACGATCGAGTTCGGTATTAACCTGTTGATAATACTCAAGCGTTTTCTGGTACTTATCTTTAAAGGTATCCAGAAATGCCCAGACCTTCTTCATCAACGTACTGTGTTCAAGAAAATAGTTCATCACTAGCGTCAGAATACCGGTGGCCAGCGCGCCGCAGAAGGCGGCCAATTCTGGGCCAAAGGGAAAGACGAGAATTTTTGCTAATGCTTCGTTAACCACCACACCCGCTGCGACGGCCACTCCAGCAGCCACCAGCTTACTGACCACTTTGGCCAACTGCCCAGGCGTTAAACCCTCAGGGTTAAAGACCATCACCTTGAAGGCTCGCACCAAGTTATTCCACATCTCGCGAATCAGCCTCACCATCATTTTCTTTGCGGTAAAGAAGATATTGAAGAGCGTACTGGTAATGCTGGACAGTATGCCGCCAATAGCACCGTCTTTAAAGGAAGTCAGGAAGGTGTTAAATTTGGTCTGCACTCGCTGCCAGACGGCGCGTAATGCATCAGTAGCATCCTGCAGAAAATCTCCGGCATCGAATGCACGACGATGCTTCTCAAACACCAATGGAATACGCTCGCGGAATTCAAACCAAGTCTCTGCCAGAATCAGCCCAAGCATCTGCCGAGTTCCCATACGGAAGGCATTGTTCAGCGTAGCGCTGGCGACATTCTTCACAAACTTGCTGCTGGTGTAATATTCCTGATTGATAGTACTGTTGTATTTTGCCCGCGCCTGCTTATTGGCCTCTTTCATGTGCTCAAAATTGGCGGCAGCTTTATTTTCCAGTTTATTTAGTTGCTTCTGTTCCTGTTCGGAGAGTGCCGGCTGGCTGCGTAATCGAGCAATTTCCTGAATCGTGGTGGTATGCTGCTCATGCAACGTTTGTATGAAGGCATCCATCGTTTTCGCCTTCTTCGCCTTATTCAATGACTCGTTTGTGAAGGTAAGATTCGATGAGTCATTGGCCAGATCTGCGCCATCGCATTCGGCGAGAACACGTCCTGGATCGTTGTGAATCTCATGGGCGGAAATTATGTGATCGAGGTTCTTTTTATCATTGGCCGCAAAATGCTCACCGGTATAGGTATCGGTGAGCGTACCGGCCTCATGCGCCTTTTTTCCTGCCCGGTTGGTGGTAATGTAGTTTTCGTGGCTGTGGTAACGACGCGAATCATACCCTTCGCTCTGCTCATATATTTGACGTTCTGCATCAGTGGCATAGATCCCCTGACGTACATTGTGAATGGTGTTCACATCGCCACCGTGCTTATCCTCCAGCAAGAGAAAATCCAACCCAAAGGAAGTAGTGAGGCTCTTGATCACCGTCTGATGTAATTCTTCACCCCAGTCTAATCTAGCTGCGTTCATTGTGCTCTGCCCATAGCAATGAATGCCGGGCCTATTCGCCCGGCGGGTTGATTAAATACGAGAAGAAAAGGCGTTGAAATCAGAGGCAGATGCCTCCAGTTTTTTCTCCAGCGCTTCTTTATTCAGTAGATTCATCCCATTGCTGTCGGTCTGCAACTGGATCACGCCATCTTCAATAACGGCTTCGCCGTTATCCTGTGTCACCGGCTTGAACAACGGAGTGGTAATCACGTCTGTCATGATGGCGGCTAACTCATAGCCGTGGTCGATAAGTGTCAGAATCTCTTCTGGCTCATCAATCTCGGTAGTAATATTCTTTTGCTCACGTTCAACGATGATCGCGTGCATAGCTTTCAACGGCGCAAAGTAGTGCTGAACGAAGACGATATGCATATGGGTGATAGATTCATAAATGTTGTTTACATACTGCTGTACCTTGGTCAGATGCGCTTCAGCCGAATTCATTTTTTCTACTGCTGCGGTCACCTCACGGGAGCTTTGATAAGCGCTATTGAGCGCTTTTTCCGCATGGTTATCGTAAGCCCAACCAGCGATAGCAATTAGCGGAGCCACCACCGCTCCGCCAAGAACCATCGCTCCGCCTGCCATCCCCCAACCACCTGCAGCCAGTGAACCGCCACCAATCGCAGCCATAGTGGCATTATAAGCAGCCACGCCAGATAGCGCCGCAATCGGCGTACCGGTAGAGGCGGCAGCAAAAGCCATAACGCCGCTATACACGGCAAAACCGGCCGCAGCGCCAGAAACCCCGGCGCCGACGACCGTGGTCAAGTATTCCGTAGCGGAAATAGCCAAGCTTTGAATTTTATTAATGCTGTGCTTTGGTACCGTAAGCTGGAGATTCTTATTCCCATCCTTTGCCATACGCTCAAGAAGTTCATCAGCAATCTTGTTGAATTCATTGAAATCTTTACCGATATTTAGCTCTAACTCGCCCAGTTTGGTAAGTTTTTTCGACGTCTTTTTGTTGGCTGTCTCAAAGCTCTCTTTATGCTTATCAAAACGACGCTGTGCACGATCTAATACGTCGTCGGCCTCCGATTTTTTCTGGTAGCCGTCATACGCTTTTTTGCCACCAAATGCAGTTGCCGCTGCCGCGACGCCCAGAATAATAAAAGGTAATGCCATAGGTTATTATCTCCTGTTCTATAAGTCGTTGTTACCGGCTAAACATCACATTCCAAAACAGGAACTGAGTCGCGATTGCCAGCGATGTAGTTATGCAACATATTGATGACCGTTGTTTTTAACCATTCTGGTTCCAAGATTTCGATATTGGGTAACCAAAATAAAATTAATGGAATAATTTGATTCTGATGTGCGGCTTTACAGAGCAACGTCACCCCATCGTCCTCATCACTCAATAATTCTTGTTGGGGTAGCAAATCACGTCTGCTAAAGTAACCGGCAATACTGTGGTTAATACGTACCCGGACCTCAAAAGTATCTTCACTAACCCAAGGATCACGATGCTCATCAATTAATAAAAGCGTGGGAGTTTCAACAGTAAAATACTCTTTTCTTATATCCAACCAATGAATTTTGCTTAACGAAAATGACTTTAACTTACCGCTCTCCGTTGCCTGCAGGTACCAGATATTTTTTTGGTTAACCAGCTTATAAGGATGAACAACCCGCGTTTTGTTTTTGTATAAAATATGGCAAACGCTGTTTTTCTGAATCGCTTTCTCTAATAACTTAAAATACTTCCGTAAATCATTTTTAGCCGAATGTTCTGGGCTATTAAACTGAATTCTAACGTGCTGTTCCTCTGCTCGTTTTTTCAGATTGTTCCAGAAGTCATCATCTCTGTCGGGAAAAACCGCGTCTGCATCCAATAATTTAGCCAGAGGGTTGTGCAGAGCATCATGGCTATTATTCTGAGTGCGTGAATGAATTAATCGATATTCCCCATCGCCACAGCCCTCAACAAATGAGGAGAGTATGTTTAGATCGCGATAAACCGTTCGTTCAGTGATACTAAATTTCTTCATCAGCCGATAACGACTAACCACGCCATAAGTTTGTAGCTCCATTAGGATATCTACTAAACGTTCTGCTGAGCGACTCCGTGCTGAATCAGCCATAAGCTCCTACCGTTCTGTTTGTCTAACGCGAATTATATATTAGAAGCTGACATACCCTGTCAGCACTTCGGCAGATGCGCAATTTTTTTAGAGTTACCAACGATTTATTTGATCATCATCAAAATTTCACGGACAGCAGGCTGATAATCAAAGCGTTGGAAATGGTTAGGGAGGTTCGTGGTAAACCAGCTAGAGTGATGTTCCACCACGATCATGGCTGCCATTGTACAAGCAGGCAGTTACTGTGCGTTGCCGGATCAAGCAAAGTATGAGTCAACGCAGGAACTGCAGGGATACTCAGACTACTATGCTCTTGAATAGCGGATCGGACCGACCCGTGCTGGGATTGGCTAAACTGCCTTTGTGTTGACCTGTCGTCTGATTTTGGTATTTCCCGCTATAACCGGGCCCAGAGTCTGTGGCCTGATAGGAGCCTTGTGCTGTTAATATTCTGGGGTTATCTGGGGATGCTGGTAGCGCGATAAGAGGGTAGGGAGGCAATTGTTTACCTGACCCAAGACCTAAATAAAGAAAAAGGAGTTAGACAATTTCTCATCTAACTCCTTGTTTTATTTGGTGGCCCCTGCTGGACTTGAACCAGCGACCAAGCGATTATGAGTCGCGTGCTCTAACCAACTGAGCTAAGGGGCCGAGTGGCGGGGATTATACGGTAATACTTATCCTTTCGTCCATAGCTTGATTGTGCAAGCGTCGATTTTATGAGCAGTTGTAGGTGGTTGTATTTATTGGTAGCGTAGTCTGTATGTGGTTTAGGCAATAATGGGTAGGGCATTGATGATAACTGATATTTTGCGGCCCGGTTTACAGGTGGTGTTTTGTGGCATTAATCCCGGGCTGAAAACGGCACCCAGCGGCTTTCATTTTGCTGATGCGACTAACCGCTTTTGGAAAGTGCTGTATCAGGCCGGATTAACCAAAACGCTTTTAGCGCCCGAAGATGAACTGATGCTATTAGATAATAACTGCGGTATTACCATGCTGGTTGAACGACCAACGGTACGCGCCGATCAACTCTCCTCAGAAGAACTGAAACAGGGGGGAGCGGCTTTGATTGAGAAGGTCGAATATTATCAGCCCAAAGTCGTGGCTATTTTAGGAAAGCAGGCCTACCACATGGCTTTTGGCGTGCGTAATGCTAAGTGGGGGAAGCAGGATATAACGATCGGACAGACTCAGGTGTGGTTATTGCCTAATCCTAGCGGCTTAAATAGGGCAACGCTGGATCAACTGGCCGATTCATACCGTGAGCTAGGGGTTGCGTTACAGAGCCTCTAAGCCACGGAGCAGGAGACTGATAATCCCTTGGCCTAACAATAAACAAAGCATAATAAAAAACCCGCCGAAGCGGGTTTTTTGACGGTAACGTCTACATCAACGGATGACTAGTCATCGAGGAAGCTGCGCAGAACTTCTGAGCGGCTTGGGTGACGTAATTTACGCAGTGCTTTAGCTTCGATCTGACGAATACGCTCACGGGTTACGTCGAACTGTTTGCCCACTTCTTCTAAGGTGTGGTCAGTGTTCATATCGATACCGAAACGCATACGCAGGACTTTCGCTTCACGGGCTGTCAGGCCGGCTAACACATCGTGAGTCGCAGAACGCAGGCTTTCAGATGTGGCAGAATCCAGCGGCAGCTCAAGGGTGGTATCCTCGATAAAATCACCCAGATGCGAATCTTCATCGTCGCCGATTGGCGTTTCCATGGAGATCGGCTCTTTAGCAATTTTCAGCACTTTACGGATTTTGTCTTCCGGCATCAGCATACGCTCAGCCAGCTCTTCCGGCAGCGGTTCACGACCCATTTCTTGCAGCATCTGGCGTGAAATACGATTGAGTTTGTTGATGGTTTCAATCATATGCACCGGAATACGGATGGTGCGCGCCTGATCGGCAATCGAACGGGTGATAGCCTGACGGATCCACCATGTTGCATAAGTTGAGAACTTATAGCCACGGCGGTATTCAAACTTATCTACTGCCTTCATCAGACCGATATTACCTTCCTGAATCAGATCCAGGAACTGTAGGCCACGGTTGGTGTACTTTTTAGCAATAGAAATAACCAGACGTAAGTTAGCTTCAACCATCTCTTTCTTCGCACGGCGGGCTTTCGCTTCACCGATAGACATACGACGGTTAATATCTTTAACCTGTTCGATGGTTAAGCCAGTTTCTTCTTCAATCAAACGTAGCTTATGAATGCTGCGTTCAACTTCTTCACTCACGTCTTTTAGCTTTTCAGACCAAGGTTTACCCATGGCTAATGCAGCTGCAAACCAAGTTGGGCTGGTTTCATTACCGGCAAATAGGGTGACGAAGTTTTTCTTCGGCATTTTGCTTTGTTCAACACACAGCTTAAGGATCAGGCGTTCTTGAGTACGCACTCGGTCCATCATCTGACGCATGTTGTTAACAAGGTAATCAAACTGCTTTGGTACCAGACGGAACTGCTTGAATACTTCAGATAGCTTTAAGATTTCTTCAACGGCTTTAGCGTGGCTGCGACCGTGCTCTTTAATGGCTAAACGGGCAGCTTCATATTGTTCACGCAGGTCGTTGAATTTTTCACGGGCTAACTCAGGATCAATACCGATATCTTCATCAGCATCATCATCCGCGTCTTCGTCTTCATCGTCGTCATCATCCTGCTCTTCGCTGGATAATTCAGAACCGACATGTGTTGCGGCAGGCCCGATGGTATCGTCTGCATTAGGGTCGATAAACGCAGTGATAATGTCAGACAGGCGAGTTTCACCGGTCTCAACGCGATCGTATTGCTCTAACAGATAGGTAATAGCCTCAGGATATTCAGCAACTGAGCACTGAACCTGATTAATCCCTTCTTCAATACGCTTAGCGATGTCGATTTCGCCCTCGCGGGTTAACAGCTCAACGGTACCCATTTCACGCATATACATGCGTACCGGGTCCGTTGTCCGTCCGATCTCGGATTCAACGCTAGACAATACTTGTGCGGCAGCTTCTGCAGCATCTTCATCGGTATCTGCAGTGTTTTCTGCCAGCATTAGATCATCGGCATCAGGTGCTATTTCCATCACCTGAATACCCATATCATTGATCATCTGAATGATGTCTTCGATCTGATCGGAGTCGATGATATCTTCTGGCAGATGGTCATTGACCTGAGCATAGGTCAGGTAGCCTTGCTCCTTGCCCAGGGTAACAAGAAGTTTAAGCTGTGACTGCGGGTTTTGCTCCATAAGACGGTATCCACACTTCAGAGTATTTAAATTTTATCGGCTAGGCCGGTCATGATAAGTAGTCGGGCTATTTTTATCAGCTGTCGCCTTTAATAACAGCTATACGCGGGAACTTATATCCCGCAATGTTCGGCACTTAAGCCGTGATAGGTTGCATTAATCTTTTTTAGCCAGGGCCATATTTAACGACCATAGCTCTTTGCGTTCTTCAGAACTGAGCCCGTGGGTTCTGTCACGAGCAATTAACTCTTCCTGACGCTGTTCCAATACTGAATCATACAGTTTGCCTAACGTATCAAGAAAAGTTGCTTCAATCATGTCCTCTACAATCATGTGGTTCCATGTTGCTAAGGTTTCAAGCTGTTGACTAAATTTATTACCACGATATAGCTCTAAAAGTTGCCCGGTGGTTAATCCCGGCTGAGCCATACAGGTGTTGACCAGTTCAATAAACAGTTCGACTCCCGCCAAACCTGTTTGTTCCAGACCTTGTATAGATGGTATTTGTGCCGCTAACTGTGGGCGCTGAATCAACAGCCCTATTAGTATACGCATAGTTGTACGTTTTAGCTGCGGCGGTTGATAATTACTCTGCTCGGTCTCAAGCTGTTTAGGCATAAGCTTATCAAGCTGGCTGTCATCAAGAATTCCAAGCTTCTGCCCCAGCTGTTGGCGCAGATATAAACGTAATGTCTCACCGGGTACTTTGGTGATTAAAGGTAATGCCAGAGTACTTAGTTTAGCACGTCCGTCAGGTGAACTAAGGTCAACCTGAGGCATTAGTGTATCAAATAAAAAGGTAGAAAGTGGTTGGGCTAGTTCTAAACGATGCTCAAAAGCCTCTTTACCTTCTTTCCTTACTAACGTATCCGGATCTTCTCCGTCAGGTAAAAACATAAAGCGTAGCTGACGGCCATCAGTTAAATAGGGTAGTGCGGTTTCTAAAGCACGCCATGCGGCTTCGCGTCCTGCATTATCACCGTCGTAGCAACAAACAACGTTATCGGTACTGCGAAACATCAGCTGGATATGTTCTGCGGTTGTTGATGTCCCTAACGATGCGACAGCATAATCGATACCGAACTGTGCCAGCGCGACAACGTCCATATAACCTTCAACAACCAGCAACTTGTTGAGTTGGTTATGGTTTAACTGTGCTTCGTAAAGACCATATAGCTGGCGGCCTTTATGGAATATTTCTGTTTCTGGTGAGTTCAGGTATTTCGGCGTACCGTTGCCTAAAATACGACCACCAAATGCAATGACCCGGCCACGCTTGTCACGGATAGGGAACATAATTCGTTCACGAAACCGGTCATAGCTACGGCCATTATCGTTAGTCACCAGCATTCCGGCATCACTGAGTGATTCCCGGTTCTCCGCTGAGCGACCAAAGCGTTTTAATACGTTGTCCCAACCTGCGGGTGCAAAGCCGATGGCAAAACGCTGTACGATATCATCACTTAAACCGCGCTGTGCCAGATAGTTACGGGCATCTTGTGACTGCGGCTGGTTGAGTGACTCTTGATAAAACTGCGCCAGAGGCTCCATTAACTGATAGAGACTTTGCCTTTGGTGCCGTTCAAGTTGGCTACTGCCGGTCCCGGATTCATAAGGAACCTCAAGACTATGCATGCTTGCCAGCTCTTCGATACTTTCTACGAACTCTAAGCGATCGAAGTTCATCAGAAAATCAACGGCGTTGCCATGAGCTCCACAGCCGAAGCAATGGTAAAACTGTTTCTCACCGTTTACGGTAAAAGAGGGCGTTTTTTCATTATGGAAGGGACAACAGGCGTGATAGTTCTTGCCTTGCTTTTTCAGCTTTACACGGGCATCTATCAGATCGACGATATCCGTTCGGGCCAGCAAGTCATTAATAAATACGCGTGGGATTCGTCCTGCCATTAAGCCTCAAATTCGTAAATCTATAAATGAGAATAAGCCGCGCTTTCCTTTCGGAAGGCACGGCATACTTATATGCAGTTAGCTACAACGAGCTCTAGCTAAAAGACCAACCTGCGCATTAATTGCGCGTTCGGACTAATCCGGAAGAAATTAATACAGGCGGGTGCGGCGTGCGTTTTCACGAGCTAATTTCTTCGCGTGACGTTTCACCGCAGAAGCTTTAGCGCGCTTACGTTCAGTTGTTGGTTTTTCGTAGAATTCACGGCTACGAACTTCGGCCAAGATACCTGCTTTTTCACATGAACGTTTGAAGCGACGTAATGCAACGTCAAATGGCTCGTTTTCGCGTACTTTAATTACCGGCATGTGCCTCTCACCTCGATAAAAATCGGTTTAGCTGCTGGCGCTGTGCCAGCTATATTCAAAATGGTGCGGAATTCTACTGCGAATAGGGCCTGCTTGTAAACCCCTGTTACTGATTCGTTCATCAGAGATTGGAGAAAAATGGCTTTTTTCATTGTATCAACTGCAACCACAACGTCATTATCCGAAACAATCGGCCATCATACACCTGACCGGCCGATTGTTTCAGCAATAAATTATTTTACTGTGCCTTTTATTGGCGAAGAAGAAGGCAGCTGATTTTGAGCTGCTTCTACTAGCTGAATAAACTCACCGCGTAGTTCAAACTGGTCACTTCCTTTACCGTCATTCGCCAGCTTAAGGGTGTCATTCAGCGTAAACTTACCGGTAGTCGCTCCGTTATCTTTTAGCTGTTGAGCAAAAGCGGCAACGGCGGCTGAGAAACGGAAATCTTTACTGCTGTTATTCAGTGCGGTTTCCATTTGGGTTGCCGGAACCGGCATCTCTATCCGTTGAGAAGCACCATTACTTGGTTGCTTATAACGAATATGGACCATCGCCATTTCTTTGGTTGAACGTAAGTTACTGTTTGAGTCTGGCGTATAAATCGGGCCGTAAGCCTCACCAGACCAGTTTTCATAACCACCCGCAGGAACGACTTCATATAACGCCGTTAATGTCTGACCGGTCACTACAGCGCCTTTACTGGCGGCACCGTTGTTGCGTTCTGACTGGTAACCCAGCAGACGATAAGCTTTGACATAGCTCGGGTTAAACTCAACGTTCATGGCGAACTCATTGGCAACGTGAGTCTGCGTTGAGTTCAGCTGTTGATCCCAGACTTTATCGGCATCACGGATGTTATCAATATAGGCAGAGACTCCGTTACCTTCATAGGCTATTTCAGCCAAAGAAGAAGGCTGGAACTTACTTACGCCAACGCCTAGGGTTGTCAGCGAAATATTGCCCTGCTGTTGGCTAAAGAAATTCTGGACGCTTGGAATATCACTAAAGCCGGCATTGAAGCCGCTGTTTCCGGCCAGAATCACACGATTGATTCCGCCTTGAATATAGCGCTGGTTAGCCAGGTTATAAGCTTGAGCTAAGCGCTCACTGTCTTTACCCGCTTTTCCGCTGGAGATCTTACCAATAGCCGACAGGATCTTATCTCTTTCTGCGCCGGAGGTCGGGGCCAATAGCACGCCTTTATCGCCAGATGCAGTGATGATTGACAGCGTATCTTGCTTGGCCAGCTTTTCAGCCAGACGTGTCAGACTCTGTCTAATCAATGCAAGATCGGAACCGTCGGTACCCACGAATATCACCAAATTGGCTGCCGGGCGTTCTGCGGCCTTAATATCGTCAGCTTTCACTGCAATACGCAGTAATTTCGTATTCTGATTCCAAGGCGTTTGTGATGTCTCGCTCATGGCAGAAAAAGGAATGCGGCCGCGTGGCTGCGGGTAGTCATACGGGAAGAAGTTAACCCACTCGGCTAATTTGATACCGTTTTTTTCCGGTAAAGCCCCGCGGGTTACTGAACGGCGCATATTGTTATAACTGCCGTTGTTTTGTCCTGCAGACATCAAAATTTCAGGACCAGTTTGTGTATTTTGTTTATACATCTGGTTTGATGGCTGATCCGGAACTCCCGCTGTTTTAACCGCAGAAGGAAGGTTTGCATTAGGATCACTGGAGCTACATCCACTGATGGCTAGAGCACTCAGTAATGCCAGAGATGTTATTCCACGTTTAACACTTTGAGCTTTAGTCATTTCAATCTCAACCAGATTAATTGTTTATACGTTGGACGGACAAAATAGATGCGCAGCATACCTAGAGTATTGGGTGCGCTCAAGTAGCTTCACGCGATAGTTTATAGAAAATCGTCGAAAAATGCCGCTAATTGATTATATTTCAGGAGTATTTTTCCTGATGTCAGGGATTGTTGTTTTTGCACTTGCGGCATGTGGTATTATTCACCGATGGCAGGGGCCGTTTTGTGATGCCCTATTGCTTGTTTTCGGTTTAAGAAAACGAAGGTGCCAATCAATAAATTAATCAATTCAGAGGCTGTTTAGCAGGCTATGCGCATATTAGGTATAGAAACGTCGTGTGATGAAACCGGCGTGGCAATATATGACGATACAATGGGACTCTTGGCTGACCAGTTATATAGTCAGGTCAAACTGCATGCGGATTACGGCGGTGTGGTGCCAGAGCTGGCATCCCGCGATCACGTGCGCAAAACGGTACCCTTGATTCAGGCTGCATTAAAACAGGCTAATTTAACCGCTGCCGATATCGATGGCGTGGCTTACACCGCAGGGCCCGGCTTAGTCGGTGCGCTGTTAGTCGGGGCAACCATTGGCCGCTCACTGGCGATGGCCTGGGACGTGCCGGCAATCCCGGTGCATCATATGGAAGGGCATTTACTCGCCCCGATGCTGGAAGATAATCCGCCCGAATTTCCGTTTGTTGCCCTGTTGGTTTCCGGCGGGCATACACAGCTTATTAGCGTGACGGGCATTGGTGAATATGAGCTGCTGGGGGAGTCGATTGATGATGCTGCCGGCGAAGCCTTTGATAAAACCGCCAAGCTATTAGGCTTGGATTATCCCGGTGGTCCGCTGTTATCAAAGATGGCACAGCAAGGCATTGCCGGTCGCTTTACCTTTCCTCGCCCGATGACCGATCGCCCGGGGCTGGATTTTAGTTTCTCAGGTTTAAAGACTTTTGCTGCCAATACTATTCGTCAGTCCGGTGATGATGAACAAACTAAAGCGGATATTGCGCGGGCTTTTGAAGATGCGGTGGTCGATACTTTGGCGATTAAATGCAAACGTGCGCTGGATCAGACCGGATTTAGCCGCTTGGTCATGGCCGGTGGCGTGAGCGCTAACCGTACGCTGCGCAGCAAACTGGCCGCCATGATGGAACAACGTCGCGGCGAAGTCTTCTATGCTCGCCCTGAATTTTGTACCGATAATGGTGCGATGATTGCCTATGCCGGCATGGTGCGGTTGAAAGCCGGAGAGAACAGCGGATTGGCGGTTTCCGTTCGGCCGCGTTGGCCGTTGGATCAGTTGCCTGCTGTTGGGGCCATATAACATCGAATCAGTTGCGAATGATAAGAATGCCGGGCTTTTTATTTGCCCGGTATTTTTTTGTCTATTTGTTTTTAGGATCGCTATCAACTAGCCAAACTTTAGTACCGACAAGGAGAAATGATTTATCGACACTGGCAGGAATAGAGAAGGGAACATGATTTATCGGTTTTCCCCGACAAAATGATTCAAACCCATCAATTTCGGAACAGATTTTTGCTCCATTCGGCGTTTCTAATATTATTTTATTTTTGATATACACCTTGGCGGGAAAAGCATGGGGTATTCCCGGAGTAATAACGTAGCCACGACCACTTATTTGAAATACATCTTCGATTTCACATAATAATCGCATTGGTACCTATTACCTGTTTAGCTGTTTTAATCGGGTTTATCTTTATTCTCTTCGACAGGCTCTACGGAGCTGGCTTCTTCTGCTTTCTTCTTCCTGAACCGATCCCAAATCTTGCCTTCTTGCCCGCGCCACAGGCGCTGAATATTGTCATGGTGGCGAATCAGTACCAGACAGGAGAGCAGGGCGACAGGAAAGGTAAATTGGGGCTTGAACCACCAGGTATAAAACGGGGCGATCAGAGCGCTAATAATGGCACCAAGAGAAGAGTACCCGCTGAGCAGAACGGTCAGTAACCATGTGCCGGTCATCAGGCCGGTGAGATCCCAGCCAATTGGCGCGATAGCACCAAATGCGGTTGCCACCCCTTTACCGCCACGGAAATGAAAAAAGATAGGGTAGATATGGCCGAGACAGGCTGCAATGGCGGTTAAACCAAGGTATAACGGGGATAATTCCAGTTTATAGGCCACCCATACCGGCAGCATGCCTTTTAAGACATCAAAAATTAACACTGCCGCAGCGGCTGCTTTTCCACCGATTCGTAATACGTTAGTTGCTCCGGGATTACCGGAACCGTTTTCACGGGGATCGGGCAGTTTGGCTAATCGACAAACCAATACTGCGCTGGATATGGAGCCACATAGATAGGCGATAATGATCATGCCAAGCGCGATAGCACTCATAAACTCGATTCCATCTAATAGTTGTCGTTTTACTCTCTACTAGTGTGGATAATACGCAAATTCCGCCTGAAGTGGTATGGCTTAATTGAAAAACTGAGAATCATGTGATGGATATTGTATTTATAGAACAGCTTAATGTAATCACCACCATTGGTGTTTATGACTGGGAACAGACCATTCGTCAGCGATTAGTGTTCGATATCGAAATGGGCTGGGACAACCGTAAAGCAGCAGCCAGTGACAATGTTGAAGATTGCCTGAGCTACGCTGATGTCAGTGAAGCGATTATTGAAAAAGTCGAAAACCAACGTTTTGCTTTGGTTGAGAGGGTGGCCGAAGAGGTAGCCGAACTGCTGATGACGCGCTTTTCTATCCCCTGGATCAAAATTAAAGTCAGTAAGCCGGGTGCTGTTGCCGCCGCAAAACAGGTGGGTGTGATTATTGAGCGGGGCTCTCGCTAATAGTGACTGCGGTGGGGTAGACCTATATCAACTATACTCATGGCGATTCTTTCAGCACTGATAAGAAAAGGATTGCCGTGTGATGAAACTAAAAAAGATTATGTCTGTCAGATTTGCACCGGGATCTTAAGCTATCCTTAAGTTTTTTATCGTATTGTTTTATTGATTTTTTTTATTCTTTGGCAAGGAATTTTATAAATGACAGACCTCCACGCGCTGTTGATTGCGTGTATTCTCGGAATTGTTGAAGGATTAACTGAGTTTCTACCAGTATCATCGACAGGCCACATGATTATTGTTGGCGAGCTATTAGGCTTCACCGGTGATAAGGCTTCCACATTTGAAGTGGTTATTCAGTTAGGCTCAATTCTGGCCGTTGTCGTTGTTTTTTGGCGCCGACTGTTTGGCTTAATTGGTATTCATTTTGGTCAGGTTCCACATGAAGGAAAGGGGAATACCCGCCTGACGCTGGGGCATATTCTTCTTGGGATGTTACCTGCGGTGATTGCCGGATTCGCTTTACATGATGATATTAAAGAGCACCTGTTTAGTACTCGAAATGTGATGTATGCCCTGATTGCCGGCGGATTGTTATTGATTGCGGCTGAAGTCCTTAAACCTAAAAAGCCAAGGGCTGAAGGGCTGGATGATATGACATATCGTCAGGCTTTTATTATCGGTTGCTTCCAGTGTTTGGCATTATGGCCCGGATTTTCTCGTTCCGGCGCCACGATCTCCGGCGGAATGTTGATTGGCGTAAGCCGTTATGCTGCCTCTGAATTCTCGTTTATTCTGGCCGTTCCGATGATGCTGGGTGCTACGGTTCTGGTGCTATATAAAGGTATTAACGGGCTGGTATGGGGCGATTTACCGATGTTTGCCGTTGGTTTTGTCACCGCATTTATTGTGGCATTGCTGGCGATTAAAACCTTCCTTAACCTGATTAAACGTTTTTCGTTTATTCCATTTGCGATTTACCGCTTTTTTGTGGCGGGCGTAATTTATGTCGTTTTCTTTTAATCAGTTCGCTTAACAAAACGATAAAGCCTCAGAATGACCTTCTGAGGCTTTATGTTTAGTGACGCACGCAGTACTCAGGGAATAACCGCAACGTTGGCATAGACCACGCCGCCGTAGCTCCCCGGCTGATAGGTATTGTGCGCCTGTCGGGATTCAATCACGAAAACAATCTCTTTTTCAGCGTGATTTTGCTGTTTTGTCAGCACATAACTATTGTCTGCCCCTGAACGAAGGAACTCTTTTCTTTCTGCCCCTTCAATGGTGGAGACTTTATAGTTCATCTGTTCCAGCTGAGAACCGCTGCTGCTGTTAAGCACAAAGGGAGCTCCGTTTGCTGAATTCCCATCGTCCAATGTGATTTTCACCCGATTATCGCCGCTATTGTTACTCCATAAGCGTAGTGGTTTTACGCCTAAGGTATCGGCTGATAGCGCCGTTGACCGGGCATAATGGCTGCCAGCGGGGATTAAGCGTAGATCGATTTCAGTGACTGGCGTTCCCTGTGGATCGGTAATAAACGCACTATCAGGAACCTCTGCGGTAATATTAAAACGGGTGTCATAGTGGGAAGGGGCGGTAGCCAGTGCTGCTGTGGAAAACAGCACGCCGGTTACGCCTGCGATCAGGGTTCTAATTTTCATACCGCATTACCTATTTTGATAAATCTAAATAAATTAACTCTGATGGTTTCCGGCGGGCTCTGAAGCCATCAGAAACGAGATATAATCCATTTATCTCTATCAAAAATAAGTATAGCTGAATTGTCTTTACTCAACGTGGGTGTTAGTTTCTTTCCACTGCGCTAAAGCTGATGTACGACGTTGATTTAGCTGATTTTTAATTTCAGCTCCGGTATAGCCTGCATCAACAATATCTTTCACCGATACCGAATTAGCAACGGCATAAGCCTGCTTGAGGTAGTCTGCCTGAGGATAGGCTCTATTTTGCCATCCGGCGCGACCGCGATAATCAGCTTCACTGACTAATGCCATTTGTTCCAGACGCGACGGTTTTCTCCAGACATCAATGGTATTAAATAAGTTTAATAAGGTGGATGCCCGTAGCTTATAAATGGTATGGATTTGGTCGTGAAATTCCGAAACCAGACGGGCAAGCTCCCGAGTGCTGGTCGGAATTTTAAACCGTTGGCAAATATTTTCGACCAGCCTGACCCCGGCTAAACCATGACCATGATGGTGAGGCCACTCTTCTTTAGGGGTAAGGCCTTTACCAACGTCATGTAGCAGGGCCGAAAACCGAATATCAATATCATCAGATAACTGCGCTGCCACTTCCAGAACCATCAGAACGTGAACGCCGGTATCAATTTCCGGATGCCATTTTTCCGGTGCAGGCACGCCGAACAGGTTATCAATTTCCGGAAATAATACTGCCAGCGCTCCGCAGTCTCTTAATACCTGAAAGAACACCTGAGGGCTTTGAGTCGATAAGGCTTTCTCCGTCTCTTTCCATACGCGTTCAGCGGTAAGATGGGCAATTTCACCGCTATTGACGATTTGTTTCATTAACGCCTGTGTTTCTGGCGCAATAGTAAATCCCAGCAAATGAAAACGGGCCGCGAAACGGGCGATTCTGAGAACGCGTAGAGGATCTTCACTAAACGCCGGGGAGACATGGCGCAAAATGCGAAGTTCCAGATCCCGGCGGCCGTGATAAGGATCGATCAGGCTACCGTCGCTATCTTGAGCAATGGCATTGATGGTTAAATCGCGACGCAGCAGGTCTTGTTCCAGCGTAACCTCAGGGTCGGCATGGCAGATAAAACCGGTATAGCCTGAGCCGGATTTACGCTCAGTTCGGGCCAGCGCGTGTTCATCATGGGTTTCAGGGTGCAGAAATACCGGAAAGTCTTTTCCTACCTGCTGATAGCCCTGAGCGAGCATTTCTTCCGGCGTGGCACCGACAACAACCCAGTCATATTCATGGGTGGGTAAGCCTAATAATTGGTCGCGGACAGCACCGCCGACAAGATAGGTTTTCACGTCATCTCCGAATTATTTTTGCACATCACTAATCTTAATTAATTAAAACGCCGGACAAACTACGCCGGCGTTTTTATGGGCTTGATCGAGCGGATATTGATGAAAATTAATTCATCCAGCGATCTTTCTTACGACGGCGTACCAGGTGCGGCAGAATAAGCCCTAAAATCAGGCCTACGCCGGCAACGCCACCGCCATACATGAACCACTGTTGAATAATGGCCCGCTGCTTATCATCTAGCTGAACGCTGATCTCACTGACCTTTTTCTTAGCGGCAGCCAGCTCGTCTTTGAGCTGCTGGTTTTCCTGCTTAAGGCCGTTAATTACTGAATTGCTGCTATCCACCTTCTGGCGCATATCGGTGGTACGTTGATTCCAGTCGCTATCAACGGATGCCAGCCGGTCAGTTAATTCTTTAACCTGCTGTTCAAGCTCAGGAACGCGAACTTTAGCGCTCGGTTCGGTAGTTAGTTGATCCAACAGGATCCAAACTGTACGGCCCCGGCTATCGATTATCTGAGCATATTTATTGGCAGAGCTTAATAACTCAACCTTCTCACCTGCGCTGATTGTTCCGGCAACTTTATAGTTATCACCGGGACCGGTGCGCAGAGAAGTCGAGAAATCCTCAGTAACGTATCGATTTTCGGCAGCATTGACATTAAATGCGACCAAAGTCAGCGACGTCAGTAGGGTGATGTAGATTGATCGTAATATAAGCATTGTCTGTAATTTTATCTTGTTTAGAATTTGCGTATGTATGGATAGTAGTGGGTTAAGGGATGGGGTGCAATGTAAAAACCTTGTTGTAGCGGGATTAACCGAACAAAGTGCGTGATTTTTCACATAAATATTGCGGTAAATTGCTACACTTGACCCACGACTTATTGTCGCCCGATTTTATCGATATATTGACCGCGGAAACAACTATGACCGTTGAAATAGAACTCAAGTTTATTGCCAGTCCTGCTGCCGTAGCGGCATTGCCTGAATGCCTGTCCAAACTTAAAGTACAGCATCAGGAAACGCTACATCTGATAAATACTTACTATGATACCGATGCGGGCTTATTACGCTCTCATCGTTTTGGTTTAAGAGTAAGAGGATGTAACGATAGCTACGAAATGACGCTGAAAAGTGGCGGGAAAGTGGTTAACGGTATTGTGCATCGGCCTGAATATAATATCCCTTTACCGACTAACGCCTTGGATATAAGCCTGCTGCCGCAAGAGGTTTGGCCGCAAGGAACCGAAGTCGCTGAATTGGCCTCGGCCTTGAAGCCGCTATTTACCACTAATTTCCAACGTCAGCTCTGGCTGGTCAGCTTTCAGCAAAGCGTCATCGAAATTGCGCTCGATACCGGCACTATCGTTGCCGGTGAACAAAGTGAAGGGATTAGTGAGCTTGAGCTGGAACTTAAGCAAGGCAATGCTGCGGATATGCTGGCTCTGGCCCAGCAGTTTACCACCGTGGAAGGACTACGTCTGGGGAGCCAAAGTAAAGCCGCCCGTGGATACCAACTGCTGAACGAAAATGAATCCGCTGAATTACCCGAGATGACGGTGCTAGTTCCGGCGGCAAAAATTACCGTAGAGCAAGGTTTAGAAGCCTCTTTGGAGTGGGCGCTTTCTCAATGGCAACAGTATGAGCAGTCTTGGTTTGAAGGTCATGCCCAGGCTCAGAAATATGTCAGCCGCTCGTTAACCAGCGTACGCCAGATTCTGGTTGTTTTTGGCGGTATGATACCGCGTAAAGCTACCGCACCCTTGCGTGAACGGCTGGCTGAGTTGGAACAACAGTTAGCAGCAAAATGCCCGGCGCAGGACATCATCTATCAGCCCGGCTATTTACAACTTAAGCTTGCCCTGATGGCCTGGATGATGAATAAGGGCTGGAGGCTGTTTGTTGATAATAAGTCTAAAGATAAGCTCGCCGGCTCTTTTAAACGCTTTGCTGACGTCACGATGTCCCGCTGCTTATCTGAGCTGAAAGAGGTATTTGCCAAGCAGTTGACCAACGACGGCTATAACGATCAACAGGTCCGCCTTGAGAAACAAATTATCAGTTTCTACATGCTCGCTGGTGCCTATGAGCAATCAGAGTCTCTGCCTTATATCCAGACATGGCAACGGCTGTTTGACGCTCAGGGCGATCGTGATGTATTACGCCGCGCTGCGCTGGAGCAGCCTCCGTTTTGGCTTAACAGCGGTCAGCATCTCTGATTTAGCAGTCCTATCTTATTGGCTTATTGGCACCATAAGGATTGAATATGTTGGTACTTCCCCCATTGCTCGATGCTCAGCGGATTAAACGCCAGACGCAGTTGGCGTCTTTGTCAGATACAACCATAGCGTTTAGTCCGCAAGACGGTATAGCTCTGGCATTGAGTGATTTTGTCAGCGATAGCCTGTTGCAACATCCGGCTTGGTGGGAAGAGCTACACACTAACGTCCCCTCAGTCGGGGACGCTATTCATTATGCCGAATGGCTGCACAATGCATTGGCAGATATCACTGATGAAGCCGCTCTGATGCGCGTGCTGCGGGATTTTCGTCGCAGAATGATGGTCCGTATCTCATGGGCCCAAAGCCTGAATCTGTTTAATACTGTTGAAGTCCTCCATCAGCTTAGTCAGCTAGCTGAAGTGCTGATTATTGCAGCCAGAGACTGGCTATATGAGGTTTGCTGTCGGGAATGGGGAACGCCGGTTAACGCGAAAGGGGCCCCTCAAACGCTGTTTATACTGGGAATGGGGAAACTGGGCGGCGGTGAGCTGAACTTTTCATCCGATATTGATTTGATCTTTGCCTATCCGGAGAACGGTCAAACCGCCGGCGGGCGCCGTGAATTAGATAATGCACAGTTTTTTACCCGCTTGGGCCAGCGGCTGATTAAAGCGTTAGATCAGGTCACTCAGGAAGGTTTTGTCTACCGGGTGGATATGCGCTTACGCCCTTTTGGCGACAGCGGGCCGCTGGTCTTTAGCTTCAGTGCATTGGAAGATTACTATCAAGAGCAGGGGCGGGACTGGGAACGTTACGCCATGGTCAAAGCCCGAATTATGGGGGACCAAAATGATAGCTACAGTAAAGAGCTTAAAGGCATGCTGCGGCCGTTTGTCTTTCGCCGTTATATCGATTTCAGCGTCATCCAATCTTTACGCAATATGAAAGGAATGATTGCCAGAGAAGTGCGCCGCCGCGGGCTGTCTGACAATATTAAACTGGGTGCCGGTGGCATCCGTGAAATTGAATTTATTACTCAGGTATTCCAGCTTATTCGCGGCGGACGCGAACCCGACCTACAGGGAAATTCGTTACTACCAACCCTACAGGCAATAGCCGGCTTAGAGCTATTATCACAAGAACAGGTAGACTCCCTGAGCCAAAGCTACCTTTATCTGCGCCGGTTAGAGAACTTATTACAGGCAATTGCTGACCAGCAAACCCAAACTTTACCGACTGACTTGTTGGACCGAGAGCGGCTTGCCGTCGGTATGGGGTGCCCGGACTGGGAGCAACTGACACAACAGATTGACCAACATATGAGTGCCGTCAGGGAAATATTCAGTAATCTGATTGTTGACGATTCACCGGATATTGAAGAAGACTCACGTTATCTGCGTTACAACACGCTGTGGCAGGATGAGCTTGATGCCGGTGAACTGGCCTGTTTAATGCCACTGCTGGATGAATCGGCCTGCGGCCATGTCGGGGCCCATCTGAATGATTTTCGCCACGATCTGGATAAGCGTTCAATCGGCCAGCGGGGCCGCGACGTACTGGATACGCTGATGCCGCGTTTGCTGTCAGAGGTTTGCCAGCGTGATGACGCCGATAGCGTATTACCCCGGCTGACTCATCTGATTCTGAGCATCGTGACCCGCACCACCTATCTTGAGCTGCTGATGGAATATCCGTCGGCATTGACTCACTTAATTCGTCTGTGCGCAGCATCGCCGATGGTGGCAAGTAAGCTGGCCCGTTATCCGATTCTATTGGATGAATTACTCGACGTTAATTCGTTGTATCAGGCTATCCCTCTTAGCGCCTACCGTGATGAACTGCGTCAGTTCTTGCTGCGGGTGCCTGAAGAGGACGAAGAGCAGCGGCTTGAGGCATTACGTCAGTTTAAGCAAACTCAGCTATTGCGCATTGCCGCCGCAGATATTGCCGGCGCATTGCCGGTGATGAAAGTGAGCGATCACTTAACCTATCTGGCCGAAGCGATTATTGATGCGGTTGTCCAGCAGGCCTGGTTTCAGATTACTGCCCGCTACGGGCAGCCGACTCACCTGTATGAGCGTGAAGGGCGAGGCTTTGCCGTTGTTGCTTACGGTAAGTTAGGCGGAATCGAACTGGGCTACGGATCCGATCTGGATTTAGTCTTTTTAGTCGATTGCCCTGAAAACATTGTGACTGACGGTGAACGTAGCATTGACGGCCGCCAGTTTTATTTACGCTTGGCCCAGCGAATTATGCATTTATTTAGCGCCCGGATGGCTTCAGGCATTTTGTATGAAGTCGATGCCAGGCTGCGCCCGTCCGGAGAGTCCGGCCTGTTAGTCAGTACTATCAGTGCGTTTGAAGATTATCAGCGTAATGAGGCATGGACATGGGAGCATCAGGCGTTAGTACGTACTCGCATCGTGTACAGCGATCCGATATTACACCAAGAGTTCGACCATGCCCGCCACGAAATACTCTGCCTCGCCAGAGATGAACATCAGCTTAAGCAAGACGTTCGAGAAATGCGTGAGAAAATGCGTAGCCACCTCGGCAGTAAAGACTCCGACCTGTTTGATTTAAAAACGGATGAAGGCGGAATTACCGATATTGAATTTATCGCCCAATATCTGGTGCTGCGTTACGCCCATCAGCAGCCAAAGTTAACCCGCTGGTCTGATAACGTGCGGATTTTTGAGCTGATGGCTAACTATCAGATTATGGATGAAGCCGAGGCTGCAGCGTTAACGAAGGCTTATGTCACTATGCGTGATGAAATTCATCATTTGGCGCTACAGGATAAGCCGGGAAAAGTGCCGGTAAGCAGTTTTGCCGAAGAAAAGCAGCAGGTTAATCAGAGCTGGAAGAAGTGGTTGGGCGAATAGCTTGGTCTGAGTGTAGAAACTTAATTCAAGGATTGTCGATGTTTTGGTTTAAACGATTGTCTGTTTTGTTGATTTCACTGTTTTGCATCCTGAGTGTTTCTGCTTCAGAGCCGGCCTCGTTATATGCGCGGATTACCCTAACGCCGGAACAGTATCAGGCCTTTTTACAAAGCCCTCCGGGTACGGCGGCATCGTTTAATGACTGGCAGAGTTGGTTTGATTCTAAACAAATGTACGGCGGCGGCAAAGTTAACCGGGGTGAACTTTCAGTTGCTGCATGGCCTTCGATGGAGGCTTATCTTAATAGTATGGATGTTCATGAGTACGATCCTAAAACACAGGTTCTGAAAATAGGTTTACTGCTCTTGAGTGAAAATTATTCGGACGTTCTCATTGGCATCTACCCTTTGAGGCGGATTGCTGAATTTCGCCAGCAGGATAATCCGTTAGCAAGCGATGATTTTATTATTGTTTACCCGTTTATATGGGGAGATGACCAGAATAGTAAAGCTGACGTAATGGCCTATCTTCAATTTAAGGGTAATCAAAGTGAATTTGTTAATCCAGTGACCGATGAGAGCCTGAAGGAAGCCTCAGGCTTTTTAGCGCCTATTTTGGAGAAGCTTAGCCGCGAAGGTGAAGATTAAGCTACGGCTATGAGTTTGACGCGTTGTGGGTTAAATATTTGGCGATATCCATCATATTTGAAATACCGTCCATGGGGCCGATCGAGATACCGCCACGGCACCTAATATGATTTTAAATATCGTACAACGATGGCTCTCCGTCAGGGCGAGTCTTAAACCGGCGGTGGAGCCACATATATTGGTTAGGGGCCAATAATATCTGCTGTTCAATCACCTGATTCATAAAGATTGCGGCATTAACTTCATTATCAATCGGGAAGCCTTCCAGCGGCGGTTGAACCACTAACGTATAGCCCGAATCATCATCATTTCGCATCGGAATAAACGGAATCAGTAATGGATTAGCTGCGCGTACCAGAATCGTGGTGCCAATCGTTGTTGCCGCCTTTTCAACCGCAAAGAATGGGGCAAAGACGCTGTTGCGGGGACCGTAATCGTGATCCGGTGCGTACCAGACCAGTTCACCCTGTTTCAGACAGCGAATCATGCCTTTAACATCGCCACGATCAATCATATATTTATTTGAGCGCAGCCGGCCCCATGTTTGTAGCCAATCCATCAGCTTATTGTCATGGGGGCGATAGACGCCAACGCCGGGCCTGACGGTACCGATAATACGTGCACCGAGTTCCAGCGTAAGGAAATGAATGCCGATAACCAGCACGCCGCGTTTTTCTTCGATGCCCAGCATCAGGTTTTCTACCCCCTGGATTTTGCACCATTTCTTAATTCGCCAGTCAGGCCAGAACCACGCCATGCCCGTTTCAAAAATAGCCTGGCCGGTACCTTCAAAGTTTTTAATCATCCACTGCTCATGCTGTTCTTCCGTCATATCGGGAAAGCACAGTTCAATGTTACGGCGGGTAATTTTCTTTCTGCGAGTCATCACACGCATCGCAAGGCGACCAAGCCAGCGGCCCAGACGATTAAACCAAGGATAAGGCAGTAAAACCAGCAGGTAGAGAATGCCAATTCCAAACCAAACCAGCCAATAGCGTGGATGTAGAAGTTCACGTGTAAATTCTGGTCTTATATGATTCTTTGCCATAACAAATGTATTCAGTAAATCCTGCCAATGTGTGTAATGGTGTTTTAACGCATGCCTATTTTATGAAACGGTTATGATAAACTATTTCGCAATCTGTGCTGTTCTCGTTTGATGGAGTTTGGGATGAAAGTAATACTACCCGATTTCGGCCGCGCCAACGTAATGGTAGTGGGTGATGTCATGTTAGACCGCTACTGGCACGGCCCTGCAAGCCGTATATCACCTGAAGCACCCGTTCCGGTAGTTAAGGTTAATACGGTTGAGGATCGCCCGGGCGGAGCAGCGAACGTGGCAATGAATATTGCCTCTCTGGGAGGATCTTCCCGACTGGTTGGATTAACCGGTATGGATGAAGCTGCCCGTGTGTTAAACACAAAACTTGCCGAAGTGAACGTTAAGTGTGACTTCGTGACATCTGCCACCCATCCGACAATTACTAAACTCAGGGTATTATCCCGCAACCAACAGTTATTACGCCTTGATTTTGAAGAGGGTTTTGAGGGTGTTGACGCTCAATTAATCCTCGATCGTGTTCAACAAGCGTTGCCACATTTAGGTGCGTTAGTCCTATCAGATTATGCAAAAGGGGCGCTATCGTCAATTCAACAATTGATTCAAGCCGCCCGCCGGGCAAACGTTCCGGTACTGATTGACCCTAAGGGCGCAGATTTTGAACGTTATCGCGGTGCAACGCTATTAACACCCAATTTGTCTGAGTTTGAGGCGGTTGTCGGTCACTGTAAAAATGATGACGAACTGGTTAAGCGCGGCACCAAACTGATCGAAGAGTTTGAACTAAGCGCATTATTAATTACGCGCTCAGAAAACGGAATGACGCTGCTACAGCCGGGTAAAGCCCCTTTCCATATGCCGACTCAGGCTCAGGAAGTGTTTGATGTGACCGGTGCCGGAGATACGGTTATCGGTGTGCTTTCAGCTTCATTAGCGTCTGGCTTATCGCTGGAAGAAGCCTGCTTTTTGGCTAACGCCGCTGCCGGCGTGGTGGTGGGTAAGATCGGAACTTCAACCGTGTCGCCGATTGAGCTCGAAAATGCTATTCGCGGAAGAGCTGATACCGGGTTTGGCGTAATGGATGAGGCTCATTTGAAGAAGGCCGTCGCCCACGCCCGCCTGCGCGGTGAGAAAGTGGTTATGACCAACGGCTGTTTTGACATTCTTCATGCCGGGCACGTTTCTTATCTGGCTAACGCCCGTAAGTTGGGGGATCGGCTTATCGTGGCGGTTAACAGCGATGCGTCAACTCGCCGGCTGAAGGGGGAAACCCGTCCGGTTAATCCGCTGGCTCAGCGGATGATCGTACTGTCGGCGCTGGAAGCGGTAGATTGGGTGGTTGCTTTTGATGAAGATACGCCTCAGCGGTTGATCGCCGATATCCTGCCCGATCTGTTAGTGAAGGGCGGAGACTATCAGCCTAAAGATATTGCCGGTAGTCAAGAAGTTTGGGCGGCGGGCGGTGACGTTCAGGTACTGAATTTTGAAGATGGCTGTTCAACCAGCAATATCATTAAAACCATCAAGGAGCGGGGCTAATTAGCCGGTAGCATGAGCGGACTTAAGCAAGATATCGGATTAACTCAGGGCATTGGGTTACTTTCTACATCCCTGTTAGGGACCGGCGTTTTTGCCGTGCCTGCACTGGCGGCTCAGGTTGCTGAGCAGGGTAGCTTATGGGCATGGCCATTGTTGATTGCGTTAGTGTTTCCGATTGCTATTGCTTTTGCTGCTCTCGGGCGCCATTTTCCCAACGCAGGCGGTGCCGCCCATTTTGTTAACCTGGCATTTGGCCCTCATATGGCCAGAGTGACCGGTTGGCTGTTTTTGTCAGTGATTCCGGTTGGTTTACCTGCCGCACTACAAATAGCCTCTGGCTTCTGGCAGGCTGCTTTTGGACTCGGACCGCTAGGGCTGCAGTTGGTCCAGATTGGTAGCCTATTGGCTATTTGGCTGTTAGGTATGCGCAGCGCGGGCTCTAGTGCTAACTTGCAGGTGATTATTGCCGCTCTGATAGTGGCAATGGTGGTCGCTATTTGGTGGAAAGGCGGAATTACGCTGACGGCAATCGACTGGCCTTCATATCAACAGCTGTCTGCCGGACCGATGTTTAGCGCGCTGGCCGTGATGTTTTGGTGTTTTGTCGGGCTTGAAGCTTTTGCTCACTTGGCGGCAGAATTTCGTCATCCTGAGCGCGACTTTCCCCGGGCTTTACTTATCGGTATGTTGCTTGCCGGTGGCGTCTATTGGGCCTGTACCGTTGCGGTATTGGCTTTTCACTCCTACGGTGGTGATATGGCCGCGGCGGCCTCATTACCGGCGATTGTGGTTCAACTGTTCGGCTCTAAAGCCCTATGGATTGCCTGCCTGATTGGTTATCTGGCCTGCTTTGCCAGTATGAATATTTATACTCAGAGCTTTGCGCGCTTGGTTTGGTCACAGGCTCATGAGCAAAAGCCTAAAGCTTGGGTGGCGCAACTTTCTCGTTCCCGCTCTCCGTTAAATGCCCTGACGTTGGTGTTGATCTGCTGTTTAATATCTTCTCTGGCGGCTGAATATTTAGCCTTACCCTTGGATGCACTGATTGTTTACGCTAACGGCATCTTTGTGTTTATTTATCTGCTGTGCATGCTGTCAGGCTGTCGCCTGTTAACCGGGCGTTCGAGAGTGATGGCCTTTATCGGTAGCGCACTATGCGTGCTATTACTGGTGATGATCGGTTGGAAAACGCTGTATGCGTTTGCCATGTTTGCGCTGCTATGGCTGATTCTACCGAGAAGAAAAGAGAAAGTGGTTCAGGCTCACTAAGCCGCCATTTTTGCATAATCTCTGTTGATAAAAATAAGCGGGGCAGGTTCCTTTATCGGTTCCTGCCCCGTTCGCTATGCTTGAAATATAGAAGACTTAGTCTTCGCGACCTTTAGCTTCCAGCTCTGCCAGGCGTTTCTCCAGCGCCGTCAGTTTTTCGCGGGTTCTGAGCAGAACCTGAGTTTGAATATCAAACTCTTCACGACTCACGACGTCGAGTTTTGCCAACTGATTTTGAAGGCCCTGACGGATCTTCTTCTCGACTTCATCACCCAGTTCACGAATCCCTTTCGGCATGGATTCATGGATCTGCCGGGCTATTTGTTCAATTTTGTTCGGATCAATCATAGGTCTACCTTTAAATGGTTGATGGCATCTGAATTTAAATTCAGCGGCTAGTTTACTGTCTGTTGAGCTGAGTATAAACCTTTCATTGCTGAGTCTCTGTTTTCGTGAAGAATTTTTCACAAGGATTGAAGCGCATAATGATAAGGGTTATAGTATTCAGGCTTATTCTCAGGGCGGGGTGAAAGTCCCCACCGGCGGTAAACCATGAAAGCCTAAATGCTTAATGGAAGCCCGCGAGCGCTTAGCTTAGTTTACTCTAAGTTCAAGGTCAGCAGACCCGGTGTAATTCCGGGGCCGACGGTTATAGTCCGGATGGGAGAGAGTAACGATAACGGGTTGGGCATTCGCTCGCCTCACGTTATTTAGGCTTTTTGCCTACTCCTAAGCTGCCCTGGTTCTGGTAATCCACATTATTAACGAGGTTATTTTTACCATGAATCAGACTTTACTTTCCGAATTTGGCACGCCGATCGCGCGTGTAGAACAGGCGATTAATGCCCTACGCGAAGGCCGTGGCGTAATGGTGTTAGACGATGAAAACCGTGAAAACGAAGGCGATATGATTTTCGCCGCCGAAACCATGACGGTAGAGCAAATGGCTCTGACCATTCGTCACGGTAGCGGTATTGTTTGCCTGTGTATCAACGAGCAACTGCGCGAGCAACTGGCTCTTCCTATGATGGTTCCGGCTAACTCAAGCCGCTATCAGACCGCTTTTACTATCAGCATTGAAGCGGCTGAAGGCGTGACTACCGGCGTTTCAGCTGCGGATCGCGTAACCACTATTCGCGCAGCAGTTGCGGATGGTGCGTCATCAAACAACCTGCATAGCCCGGGCCATGTCTTCCCGCTGTGTGCACGCCCGGGTGGTGTATTAACTCGCCGTGGTCACACTGAAGCAACTATCGATTTAGTGACGCTTGCCGGATTTAAACCCGCCGGTGTTCTGTGTGAGCTGACCAATGATGATGGCAGCATGGCACATGCACCTCAGGTTATTGAGTTCGCTAAACAGAAGAATATGCCGGTTGTGACCATTGAAGATTTGGTTGCTTATATCGAGCAGCAGGCCCAAAAAGCCAGCTAAGCGAATAGATTATTGTTATTAGTCGAAAAGAAGCCGCATTAGCGGCTTCTCAGAGTGATGACAAAGTGGTTTAATTTGATTTCAGCGCGAATTTCGTCCGCATAGTTAGCATCGGAATATTGGTTTTTCCTAGCGGCCGAAGGGCGATGTTTTTGAGTACTGTGGGCTCCGGGCT
>POVV01000101.1_pt1 | contig 79438 bp, 77 predicted proteins | sample 1560271 | NCBI WGS metagenome assembly POVV01 (sample SAMN08337232, study PRJNA429181) | Bioreactor metagenome, whole genome shotgun sequencing project. | biome: cows' rumen and soil; feature: anaerobic; isolation source: anaerobic chemostat enrichment culture, galacturonate as sole carbon... | reverse complement strand
TCAATGTTAGATTACTACACCGAAAGGTATGTCAAATGTTAAGTTGATTGAACCGCCGTGTACCGAACGGTACGCACGGTGGTGTGAGAGGTCGGGAAATTTATTTGAATTTCCCTCCTACTCGATTGTATTAGTTATTGACAAAGTATTTTCCTGAGATATAATTACTAATAGTAATTACTAAAGGTAATAAAAAGTTGAATAGGAGAATTAATAATGAATACAAAACTTGTTAAGCAGTTTTTAGATGCATGCCAGCAGGCAAAAAAAATAACAGAACTTATGCCACAGTTACCTGACGGAATAAAGCCTAGGCATATCCATGTTATTGATATAATTTATGAACTTGGAGAAAAGCGAGAATATGTAAAAGTCAGCGATGTCAGCGAAGCATTAAAAGTGACTAGACCAAGTATAACCCAGCTAATTAAGGAGTTGGAAGATAAAAATGTGGTGTTAAAACAGCAAGGTTCTAATGATAGTAGAATTATTACGTTAACGTTGACTGAATTAGGAATTAAATATTATGAAACTTATGTAGATAAGTACCAAAATCAACTATGTAGATGGTATGAAGGCATAAGCGAAGATGAAATGAAGATTACCATTCAAACAATAAGTAAAATTCATCATATTATGAAAGCTCAGGGGTAATTGACATGGAGTATATCGAAGAAAGAAAAATAGATTTAAAATTGATTATTGCTATTATCGCTGTGGGGATGATGTCATTCACCGGAGTTGTTGTTGAGACGGCAATGAATGTAACCTTTCCTACATTAATGAAAGAGTTTAACGTTAACACTTCCACTGTACAATGGATAACAACGGGATATTTGCTTGTTTTAGCCATGATCATTCCTGTTTCCTCATTTTTAAAGCAAAGATTTAAAACAAAATCACTGTTTATTACCGCTATTTTATTTTTTATAGTTGGGGTTATTTGTGATGCAGTTACGCCTAATTTTGGCTTACTTCTTTTGGGAAGATTAATTCAGGGTGTGGGAACGGGAATTGCCCTTCCTTTGATGTTTAATATTGTATTGGAACAAGTTCCTTTAAATAAACTGGGCATGATGATGGGGGTTGCATCACTTATTACTGCAATAGCACCTGCGATAGGGCCGTCTCTGGGGGGATTGATCGTTAACCAATTTGGATGGCGCATGATTTTTGTTGTGTTGCTTCCTTTATTAGTTGTCTCGTTTTTTATGGGTATACTTTCCATAAGACAGGTAAAACCTATTCAACGGGCAGAATTTGACTGGAAAGGTTACTTATTCCTTGCGGTTAGTTTTAGTTGTATTGTTTTTGCTACCAGTTCTGCTGGCGTAATGGGGTGGGGAAGCATACAGGTGATTATTCTTTTTTTGATCAGTGTAATAACCATAGTTTTGTTTTCTTTGCACTCACGAAATATGGATAATCCGATAATTAATCTGAAGGTTTTTTCTAATCAATCCTTTTTAAGCAGTGTAATTGGTTTGCTGTTTATTCAATTTATCTGTTTGGGGCTGGGTTTTTTGATTCCTAATTATGCTCAGCTTGTGTCAGATGAGAATGCATTTGTTTCAGGGTGTTTGTTATTGCCGGGATGTATTATTGGAGCCTTGATGACACCCTTTGGGGGGCGACTTTTGGATAAGTTTGGAGCGAAGAAACCAATTATTGCTGGAAACCTTTGTATAATATTTTCGACCATGTGTTTCAGCATATTTGCAAAAGATCTGACATCAATGCTTTTTGTTTTTTTCTATTTTTTCTTTGCCTTGGGACAAAGTTTTTCTGTGGGAAATACAATGACAAATGGATTAAAGCGGCTGCCTGAAAAACTAAAGGCTGATGGAAATGCAGTAATTAATACATTGCAGCAGCTTGCGGGAGCAATAGGAACATCTGTTGTCACAACAATTGTAGCTGCTTCACAGGCTGTCATGCCGGAAAACTCAGCACTTGCTACCATGGTTGGAAGCAAAAATGCATTTCTTCTTTTAAGTATTCTTGCCGTTATTGTTTTGGTTAGTTCTTTATGTGCATTATATAAACCTAATTTAAATTAAGGAATCTTAAAGTACATAGAGTTGCATGGATTTTCGATATATAATATAATAAAAAAATATATTTTAAATTATTGAACTAAGTTTACCCCGAAAGGAGAGGCCACTTATGAGCAAAAAGCAAACAGTTATTCGTACTATGCTGTTCCTGCTGCTGCTTGCAGCGGTCTCTTTTGCAGTTTATGCCGGAACTTCTTCTCTGCCTCGCATTAAACCTGCGATTGAAAAAGGGTATGTGGACATGAGTCAGTTTAACTGGAAGGATAATCTGGCTATTTTGTCTACGGATAAATTTGAGTATTTCCCCTCGGCATTATATACCCCTCAAAACATTCCCAATGGATTTTTGACGGAAGACATGCAGGCAACTGAAACTAAGGAGGAACGTTACGGTACTTATCGCATTGTACTTAAAATGCCTGTGGGAGAAATATATGGCGTAAATGCATATAGCGCTCATCATGCACACCGGATGTTTGTAAATGGGGAAGAAATTTCTGTGTTTGGTACACCCGGCGAAACTGTAAATACAACAATTCCAGAAACAGGATATTATACAGTATTCTTTACATCGGAAACAGAAGAAATTGAGATTATCATTCAAAATGCCAGTATTCAATATGGTGGCAGAGGCCCCAGTGATTTGCTGATTGGTACAGCGGAAAATATTAATAACCGTGCGGCCTCAGTAAAGACCAGAATCCACATGACAGAAGGGGGAATTATTACAGCATTTTTTTTGTCAGCTGGATTATATTTATTTTTTAACAGAAAGATGAACTTATGGTTTTGTTTTGCGTGTGTGGCATTATTTGTCCGTATTGCTGTGATGGAAGAAACCAATATGATTGATTTTTTACTTCAATTATCTTGGGAGGAATCTGTACGGCTCAAATGCCTTTCCACCATAATATTAATATTTTGTTTTGTATTCTATATCAGAGATTTTTTTCAAAAGGTAATGCGCTCAACAGTGATAACTGTTTTTGGTGTTGGGAGCATTCTTATCGCTCTGATTGTCATGTTCACTCCTGTCTCCGTATTTTCAAAAGTAATATATTATAGTATCTGGATATGCTGGGCGTTTCTAATTTATATGGCTGTGAGTGTTGCTGTATATTTAGCGAGAAATGGAAAAATGCTTGGTGTAGAACATGTGCTGCTTTTGGGCGAAATTGTGTTATTTACAATATGTTTTATTCTGGATATATATTTTTATAAACAAGGTATATATAATATGTCTATGGGACTGGTTGATATTGGTACTGTGATTTGTGTAAATATAAACACGATTGTTCCCATCATAGATTATTTCAGAACCTCCAAAGAGAGAGATAAGGTCAGACGGGCTGAATTAGAGATACGTCAGACTAATCAGCTTCTTGACCGGCTAAACAGGGTAAGGGATGAATTTCTACAAAATCTTTCACACGAGTTAAAGACTCCACTTACGGTAATGAGCAACTGTGCTGGTCTTACAGCACTGCAAATACGCCAGAATGCACAGGATGAGGAGACACTGGAAAATATGAACATAATCAAACAGGAAGCCGCACGTCTGGGAAGAATGGTGGAACAAATAAAGGATATTTCTATGGATAAAAATCGACATTTTTCGATGAAAGAAACAAAAATTCAGGAAATTTTTCAAAACACAATAGACTTCTGTGAACCTATTTGCCGTAAAAACAAAAATGGGTTGGGTTTAGAAGTGGAAGGAACATCTGTTATGTTTGTGAATAGAGACTCTATATTTCAGGTGCTGCTTAATCTGGTTATTAATGCAAACCGACATACACGTCGAGATACAATTATATTAAAGGCTGAAAAGATGCAATCGGGAGATATCCGGATAGGGGTCATCGATCACGGGGAAGGTATACCGTATGATTTAAAGCCCCATGTTTTTGAGAGACATATCAGTGGAGACGGGGGGAGCGGTCTTGGACTTTCCATATGTAAGGAAATTGTTGAACAGCATGGCGGAACAATGAATGTGCAAAGCAAATCGGGACATGGGACGACAATTTATCTAATCATTCCCGGACACAAGGAGGAATCAAATGAGTATTCTGCTTATTGAGGATGATGAAATTATTTTACAAACTAACTGCAGAGCCTTGGAACTGCAGGGATATCAGGTTTTATGTGCTAATACTCTTGCAAAAGGGATGGAATTATTGAAAGAAAACAGTCCCAATTTAATTGTGTTAGATATACTTCTGCCTGATGGTAATGGACTGAAATTTTGTGAAAGTCTGCGGAACAAAAGCAATGTTCCCATATTATTTTTGAGTGCACTTAACACAAAGGAAGATATTGTTGAAGGGCTTCATGCCGGAGGTAATTGTTATTTATCCAAACCCTATGATTTGGATGTATTTCTGGCTCAGATAGCTGCTATGCTTCGATTTGAAAATCATGATCATTCCGTAATGACTTATAAAGAGCTGACCTTAGACACTTTGTCTCGCAGGGTCTGTATAAATGGAAAGGATATTTTAGTAAGGCCACGGGAATTTGCACTTTTAGAAGTTCTCGTTAAGAATAAGGGATGTTTTATCAGTGCGGAAAAACTATATCGGTCTGTGTGGGGAATGGAAGCGGTAAAAGACACCCGCACTGTAAAGGAGCACATATCCCGTCTGCGAAGAAAATTGAGCGATTCACCTATTCAAATAAAATCGGAAAGGGGAAGAGGGTATCGTATTTAATTTCAGCCGGATTAATACTTATGGCTGTCAAAATATATTGTATTGTCAAAAGTTTACCCTTGCAATACTTCTAAGCTTTTTTAAGGTATGATAACATAATATTAAACATCTAATCAGCTTGAGTGAAAAATACATTCAGGCTGATTTTGCTGTTTGGTTTTTTTATTGCCCATTTAAAAGGGTCTGCGAAAGATATAGATAGGTATGATTTAAATTCATGCCGTTACATCTAAATAAGGTACAAGAAGGAAGGAACCTGATAATGAGGAAAAAAACAGAAAAAATAACCATTCTAATTATTGAAGATGATCCGGTTATTATGAAGACAAATTGCAAAGCTTTAAAACTGCTTGGGTACAGTGTATTATGTGCGGATACAATAGCAAAGGGACGACGTATAGCAAACTTAAGAAAGCTGGATCTGATTCTTCTTGATGTTTTGCTCCCCGATGGCAACGGTGTGGAGTATTGCAGTGAGATTAGAGGGGAAAGTAATATTCCTATTTTGTTTTTGAGTGCACTTGGAAGTACTGAAAATATTCTGGCAGGATTTCGCGCAGGAGGTGATGATTATATTTCAAAACCATATGATTTGGATATTTTCCTGGCAAAAGTGGAGGCGATATTGAGAAGAAATGAGTATAACAGGCAGTATGAAAATGATTTTCTCTGCATGGGTAATCTAAAACTGGATATGCGATCAAGAAGGGCATATTTAGGAGAACGTGATTTAGTATTAAAGCCCAGAGAGTTTTCTGTCTTAGAGGTTCTGATACTACAAAAAGGGATTCCATTAAATGCAGATGAATTATATGGTAAAGTATGGGCACTTGAGGCAGCGGGAGATGTTCGTACAGTTTGGGTGCATATATCTACTTTGCGGAGTAAGCTTGGGGATCCGGAAAAAACAGGAAGCCCATATTTACTTTTCAACCGTAACAGCGGTTATTTCCTGTCTTTGGATGACGAGTAGATTATTAGGTAAAAAACTGATATCAATACGTTTAAGAGAGGAGGCCAAAAGTGGAGAGAAAACCCATTATTTATAAATTTATTGAACATTTAATCGTGATCGTATTGTTTATTTTTATTTATAAAATTGTTACAAATATAGGCGCTTTTCTGACTGGCATAAAATCACTTGCAGCTATTTTTTCTCCTTTTTTCTATGGCTTTTTGCTTGCATATGTTTTAGACATTCCTTGTAGTGGAATACAAAAGTTGCTGAGTCGCACCGGTAATTCATTACTAATAAAATATAAAAAAGGGATATCTATTCTAAGTGTTTATTTTTTGCTTTTACTTTTACTTGTATTTGTGCTTTATCTGATTGTTCCATCTGTCTATGAAAGTCTTGTATTATTTTTTAAAAATTTTGATCGTTATTATCAGCGGGCAGAAGAAATACTTGAGGAAATTCTACGTGTCCTGCCCTTAAATACAGAGCAGAAACTTGCTGGCTTTCTGCCTGCTGTTCAGGATTTTAGTATTGACAGATTATTTTCCTCTGTAAATGCCATTGTGGGTGTTTCTGCAAGTATATTTAAAGGGTTTCTTGTACTGATCTCATCAGTGTATAGTATTATCGAAAAAGACAGGTTTAAAGTGTATTTGAAACGGATTTTAAAAGCATTTATTACAGAAAAAGTGTATAAAAGGTTTATCAGATACGCAGGTGATCTTAATTCGAACTTTAAACAGTACATATATACGCAGACACTGGATGGTTGTATTCTCGGAACGCTGGCAGGAATAGAGCTTGCACTATTAAAATCTCAGTTTGCACTTGTTCTGGGTATTATGCTGGGAATTGTTAATTACATTCCTTATTTTGGTTCTATTGCAGGAACAATGGTAACTGTACTCATTGTCATGTTTTCCCAGAGTGTTCCAGTCGGATTGCTTGCATTATTGATTTTACTGATTACACAGCAGATTGATGGGAATATTATTCAACCCAAATTAATGAGCAGTTCCTTTTCAATCAGCCCTCTACTTGTTATTATCAGTGTAACAGCGGGAGGCGCGGCAGCCGGAGTATTGGGTATGCTTGCGGCAATCCCGATTACCGTTACACTGCTGAATGTCTTTGAAGACATACTGTCTCATTATGAACAAAAAAACATGTAAAAACACACCGAAATCACAAATTTAACATTTGTTAAGAACTCCTATATTTTATCCGAATCTTGCTATGATGATAAATGGAACAGAGAGTTATGCGGCTCTTGGAACGCGGACAAAAGAGGAGGAAATTAAGATGTTTCAATTGTTTAAAAGAAAGTATTCCAATTTATCTATTCACAAAAAGATGAAGTTCTTAATTGGGTCTTTTGGTGCCTTACTATTGCTCATTATAGTAGTTGCTACTTATGGCTTGTTAAAGGGGAATTTGCGAATGCAGACACTGTATTCACAGAATATGAAAATATCCAGGTATGTGGGTATAATGAAAGAAGTTGTGGAGAAAGAAAGTGCACTGCTCGAAACAATGTATATTAGTGAGGCTGCCTCATCAAGGTACAAAACCTCTTTGTTGGAACTATCAGAAGCGGAAAAAGTCTTTCAGGAAAGCATCGACGAATATAAAAAAATAATTGCTATAGCTCCGGCTTTAGCGGAGGCAGAGGAATTATATACAAATGAATACAGTAGGTTAAAAACGTCAATTATCGAGTTCCTGGAACAGCAATCGAATGAACAGGCACTAAAAAAGGTGGAGGAACTGGCAGAGAGTAAAAATAAGATTATAGAGCAGCTGAGGATTTTGGAAGAAGACAATGAATATGCAATATCAAATATTATCAAAGATGCCCAGCTGGCATTTAAAAAACAACTGATTTACAGCATCCCTCTTCTTATTCTTGCAATAGCTATTATGGCAGATCAGTCATCAAGAATGAAACGCTTTATTTCGGACAGGCTTATAATGATTTCGAAAGCCTCAGAGCGGATTGCAGATGGGCATATAGATGTTGAACTGGACGTTCATGGTATGGATGAGATTGGTATGCTTGCCGGCGCATTTAGAGAAATGGCAGAGGGAATAGCAAAGCAGGTAAAATCTGCAGAAAAAATAAGTAACGGTGATTTTTCTGTGGAGGTTCCCTTACGATCTGAATCGGACATTTTAGGACATTCTCTTCAAAAGATCGCGAAAGATCTTAACAATACATTATTGGTGGTGGATGAAGCGGCAAAGCAAGTAAAAGTAGGTGCAGATCAGGTATCCTGTGCAGCAGATGCTCTTGCGGCAAATGCAACAGAGCAGGCAGCATCGGTAGAAGAATTAAATGCTTCTCTTGTTACTATTGCAGAGCAGGCGGAAGAAAATGCAAAAAGTGTGGCTCAGGCAACAGGGTTTGTATTAGCAGCAGGAGAGGGGGTCTGCCAAAGCGATGAGCTGATACACAAATTAAATACTGCCATGCATCTTGTCAGCCAGCATTCAAATCAGGTATCTGGTATAGTAAAAACAATAGAAGAAATGGCAGCACAGACGAATCTTTTATCTCTCAATGCAGCAATTGAAGCAGCAAGGGCTGGTAATGCGGGGAAAGGGTTCGCGGTGGTCGCAGAAGAAGTGGAAAATCTTGCCGGAAATTCGGACAAAGCGGCTAAGCAGGCTAAAGACTTAATTTTGCACTGTTTAAAAGCGGTGGAACAGGGACAGGATTTAACCAAAAAGACGGTTGATTCACTGGCAATGGTTACCAAAAAAGCAGAGATGGCGGAGCAGTCCATTAAAGCTATACAAGTTGCAACGGCAGAACAGACAATGGCAATTGAAATGATTAATCAAGGGCTTTCTCAAGTGTCCCAAGCTGTGCAGAGCAATGCGGCAACTGCAGAAGAAAGTTCTGCATCCAGTGAGGAGCTGGCAGCGCAGGCCAATACTCTGCAGCAGGAATTTCAGAAGTTTCAGCTTACCAGAGAAGAAACTCTTGCCTCCGAATAAATCAGTGGTTTATAATATCTTATATAGATACTTAAAGAAGGTGAGATATTGAAAACACTGTTGAGAATACACCCCAAAAACCGTTTATCCTCTATGCAACCCATATAATACTGTATAGAGGAGAATAAAAAATGGATAAGTTAAATAGACCGGTGATTACCAAAAAAACAATACAAGCAATGGAGGATATGTCATTTTTTGTACATGCAAAAATTTTTGATGACTTGTTAATCGTTTCTCAAAAAGAAACAAATTGTTTTGTGTTAAAAACAAACGAGGAACTTATTGTTATTGATGCAATATGGCCTGATAAAAGAGCGTTTGATGCAATTGTGGACTCAATACGTGCTGTTGGGTGGAATCCGGCAGAGATAAAAAAGCTGATTTTGACACACGGTCATGCAGATCATACCGGATGCGGGAAATGGTTTGTTGAAACGTATGGTGTAAAAACATATTTATCAAGAACTGATGACCTGTTTTGGAAGCAGTCGCCAATAAAGCCTAAACGTCCCGACACTTGGAAAGATTATGATATTGATGAATATATTAGTGACGGAGACGTAATAACTTCGGGAGATAAAAAAATTTATGTTTATGGTACACCCGGGCATACACCTGGGTGTCTGAGCTATATCTTTCCGGTTACAGAAGAAGGTGAAATACATATGGCTGCATTATGGGGTGGCACAACACCACCAAGAATTAAGGATGATGTCAGGCAATATTTAGAGTCCTTGGATTACTTCGTGAAAGAAGCAGAAAGTAAACATGTAGATGTGGCATTAAGTAATCATGCTTCCATAGATAATGGGCTGGAACGTATCCAATATTCAAATAAAAGAATGTCCTATATGCCTAATATATATATTATAGGATGGAATGGATTTCAGAAATACTGTCAGGTATTTAGAACCCTGAGTATGTTTGTATCGTAATAAGCCATTATATCGCATAGAAGGGGCGGCTGCCAAAATAGAGGAATAATCTATTTTGGCAGCAGTTCCTTTTTCTTGCTTAAAAACAAAAAAATATTTTCCTTTACAAACATACGGTATGTATGATAGTGTATTTACATACAAAGTGTATGTAAAGGGGGGTGAAAAATTGTCGCGAAATAAATATCCTGAAGAAACGGAACAATTAATACTTGATGCTGCTTTAAAACTGTTCGTTGAAAAGGGCTATGAGCAAACAACAATTCTTGATATAGTCGGTAAAATGGGTGGTCTGACACGAGGAGCCTTTTACCACCATTTTAAAACAAAGGAGGAAGTTTTCTTTGCTTTAACTGATAAATTGTTTAATGAGATAAACTCTTTTGAAAAAGTAAAAGATAGAACGGATTTAAATGGTCTTGAAAAAATAAAACTGACCTTGCAAATGATAAATAAAAGTAAAGAGTATGCCGTTCTTCAATTCCAAATACTTCCATTAATTGAAAAAAGTCCTACAGCTTTAAAGGTATATATGGAGGAACAGCGTACCGCTTTAGCCTCAAAATATGCTGATTTTATTGAGGAGGGTATAAACGATGGATCAATAAATGCAAAACATCCCAAATTAACCGCGGAATTATTTTTGTTGATTTGCAATGTATGGATGATGCCTGCAATATACCCTCAGGAAAATGAAGAAGAGGCGTGGCAAAGATTTAATATGGCAAGAGAAATTGTAGAGTTTTTAGGGATACCAGTCTTGGATAAGGACTTAACTTCTCAGGTAGCTATAACGGAGCAAGGTATTGTTGTAGATGTAAACAAAAAGTAGCTATGAACATTATCTAGTGTTTATTAATTATTATAGGAGGTATCAGGTATGGAAGAGAAAGTATGGGAATTGGATGATCTTTTAGAACAAATTAATAAGGATATTCTAGGTGAATCAGATGATATTAGGTATATTGGCACTGCAACAATAGCATGCAAAGATTTGGAAAAATTAAAAAAAGCAAAAAGAAAAGCTAAAATTAGAATGATTGGTACATTAACATTTTCCGAGGATGTTACACCTGAACTGGTAAGAGAAACTATAGCAAGTGTCAGTGTACGTGGAAAAATTAATGCTTCAATTGGAGTAAGAGAAGCATTATATATAATTTAATTAATAAACAGAACATGTGCTTTCGGAATTAAAAGGGATGCTGCATAATCGTATAACTCTTGGAGAAAAACGATTTTGCAGAATCCCTTACTTTTTTAATACAGGATAAAATGATGATTATGTTATTAGAAACAAAGGAAAAAGAAAATAAGTCTTAAATTAATACGCTCGTAGTTCCAGCGGTTTCTTCTCCAGCGAAATCCCTCTACATGGGTTCGGCCTATAAATGTAGGATAGAACCAAAAGTTATCTCCGTTAAACAGCCACATAAACGTATTTCGGTTAAGACAGGTGCGGAGATTTCCGCTTCCAATCTGGGCCCCTGATCTTAGTGCTTCTGGACCCTGATTATTTTGGGGAAGATCGGGCATAAAGTTTGGAGGGGGTGACATTGGCTGAGGAGGTCTTGGCCCCGGCCCTGGTCCCGGCTGAGGAGGTCTTGGCCCCGGTCCCGGCTGAGGGGGTCTTGGCCCCGGTCCCGGCTGAGGGGGTCTTGGTCCCGGTCCCGGCTGAGGAGGTCTTGGCCCCGGTCCCGGCTGAGGAGGTCTCGGCCCCGGTCCCGGCTGAGGGGGTCTTGGTCCCGGTCCCGGCTGAGGAGGTCTCGGCCCCGGTCCTGGCTGTGGAGGCCTGGGTCCGCCACCGAATCCCTGAGGCGGAGCAGGACGAAGCTGTTCTCCGGACACAATTTTATCATTTGCGTGTGGTGTTGAATGGGATCCTGGGTTTTTGTTGAATGGTGAATTATCCAATTTGCAGTCTCCTAGTATTATACTTCTTATTACTAAGATATGTAGAAGAGTAAAAAAAATGTGATGCACGGATAGTATTTTATTGTTTATATTTAGAAAATGGATAAAACATTGACAAATCGAATAAATAACAGTACAGTAAAAATAATATATGTCTTAAAGACATATTATGCAATTGCTTTTGTATTTGTTATATTAAAAAATTTGTTGAGAAAGGAAGTATTACATGATAGAGCTAATTATTCTGGGATTTCTGTCTTATGGTCAACCATTTACTCTGTATGACTTAAAAAAGGCGATGGAGCGAAGCACTGAATATTTTGCAAGTACAAGTCAAGGGGCTATTCATCCAGCATTAGTGAAGCTTGAAAAGAATGGGTACGTAACTTCAGCGGAAGAAGTCAGTAATAATAGAACAAAGAAGTTTTACCGTATAACCGATTCCGGAAAGGAACGGTTCAGTAAGCTGATGCGCCAGGACCTTGGTGCTGATAAATACAAATCCACGCAATTGCTGAAAATGTTATTTTTCAGTGAGTTGACAAAAGAAGAGCGAATTGATTCAGTTATTAAGCAAGTTAGTCTTTTTAGAAAGATGAATCAAGATCTGCATAAGATTAGTGATGAGGGCAAAAAGTGTTTGAGAGACAGAGGGATGACAATGGATAGTTTTATACCTGCTAAGTATGAAAATGATGCTCTGGAATTTGGTCTTGCGTATTCGGATTTCGTTGCCGGCTGGTTCGAAAATTATCTGAAAAGATTGGAGGCGGAGTCATGAAAATCACAATTTTTGATTTGGGAAATAAAGAGAAAAATAAATCGGTTATTCAACAAGTGCAAAACTATTATAATAAATCAAATAAAAATATAGAGTACACGCTTAAAGATATAAATGATATTAAGATGAAAAATTGCGTAGGATGCTGGAGCTGTTGGTGGAAAACCCCTGGGAAATGTGCAATTAAAGATACTGCGGAAACATTATATAAAGAATATATAAAAAGTGATGAAGTAGTAATTCTTTTTCATACAGTAAATGGTTTTATTGATGGAAATGGAAAAACATTTCTGGATAGATTAATTCAACATTATTTACCATATATTAAATTGAGAAATGGGGAATGTGGGCATCTAAAAAGGTATGACACTTATCCGGTTTTTAATTTTTACTTTGAAAAGGAAGGGCTGAGTAAAGAAGAAATGGAAGTAATAAAAAATTATCTTGCTCGTACAGCATACCATTTTCAAAGTCCATGCAGAGAAATATTATATAAAAATAATAGTATACAGTTTATTGTGTCAGAAAGTCCTAAGGCAGGAGCGGAATTATTGGCAAAAGAAGTTTCTGCAAGGCATCCGGCAGGTAAATGGGTCATCTATAACGGTTCACCCAGAGGAGAGAGCTCAAACAGTAAACTGATTATTCACAAGATAATTCAAGGAATGAATCATCAGGGAATTGAAGATATAGCAGTAAGAAATCTAAATAGCGATAAAAATCATGTTCTGTGGGCACAGGAATTTGGAAATGCTGAGAACTATTTATTTGTATTTCCGCTCTATGTTCATGCCATGCCGGGGGTTGTAATGAAATTTTTTGAACTTCTTAAACCAGTAAAACGTAAAGAGGTCCATATAGCTTTTTTTGTACAGTCTGGATTTCCGGAGACAAGTCAGTCCTATTATTTGAGACCTTATCTAGAATTGCTTACAAAACGACTTGAAGTATCTTATGATGGTACACTAATAAAGGGTGGCGTGGAAGGAATACAAATGAAGCCGGAAAAAGCAAACAAGCAATTATTTGAGCAGATGATCATGATTGGAAAAACATATGGGGAAAAGGGGATAATGGATCCCGAGCTAAAAAAGGAATATGAAAAAATGGAGTATATGCCAAAGGCATCTCAAATCATATTTTCTTTTTTTTCTTTAATAGGTTTAACAAATTTTTATTGGGATTATCATCTTAAGAAAAACGGGGCATATAAAAAGAGATTTGCAAAGCCCTATCTGGAGTAAATTATTGTTTAAGATTAGGAGGCAGATATGGGAAATACAGATAAATTTGATTTGATAGCAAATGCTTATGATACACCGGAAAGGATACAGACAGCAAATATTGCTTCTAGTGCTATATATCAATTTTTAAGTGATACAAAAGAAAAAAGTGCGATTGACTTCGGCTGTGGGACCGGACTTGTGGGGATGAATCTGCTGAATTGCTTCAAAAATGTTCTTTTTTGGGATACTTCACAAAATATGATTGATCAGATCAAAGAGAAAATCCTGAAGCTTAATATACAGAATGCAGATACATTGATTTTTGATTTAGAAAAAGAAAGTAAAATCGATCTTCATACAGATTATATATTTATGGTACAGGTTCTGCTTCATATAAAGGATACGAAAAAAATTTTAACAAAATTATATGATGTGTTAAATCAAAACGGGCATCTGCTGATTGTGGATTTCGATCAAAATAGTGAGATCCAGTCTGAATTTGTTCATTGTGGATTTGAGCACACCGAGCTGACAAAAATCATGGAAGATATAGGGTTTAAGAATGTTCAAATAAAAACGTTTTATACTGGAAGAAAGATTTTTATGGGGAAGGATGCATCTTTGTTTGTTTTGGATGGGATAAAATAAACGAATAGTGCTTCAGAATAAGAGCAGTTATTGATGAATTTAATAGGAACATTTCTATCGTGAACAAACAACAAGAGCAGGCATATAATAAAGAGAAAGATGGATTAGACTTTTTTATTGCCGCTTTTATTGGGCGGAGGAATCGAGGTAAATATGATGAAATGTAATGATAAATATAGATATCCTTCTCTGGCATATATCTGTTGTGGGATCGATTCAAAGGTAGCTGTGGTTGATTTGGAAGAAACCCGACATATTGGAGATATACTCTGTGGTGCAGACACGTATCCTTATTATATAGCAATCACTAAAAATGGTAAAACAGCTTATGTGGCTGATTATACAGGGAAAAGAGTACTGATGCTGGATTTAGAACAAAACAGGCTTGTCTCTCAGGTTGATGTTATTGGTTTTCCGGTATCTCTGGACATATCTCCGACAAACCACTGTGTGTATGTGGTTTTTGCTGATGTGCCGTTTATGCAGGTTTTTGAAGCTGATCTTACGTGTTCTGGACAGATAGCCCTTCTCTCATACAGTGATTCTGTTTCAGTTGTAAATTGTGGCAGGCAGATTTGTGTGACACAGCCGGAACTAAATCAGACAATAGTAATAGAGGCATGTACTGGTTTTATTACGCAGTATTTAAACACAGGAATAAATCCTGGACGTACAGCATACTCAGCTAAAGAAGGCCTTTTGCTGGTTGCCGGAAGAGTAAGCCGTACGCTGACAGTAGTAGATATTGAACATGGTTATGTATGTACGGATATTGCGTTGACTGGAACTCCTTCGGGTCTGGCATTTACCAGAAATAATCGTGAGTGTCTTGTAGCATTGCAGGACATGAATGTGGTGGAAGTAGTAGACTTGTGCTCAAGTGTGGCTATCACACAGATACCGGTAGGTGAATTGCCGGGATCTGTAGCGGCAAGCAAGTATCAAGATGTAGCTGTTGTGACAAATCAGGTAAGTTCTACAGTACAAATTATCGATACGCAATATTTGGCAGTGACGAATACACTGGTAGTTGGCAATAACCCAGTGGGAGCCGCTATAAATTGTTAAAATAAACATAGGGGAGAATGGCACTAGGCTGGCTGTTCTCCCCTATGTTTTTAAGCAGTTCAAATTGTATTACCGTTGCAGAATAAAAATTGATATATTACTTGACTTTTAATTAAACATATGTTTAAATGTTCATATGAAGCAAGAAGTTCTCCAAATGAGAATAAAACTTATCTATGAAAGGAAGAATGAAAGAATGAAAAAGTATAAAATTGAGGTAGACTGTGCAGCATGTGCATTAAAAATGGAAGATGCAGCTAAAAAAACAAAAGGCGTTAAAGATGCAACAGTTGCTTTTATGACCCAGAAAATGAACGTTGATTTTGAAGAAGGGGTTGACAGCAATGAGGTAATGAACCAGGTCCTAAAGGCATGCAAAAAGGTCGAGCCTGATTGTGAGATTTTCATTTAGGCAGATTTTAAACGTAAAATCCGCAGATTGGAGTAGAGATGAGTAAAAAACAGAAAAAGGTTTTACTGCGCATTATCCTGTCCACTGTATTAGTTATAGTATTCAGCTTTTTGCCGGTTGATGGATATTTAAAGTTTATTCTATTCATGATACCGTATTTGATTATCGGGTATGATATTTTGAAAAAAGCAGTATTGGGTATTTTTCATGGAGAAATATTCGATGAGAATTTCCTGATGGCTGTGGCTACAGTAGGAGCAATAGCGCTTGGAGATTACAAAGAAGGTACAGCTGTTATGCTTTTCTATCAGATCGGTGAGTTGTTCCAAAGTTATGCAGTGGGGAAGAGCCGCAGAAATATCACAGAACTTATGGATATACGTCCTGATTATGCGAATGTAGAGCAGGAGGGGAAATTAGTTCAGGTTGATCCGGATGATGTGGAAATAGGTACAGTTATTACGGTACAGCCCGGAGAGAAAATCCCAATTGACGGCATTGTTGTGAGCGGTAATTCCTCACTTAACACAAGTGCACTTACCGGTGAAAGCCTGCCTAGAGAAGCTGGGGAAAATGATGAAGTAATCAGTGGATGCGTAAATATATCCGGTGTGCTTAGGGTCAAAACAACGAAATTATTTGGGGAATCAACGGTATCAAAGATTCTGGATCTGGTGGAAAATTCCAGTATGAAAAAATCCAGGTCAGAAAATTTCATTACACGTTTTGCAAGATATTATACTCCGGCAGTATGTCTGGGCGCATTAATTCTTGCTTTCCTTCCACCGGTCATCAGTCTCCTGGCGGGAAATGATCCTATGTGGGTACAGTGGGTCACAAGAGCACTTACCTTTTTAGTAATCAGTTGTCCGTGTGCGCTTGTTATCTCTATTCCACTTAGTTTCTTTGGCGGGATAGGCGGAGCCTCTGCCAAAGGTATCCTTGTTAAAGGGTCCAATTACCTGGAAGCTTTATCTGAGACTAAGTATGTAGTTTTTGACAAAACAGGTACTTTAACAAAAGGTGTTTTTGAAGTAACCCATGTAGAAGCGGCAGAAGGAACATCAAAAGATGAACTTTTAAAATATGCAGCTTATGCCGAGAGCTACTCTAATCATCCAATCAGCAAAAGTTTGAAAGAGGCATATAAAAATGCAATAGATACTACGCTTGTAGCAGAAGTGGAAGAAATCGGCGGACACGGTGTGACTGCGAATGTAGACGGCAGAGCCGTGGCAGTCGGTAATGTGAAGTTGATGAAAAAGATGGGCATAGATTACACAGTACCCGAAAAAGTGGGAACAGAGGTTCATGTGGCACTTGATGGAGTGTATGCCGGATATATTCTTATTTCAGATGTTATAAAAAATAATGCAAGATCAGCAGTAATGGGACTGAAGAAAGCCGGAGTAAAACAAACAGTCATGCTTACCGGGGATGCAAAGCGTGTTGCAGATACTGTGGCATCAGAACTTGGTGTTGATATGGTAAAGAGCGAACTTCTTCCCGCTGATAAGGTAACCGAAGTTGAAAAACTTCTAAATGTTAAAGGAGAAAAAGAAAAACTGGCTTTTGTCGGCGATGGGATAAATGATGCACCTGTACTTTCCAGAGCAGACCTAGGTATTGCTATGGGGGCTCTTGGCTCTGATGCGGCTATAGAGGCTGCGGATATTGTATTGATGGATGATGATCCGGCCAAAATCGTTACAGCAATAAACATATCCCGTAAAACCATAAAAATAGTACACCAAAATATTGTTTTGTCACTTGTAATTAAATTCGCCTGTCTTGGATTGGGGGCTGTTGGATTAGTAAATATGTGGTGGGCGATTTTTGCTGATGTGGGTGTTATGGTCATTGCAGTATTAAACGCAACAAGAGCATTGAAATATCGTGATTAGTTTGACTTTTGGCGGAAGGCGATTTATAGTAAAGCTAGTTTAAGCTTTTATAAATAACCGGATGAAGGAAAAGGAGAGATGCACATGGGTCAATTACCACATAATCATGGAGAAAAAATTTATAAGGCATTGGCGTATATGCCTGGTCTGGATGAATGTACGCAGGCGGCTGATATATTTAAGCTGATCAGCGATGGTACCAGGCTCCGGATTTTGTGGCTGTTGTGCCACTGTGAAGAATGTGTAAGTAATATATCTGCAGCGGTTGAAATGAGTGATCCGGCAGTGTCACATCATCTCAAGCTGCTGAAGCGCAGCGGGCTTATTACCAGCAGAAGAAGCGGTAAGGAAGTATATTATAAATTATCAGATACTAAACAGGCAGAACTTGTTCATCATGCATGTGAAGAGATGTTTCAGATTAATTGTCCGCTTGAACAGCGATAGAAGTGATATTTAGCTTGTCTCTAAAAAACAGACGATCCTTGATGGGGTCGTCTGTTTGATGTATTTTAAAGAAGATTAAGTTTAATGTGGTTGAGAATGATGCAAGAAGTATGATAATATAATGATGTTGGGGGCAAAAGGTATTGTGCCCCCGTGATACCTACGGATTGCTGCGCACTTTGTGCTGCCGCAATCCTAAAACATTCGAAATCCGCCCTATTTGGGCTACTTTCTCATGTTTTGCGTGTCCCAAGGTCATGTGTTTCATGCAAGCATGAAACACATAACCTTTAGACCCTGGTTCATATAATAAATAAGCAAATAAATACGGGAGGAATGATCAACATGGAGAAAAAACAGTATGTATGCCCTAAATGTGGTAATACAGGGTACGAGCATGATCAGTTTCAGGCAACCGGAGGTAATTTTTCAAAAATATTTGATATCCAGAATAAAAAATTTATTACTATTTCTTGTACCAGATGTGGCTATTCCGAGTTATACAAGCAGCGTGGATCAGATGGATGGGATATCCTCGACTTTCTGATTGGAAATTAATGGTACAGTCGGTACTGGTTTTCATGAGGGGTGGAACAATCACCCCTCAGTAAAATCAGATAATGGACAAACTGAGTTTTCAAAGAGTTGTTTCTTAATTTCATTTAATAAATTCTAAATTTACTCTTAGTTCCAGTCGGTAAGGCAATTCCCATTTTATAGGTACCTTGTATTATTGCGTTTTTCAAGCTTATAAAAGGTACAATCAAGATATCAAGTACTTAAAACAAAGGAGAATCAAGCATGTCAGTATTTAGAGAGCTTGCTAAAAGTATAAGAGAGTATAAAGCCCCATCCATTAAGGCGCCTGTGTATGTCTCTTTTGAAGTAATCATGGAGTGTATTATTCCATTTGTTCTTGCAATGATGGTCAACGAAATAAAGAGAGGCAGCAGCTTTCGTATTATTGCTGCTTACGGTGTGGTTTTGTTAATTATGGCAGGACTTTCACTGATTTTCGGAGCTATAGCAGGTATAGCTTGTGCGACTGCTTCTGCCGGATTTGCCCGAAATCTGAGAAAAGATTTATTTTATAAAATCCAGACCTTTTCTTTTGAAAATATAGACAGGTTTTCCACATCTTCACTGGTGACAAGAATGACTACAGATGTTTCTAATGTGCAAAATGCGTATATGATGATCATACGAACAGCAATACGCTGCCCGCTCATGCTTGTTTTTTCTACAGTTATGGCGTTTGTCATGGGAGGGAAGATGGCATTGATTTTCCTGTTCGTAGTACCTGTTCTTGGAATTGGGCTATTTTGCATTATCAGAAAAACAATACCGTTGTTTAAAAAAGTGTTCCGTAAATATGATGCATTGAACAATTCTATTCAGGAAAATGTGGCAGGTATGCGCGTAGTAAAATCATTTGTAAGGGAAGAGTATGAAAAAAACAAATTTGAACATGCAGCAGAGGATGTCTGCGCAGATTTTACAAAAGCGGAAAAAATACTGGCAGTAAACAGCCCGCTGATGCAGTTCTGTCTTTATACCGTAATGATTTTTGTGTTGTATTTTGGCTCTTATACCATTATTACTTCAAGAGGCATGAGTCTGGATGTGGGGCAGTTCTCTGCATTGCTTACTTACAGTTTTCAGATTTTAAGCAGTTTGATGATGTTGTCGATGGTGTTTGTACTTATTACCATTGCGGATGAGTCTTCTCATCGTATTATTGAAGTCCTTCATGAAGATAGCACGATGAAAAGTGCAAAGGAGGGGGTACAAGAAGTAAAAGACGGATCGGTAGATTTTGAAAAGGTAAGTTTTAAGTATGCAAAAAACGCAGAACGTATGGCGCTGGAAGGGATTGATCTGCATATTGAGCAGGGAGAGACAATTGGAATAATCGGCGGTACAGGTTCTTCGAAAACCACTCTAGTCCAGTTAATTTCACGACTTTATGATGCAACTCAGGGAACCGTAAAAGTAGGTGGTGTAGATGTAAAGGAATATCACTTAGATGCGCTTAGAAATCAGGTGGCAGTTGTACTACAGAAGAATGTATTATTCTCAGGAACAATCAAAGAAAATTTGCGTTGGGGAAATAAAGAAGCCACTGATGATGAAATTGAAATGGTATGTAGACTGGCTCAGGCGGATGAATTTATTTCACGTTTTCCTAAACAGTATGAAACCTACATTGAACAGGGTGGTGTAAATGTTTCTGGGGGGCAGAAACAACGTCTTTGTATAGCAAGGGCACTGCTAAAGAAACCGAAAATACTTATATTTGATGATTCTACCAGTGCGGTAGATACAAAAACAGATGCTTTGATTCGTAAAAGTCTTAAAGAATACATTCCCGAGACCACAAAAATTATCATAGCACAGAGAACATCTTCAGTAGAGGACGCAGATCGTATCGTTGTTATGGAAGGCGGTACAATTCTTGCTGTAGGAACCCACCGTGAACTGCTTGCAGAAAACGAGGTTTATCAGGATGTTTACTTTTCACAGAATAAGGCAGGTGAACAGGTTGAAAAATAGACAAAAGGTAAAAAAAGGCGTATTTATTCGCCTTGTAAAAATACTCTTAGCATTTTATCCGGTCATGATGCCGCTAGCAGTTATTTGTGTTATTTTTAATGCAGTGGTTTCTTCTATTCCGGCCATATTTATGCAGAATATAATTTCTCTGGTAGAAGTTTCGTGGAGGACAGGAAATTGGAAATCTGTTTCTGCACAAATTACCGGTTTTGTTTTTCTGCTGGCAGGATGCTATGTACTATCTCTGGCAGCAGCTTTTACTTATACCCGGATGATGGCTGTTATGACCCAGGGTTCCCTGAAGAAACTGAGGGTAAAGATGTTCAAGGGAATGCAGAATCTTCCGGTTCGGTATTTTGATACCAGCAACCATGGTGATATTATGAGTTATTATACAAATGATATTGATACTCTCCGCCAGATGATTTCTCAGAGTCTGCCCCAGCTGATGATGTCAGGCATTATGGTCACCACGCTGTTCGGGATTATGATGTACTATAGCATATGGATGACACTTGTCGTTTTGTTTGGGATATTTATCATGTATAAAGTGACAAAAAAAGTGGGAGGCGGTTCTGCTAAATATTTTCTTCGTCAACAGGCTGCCCTTGGAAAACTAGAGGGTTTTGCAGAAGAGATAATGAATGGACAGCGGGTAATAAAAGTATTCTGTCATGAACAAGAAAGTATGGCTGATTTTGACCGCATTAATGACGCATTATTTGCAGATGCCGAGCGGGCAAATAAATATGCAAATACCCTTGCACCTATATTGAATAATATTGGAAATATTTTATATGTATCTGTAGCTTTAAGCGGTGGTTTCTTCCTATTAACTAAGGTGACTAATGTCAGCATTTCGGGAATGGCATTTGGTATCAGTATAGTCGTTCCGTTTTTGAATATGACCAAACAGTTCGCTGGAAATATTAATCAGGTATCTCAGCAGATTAATGCAGTTGTTATGGGATTGGCTGGTGCAGCCAGAATATTCGAACTGATTGATCAGGTTCCCGAAACAGATGAAGGGCAGGTAACTCTGGTCAATGTCAGAATAAATAATGGAAAAGTCACTGAGTATCCGGAACGTACAGGGATGTGGGCATGGAAAGTACTGCAAAAAAATGGAGAAGTGGATTATACAATGCTGTCAGGTGATGTGAGGATGGAAAATGTGGATTTTGGATATACGACAGATAAGCTGATATTACATGATATTACCTTATATGCAGAACCAGGTCAGAAAATAGCATTTGTAGGTGCTACCGGTGCTGGAAAAACAACCATTACCAATCTCATTAACCGGTTTTATGATATTGCGGACGGGAAAATCTATTATGATGGTATTGATGTAAAAGAGATAAAGAAGGCAGATTTGCGCCATTCCCTTGGCATTGTACTGCAGGAAACAAACCTGTTTACCGGAACGGTTATGGAAAATATACGATATGGCAGATTGGATGCTACAGATAAAGAATGTATAGAAGCAGCTAAACTCTCAGGAGCACATGACTTTATTACACGTTTGCCAAATGGATATGAAACTCTGCTCACCAGCAACGGAACAAACTTGTCTCAGGGACAAAGACAATTGATCGCTATAGCCAGGGCGGCCGCAGCTGACCCTCCTGCAATGATACTGGATGAGGCTACATCATCTATAGACACACGCACAGAATCGATAGTGCAGCGTGGTATGGATGCTCTGATGAAAGGGCGCACAGTATTTGTTATAGCACACAGGCTTTCTACCGTGAAAAATGCGGATGTGATTATGGTGCTTGAACAGGGGCGTATAGTGGAGCGGGGCAGTCATGAGCATTTAATTTCTGAAAAGGGAAAATACTACCAGCTCTATACTGGCGCTTTTGAATTAGAATAAAATGAGTAAAGACAGAAAAATTGAGTATTGATTTTGAAAGATTCGTGTAGTATCATAGGACACAAGGAATAAGGGCGTTCTGAGTAAGCAGAATGCGCCTTTTTTCTTTATTATAGAGACGAACTTTACTGAATTAACGCGGCAAAAGTGAATTCTCTGTAAAAGATGAACAACATTGAGGAGGAAAAAAACATGAAAAAAGTAGTCAGTGTGTTGCTGGCATCAGTATTGGTGGCATCAACATTAACAGCATGCGGATCATCTTCTAAGAAGGCAGATGATACCTTTTATATCGGCGGAATCGGACCTACAACAGGTGGGGCAGCTATTTACGGAACAGCAGTCAAAAATGCGGCTCAGATAGCTGTTGATGAAATTAATGAAGACGGCGGAATTGATGGTTATAAAATTGCTTATAAATTTGAAGACGATCAGAACGATCCAGAAAAATCTGTAAATGCATATAACACACTAAAAGACTGGGGTATGCAGGTTCTTATGGGAACTGTTACATCAAGCCCTTGTGTAGCTGTAGTGGACAAGACCGCCCAGGACAATATGTTTCAGATTACACCGTCTGCATCATCTACAGATGTAATTGTAAATGGCAATGTATTTCAGGTATGTTTTACAGACCCTAATCAGGGAACTGCATCAGCTCAATATATTGGAGAAAACAAGCTTGCAACAAAAGTTGCTGTAATTTACAACAGTTCAGATGTATATTCATCAGGGATTACGGACAAATTTGTAGAAGAGGCAGAAAATCAGGATTTTGATGTGGTTGCCACAGAAGCATTTACCGAAGATTCTAAAACAGATTTTTCCACACAATTAAAGAAGGCTCAGGATGCCGGTGCAGAGATGGTCTTTCTTCCTATTTACTATACAGAGGCTTCTATAATTTTAAAACAGGCTGATACCATGGGATTTGCGCCAAAATTCTTTGGCTGCGACGGACTGGATGGAATCCTTTCTGTAGAAAACTTTGACACATCATTGGCAGAAGGTGTTATGCTTCTGACACCATTTGCAGCAGATGCAGATGATGAAGCAACAAAAAGTTTTGTAGAAAAGTATAAAGATAAATATGGTGATACACCGAATCAGTTTGCCGCAGATGCATATGATGCCATATACACAATCAAAACAGCGATTGAAGAAGCTGGGGTGACTCCAGATCAGAGCGCATCTGATTTGTGTGATGCTTTAAAAGAAGCTATGCCTAATATCAGTGTGCAGGGGCTTACCGGTGGAGATGAAGGTCTGAACTGGGAGTCTACAGGAGAAGTAAGCAAGCAGCCTAAGGCTGTTATCATTGAAAACGGAGCATATATTGGAATGTAAATTCCAATATGGTTTTAAAAAAAGTGGGGCTGTCTTGAGGCAGCCCCGTTTTAAGTTTTGTTACATTCCAAAAAGGGACATATTTTAAGCACTGGAAATGCTTTTTTGTTGTAGAGTATATTTTTTTGTGGTAAAATATTTGTCAAAAGCACAGGCATCTAAAAGTATACATATGCAGGCAGATATGCATACTTTTAAATGTCTGCGTTATACGAAATGAGAAAAAGAAGAGAAAGTAAGGGGTATTGATATGAGTTTCATAGCTTATTTGATTAATGGAATCAGCCTCGGGAGCGTCTATGCAATTATCGCTCTTGGATACACTATGGTATATGGTATTGCAAAAATGCTGAACTTTGCACATGGTGATGTTATTATGATTGGCTGTTATGTTGTGTTTACAACAATGAGCGGATTGCAGTTCAATCCGTTACTCAGTGTTCTGATATCAGTAGCAGTGTGTACTGCATTAGGTATTATCATTGAAAAGGTGGCTTATAAGCCACTGAGAAAGGCATCTCCGCTTGCTGTATTGATTACTGCAATTGGAGTGAGTTACTTGCTGCAAAATATTGCACTTTTAGTGTTTGGCGCAGATACAAAATCATTTTCATCTGTTATTACACTGCCTGCATTGAAACTGGCAGATGGTGAACTTGTAATTTCCAGTGTTGCCATTGTAACCGTCTTATCCTGTATTTTGATTATGGTAGGACTGATGTTATTTATTAAAAAGACCAAGGCCGGCAGAGCTATGATTGCTGTATCCGAAGATAAAGATGCAGCGCAGCTTATGGGTATTAATGTAAATGGAACGATTTCACTTACTTTTGCTATCGGGTCAGGCCTAGCAGCTATAGCAGGCGTTCTGCTTTGTTCTGCATATCCCACACTTACACCGTACATTGGATCTATGCCTGGTATTAAAGCGTTTACAGCCGCAGTATTCGGTGGTATTGGCTCTGTTCCGGGTGCTTTTATCGGTGGCATTATGCTGGGAATCATCGAAGTTCTTGGAAGGGCTTATATTTCTTCTCAGCTTTCTGATGCAATTGTTTTTGCTGTTTTAATTATTGTATTATTGGTAAAACCTACGGGTATTCTTGGCAAGCCAATTCATGAGAAAGTGTAGGTGAAAGCAATGAAAAAACTGTTTGATATAAAAAATATGAAAAAGACCACAAGGGATCATTTTATAACCTATGGGATGGTTATTGTAATTTATTTAGCTGCCCAGATTATGATAGGAACCGGAAGCATGTCTAGTTTACTGCAGGGACTGCTTGTTCCTCTTTGCATTTATTCCATTGCAGCTATAGGACTCAATCTTTGTGTAGGGTACCTTGGAGAGTTAAGTCTTGGGCATGCCGGTTTTATGTGCGTAGGTGCGTTTTCAAGTGCATTTTTTACAAAATTTATGGTAGATACAGGGATGAATGAAAATCTTCGATTTATTCTTGCGATTATTATCGGAACATTAACTGCGGCATTTTTCGGATTTTTAATTGGAATTCCGGTGCTTCGTCTGCGGGGGGATTATCTTGCCATTGTTACTCTTGCATTTGGGGAAATTATTAAAAATGTAGTGAATGTTTTATATATCGGCAAAGACGCAGAAGGTCTGCACTTTTCTATGTCAGATACCGCTTCCGTAAAAATGGCAGATGACGGTGCAATGCTTATTAATGGTGCAAAGGGGATAACGGGAACTCCCCATCAGGCAACATTTACTGTTGGTGTGGTGATGATTCTGCTTTGCTTGTTCATCGTATTTAATCTTGTAAATTCAAGAAGCGGCAGGGCAATCATGGCAATTCGTGATAACCGTATTGCTGCCGAATCTGTAGGAATTAATATTACAAAATTCAAATTGCTTGCATTTACTATTTCAGCAGCAATTGCTGGAATGGGTGGTGTGCTTTATGCCCATAATCTTTCTACACTAACGGCTTTGCCTGCTAACTTTGGGTACAACATGTCAATTATGCTTCTTGTTTTTGTTGTACTGGGAGGTATGGGCAGCTTCCGTGGTTCTATTATTGCTGCAGTGCTGCTTACTATGCTTCCGGAGGTTCTGCGTGGACTTGCGGATTACCGTATGTTGATCTATGCAGTTGTTTTGATAGCTATGATGCTCTTTAACTGGGCACCGAAAGCGATTGAATGGCGTCAGAGACATTCAATTAAAGATTTATTTAGGAAAAAAACAAAGGAGGTACAGTAATATGGCATTACTGGAAGTAAAGAATCTTGGTATCTCTTTTGGCGGACTTCGTGCTGTAGATGATTTTCAGATTTCTATAAAAAAAGGGCAGCTATATGGTTTGATCGGGCCTAATGGTGCGGGAAAGACTACTGTATTTAATATGCTGACGGGTGTATATAAACCGGATAATGGAACCATTGCTTTAGATGGAAAAGGTATTGCAGGACAGCGCACGATTGATATCAATAAAGCTGGTGTGGCAAGAACCTTTCAAAATATCCGTTTATTTAAAGATCAGTCTGTGCTTGATAATGTTAAGGTTGGATTACACAACGAATATCCTTATTCTACCCTTACAGCTGTACTTCGTCTGCCTAAATACCGCAAGGCTGAAAAAGAGATGAATGAACGGGCAAGAGAACTTTTAAAAGTTTTTGCACTTGACGATAAAGAAAATTATCTGGCATCTAATCTGCCTTATGGAGATCAGCGAAAGCTGGAGATTGCAAGAGCACTGGCAACAAATCCCAAACTTCTGCTTTTAGACGAACCGGCTGCTGGAATGAATCCTAATGAAACTATAGAATTGATGGATACAATTCGGTTTGTACGGGACAAATTCGATATGACAGTACTTTTGATTGAACATGACATGAAATTGGTATCAGGAATATGCGAAGAACTGACTGTTTTAAATTTTGGGCAGGTACTGGCTCAGGGAAAAACAAGTGAAGTTTTAAATGATCCAAAGGTAATTACAGCGTACTTGGGAGAGTAGGAGGAAACAACTTATGGCAATGCTTGAAATAAAGGATCTGGAGGTATACTATGGTGTTATCCAGGCAATCAAGGGTATTTCCTTTGAAGTAAATGAAGGGGAAGTTATCGCACTGATCGGTGCCAATGGTGCAGGTAAAACAACTACCCTGCAGACAATCACCGGCATGCTTCAGGCCAAGGGCGGAAGCATTCTATTTGAAGGTCAGGATATTACAAAGATTCCGGGTCATAAAATTGTGTCAATGGGGATGGCACATGTACCTGAGGGGCGTAGGGTATTTGCACAGTTATCTGTACTTGAAAACCTTAAACTAGGTGCTTATACCAGGAGTGACAAGTCAGAGATCGCTGATTCACTGGAGCGTGTATACAAAAGTTTTCCGCGTCTCGAAGAACGGAAGAAACAGGCGGCAGGAACATTGAGCGGCGGAGAACAGCAGATGTTGGCTATGGGAAGAGCATTGATGAGCAAACCAAGAATTATATTGATGGATGAGCCGTCTATGGGGCTGTCCCCTATATTCGTCGAAGAAATCTTTAATATTATTAAAGAGATTTCTGCTTCAGGAACCACCGTTCTACTTGTTGAGCAAAACGCAAAAAAAGCTCTTTCCATTGCGGACAGAGCCTATGTACTTGAGACAGGAAGTATTGTCCTGAACGGAGATGCAAAAGAGCTAATGAACAACGAGTCGATTAAAAAGGCTTATCTGGGAGAATAAGGAAGAGTCATTTCATGCAAAAATGTCATGTAGAGGAGAGGTTTTTATGAAGCATACTGTAATTACAATAGGCAGAAGTTATGGAAGCGGAGGCAGGACGTTAGGCAAGCAGCTAGCAAAAGAACTGGGGATAAACTGCTATGATAGAGAGCTGCTCAGAATGGCTTCCGACGAAAGCGGTATTAATGAGGCGCTATTTGGAAAAGCGGACGAAAAACTGAAGAGTCTGCCGTTATTTAAAATAGCCAGAAAAGAATACAGAGGAGAAGTAATTCCGCCGGACAGTGATGAGTTTGTGTCAAATGATAATCTTTTTAATTATCAGGCAAAGGTGATACGGGAACTTGCTAATACAGAATCCTGCATCATTATAGGAAGATGTGCAGATTATCTGCTGAAGGACAATAGTTCTGTCATACGTTTGTTTTTTTATGCACCGAAACAAGATTGTATTTCACGTGTTATGAATCAGAATGGCGGTACAGAACGTGAGATTATCAAAAAAATAGAAAAGACGGATAAAGGAAGGTCTGAATATTATAAATATTATACTGGCAGGGATTGGAATGACGCCAGAAACTATGACCTGTGTCTTAACACCGCTTCAATGAGTTACGAAAAACTTATCGAGGCTGTAAAAGCTTACATTGATATATGCAGAAAGTAGAGAACGGTAAATCTAAAAAAGCAAAAGTATAGGTTGTCTGATATCAGTAGAATAAATAAGGTCATCGAAACTATTGCTGCGATGACCTTATTTTTTGAATCTGGTATTATAGGATGATTTTTGAGCTGATATAGTTGACAGGGAAGAAAAGGAAAATTTTATGGAATCAATTACGGTAGAAGAACTTGAACAAATTAATAAAGAGAAAGCGATTATTCTGGATATCCGGGAGAGTCAGGAGTTTAGCAGAGGTACAATAGATACGGCTATAAATGTGCTCCCTGAACAAATGAATTCCTTTAAGAATCAGCTGGATAAGGATATGCCTGTTTATGTAATGTGCCATACCGGCGATAAGAGCATGGATGTGGTGGCTGAGCTTGAAGGCGAAGGATTTCACGCAGTAAACGTAAAAGATGGATACAGAGCATATCTAAGATACAAACTTAGTCAGGCATTAAAGGAAGATTCAACGGCTGAATTAAAAAGTAAAGATATAGAAAAAAGTATAATCAAAAAGTTCAGAAAGAGTATATGGAGAAAGTTTACAAAGTCAATACAGGAATATGAACTGATAAAAGAAGGTGATAGGATTGCTGTATGTATTTCGGGAGGAAAGGATTCTATGCTTCTGGCAAAATTAATGCAGGAACTAAAAAAGCATGGAAAGATACCATTTGAGCTTATATTTTTAATTATGAATCCGGGATACAATGAAGATAACTGGAAGATAATCACCGATAATGCAAAATTATTGGGAATTCCGCTTACAGTATTTGAATCTGATATTTTTGATATTGTGGCAGATGTAGATAAAAGCCCTTGTTATCTTTGTGCGAGAATGCGCAGAGGTTATCTATATTCCAGGGCAAAAGAACTTGGCTGCAATAAGATAGCACTGGGACATCATTTTGATGATGTCATAGAAACCACATTAATGGGAATGTTCTACAGTGGTAAATTTGAAACCATGATGCCAAAACTTCATAGTAAAAACTTTGAGGGAATGGAGCTTATTCGTCCCTTGTATCAGGTTAAGGAAGAAGCGATAAAGGCATGGAGAGATTACAATAAGCTTCACTTTATACAGTGTGCCTGCCGATTCACGGAAAATTGCGCAACTTGCGGCGGGGAGCAGGGTTCTAAAAGAGATGAAATGAAGGAACTGATTGGAGAACTGAGAAAAAAGAGTGATTTGATAGAAATGAATATTTTCAGAAGCATCCATAACGTAAATTTAAATACTATTATAGGATATCACAAAAACGAAACAGACTATAGCTTTTTAAATGACTACGATGAAAAATAAACCGTGAATGTGTTATGAAAAGGAGAAGATAATGCCAGCAGAATTTAAGTTTGATATAGTAGAAGAGTTAGGTGTTCTTTCTGAAAATGCGAAAGGATGGCGGAAAGAATTTAATAAAATTTCATGGAACGGCGGAGTTCCAAAGTATGATATCCGAGACTGGGCACCGGAACATGAAAAAATGGGCAAGGGTGTGACCTTATCGGAAGAAGAGGCTGAACAGCTTAAGAAGATTTTAGTGAATCTGTAAAACAAGTCAACTGATAAATTCTGTAAAAGAAGGTGATATCGTTGCATAGATTATCAGAAATGATTAAAGAGGATATGAAACCGGCCTTAGGGGTCACGGAGCCGGGAGCTATTGCTTACATTGCAGCCAAGGCTCGTTCTTACACAACTGGTGAGATTGAATATGTAAAGCTTGTGATGAATAGCGGGATGTACAAAAATGCGTTCACTTGCGGGATTCCCAACAGCAATGAAGTTGGACATGTCTTTGCTGCGGCACTTGGTGTAATAGCGGGCGATTCTGAAAAAGAACTGGAGTCACTCGCTGAGATAACACCAGAGGATGAAGTAAAAGCTAAAGAACTGATAAGAGAGGGAAAGGTCACAGTGCAGCTAGAGAGTATAGACAGCCATATTTTTATGGAAGCATCTGTAAAAACACCATCTGATCTAGCCATAGTGACCATTAAAGATTCTCATACGAATATAAGCAGAATTATGGTAAACAATAAAATTATATTTGAAACCCATAATTCCTGTAATAATGGGGGGATAAACACTGATTCTGTTCCACAGATTCATCAATATACCCTGGAAGAGTTATATGAGTTTGCTGCCTCAGTAGATATTGATGAGTTGGAATTTATTAAAGCGGCATATGAGATGAACTATGCGTTATTCGAAGAAGGGCTGACCAGTGTCAGAACCACTTTTTCGCCAATTTTATTGAAAAAGAATCAAGGGAAAATTATTTCTGAGAATGAGCAGGCAACAGCTTCACTATTGTGCAATACAGCAATTGAGGCTCGTGTAATTGGTCTCAATAAACCTGCGATGAGCATAACGGGATCAGGTGCACACGGTATTATAGCCACCCTGCCCTTGTACGCTGCCTGTAAAGTAAATGGATATAGTGAGGAAAAACTGCTTCGGGCAACAGCGTTAAGTTATTTGGTCTGCATGTATATCAAAGAATATTCTGGTAAGTTATCTGCTTTTTGCGGCTGTGCCATTGCAGCAGGAACTGGCATGGCATGTGGGCTGGTTTTGTTGAGGGAAAAAAGTCTGGAAGTAATGGGACATACTATTTTGAATATGGCAAGCAGCATTACCGGGATGATTTGTGATGGCGGCAATCAAGGATGTACAATGAAAGGGATAGCAGCGGTAGATGCAGCTTATCAGTCAGTTGAATTTGCAATAAATGGTGCATATATTGATTCTCTTCATGGAATCAATGGAGATACACCTGAGATGACCATGAAAAATATGGGGATGATCGCATCACCAGGAATGGTAGAAACAGAAAAAATCATTGTAGAAATTATGGAATCAAAATTAAAATAACAGTTAAGGAAAAGGGACTTAATCTGCAAGTAGAGATTAAGTCCTTTTCCACTTAAAATTGAGATTGACAATTTTAATGCAACATAATATAATAATATTACAAACGAAATAAAAATAAGTTTCGTTCGTAAGTTTTGAGGAGGCTTTTCATGGGGAAAGTAGAGGAAAGACAATCTGGAATTCTAGAGATTTTAAGTATCAATGGGAAAATGGAAGTTCTGGAACTTGCAAAAATGTGTGGTGTTTCTCTTGTGACAATGAGGAAAGATTTGACAGAGCTGGAGGAGCGTGGATTGCTCTGCCGGGAGCAGGGGTATGCAATTTTAAATGAAGAAAATGACATGAGGCGCCGTCTGGCATCAAATCATTCCACCAAGATACATCTGGCAAGAGAGGCTGCATCACTTATTGACGATGGAGATACTGTCATGATAGAATCCGGTTCCTGTTGTATTCTTTTAGCAGAAGAAATCAGCCGTAAGAAGCATGGTGTGACCATTATTACAAATTCTATATTTATGGCAGAGTATATTGGAAAGATGGCAAATATTCATCTCGTCCTGCTGGGTGGTGACTATCAACCAGAATCACAGGCAGTTGTGGGGCCAATAACACGGCTTGGCGCAAATTCTTTCCATGTGAAGTACTTTTTTGCGGGAACAGATGGTTACCATACAAGAACCGGTTTTACCGGAGACAACCATCTTCGGGTGGAGACACTCAGGAACATGGCAGAAAATGCAGACGAAATTGTAATCCTTACAGAATCCGGTAAATTTGCAAAACAAGGAATTGTTCCTCAGTTTTCGTTAAAAGAAATTCATTATGTGATTACCGATGCCGGTATACCCGTGGAAACAGAAAATGAACTGGTGAGTCAGGGTGTTCATTTGATAAAAGCAAAAGTTTAAATTTACAACGAAAAAACAATAAGAAGAGGAGATTTATACTATGGAAATTTTATTAGACACAGCCAATCTGGAAACAATTCGTAAATACAATGAGATTTATGATATTACAGGAGTAACATCTAATCCAACCATACTCTCAAGAGAAAAAGCTGAATTTTTCCCATTACTTCTTGAAATTCGCGATATTATTGGGGACAAACAGCTTCATGTACAGGTAACCGGAAGTTCAAGTGAAGAAATGCTGAAAGAAGCAGAAACAATTACAGAAAAATTGGGAAAGAACACTTATATAAAGGTTCCGGTGAATGAAGAGGGAATCAAGACCATTAAGATATTGAAGTCCAACGGTTATAAAGTTACTGGAACAGCAATTTATATGCCACAGCAGGCAATGCTGGCAGCATCTGTTGGTGCTGATTATGTGGCACCTTATTTTAATCGGATGAACAATATGAATGTAGACAGCACAAATGCAATTGAAGAGATGGCATGGTTGTTTGAACATTACCATAAGGATACGAAAATATTAGCAGCCAGTTTTAAGAACACACAGCAGATTATGAGTGCGCTTCTTGCGGGCGCACATGCAGTTACCGCATCTGCTGATTTATACACACAGATGGTGACCAGTCCGGTCATAGATTCAGCTATTGATGGTTTTGCAAAGGACTGGAGTGGTCTGTATGGAGAAAAAAGAATTTACGAATTCTAGAGGACAGGAGGTCATGAAATGGCTCAATATATTATTGCCCATGATCTGGGAACATCGGGAAATAAGGCAACACTTTTTACCGTAGACGGGAAACTGGTGAAGAGCTGTACGATTCCTTATGAAGTACATTTTTTTGGAAAAAATTGTGCCCAGCAGAATCCAGAAGACTGGTGGGGGGCGGTATGCCTGGCTACCAAAAATATTTTGGAAGGTATTTCCAACGGAGATGTTATCGCCCTTTCTTTTTCTGCTCAGATGCAGGGATGTCTTATGGTAGATAGGGATGGAAAACCACTACGTCCGTCAATCATCTGGGCGGATCAAAGAGCAGTGAAAGAAACGGAACATTTAAGGCGGGAAATTGGTTTTGATAAAATGTATGAGGTCACCGGTCATCGCCTGAGTCCGAGTTATAGCCTGGAAAAAATCATGTGGATCAAGGAAAACGAACCGGAAGTTTATGAGAAGTCCTACAAATCTCTACAGGCAAAAGATTATATCCTTTATAGGCTGACCGGCGAATTCGTAACAGATTACTCGGATGCTTCTGGAACCCATGCATTGGATCTGGACAACCTTTGCTGGTCTGATGAGATTCTGGAGGCTTCTGGTATTCGAAGGGATTTACTGCCTGAGCTGCATAATTCTACAGATATCATTGGCAAGGTGACAAAAAGTGCTGCAGAAGCTACCGGTCTGTGTGAGGGAACACCTGTAGTATGCGGAGGCGGAGATGGTCCTTGTGCTGCAGTTGGTGCAGGATGCATACATGATGATGAATTGTTTGTAACATTTGGTACTTCTGCCTGGGTAGGGGGAACTACAAAAAAGAAATTTCTGGATAAAGATAAGATATTTTTCTGCTTTGCCAATATAATTCCCGGCAGGTATATGCCCTGTGGTACGATGCAGGCGGCCGGAAGTTCCTATTCTTATATACGTAGTTTAATGGAACCGGATAAATCCTACACTGAATTAAATGCCATGATAGAGAGTTCTCCTGCAGGAGCCAAGGAGTTGGTTTTTCTTCCATATATGCTGGGAGAGCGTAGTCCGCGCTGGAATGAGGAGACAAGCGGAGCATATCTGGGAATTAAAATGCACCATAAAAGAGAAGATTATATCAGGGCGGCAATAGAGGGCGTAGCATATAATCTTGAATTGATACTTGCATCTTACCGGAAATATCTGCCGGCTGAGTCATTGATCTTAACCGGAGGCGGTGCAAAGGGTGATGTGGTCTGCCAGATTCTTTCTGATGTATTTGGGTCCAGACTCTGTACTCCAGACCATGTTGAAGAGGCTACATCAATAGCTGCTGCTATGGTTGCCGGCGTAGGTGTTGGAGCTTATGAAAATTTTGAGGATATAACAAAATTCCTGAAATTTCAAAAAGAATATATACCATGCAAGCAAAATGAAGAAATATATGATAAAATGAAAAGGATATTTGATGCATCCTATTATGCTCTTGAAAAAATATATAAGATGTTCTGAAAATAAATAAAGGTGAACGGACGGATAAGTAAGATGAAACAAAAGATAAAAAACAATAGTTTATTGGTACTCACAGCATTAATCTGGGGGAGCACATTTGTTGCCCAAAGTGTGGGGATGAATTACATCGGTCCGTTTACGTTCAATGCCATACGGTCACTGCTTGGCGGGGTTGTACTGCTTCCGGTAATTTTTCTTTTCAGCCGCAGTAATGCACTGGAGAATAAAAGAAGTGCAGAAGAACAGAAAGCCAGCGTTATTGATAAAAAAATTCTGTGGGCGGGAGAAATCAGCTGCGGAATTGCACTTACTGTAGCCAGTTCACTTCAGCAGATAGGTCTGGTATATTCAAGTGCCGGAAAGGCAGGATTTTTAACTGCAGTATATATTTTGATTGTTCCCATGCTTGGTGTTTTTCTAGGGAAGAAAATTGGGATGCAAATCTGGTCGGCCGTGGCTATAGCCATAGCCGGCATTTATCTTCTCTGCATGAAAGAGGGCTTCAGTATTGCGTATGGGGATATTTTGATTCTGGCAGGGGCATTGGTCTTCTCTATTCATATCATGATAATTGATTATTTTGCCCCTAAAGTGGACGGTATAAAAATGTCATGTATCCAGTTCTTTGTGTGTGGCTTTTTGAGTGCAATACCTATGCTATTGGGAGAAAAGCCGATGTGGGGAGAGGTGGTCTCGGCATATATTCCGCTTCTTTATGCGGGAATCCTTTCCTGTGGTGTTGCATATACATTGCAGATTATTGCACAAAAAAATACAGACCCGACCGTTGCATCACTGATATTGAGCATGGAGTCTGTATTTGCAGCATTGACAAGTTGGATTGTCATAAATGAAAAGCTGACAATGAAAGAAACTATCGGTTGTATTCTTGTTTTTGCCGCTATAATTCTGGCGCAGCTTCCGAAAAAGAAGAGGTCATAAATCGCTCAATTACATATAGTATACCGTCTTCATCATTAGATCTTGTGATAAAATCGGCAGTATCCTTAACAATTTCTTGTGCATTCTCCATAGCGACGCCCAGACCGGCGTATTCAATCATAGAGACATCATTGTACCCGTCTCCGCAGCAAATCATTTGGTCGGCAGACATACCGAGACTGGTGAGCAGTTTTTGAAGTGAATTGGCCTTATCAATTTTCTGCGGCATAACTTCCAGAAAAAATGGTTCAGAAAGATAAATGTTCAAAAATGTATGGAAGCGATTCTTTAATATCGGCATTGCCTTCTGTAAGATAGAGGGGTCTCCTGTTAGCAGTAGTTTGTTCAGCGGGAACTGCAGATGCTCAACAAAGTTAGAAACCTCCACAATGGGCATTTTATTGATAAAGGCCTCCTGCTGTGTATATTTATTGACGGATATCCCGGACAGGATGTTTTGATCATCGTAAGCAACAATATCGAGCCCTGGAAAAGATGCGGCAATCTTATACACTTCTGGAATAGCTTCAGGAGGGATAGTACGGTTGTAAATTACTTGATTATCCAGACAACGGGTGATGCGGGCTCCGTTAAACGAAAGAATATAACTGCCGTATTCGGTAAGGTTTAATTCATCCGCAAGAGGCTGTATACCGTTAAGGGGGCGTCCGCTTGCAAGTACTACTTTTTTTCCTTCTTTCTGAATTTTTATCAGAGCATTTCTTGTTGGTTCTGTGATTTCCTTTTTGGAGTTGGTAAGTGTACCGTCTAAATCCAGTACCAGCATTTGATAATCCATAATTACCTCTTTTTTAAGACATCCACAAGTTCAGTAAATTCCATTCCATGGGATGCTTTGATCAATATAGTATCCTGTTTTTTGATAAGTGAATCTATATGTATCAAAAATTCGTCTTTAGTTTCAAAATGATAAATAGCCATATCCAGGCTTACATCCGCAGCACCTCTGGCAATTTCTTTGGAAAGATCACCAATGCTGATCAGCTGGCTGATGCCGGCTTTAGCAGCATATTGCCCCACTTCATTGTGCATTTCACGTTCTGTAGGTCCAAGCTCGAACATATCACCCAAAATAGCCACAGTACGTCCCTTGGCTTTGCAAAGAACATCCAGAGAAGCTTTCATGGATGCGGGATTTGCATTATAACAATCATCAATTATTGTACAATAATCAGTTTCAATCAGATTATTACGCCCTGCAAGAGGGACTAGCGCCTCAATTCCTTCTTGGATTTCTGTATCATCCATGCCTAAAATGCGTCCAACTGCTATGGCGGCAAGCGCATTGTAAATCATATGTGCTCCCGGAATAGATATATGAGCACTAAATGTAGAGTCAGGAGTAGAGAACGTTGCAGTAGTTCCCTTAAGTCCCAGATTTTCTACCCGAGAAGCAGAGTAAGTGCACGCCTTATCCAGACCAAAAAAGATTGGTTCTATACGGTTTGCGGGAGTGAAGGACTGCAGCATATCGTCATCTCCATTCAGTATTATGTTTCCATTGGGATTCATAAATAGAAACATCTCTGATTTAGCCTTTAATATGCCCTCACGTGATTTAAGCTGTTCCAAATGTGCACAGCCGATGTTAGTGAGAACACAGATATCAGGACGAGCAATTTTTGCCAGACGTTCCATTTCACCAAAATCACTGATTCCCATTTCCAGAACAGCAACTTCATGTTCTTCCTTAATGCGGAAAATGGTGAGAGGAAGTCCGATTTCATTATTGAAATTCCCCTCTGTTTTTAACACTTTATACTTTTGTCCCACTACCGAGGCAATCATTTCCTTTGTGCTTGTTTTGCCCACACTTCCCGAAATACCAATTACTTTCAGGTGCAGAGAACGGCGATAATGTTCGGCAATGTCTCTGAGAGCCTGAGCACAGGAGTTTACCATAATATAGGGATAAGATGCATTTTCTATCCGTTTTTCCGAGACTGCACACAATGCACCATCATGAATAGACTGCGGGATAAACATATGTCCGTCCACACGTGCACCCCGGATTGCCACGAATAAACAGTCCTTTTGTATATTTCGGCTGTCTATTGTAACACTGCTGACTTCTTGATAATAACTTTCTTCGTCACCATAATATATACCTCCGCATGCCACAGAGATTTCTTTTAACGTCATATTTTTCATTATATATACCGTCCTTTACTGGTATCTTGCCTTCAGTGATTTCTGTATAATTAGTTCACATAAATCACCGTACTGTATTCCTACTGCTTTTGCTTCTTTAGGCAGTAAGCTTGCGGCTGTCATACCGGGAAGTGTATTCACTTCAAGACAGTACAAGTTGTCGCTACTGTCCAGAAGGAAATCTGCTCGACTGTATACATTTAGTTTCAAGGCATGATATGCTCTTACTGTTAGCTCTTTCATTTTATCGGAAATTTCTGTGCTGATATCAGCAGGGCAGACTTCTTCGGTTGCTCCGTCCTGGTATTTGTTCGCATAATCAAAAAATCCTGTCTTAGGTATTATTTCGATAGGCGGCAATGCTTCACCATCAATTATACCGCATGCAAATTCCCGCCCCTTGATGTAAGATTCAATGACAACTTCATCTTCATATTGAAAAGAACTGGTTAGCGCGTTCTTATATTCTTCCTCTGTATTGACAATATAAACACCTATACTGGACCCCCCGGAGCATGGTTTTACTACGACCGGAAGCTTAAGCCCCATTGTTTTCAGCGATTTGTCAGGAGTGTTTTTGTGAAGGCTGGCTCCGCTGGGCGTGTCGATTCCGCTCTGTAAAAATACCTGCTTGGTAAATCCTTTATCCATGGCTACTGCGCAGCCAAGCGAATCAGGACCTGTATATTTTATGCCCAGTAGGTCAAAAGTGGCCTGCAGCTTTCCGTTTTCACCTTCACCACCGTGAAGTCCAAGAAAAGTAATATCAGCCATTCTACATAACTCTATAACGTTAGGCCCAAGAAAACAATCGGATTTGTCTGGGCGTGATGCTTTTACCGCTTCAATGTCAGGTTCAGCAGTACTGATGCTGTTGACAATATCCAGACCATGTCCGGGAAGTGTGAATACTTCATCAAGGTGCTCAGAATTATAAGCAAATCCAAGATAAACATCCAGTAAAAATGCATCGTGTCCCTTTTCTATTAAAGTTCTGCAAATACCAGCACTGGAGGAAAGTGATACATCACGTTCGGTGCTGAGTCCTCCAGCCAATACAATAATTCTCATAACAAAAAATCTCCTTTTTATTCATTAACATCATTCATTAACTTACTATTGCCGTATATCCGTGTCTGTATAGCACAGCCAAAGTATGCAGCAGTTTTACCTGTTCATATCATTTAATAATTTTGCCTTTGTATCATAAAGCTTCTGAGACAAATCTACATATACCCGATGAGGGTAGAAAAGACGCTTGGTTTCATCCCATAGTGTATTTTTTTCCTGTTTGCAGTATTGGGCAATCTCCTTAACTGTTGGTGATTTATAAACACATGCCCCATGAATAAAGACAGGTTGCAACATCTCGCGCAGAGTGTAACTGCCTCCGGGAAGCCTTGTTTTTTTCCAGGTTGCATTGGGGTCAAATAACAAAAGCTCTTCTTCTGTATCGTAAACTTCATCAGTATAACAAATCAGATCAGCCCGTATTTTCCCCGTCTTTTTATCATATACACGATAGATTGTTTTGTTGCCGGGGTTTGTGATTTTCTCTATATTCTCTGAAATCTTGATTTTCGGAATAAATTCACCTTCGGCGTTTTGTATTGCCGCCATCTTATATACACCGCCAAAAGAAGGGCAGTCCTTGGATGTAATTAAGTTTGTCCCAACGCCCCAGGAGGTAATGGCAGCCCCCTGCATTTTTAAATCATGTATCAATACTTCATCCAGGTCATTAGAAGCGGCAATAACAGCATCTGTAAATCCTGCCTGATCCAGCATTTTCCGGGCCTTTTTAGAAAGATACGCTAAATCTCCGCTATCCAGACGGATGCCATATGATTTGGGCTGTATTCCCTCTTCGCGCATTTCCTGAAATACGCGGATAGCATTGGGGACACCTGATTTCAAGGTGTCATAAGTATCTACAAGAAGAGTGCATGCATTTGGATAAAGTTTTGCGTACTCTTTAAAGGCAGTATATTCGTCCTTAAAGCTCATAATCCAGCTATGTGCGTGAGTTCCCATAATGGGAACATCAAAAAGTTTGCCTGCCAGCACATTTGAAGTGCCTACACAGCCTCCGATCATCGCAGCTCTGGCACCATATAGACCGGCATCGGGGCCTTGTGCCCTTCGAAGGCCAAATTCCATAATGCCGTCACCTTGAGCAGCAAAAACAATACGTGAAGTTTTGGTGGCAATTAAACACTGGTGATTGATAATGTTTAGAATAGCAGTCTCGACCAGCTGAGCCTCCATTATAGGAGCAACAACTTTTACTAATGGTTCTTTGGGAAAGATTACGCTTCCCTCTGGAATGGCATAAATACTACCGCTGAAATGAAAACCACTTAGATAATGAAGAAAGTCCTCGCTAAATATCCCCAGACTTCGTAAATAATCCACATCATCATAGGAAAAGTGCAGGTTTTTTATGTATTCAATTACCTGCTCCAGCCCTGCCATAATAGAGTATCCGCTTCTGTTCGGGTTATTGCGGAAGAAAACATCAAATACTACGGTTTCATTTTCCTGAGTTTCGAAATAGCCCTGCATCATAGTCAGCTCATACAGGTCTGTCAAAAGTGTAAGGTTCTGGGCACTCATCTTAATCTCCTTAATCGCTACCTTATTGTGCGGTTTATACCGCACTTTTATTTTTTTGCCGTACAAATATATAGATTAAGTACAAGTATATCACATGTAAAAAAAAAGTAAAAGAAAAGTCTTTTTTTTCACGAATGCATTTTCAGAAGTTTCAAGAAACAACGTATTTGAATATATTCATAAAAACTATAACTGAATACGACTTATGTATATTATCTATTGGAAAGAAGTTAGATAATTTTATATAATTGATATTAGGGCTAAAAGGTATTTTGCCCCCGTGATACCTGCTGATTCTGGCATTATAGGTGAAAACAGATAGGAAATGATAAAATGAATTTTAATACAATGCAGTATTTTATGGATGTAGTTGAATGTAAGAGTTTTACCAGAGCAGCAGAAAAAAATTTCATTGCCCAGACGGCTGTCAGTCATGCTATTGCAAGGCTTGAGTCTGAATTTGGGACAAGACTTCTGGAACGAAGCCACGGAAGTGTACTGCTTACAGAAGCAGGAGCGGTTTTTTACGAGGAATGCAGGCAGGTACTGGCACTACATACGAAAACGATACAGTCTATTGCAAAGCTGAAAAAAGAAATTATTCATATAAAAATAGGGTTTATTGATATTTATGAATGTACAAATTTTTCAAGTCTAATGACTTACTTAAATACAAGGTTCCCACAGTATAAAATAAACTGGGTAGACAGATACAGTGTTTCGGAAAAAAATCTGGATATTTCTATTGGCTATGATTTTGAATATCCGAATATATCTTCGAAGACAAAGATAATGTTAGAAGATTACCCCTATGCATGTCTTCTTTCCACAAAAAACCCTTTGGCACAACGTAAACAAATTTCATTGCCCATGCTGGAAAATCAGAAACTCATTGTACTTTTACGCAACAGAAACATAAATATCGAACGATTTGAAAAGAAGTTCCGAAAGATATATCTGGAGGGGATATCCTGCGATATTCTTTTTACGTATTCAGCATTGGAGCGGCGAACTTTGGTAGAATATAATTCGGGCATAGCATTGGTGGAGAAGGACCTTTTCCGGTTCAGTCAGGAACAGTGCACTCAGATCGATGCATCCTTTCCTTTTGGTATAACCTATTACATTAAATGGAAAGATGAACAATTGAAGGAAGTTGCTGAAGCGGTACAGCAATATTTTTTAATTAGATAAAGCAGATATATTTTTTTTCATCACAGCATGAATTTTATTCATGCTGTGATGTTTTTGTTATATTATACAATCGAAAACCACGGTGCTAAAATAGGACATATTATGCAGTCAGGCTCGTTATGGAGGAAGTGAAATTTGATGAACAATGTGTTTATTAAGATTGAAGGATTGAAGAAAAAATATATATCCAGAGATAAAGAACTGGAAGTATTAAAAGGCATTGATCTCAGTATATACAAAGGTGATATCTTTGGTATTATGGGATTCAGCGGAGCGGGAAAATCAACACTTGTACGGTGTATTAACCGCCTTGAGGAACCAGGAGAGGGTAGTATTATCATAGATGGCGCAGACATTACTAAACTGTCTAAAAAGGAGTTGGAGACAGAACGTCAGAAAATAGGGATGATTTTCCAGGATTTCAATCTGTTCGATGCGAAGACCGTATTTCAAAATGTTGAGTATCCATTAAAGCTTTCTAAAATGAGATGTTCAGAGCGTAAAGCAAGGGTTGATGAATTATTGAAATTGGTAGGTCTGTCTGAAAAAACAAATCAGTACCCAAGTCAGCTATCGGGTGGTCAAAAACAACGAATTGGAATTGCCAGAGCGCTGGCTAACAACCCTAAAGTACTTTTATGCGATGAAGCAACATCTTCATTGGATCCTCAGACCACACTATCTGTTTTAGATTTGTTAAAAGAAATCAATCAAAAATATGGTCTTACAATCATCATGATATCACATGAAATCGAAGTGATAAAATATGCATGCCGTCATATCGCCGTAATTGAAGATGGTCTGATTGCAGAGGCTGGTATTGTAGATCATGTTCTGTCAGAACCCAAAAGTGAAACTGCGCAGACTTTTCTAAAGGTGGAAGAGCGGTTAAAAGAGGAATGGAAGATGAGGAGGGCCGTTTTATGACATTTGAGAAATACTCACTTGGAGAAATATTGAAAAGTGCTTTTAGCAGAGAAGTATGGGATCTGCTGTTCCCGGCATTACTATCTACATTATATATGGTTGCGGTAGCAACAGTCATTACACTGGTCATCGGTATACTGATTGGTATGCTTCTTGTCATGACGGGGAAGGACGGACTTGTTCCTAAACTTGTATTCTACAGAATACTTAGTTCTGTAATTAATGCACTGCGCTCCCTCCCGTCTATGATTATGATCATTATTACTCTGCCATTGGCCAGAGCCATAACGGGAAAAGGATATGGTGCAAATGCATGTATCATAGCACTTGCATTCAGCTGTATTCCTATGTATGCCAGACTTGTTGAAAACAGTCTGCTTGAGGTGTCAAAGGGGAAAATAGAGGCAGCAAAAGCAATGGGAACAGGCAATGCAAGGATTTTGTTTACTGTTATTTTTCCTGAGGCACTTCCGTCTATTATCCGTAGTTTTACTGTAGCAGTAATTGCTATTGTATCCATGACAGCTCTTGCAGGAAGTTTTGGTGCAGGGGGAATTGGAAATGTTGCGGTACAATATGGATTTAACCGTTTCCGATATGATATTTTGATTGCTACTGTTTTTATTTTGATTGTTTTTGCAGAAATCATTCAACATATTGGGGATTTTGGAGCAAGGTTGGTTTTAAAGCGCAGACATATGCTTTGAACAGATAAAGGATTTTACAAAAGGAGAAAAAAATGAAGAAAAAACTAATTTTAGGATTGTGCTGTATGTCGGCTGTTATGTTGTTTACAACAGCATGTGGCAGTTCAGCGAAAAGCAAAGATACAAAAAAAGCAGCAGATGATGGTATGGTGACTTTGACCTGTCTGGCGGATGCAACGCCACATGCTGAAATACTTGAATTTATTGAGGATGATTTAGAGGCTGAGGGAATCAAACTTGATATTGTATCAAAAGAATGGGATGCTACATGGAATGAACAGGTGGAAAATGGAGATGTAGATTTTCATTATGATGCATATGTTCCATATCTTGATGAGTGGAATGAGTCTAACAACGGACATTTAACAGGTGTTGGAAGTATACATATGGAACCACTGGTGATGTGTTCTGAAAAGTATGATAAGCTGGAAGACCTTCCGGACAACGCGGTCATTGCAATAAAGGAAGATGTAACCAATCAGTACCGTTGTTTAAAATTGCTTGAACAGGCTGGTTTAATAGAACTTTCTGATGACATCACCATGTCTAATGCGGACACATCTTATATTGAAAAATATAACAAGCCTCTGGATATAGTTGCAATGGATGCAGATGTTATTTTGAATACACGTACAGATTTTGATGCATATATCACAAATACAAATCGTTTGCTGGAAGCTGGTCTTGATGCGAATAAGTATCTTGTGCGTGAAGAAGCTCAGGATTCTGTGTTTGCAAATGTTATTTGTGTAAACGAAGAGAATAAAGATAATGAATCAATTCTAAAGATGGTAAAATTACTGCAATCCGATAAAGTCAGAGAGTTTATCAATGAAACTTATGACGGTACTGTAGTTCCGGCATTCTAGATTTATAAGGAGGAAAAAAATGAAATATGCGTCACTTGCCATTCATGGCGGTAGAAAAGAATCAGATGCACAGATTAAAGGTGTAAATTATCCGTTATATTTGTCCTCTACCTTTGTGCAGGAAGAAATAGGAGATTATGGTGAATTTGTATACAGCCGTTCTAACAATCCGACTAGAAATAATGTGGAACAACTTACTGCACAACTAGAGGAGGCACAGTATTCTCTTGCTATGTCAAGCGGAATGGCGGCTACAGCTCTGGCATTTTCTTTGCTGAAACCGGAAGATAAAGTGTTGATAAACAGTAATGTATATGGAGGAACATGGAATTATGTTTCTCAGGTCTTTGAAGAACGTCAGATTTCTTATGAAATTGTAACGGATTTCAACACATACGATTTTGAGCAGATGGATTCCAATGTCCGCATGATTTTTGTGGAAACCCCGTCTAATCCTCTGTTGGATATTACGGACCTTAGACTTGTGTGTAAAAAAGCAAAAGAGAAGGGTATTCTTACGGTAGTGGATAATACCTTCATGACGTCTTATCTGCAGAAACCATTGAGCCTAGGTGCTGATATTGTGGTTTATTCAGCGACGAAATACTTTGCGGGACATTCAGATGTTATAGCAGGACTGGTAATTACAAATGAAGAAGCACTTTATGAAAAACTAAAGTTTCATCAGAAAATACTGGGAGCTATTCTCAGTCCCTTTGATGCGTTTCTTCTGACAAGAGGAATCAAAACACTGGCTATCCGAATGGAACAGTCACAAAAGAATACACTGAAGATCACTGAATACATGGAAAAGCAAGATGGAGTAGATCGGGTGTATTATCCAGGTCTTGCATCTCATCCGGGGCATGAGCTTCATGAAAGCCAGGCCTCTGGCAGCGGGGGGCTCTTCTCCGTTCTGTTAAATAAAGAGTATGACAGCACGGTATTTTGCAATTCCCTTAACCTATTTGATCTTGCGGTAAGTCTGGGCGGGGTAGAATCACTGACCTGCCATCCGGCATCTATGACCCATGAGTCATATAGTCCTGAACTTCAGGCTGAAATTGGGATTTCAGAGCGTTTGCTGAGATTTGCTGTAGGGATAGAAGATGTAGATGATTTAATTGCGGATATTGACCAGGCATTGAAAAAAGCTAAGAAATAAATCGTGTTTAAACCGTGATAAAAATTGAATGAGATGATAAAGAGCACCTGCATTGCAACAGGTGTTCTTTTTATCTTAAATCAATTCAGCATTTTTGTTAATTGTTTCCTGAATAATGTTCTGTACATAACTTCCTATATGTTTTTTATCTTCTGGATTCAGCTGGCTGGGGTATATAGGATCGCCGTATGTAACAACAACATGTACTTTTCGAATACGGGGAAACTGTTTTTCGAATATGGAACAGGTATTGTTTAATGAAACGGGAATAATAGCGCAGTTACTTTTTGTAGCAATTTTAAAAGCACCCTCTTTAAAAGGCAGCATGCTTAGTTCTTCGCCCTTGTTTCTGGTGCCTTCAGGGAAAATGCATATTGAAATCCCCTTCTTAATATAATCAATAGCCTGTAAAATCGTTTTTAATCCCTCTTTTGGATTCTCACGGTCGAGAAAGAGACAATATAGGTAGCGCATCCAGGTAGACAGAAGTGGAATATGTTCCATTTCTTTTTTTGCGACATATCCAGTCAAACGCCTGCATCGGCTGTAAGTAAGCAGAATATCAAAAAAGCTGCGATGGTTACCAATAAACAGTACTGGTTCATCAGGAATATTTTCTTCGCCAATTACAGTGGTCTGTACTCCGGTTATTTTTAGTATCACACGAAATGCCCATTGTACAATACGGAGTGAACTGTAGTCCCTCTTTTCAGGCTGAAATTTGCCGATTACCCACTCTACTAAAAATATGGGGATAGACAATATTAAAAACGAAATCAAGAAAATAACTACACATATAAATCGAAACATCAGGGAATCCTCTTTTCTATTCAAAATATCATTCTTTACCAATTATACAAAAACAGAGATTAAAAAACAAGCAATGAATTAGTCACTCCCCTGTGTGAAGGACAAATTCATACGATATTGTATACACAATGCGGAAAAAAGAATAATCAGGATGTTTACATAATAAGATAATAGTGAGAATATACCGCGGGGAGTAGATATGAAAAGAAAAATAATGTATCTGGCGGGATTTTTGCTTGTGCTGATGCTGGCAGGTTGTGTTTCGCGTCCACAGAAAACCGAAAAGCTGCGGGACTTGGAATTTACGGTTGTAGATAAAGAAAAGGTGCCGAATGAACTGAAGACAGCAATTCTGGAAAACAGAGAGCTGCCATTCAAGCTGACGTACGCCGATCAGGGAGAACTTTTTATTGCGGAAGGATATGGTCCGCAGCCTAAAAGCGGATACAGCGTGGAAGTGACTGGACTTTATGAAACAGAAAATGCTGTTTATATACATACGAATCTGCTGGGTCCCGAAAAGGGAGAGAAAACGAAAGATGTAACGACTTATCCGTATGTTGTGGTTAAGCTGGAGTATATTGATAAAAATGTTATGTTTGATTAGAGGAGGAAGCATATGGAATTAATCAGGAAACCAATTCATTACACACAAGAGGGAAAAAGAACCTTTGACCAGTTTTATCTTGATGAGGACTATAATGTCCCTGATGCTAAGGACGATGTGCAGCAGATTATACAGGGAAATGGTATAGTAAAAATAGAAGATATTAAACTGGTAGAGAATTACATACGAATTTCAGGAAAGTTATATTTTCAAATCCTTTATGTTACTGCATCTGGCGATCCCCAGCCGGCCGTTTTAGAAGGGAAAATTCCTTTTGAAGAAATGGTGTATACAGAAGGCGGAGAAATGGAAAACTATTTTATACAGAATATAAGAGTAGAATTCACATCCACACTTGTTCATTCAAGGAAATTAAGTATCCGGGCCATGATCGAAATGGAAATAGGCCGGGAAAAGCTGGAGGATGAGGAAACTACTGTGGATATCGACAGCTCAGTACCTATATTCAAAAAAATGAAAAATGTTAATCTTTTGGAACTGCATACAACAAAAAGGGATACATACCGTATCAAGGAAGAAATAACTCTTCCCGGTACAAAGGAAAGTATCGGTCAGCTTCTCCTGACTAACGTTGGAAGCAGAAAGCTGGAAGTAAGGCTTGGACAGGATGAAATGCTTCTTAAGGGAGAATTACTGATATTCTGCATGTATCGCTCAGAAGACGGAAAGACAGACTGGATTGAGCAGAGTGTGCCTTATGAAGGAAGAATTGACTGTGGAGGTACTGAAGAGGGGATGTACTATTATGTACACAATAATCTGGAAGATACACTTGTTGATGTCCGTATGGATGAAGATGGTGAAATGCGTGTCCTTGGAATTGAAGGGACATTGAACTTGCGGATGAACATATATCAGGAGGAAGAAGTACAACTTTTGGAAGATATGTATTCTTTAGAGCAAAATTGTAATTTTGAGACTAGAGACGCAGTTTATGAAGAATTACTTGTACAGAACTATTCTAAATGCAAGGTGTCAGAGCGATTATCTCTTCCAGAGTTAAAAGATGATGTTCTGCAGATCTGCCACAGTGATGGAAGTGTACAGCTGGACCATATGGAATTGACTGATGAAGGAATACAGATTGAAGGTATTTTGCATATTTCGTTCCTGTATTTGAAAGCAGATGATGCTATGCCGTTTGGCGGATGGCAGGGAATTATGCCGTTTTCTTATTTGCTGGAGTGCCCTGAGATGGTTCCGGATGTAAGATATAATACCTCTTATCACGTAGAGCAGCTGTCTGTAAATCTTGCGGGAAGTGAAGCTGTTGAGGTAAAGGCTGTTCTGGCATTTGATACATTTATGAGAAAACCTGTTCATATGAAGGTGATTACAGATGTAGAATTAACACCAGTTTCTATGGCAGAAATGGAGCAAAGACCGGGGATCGTGGGATATATTGTAAAGGATGGAGATGAACTCTGGAATCTTGCCAAGACATATATGACTACAATGGATGGACTGAAGGAGGTAAACGGGCTGGAATCAGATTCTTTGAAACCGGGAGATAAATTGTTGATTTTTAAAGAAAATATGAGTATACTATAAGTATAATGTATACACGGTACAACCGGATATACAATTTGGAGGACGTAGGATGAAACAGATAGAATTAAAGGCGCTGGCCAAAATTAATCTGGGACTTGATGTACTGGGCAGAAGAGAGAATGGATATCATGATGTACGAATGGTAATGCAGTCCGTATATTTGTATGATGATGTTAAAATTGAAAAGATGAAGAAACCGGGCATTGAGATCAAAACGAATTTATATTTTCTTCCGCTGGATGAAAATAATATTGCTTATAAAGCAGCATCTATGCTGATGAAGGAGTTTAAGATAGAAGAAGGCGTTTTGATTACCCTGGATAAACATATTCCTGTGGCAGCAGGCATGGCTGGCGGAAGTTCTAATGCCGCAGCTGTGCTGTTTGGAATGAACCGTATGTTTGGATTGGGGCTGTCACAAAAAGATTTGATGGAAAGAGGCGTTAAACTTGGTGCAGATGTACCCTACTGTATTATGCGGGGGACTGTTCTGGCAGAAGGCATAGGAGAGCAGATGACGGAACTGCCGGCCATGCCCAAATGTACAGTTTTGATTGCTAAACCACCAATCAGCGTTTCTACAAAGATCGTATACGAAGCTTTGGATGCACAGGATATTGTAAAGCACCCGGACATTGAAGGGCTGGAAGCTGGTCTCAAAAATGGAAATCTTTTGGAAATCGCTGGTTCAATGGGGAATGTACTGGAGGATGTGACCATTCCCATGCATCCAGTAATCGAAGAGATAAAAAATGAAATGAAAGCCGGCGGGGCCTTAAACGCAATGATGAGCGGAAGCGGCCCTACTGTTTTTGGTTTGTTTACAAACAAGTCACAGGCAAGAAAAGCACAGGATAAAATTAGAGAAAAGGCACTGGCAAAGCAGGTGTATGTGACAAATATACACGGCGCGAGGAGGATAGAAGATGGAACCCAAATTTGAAGTGACAATGAATGAATATCTGCCCTTAAGGGACGTTGTGTTTAACACATTGAGACAAGCTATTTTACGCGGAGAACTGAAACCGGGAGAAAGGCTGATGGAAATTCAACTGGCGAATAAGCTAGGAGTAAGCCGTACTCCCATCCGAGAGGCAATCAGAAAACTGGAACTGGAAGGTCTTGTTTTGATGATTCCGAGAAAGGGAGCTGAAGTTGCCGAAATTACGGAAAAAAACCTTAGAGATGTACTGGAAGTAAGGGCAGCGCTGGAAGAACTTGCAGTACAGCTTGCATGCGTAAGAATAGATGAAGAAGGTATAGAACATTTAAAAAAGGCAGCTAAAGATTTTGAGGCTACTCTGGACAGCGGGGATATCACCAGAATCGCCGAGGCGGATGTAGCGTATCATGATGTGATTTATTTTGCCACAGATAACCGCAGGCTGATACAGCTCCTTAATAATCTGCGTGAGCAAATGTACCGGTATCGTGTAGAATACCTGAAGCAAAAGGAATGCCATCCAAAGCTTTTGGCAGAACATCAGGATATTATCCGGGCAATTGAAAATGGAGAACAGGATATAGCCGCCAGAATTACAAATCAGCATATTGATAATCAGGTAGCCGCGGTAGCAGATGTATTGAGAAATAAAGAAGAGTAAAAAGTTGAATATAATTGTATAATTATGGTAAATGTGTCAAGACTCCTAATATCATTAAATAGATAGAGGGAGTTACATATGGAAAGAACAAATTATATAAGCAAACAGGCAAGCAGAATTATTTTAATTCTTGCATTAATTATTGCAACACTGATCACCGGTATAATTACATGGAACATGAACCTTAATGCTCAGGCAAAAGCACAGGAACATCTGGCACAGGAGGTCCTGCGCTTCCACATTCTGGCTAACAGTGACAGCGATGAAGATCAGGCGTTGAAGATGAAAGTAAAAGAAAAAGTACTGGATTTTTTAAAAGAATCCCTGCCTGAGGATCAGGATGTTGAGGAAACCAGGGAATGGATGCGGAGAAATACTGATAAATTAGAAGCAGTAAGCCGGGAGGTAGTCGAGGCAGATGGTAAAGATTATCCTGTAAGCGCAGCGGTGACGACTGCCTATTTTCCTGAAAAAACGTATGGTGATGTTACATTTCCGGCAGGGAATTACAAGGCATTGAGAATTGAAATCGGTGCGGCCAACGGACATAACTGGTGGTGCGTTTTGTACCCTAATCTTTGTTTTACAGATGCCACTAATGCCGTCGTACCGGAAGAAGGTAAAGAGGAATTAAGGAATGTGCTGACAGAGGAAGAATATGCTCAGGTCACAGCACAGTCTGATTTTAAGATAAAGTGGTATTTCCTGGAACAGTTTAAATAACAGATCAAAGTAATGGCTTTGACATGAATCCGGGAAGACCAGGTGGAGGATCATGACAGAGTTTTTGGTTAAACATTTTGTAAAGGAATATGATAAAGTGGAAAAGGTGTCCGTGCGTACAGCTTATGGTGTACTGGCCAGTATGGTGGGCATCTTTTGTAATGTGTTTTTATTTGGCGTTAAATTTATTGTGGGGATTGCTCTGGGCAGCGTATCGGTGACTGCAGATGCGTTTAATAACCTGTCGGATGCAGGTTCCTCAGTAATATCTTTTATTGGAGTAAAAATCGCAGGCAAACCTGCCGATGAGGGGCATCCCTTTGGTCATGGACGTATAGAATACATATCAGCATTAATTGTATCCTTTGTGGTGCTTGAGGTGGGATTTACATTTCTAAAAGATTCATTTGGAAAGATAAGATCACCTCAGGAATTGCATTTTCAGCTGTTTCCAGTTCTGCTGCTTTTGTTTTCTATCGGGGTTAAACTGTGGCTGGGCATGTTTAACCGGAGGCTGGGTCAAAAAATTGACTCAAAAGTAATGATGGCAATATTTACAGATTCCATGGGAGATGTGATTACCACAGGTGCCACGATTCTGTCTTTGGTTTTCTTTGCAGTTACAGGTATTAATATTGATGGATTTGTAGGCGCAGGTGTGGCACTTGTGGTCATGTGGGCCGGTGTGGGAATTGCACGGGATACGCTGGAACCATTGATCGGTGAGGGTGTTGATCCTAAGTTGTATGAACAAATAAAGGGATTTGTAGAAAGGTATGAGGGCATAGAGGGTACCCATGATCTGATTGTACATAACTATGGGCCTAATCGCAGTATGGCCTCTATTCATGCGGAGGTACCAAACAATGTTAACATAGAAGTGTCTCACGAGGTAATAGATAGGATTGAGAGAGATGCTCTTGAACAGCTGGGTATAGTCCTTGTTGTACATATGGATCCTATTGAGACACAAAATCAGGAAATACTAAAAATCCGTAAAAGGGTGGCTGAGGTACTAGAAGCACTGGATAATCAATGTACCATCCATGATTTTCGGGTAGTAGAGGGGAAAGAAAAAATAAATCTGATTTTTGACGTGGTGGTACCTATTTCTTATGATGAAAAGAAGAGAAATGAGTGCCAGGAAAAACTTACAAGAAAAATCTGCAGTATTGATCCACGGTACCAGTGTGTAATTACAATGGAACACAGTTTTGTATCCAGAAAAAGTGAACAAGCAGAAACAAAAGACAGAGAAAGAAGGTAAAAAATGTATTCATTTGACAGCAGAGTAAGATATAGTGAAATCGATCATCGTGGTACCATGACCCTTCCGGGTCTGATTAACTATTTTCAGGACTGCAGCACTTTTCAGTCCGAAGATATCGGAGTCGGAGTGGATGCACTGAAAAAAAGAAATAAAGCATGGATTCTGTCTTATTGGCAGGTGGTAATTGAACGCTTTCCTAAAATGGGAGAACAGATTACTGTAGGAACGTTTGCATCAGGGTTCAAGGGTCTTTATGGTGATCGTAATTTTCTGATGAATGATGCACAAGGAAAACGGGTAGCTTATGCCAATTCCATATGGGTATTTATGGATATGGAAAAGGGGCGTCCTGCGAGACCGGGGGAGGAGGATATTCTTCCTTATGGGATGGAGCCGCCGCTTGAGATGGAATATGAAGGAAGAAAGATACGGCTGCCACAAACGAGCCAGAGCCTACCTTCTTTTCCGGTAAGAAAATTTCATATAGACACAAATGAACATGTAAATAACTGCCAGTATGTGCAGATGGCGCTGGAAGTGCTGCCGGACGAGCTTAAAGTGAGACAGCTTAGAGTAGAGTATAAAAAGTCTGCGGTATATGGAAATATGGTTTTTCCCAGAGTGGCTCACGAAGAAGACCGGACGGTGGTAGAATTGTGTGACGAAAACGAGAAACCTTATGCGGTAATAGAACTTAAATAAATGTATTTACTCCTGTCCGGAAAATGTTTGCTAATTCCGGCAATTCAATATATACTTACCTTAGCAAGAAAAGAGCAGGCAAAAAGACGGTGACTGGAAATAGAATAAAAGATTTTCATCACGCTGATAAATAAAAGGAGATTCAATAATGAAATTAGGCGAAAAACAGGTTTTGACCGTTGTGAAAAAAGTGGATTTCGGAGTATACCTGGGCAGTGAGGAAGAACGTGTTCTGCTTCCGAAGAAACAAATCCCTGAAGATATAGAGCTGGGGGATCCAGTAGAAGTGTTTTTATACAAAGATTCAGCTGACAGGCTGATTGCCACCACAAACGAACCGAAAATAATAATGGGTCAACTGGCAGTGCTGGAAGTGGCAGATGTGGGCCGTATGGGCGCATTTCTTGACTGGGGACTGGAAAAAGATTTATTTCTGCCATTTAAAGAGCAGTCTAAAAAGGTGGAAAAAGGCGATAAATGTCTGGTTTCACTTTATATAGATAAGAGCAGTAGATTATGTGCGACGATGAAAGTTTATCATCTGTTAAAGACGGATTCTCCTTATAAAAAAGATGACAAAGTCAGTGCGATTATTTATGATACCAGTGAGGAGTTTGGGCTGTTTGCGGCAGTGGATAATCAGTATTCAGCTTTGATCCCCAAAAAAGAGGTATTCGGCAGATTAAAGGTAGGGGATATAATTGAAGCCAGAGTGACAGGGGTAAAAGAAGACGGTAAGCTGGACTTAAGTGTCAGAGACAAGATCCCGGAGCAGATGGACAAAGATGTTCAAAGCATTTTGAAGGTTATTCAATCATATGATGGTGAACTGCCATTTACAGACAAAGCAGACCCTGAAATCATCAAAAAAGAGTTCGGAATGAGCAAGGCAGCTTTCAAAAGAGGGATAGGTCGTTTATTAAAAGCAGGCAAAATCGAGATTACCAAAAAAAGTATCCGAATTCGATAAAAAATCTTGCAATCCCTTTAAAATACGGTATAATGAGGATATACAAAACATTGGAATGAAAGGAGATAGTGAAGGAAATGAAAGTACAAAATATTACAGACATAGAAGCGTTTTTTAAAGTTGTAGATGAGTGTGAGGGAAAAGTGGAATTGGTAACAGGAGAAGGGGACAGATTGAATCTGAAATCCAAATTGTCTCAGTATGTATCAATGGCAAATATTTTTTCTAACGGTGAGATTCCTGAGTTGGAAATCATTGCTTATGAAAAGGAAGATACAGACAAGCTGATCAGCTTTATGATTAACGGCGGACAATAAGACTGCCGGGGGTGAATCCCTTATTTTAATCAATATGGGAGAAGCACCGCTGAATCAATACTTACAATAAGAATGAAGCATATTAGGGCAGTTCTCCTAAGGGGGACGCCCTTTTTCACTTTATGCGGTCTTTATCCCCAAAGACGCCGGTGAGCAAAGAAAAGTAGATATTTACCTGTGCTAAGAGAAACAAGAGGTGGAAAATGGAGTTTGCACATTTACATGTCCATACGGAATACAGTCTTCTGGATGGGTCCAATAAGATAAAAGAATATGTGGCAAGAGTAAAAGAACTTGGGATGAACAGCGCAGCTATCACGGATCATGGTGTGATGTATGGCGTTATTGATTTCTATCGTGAGGCAAGAAAACAGGGAATTAAACCGATTTTAGGCTGTGAAGTCTATGTGGCGCCTAATTCGCGCTTCGACAGAGAGATAGGCGGCGGTGAGGACAGGTACTATCATCTTGTTCTTTTGGCAGAGAATAATATAGGATATGCCAATCTGATGAAAATCGTATCTAAGGGTTTTGTAGAAGGATATTATTATAAACCCCGTGTGGATAAAGCACTTCTTAGAGAATATCATGAGGGTATTATTGCCCTGAGTGCATGCCTGGCAGGGGAAGTACAACGGTATCTGACAAGAGGACTGTATGAGGAGGCTAAAGAATCTGCACTTGAATATCAGGATATCTTTGGAAAAGGCAATTATTTTCTGGAACTGCAGGATCACGGAATCCCGGAGCAGGCACTGGTAAATCAGCGAATGCTGAAGATGTCAGAAGAACTGGATATAGAACTTGTTGCCACAAATGATGTGCATTACACCTATGCTGAAGATGAAAAGCCCCATGACATTCTGCTGTGTATTCAGACCGGTAAAAAGCTGCAGGATGAAAACAGAATGCGATATGAAGGCGGTCAGTATTTTGTCAAGTCTCCGGAGGAGATGGCAGAGCTGTTCCCCTATGCACTTAATGCATTGGAAAATACGCAGCGGATAGCCGACAGGTGTCAGGTGGAAATAGAATTTGGTGTGACCAAACTCCCCAAATATGATGTTCCGGACGGACTTTCTTCATGGGAGTATCTGAGCAAACTGTGCTATGATGGGTTGGAAAAACATTATGGTAATCCATCTTCTGAACTAAAACAACGTCTTGAATATGAACTGAATGTCATCAAAACTATGGGTTATGTAGATTATTTTCTTATTGTCTGGGATTTTATTAAGTATGCAAAGGATAATGGCATTGCAGTGGGACCGGGCAGAGGGTCTGCAGCAGGGAGCATTGTTTCGTATTGTCTTGAGATTACCAATATAGATCCTATTCGTTACCAGCTTCTGTTTGAACGTTTCCTAAATCCGGAAAGAGTATCCATGCCCGATATTGACGTTGATTTCTGTTATGAGAGACGGCAGGAGGTCATTGATTATGTAGTGCGAAAATATGGCAAAGACAGAGTGGTACAAATTGTAACATTTGGTACTCTGGCGGCCCGTGGAGTAATCAGGGATGTTGGTCGTGTAATGGATCTGCCTTATGCTTTTGTGGATACCATTGCAAAGATGATTCCGACGGAACTAAATATTACCATTGATAAAGCATTAAAAATGAATCCGGAACTGCGAAAGACCTATGAAAGTGATGAGCAGGTAAAATATCTGATTGACATGTCAAAAAGGCTGGAGGGTCTGCCTCGCCATAGTTCTATGCATGCTGCGGGTGTAGTAATCAGTCAAAAGTCTGTAGACGAGTATGTTCCTTTGTCAAAAGCTCAGGATGGTTCTATTACCACACAGTTCACCATGACAACACTGGAAGAATTAGGACTGTTAAAAATGGATTTTCTGGGCCTGCGTACACTGACTGTAATACAAAATGCGGTACAGATGGTAAAGGAAAAAACGCCCGATTTAAATATAGACCGTATTGACTACAATGACCAGAAGGTTCTCGATTACATCGGTACAGGCAGAACGGACGGGATATTTCAGGTAGAGAGTGCCGGGATGAAGAGCTTTATGAAGGAGTTAAAGCCTCATAATCTGGAGGATATTATCGCTGGTATTTCTTTGTATCGTCCGGGTCCCATGGATTTTATTCCTCAGTATATACGGGGGAAAAATGAAACGGGAACAATAACTTATGACTGCCCTCAGCTGGAGCCTATTTTGGCCCCCACATATGGCTGTATTGTATATCAGGAACAGGTTATGCAGATTGTACGTGATCTGGCAGGATATACTTTGGGGAGAAGTGATCTGCTTCGCCGCGCGATGTCAAAGAAAAAAGGCGATGTTATGCAGAAAGAGCGTCAGATATTTGTCTATGGTGATAAACAAACTGACGTGCCCGGATGTGTGGCCAATGGCATAGATGAAAAAATCGCCAATAAAATTTATGATGAAATGATTGACTTTGCAAAATATGCTTTTAATAAATCTCATGCTGCGGCATATGCAGTAGTGTCCTATCAGACTGCTTATCTAAAGTATTATTATCCGGTGGAATTTATGGCGGCTCTGATTACCTCCGTAATAGAAAATCCTTCAAAGGTAGCAGAGTATATTTACAGCTGCCGGCAGATGGGGATACAGATTCTTCCCCCTGATATTAATGGGGGAGTGGCACGTTTTTCTGTGGATGAAGGTAAAATACGTTACGGTCTGGCAGCAATTAAGGGCGTTGGAAAGCCGGTAATAGAAGCGATTGTAGCGGACAGGGAAGAATTTGGATTGTTCAAAAATCTGGAGGACTTTATCAGCAGACTTACCGTAAAAGATGTGCTGAACAAACGGGTAATTGAAAACTTTATTAAAGCGGGTGCTCTGGACGGCCTTGGTGGTACGAGAAAACAGTTCATGAGTATTTATATTCAAATCGCAGATCATGTTAATCAGGAGAAGAAATATGCCATGACAGGGCAGATGACCTTGTTTGATTTGGTGGATGATGAGCAAAAAAGTGAGTTTGAAATAAAAATGCCGGATGTGGGTGAATATACCAAAGAAAATTTACTCGCCTATGAAAAGGAAGTTCTTGGTATTTATATCAGCGGTCATCCGCTGGAAGAATATGAAGAAAAATGGCGAAGAGCGATATCGGTGACCACTGCTGATTTTCAGCCGGATGAAGAAACAGGTCGTACCAAGGTTTTTGACGGGGCGAGAGAAATTATCGGGGGTATGATTATTGATAAAACAGTAAAAAATACCAGAAACAATCAAATGATGGCTTTCCTAACCGTGGAAGATTTGCTGGGAACTGTAGAGGTCGTGGTATTCCCCAGAGATTACGAAAAGAATCGTCTGCTTTTGGAAGTGGACCAAAAAGTATTTATCCGGGGAAGAGTGTCTGAGGAAGATGAAAAAGCAAGTAAGTTGATCTGTGAAAAGATCATTCCATTTGAACAGACAAAAAAAGAATTGTGGATACAGTTTCCAAATAAGACTGCTTTCCTTGAGGCGGAGCAGATTGTTTACGGCTATCTTGCAGATATTGAAGGAGAGGATGAGGTGGTCATTTATTGCCAGGAAGAGCGGGTGGTAAAAAGGCTTCCGAGAAACCGGAATATCAGCATAGATTCCCGTATACTCAGCAGGTTAATGAATCAGTTCGGTGAAAAACGGGTAAAAGTGGTTGAAAAACCTATTGAAAACCATTTGTAAATAGGTTAGAATAAAACCCAAAGTGTTAAAATTAAAGCAATATATTGGGAAGTCTGATATAGGGAGACTTTGAAGATATAAAAGACAGGATGTTTGAAGAAGTAGACTTTAAGCGGGCAGGTATTGTAGAAAGGTGGATAAAAACATGGCAGAAAAAAAATCAGCAAAAGTAAATCTGGATGAAATCGAAGACAGGATCCGCACCATTGGTGTTCTTACCAGCGGTGGAGATGCTCCTGGAATGAATGCAGCAATCCGTGCGGTTACCAGAACTGCACTTTCAAAAGGATTAAAGGTAAGAGGAATCAGAAGGGGGTATCATGGACTTCTGAAAGAAGAAATTATTGATTTATCCGCGCGCGATGTATCTGATACTATTCAGCGGGGGGGAACAATCCTTCAGACTGCTCGCTGTCAGACAATGCGTACAGAGGAAGGTCAGCAAAAGGCGGCAGCGATCTGTAAGAAATACGGAATTGACGGACTTGTAGTAATTGGAGGAGACGGTTCTTTTGCAGGTGCTCAGAAACTTGCTCATCTTGGTGTAAATACAATCGGTCTTCCGGGCACTATTGATTTGGATATTGCTTGTACTGACTATACCATTGGATTTGATACTGCTGTAAATACGGCTATGGAAGCAATTGATAAAGTTCGTGATACCTCAACATCTCATGAAAGATGCAGCATTATAGAAGTAATGGGACGTGATGCAGGATACCTTGCCCTATGGTGTGGTATTGCAAATGGAGCGGAGAAAATCCTGACTCCGGAGGAGGATTTTGACGAGGCAGTACTGATTCAGGATATTCTTGCAAACAAAAAGAGAGGCAAGAAGAATTATATCATCATAAATGCTGAGGGTGTTGGTGATTCCATTAATATGGCAAAAAGAATCGAAGAGGCAACAGGAATTGAGACAAGAGCAACAATCCTTGGACACATGCAGCGCGGCGGAAGCCCTACATGCAAAGATCGTGTATATGCTTCAACTATGGGATCTATGGCAGTGGAACTTCTCTGTGCAGGAAAGACAAATCGTGTAGTAGGATATAAAAATGGTCAGTTTGTGGATTTTGATATAGAAGAAGCTTTGGATATGAAAAAAGAAATTCCTGCCCATCAAGTTGAAATCTCAAAAATATTAGCAATTTAGGAGATGAATGACATTGAGTGTGAAATGTAAAAAAACGGCGCCTATCGGTGTCTTTGATTCAGGGGTTGGGGGGCTGACCGTAGTACGTGAGATGATCAGACAGCTTCCGGATGAAAATATTGTGTATTTTGGTGATACAGCACGCGTTCCTTACGGAAGTAAATCTCAGAATACCATTATCCGTTTTTCTGAACAGATCATCCGATTTCTGAAAAAAAAGCAGGTAAAAGCGATAGTAATTGCATGTAACACTGCCAGTGCACTGGCGCTGGATGCTGTAAGGGATGAATTTGATGTTCCGATACTTGGCGTTGTTATACCAGGAGCAAGAGCTGCCGTGGAGGCAACCCAGAATCTGAATGTAGGCGTGGTAGGTACAGATGCTACTGTACAAAGTGGCGTGTATACGAAAATCATACAAGGAATGAATTCTGAAATAACAGTAATCGAAAAGGCCTGCCCTTTGTTTGTACCATTGGTGGAGGAAGGGTTCAAGGAGCACAAAGTCACAGAAGAAATTATAGATTTTTATCTGGATTCTCTAAAGAAGACGAATATAGATGCAATGATACTTGGGTGTACTCATTATCCTCTTCTGCGTTCAAAAATCCGTGATTATATGGGAGACAAAATCAAAATTGTAAATCCTGCATATGAGACAGCTATGGATTTAAAGAGGCTTTTAGAGGAACAAGATATGGTAAATGACGGAACCATAGAACCTCACAGCGGTTACGAGTTTTATGTCAGTGATGCTGCGGAAAAGTTCCGGCATTTTGCCAATACTGTAATGCCGTTTGATATTTCTACAACAAATGTAATAAATATTGAAGAATATTAGGATGCAGTTTAGCAGAAAAAATTTTATGGCTGAATTGTACAGTTAGGTGGAATATATGACAAAGGACGTACTTGTCAGTATATCGGGTATGCATATGGATGCTTTTCCAGATATGACAGATGAAGAAAATGAGGCCATAGAAATAGTGACACCGGGAAATTATTACTGGAAAAATGGAAAGCATTACATCATTTATGATGAGGTAATGGAAGGTATGCCCGGAACAATAAAAAATAAAATTAAGATAACAGGATCAGATAGTGTTGAAATAATGAAGACAGGTCTGTCCAATACGCATATGGTATTTGAGAAAAACAAAAAGAATCTTACTTATTACCAGACTCCTTACGGGCAGATGCTGATTGGAGTAAAAACCAGAAAAATGGAAGTCAACGTGACAGAAGAAAATATTGACGTCAGTGTAGATTATGAACTGGATGTCAATCATGAGCCTTTGGCAGATTGTAAAATCAAAGTAGAGATATTTGCTAAGGGGTCTGATCCATTTGCAGAACATTAAAAAAAGAACCGCAGATTCTGAGATGTCTCAGATTTCTGCGGTTTGTTTTTGATCTACTTCTTTTTTTCCTTTTTGAATTTCTCAAAAAACCCTTTTTTCTTTGGCGGTGTCTCCAGAGAGCCTCGGACACCTCTTACAGCTGTTATGTATATACCACTGACTGTCGCTTTAACTTCTTTTTTAATAGGTATCAGCGGGAATACCTGTGCGTCACACATGAGTGTCATTACTTTTGGTCCAACTTTAGCCTTTACTACCGGAACCTTGCTGCGTCTCAGATATTTCGGTGTATTCTCGACTACGACAGCAGGAAAACCAGCATCTCTTAGTCTCATTTTTCCTTTATCAATAATCAGCATGTTTACATTCTGTGCTGCTGCATCCAGTTGTTCTTTTTGCTCTGCCTGTTTTTTTTCAGCTCTTTTGCCGAAGAAATAGAGGACAACCAGTACAACGATTAAAACAATCAATACGATGAGCATTATCCATAATCCTAAATTCACAACGAACCCTCCTAAAATACTCTTTTTCCGCGATTATGCAAGTAGTATTGTATCATTCTTTGGGGGGAAGTGCAAGTAATTTGATATTTTAGGGTTACTTTTCCGGAGAGAAAATAGTATAATCAATTATGTGACATACAGACGAAAAAGGAGTCTAACTTTTATGGCAGAATCAATTTGGAATGGTTTAGTATTAGTGTTTAATTTTGTGATAGACAATCTGGCTGTTATCAATATTCTCCTTTCCCTGATTATCATTTTTTTCCAGCGAAGATCTCCGCAGACAGTCTGGACATGGCTGCTTCTGCTCTATTTTATTCCGATTCTTGGATTCTTTCTCTATCTTGTTATCGGGCAGGATTTTCATAAAAGTAGGATGTTCAAAGCAAAGGAAATCGAGGGAGAGTTAAAATATGCGGTGCGCAGGCAGGAGGAAACCATTTACAGGAAACAGCTAAGACTGGCAAATCCGGAAATGTCCAGATTTAAGGATTTGATCTTGTATAACCTGGAGGCGGGCGAAGCAGTTTTAACGGACAATAATGATGTACGTATTTATACGGATGGTAAAGAAAAGTTCAGGGCATTAATAGAAGAGATGAAGAAAGCACAGCGGTATATCCATCTGCAGTATTATATTATTCGTAACGATGAGCTGTGGCAGGAAATTGAGCCTGTACTGATTAGTAAAGCAAAAGAGGGGATTGAAGTCAGAGTCCTGTTTGACAGTATGGGGTGCAGAACTATGCACAATAAGGATTGGGAAAGACTGGAAAAGGCAGGTGTACTTGTTGCTGAATTTTTCCCGGCTCTTTTAGGCCAGCTTCAACTTCGGGTCAATTACCGGAACCACAGGAAAATTGTGGTCATTGATGGGCGTATAGGGTTTGTGGGCGGATTTAATGTAGGGAGAGAGTACTTAGGTCTGGACCAGAAATTCGGATATTGGAGAGACACACATTTGTGCATCGAGGGAGCGGCAGTGACCTCGCTGGCAGTACGATTTGTATTGGACTGGAACTACGCTGCAAAAGAAAATCTGTTTTTAGAGGATCATTTGTTTGAAATACCAGACTATGTAAGGAACGGTCATGACCCTGTACAGATTATTTCCAGCGGTCCCGACTCTCAGATCAAGACAATTCATGATAATTATCTCCGATTGATACATAGTGCAAAGGATCATGTGTATCTTCAAACACCATATTTTATTCCAGATGAATCTATTCTGGATGCGCTGAAGATAGCCAGCAGGTCTGGTATAGACGTAAGGATAATGATTCCCTGTAAACCAGATCATCCCTTTGTTTACTGGGCTACGTATTCTTATTTGGGAGACATGGTCGCTGCAGGCGCAAAATGTTATGTATATAATAACGGATTTTTACATGCAAAAACCTTAAGTGTAGATGGTATGGTTGCCTGTGTGGGAACGGCAAATATGGATATGCGGAGTTTTGGATTGAATTTTGAGGTCAACGCTGTGGTTTACAGCGAACGGACCGTCCAGCGTCTTGAGCGTGGATTTGAAAATGATATGACAAAATGCACTCATGTGACCAGAAAGGTTTATGATAACAGAGGTATCGTAGTGCGGGTCAAAGAACAATTTTCAAGGCTTTTGTCTCCGCTCTTGTAATAAGCGGTCAAAAATGAGGGAATTCCGTGAAATATGTATGAAAAACCTTTTCATTATGTGCAAAATATGTTATAACTTTATGGTATGCGGACTCAGGCTGATGGCTGAAGTTCGAAATGCTGAGGTACAAGTTCCAGTCTGATTTATGAATTGAGAAAAAATACGAGGTGAAAGAATGAAAAAGAAAATTTTGGCAATGACATTGAGCGTTCTGATGGCAGCGTCTCTTGCAGGATGCAGCAAAGAACTTTCCAATGATTATGTGACAATAAAGCAGTATGAAGGATTGGAAGTTGCAAAAGTGGATACTACAGAAGTAACCGACGACGAAGTGGAAACAACAGTCAACGGAAACCTTTCTGCAGCATCGACTTCCGAGGAGATTAAAGATAGAGCGGCACAAGAAGGAGATACTGTTAAAATTGATTACGTAGGTTCTGTAGACGGTACAGAGTTTGAAGGGGGATCTGCAACAGGTTCCAGTCTTGAACTTGGTTCAGGTTCTTTTATTGGAGCTAATGGAGACTATAAAGGTTTTGAGGAACAGATTGTAGGTCATAATATCGGTGATAAATTTGATATAACCGTACAGTTCCCATCTGATTATTCTAATACAGATATGGCGGACAAAATAGCTGTATTTAATATCACGCTGAACGGGATTTCTGTCTCAAGTGTTCCTGAACTTACTGATGAATGGGTAAAGGATAACAGTGAAGAGTCCAAAACAGTAGAAGAGTATAAAGCGGAGATTAAGAAACAGCTGGAAGAGACAAACAAAAAAACGACAGACAGTACTCTGCAGACAGAGGTCATGGATGCACTTCTTGAACAGGTTGACGTAAAGAAGTATCCTGATGGAGATGTAGATGAACAGATCAAGACCATTAAAGATTATTATACAGGACTTGCAGAAGCTTATGGTATGGAATTTGCAGATTTTATTGAACAATATATGGGCATGACGGAAGAAGATTTTGATTCACAGTCTAAAGAAGCCGCAGAAAAGGCAGTTTCAAGAAAGCTTGCATGTGAACTGATTGCAAAGAAAAAGAAATTAGAGCCAACAGATAAAGAATATGAAAAACAGGTAAAGGAATATGCCGAGACATCAGGATATGATGATGTTGATGCGTTTAAGGAACAGGTTGGAGAAGATGTATTAAAAACAACCATCCTTCAGCAGAAAGTGGCTGAATATCTGGCGGATAAATGTGTACAGGTAGAACAAACAGAAACGGATACAGAGACTACCGATGAAAGCAAGACTGCGGAGTAGGAAGTTTAACTTAAGGTTAGTTATATATATGTTGAAAAGCAGACTCTTTGGAGTCTGTTTTTTTTATAGAAGTAGATCTTTTTGCAACAGAACTTAGCAGATGGTTGTAGGAGGAGAATAGTTTGTGATAAAATAAACAAAAAAGGGCCAACAGGGTGTTGTGGAGGAGAAGAGAATGAAGAAATCAGATGAAAAATACCAGGCTTATATGCGGATTCTGCAGGATGAACTGATTCCTGCCATGGGATGTACTGAGCCGATTGCTCTGGCGTATGCAGCCGCCCGCGCAAGAGAGGTTTTGGGCTGCATTCCCCAGCGGGTACATATTGGGACAAGCGGAAGTATTATTAAAAATGCAAAGAGCGTAGTCGTCCCCAACACCGGGCATTTAAAAGGCATTGCCGCCGCCGCAGCAGCTGGCGTTATTGCAGGGAGACCTGAAAAGGAGCTTGAGGTTATTTCGGAAGTATCACCGGGAGAAGTAGAAGAGATTCAGAAGTATTTGCAGGAAAATGAAATTAAAGTTGAACATATTGACAATGGTATTACCTTTGACATTATCGTGACCGTTTCAACGGGAGAATCTTATGCGCAAGTGAGAATTGTAAATTATCATACGAATATTGTGTATATAGATAAAGACGGTGAAATTCTTTTAGATGTACCTATAGATAAAGAAGCAGATGGGACAATGAATTCTGGTATGCTTACGGTAGAAGAAATCTGGGATTTTGTCCAGACTGTTGAGATTGAAGATGTACGTGATATTTTGCAGAGGCAGATTGAGTATAATACAGCCATTGCAAAGGAAGGAATAAACGGTAATTATGGTGCTAATATCGGAAAAGTTCTTTTGAGCGCCTATGGAGATGACGTGAAAAATCGTGCCAAAGCTATGGCAGCTGCGGGATCTGATGCAAGGATGAACGGGTGTGAACTACCGGTCATTATTAATTCAGGCAGCGGAAATCAGGGGATGACTTGTTCTATTCCTGTAGTGGAATATGCTAGAGAGCTAGAGGCGGGCAGTGAAAAGCTGTATCGTGCACTTGTACTATCCAATCTTGTGGCGATACATCAAAAGACCGGAATTGGGCGTTTATCTGCTTATTGCGGAGCCGTTAGTGCGGGAGCCGCCGCAGGTGCAGGGATTGCCTATCTTAATGGCGGGGGTTACCGGGAAATCACACATACAGTGGTAAATGCTCTTGCCATAGTATCAGGAATGGTCTGTGATGGAGCAAAGGCTTCCTGTGCGGCTAAGATTGCAGCATCTGTAGATGCTGGAATTCTAGGCTATGAAATGTATGTACGGGGACAGCAGTTTTATGGCGGTGATGGTATAATTATCAAAGGGGTGGAAAAAACAATTCAAAATGTCAGCCGTTTAGGAAAAGAGGGTATGCGTAAGACTAACGAAGAAATTATAAAGATTATGGTGGAATAGTGTTTATATATGTTGTTTATAAAGGAATAAACTGGAAATTTAGATGCTTGACAGTAAATTAAAAAGATTTTATACTGATTTTGCAAGGGCATCCTCGAAAACCCTTAGCCAAAAGGAAAAAAGAATGATGAAAAAACCACTAATTTTGCAGTCAGATTTTGGAACCGCGGACGGTGCAGTAAGCGCAATGTATGGAGTGGCCTTTGGGGTATCGGGCAATTTGAATATCTCAGATCTGACCCATGAGATTCCTCAATACGATATCTGGGAGGCATCATACCGGTTGATACAAACTGTCAGTTACTGGCCGAAAGGATCTGTTTTTGTCAGTGTGGTGGATCCGGGAGTGGGCTCTACCAGACGAAGTATTGTTGTTAAGACGAAGACGGGACAATATATTGTCACACCGGATAACGGGACATTGACTCATGTAAAACGTATAAATGGTTTGGAGAGCGCCAGAGTGATCGATGAAAAGGTTAATCGTCTGCCTGATTCAGGAGAGAGCTATACTTTTCACGGCAGGGATATATATGCCTATACCGGAGCGAGACTGGCTGCTGAGATTATTACCTTTGAGGAAGTTGGTCCTGAGGTGCCTGCGGAAAGTGTAATTGAGCTTCCTGTTGTGGAAGCAACTTATGACGGTGAAAAGGTACGGGGAACTATAGATGTGCTGGATGTAAGATTTGGAAGCCTTTGGACAAACATTCCAAGAGAATTGTTTAAGCAGCTTGGAATAAATCATGGCGGAAGAGTAGAAATAAGCATTGAAAATGAGACACGTACGTTGTATAAAAACATTCTGGTATATGCCAAAAGTTTTGCTGATGTGTATGTAGGTGAACCACTTGTATACGTGAACAGTCTGGACTGCATGGCAGTTGCCATTAATCAGGGTAATTTTTCAAGAGCATATAACATTGGTACCGGGACAAATTGGAGGATTACAATAAGAAAAGCGCCCCGTATTATTTATGATGATTAAACTCAGATAATGGTGAAGAAGCGAATTTAAATTACTTAAAATGTTTTGTCTTTGAAGTTGTCTGGGATATATTTTACGAGAATACCGGTTTTGGGGAAGGTATTTCAGACTTGACAACCGAAAATGTATAGATTATACTGAAATTAGCTTGTTCAACAAGTTAATTTCTGACAAAGAAAGGCAGAACAAATCTTCACAAAGACGTGGGAGTTTGGGCTGTCTTTTTTATATCATACCCTTTCGTTTACATGATATGGAAATTAAATATTATGTTCAAAGTGGGTAAATATGGGAGGACTTATGGTTAAAGAATGTACAGAACAGGATCGATCAACTTTAATCAATTATTTGAATCAGGAGCCGGTTTACAATACGTTTATGCTAGCTGATATTGAGGATTTTGGTTTTGGGGAAAAGTTTCAAACGGTGTATATGGATGTAGAACAGGGAGAATGTATAGGTGTTTATCTATGCTTTTATCAGAATCTTCTGGTGTACAGTAAAGAAGGAAAGATGAACATATCTTTTTTGGAACAGCTGATTTCATGGTTCATACCAGATGTTGTGATGGGAAAAACAGAAGATGTTAAAATTGTGCAGAGGATACTTTTTGATTACCAGCTTACCGAAAGGCCTCTTTATCTGTGTGAAAATGCCGAGCATCTGGTGGAGGTGAAAGCAGAAATAAAGCGCGCGGTCAAAGAAGACGCAGATGAAATTTTTGCTTTTCTTCAAAGCATACCGGAACTGAAAAATCTGTATACCTCAAAACAGATGATTGAGGACAGAATTGTAAAAAATACTGGTGTTCATTATCTGATAAGAGACAATGGGAAAATAATAGCTCATGGCAACAGTGCAGCCAGATGTGAAAAAACAGTGATGATCGGCGGGGTAGCAGTAAGCCCACAATACAGGAATCAAAAGCTGGCCAGACAAATCGTGAGCAGATTATGCAGAGAGATCTTTGATCAGGGAAAAACTCCCTGTTTATTTTCCAGTATGGGCAGTGCACATAATCTTTACTGTCAAATCGGATTTCATATGGTGGGAGAATGGGCTACTTTAGCTGAATTTACAGGAGAAACGTTGACAACTGAAAGCCAGACCGAACAGGAAGCAGAAGCAGAAGAAATGAAAATCACAGCACCGGTAAAAAGGAGCAGACTGCCTTCTTATATTCCGGTCTATAATCAGCTGTACAATGACATTGTATCAGGGATTTATGAAAAGAACACCCTTCTTCCTGCTGAAACTGTTCTGGCTGAAAAGTATCATGTCAGCAGAAACACGCTACGCCAGGCTCTGACTATATTGACACAGGATGGATTTATCTATAAGCGGCAGGGAAAAGGAACTTACGTTTCTTTTGATAAAGATAGAAAAAGCAAAGAAAAAATCTATAATTATCTTACAGAAGATGTTCTTGAAGAAATTGTGGGTATCAGTATGGATCATAATTTTGGACTGCCAACCCAGATTGCCCGTGAAAAACTGGAGCTTTCCATGGAGGAGGAAGTACTTGCAAGTAATAATGTTTATTCGGGGGAAAGTGGTCCTGTAGGGCAGAGCTTTCTGCAGATACCGGTTCATATATTAAAGCAGTGCAAGGTAAATGTGAATGCAGAGCAGGAGCTTTTGGAGTTCATGAATAAGGGAATTTATAAAGAAGCGGCAGAAGCCGAAGTGCATATTCTGATTATGGAGGCGGATGAACAGGTAATTTCTTATCTGAATATTGCACCCGGTACTCCTCTTCTCCATATCGAACAAATGCTGTATGACAGAGAAAACAGAGCAATTGCGCGAATTAAATATTATTTTTGTCAGGGTAGATATCAGATACAGTACAGACTATAAGGGAGAGGAGAAACCTATGAGTCCTACAGAGAGAAAACCGGTCATAGAATTTGAACATTTTCAGTTTCATTATTTTAGTCAGGCGGAACCAACACTGCACGATATTAATTTAAAAATATATGAAGGTGAAAAAATTCTGATTGTGGGTCCAAGCGGCAGCGGAAAAAGTACAATCGGGAACTGCCTGAACGGGTTGATACCGTTTTCCTACAATGGAGAAATACAAGGAAGCTTGAAAATCAGCGGAAAAGAAACACGAGAAATGAATATTTTTGAGTTATCTAAAAAAGTGGGGACAGTTCTTCAGGATGCGGACGGCCAGTTCATCGGGCTTACTGTGGGTGAGGATATCGCTTTTGCTCTGGAGAATGACTGTGTGCCTTTGGCTACCATAAAAGAAACCGTGCAAAAAGTAGCGGACATAGTAGATATGGGAAATCTCTTAAAATCTTCCCCGTTTGAACTTTCGGGAGGCCAAAAGCAGCGTGTATCTTTTGCCGGTGTCATGGTAGATGATGTGGATCTTTTATTGTTTGATGAACCACTTGCTAATCTGGACCCGGCTACGGGAAAAACGGCAATTGATTTAATAGACCGGGTATGGAAGGAATCGGGAAAGACTGTAGTCATTATAGAGCATCGACTGGAAGATGTCTTGTATCGTGATGTAGACCGTATTGTTGTAGTCAGTGAGGGCAGAATAGTAGCGGATATGACGCCCGATGACCTTATGGCGGCCAATATTCTTCCGGAGCTGGGGATACGTGAACCATTGTATGTTACCGCACTGAAATATGCCGGTATTTCCCTTACCCCGGAAATGAGGGCGGGAAGCCTGGAGAGTCTGGATACTGAGCAGATTAAAGAAGCTCTGCAGAAATGGAATCGTGAACAAAAGACGATGGCTCAGGATGAGGAAAGGCGGGTTATACTGGAAGCAGAAAATCTAAATTTTCAGTACACCAAAAAGAGGAAAATACTGCAGGATATTCACTTTAAAATCAGAGAAGGTGAAATGGTCAGTATTGTGGGTACTAACGGAGCAGGAAAAAGCACCCTCGCAAAGGTCATCTGTGGATTTGTTACAGAAGATTCCGGAAGACTTCTGTATTACGGAGAAGATCTGAAGGGACAGACGATTAAAGAACGTTCCCAAAAAATTGGCTTTGTCATGCAGAATCCCAATCAGATGATCTGTAAACCGATGATATATGATGAAGTGGCATTGGGACTTTATATTCGTGGAGTGCCGGAAGAGGAAATCGAACCGAGAGTGGACAAGGCATTGAAAATCTGCGGTCTTGCGCCATTTAAAAAATGGCCTGTATCGGCTCTTAGTTTTGGACAGAAAAAACGTGTTACCATTGCATCCATGCTGGTCATGAATCCTCAGATTCTGATTTTGGATGAGCCTACTGCCGGTCAGGATTATCATCACTATACGGAAATTATGGAATTTTTAAAGAGCCTTAATGCTCAGGGGGTCACCATCATATTGATTACACACGATATGCATCTGATGCTTGAGTATACACCTCATGCAATTGTAATCTCAGAAGGGAAAAAAATCGGCGATGCAAGTGCGGTGGAAATCCTAACAAATGAGGATATTGCCGGTCGGGCAAATCTTAAGATCACCTCTCTGTACGAACTGGCCTTAAAAGCGGAAATTTCAGATCCTACCGCATTTGTACAGAATTTTATCCATCATGAGAGGGGGACACACCGGTAATGAAGGCAAAACTATTTGATTATATTGACAGAGACAATTTTATCTATAATTTGTCGGGTCTTACTAAATTGGTCTGTTTTATTTGTATGACATTTTCGGTTATGTTCTCTTATGATATCCGATATATTCTGTTTGTTATGTTACTTTCCATTGTATTTTTCAGAATGTCAGAAATTAAATTCAGCCAGATAAAATTAATGACAATTTACGTGGCTATTTTTCTTTTAATGAATTTCATACTTACTTATTTGTTCAGTCCTCAGTATGGTATTGAAATATATGGGACGAACCATGAATTGTTCAGAATCAGTACACGCTATACTGTGTCACTTGAACAACTGCTTTATCAGATAACAAAGATCACTAAATATGCTTCTGTAGTGCCTTTGGGAATGATTTTTCTGCTGACTACCAATCCCAGCGAGTTTGCTGCATCATTGAATCGGGTGGGATGTAATTACAAAGGTGCATATGCATTGTCACTTACCCTTAGATATTTCCCGGATATGATCAGGGATTATCAGGATATCGCTCTGGCTCAGCAAAGCAGAGGACTGGATATGTCCAAGAAAGAAAAACTTGGTACGCGTGTAAAAAATGTGATGAATATCTGTGTGCCTCTTATCTTTTCTACCCTAGACCGTATAGAATTGATCAGCAATGCTATGGATCTGAGGGGATTTGGAAAGCATAAAAAGAGGACATGGTATGTGGCAAGGCCTCTTGGCAGGGGAGACTGGTATTCTATAGTATTTGGTGCGTTTGTACTTGCCGGATCACTGTTTATGACGTTTTTCGTAAACGGATCCAGATTTTATAACCCATTTATATGATTCCGAAAGGTAAAAAGGTATGTATTTACCAGGCTGGGGATATCATTTGTAATCAATAGATGAAAATGCCTTAGGGCAAAGAAAGAGAGGATTAATCATGAAACCTATTTTAGTTTTTCAGACAGATTTTACTTACAAAGAAGGAGCAGTCAGTTCTATGTACGGCGTAGTTAAGTGCGTGGACAGAGAATTGGAAATTATGGACGGAACCCATGAACTTCCCCAGTATGATACATGGAGCGCAAGTTACCGCCTGTATCAGAGCCTTCAGTTCTGGCCGGAAGGAACGGTCTATGTATCTGTGGTAGATCCGGGGGTAGGAACAAGCCGACGTGCCTGCGTGGCAAAAACGGTTGATGGTTATTACATTGTGACACCGGATAATGGTTCACTGACACATGTGAAGAGAATGATCGGGATTGAATCTGTACGCGAAATAGACGAATCGGTAAACAGGCTCAGGGGCAAAGGAACCGAGGGAGTTGCAATCTTTCATGGCAGGGATCTGTTTGGGTATACAGCAGCACGCCTTGCAAGCGGAATTATCGATTTTGAGGGCGTAGGGCCAGAGTATCCGGTGGAAGAAATTGTAGAGCATGATATACTGGAACCAGTAGTGGAACAGGGAAAAGTACAGGGTATTTTTGAAATCAATGATCCTAATTTTGGAAACCTGTGGACAAATATTTTGCTCAAGGATTTTAAAGAGGCGGGTTTTGCATATGGCGATCATGTAAATGTGCAGATCAAAAATGAAGACAAAACTGTTTTTGAACAGAAGATATTGTTCCATCAGAGCTTTGGCTTTGCCAAAGAAGGGGATCCAATGATTTATAACAATGAATTGATGAAAGTTGCAATAGCGGTGAGCCGGGGGAGCTTTTGTGATGAATACAATGTAAGCTACGGTCCCCAGTGGAAAGTGGTATTTACAAAATAGATCGATTTTATTTGCCAAAACTTGACAATAAAGGTAAAAAGAAGTAATCTTTCGTTATTAGTACCTAACAGCGTTTTATCTAAAGGAGGAAGAGACATGGAGAAAAAAATGTTTGGTTTCACAACAAAAACTATTGTAGCTACCGGACTCGGCGCAGCATTGTTTACACTGCTGTTCATGTATGTAAAGGTTCCCACGGGAATTCCGGAAACAGACATTCAGACGGCTTATGGTATCGGCGCCTTTTTTGCAGCATTGTTCGGTCCAATTGCAGGTGGCCTGATTGCCCTTATTGGTCATTTCCTTTCTGACTCTATTCAGTACGGTTCTGCATGGTGGAGCTGGGTAATCGCCAGCGGTGTATCCTGCTTTATTATCGGATTGGTCTATCCTAAGATGAGAGTGGAAGAAGGAGAGTTTGGATTAAAAGACATGGTTCGTTTCAATGTCTATCAAATTATTGCAAATGCTGTTGCCTGGATAGTCGTAGCACCCGTACTTGATATTGTGATTTATGCAGAACCAGTGAATCTGGTATTTACTCAAGGTGTAGTTGCCGCAATTTCTAACGCTGTATCGGCTGGTGTAATCGGAACAATACTTCTTGTACTCTACAGCAGAACAAGGTCTAAAAAGGGAAGTCTGACAAAAGAAATGTAACAGACTGAAAAAAGAGATAAGAAACAAAAGTATTCGGGGGTATATTTAACCACAGAAAAACAGAGATGCGCTTAAGTATCTCTGTTTTTCTGTGTATTGACGAATAATGAGGATGTTTGTTCACGGAATTTTCAGAATAATTGCATATTTTTTATGTATTTTCCATAGGATGTAAAAAACGTATTTGAGGAGAATATTCTTGAGAGAATACATAGAAGAGCGGGCGATTGAGATAGCGAATTTTATCATTGAGGAGAAGGCAACGGTGAGGCAGGCGGCTAAGAAGTTTGGTGTATCAAAGTCTACAATTCACAAAGATGTAACAGAACGTCTTCTTCAAGTCAACCCTTCCCTGGCGGGAGAGGCACGTAAGGTTTTGGACATGAATAAGTCTGAAAGGCATATACGCGGGGGACTGGCTACAAGAGAAAAATATCTTCATCAACATTAATTATGGTATAATGTATATTATGATGTGCTGGCAGAATGAAGAGTCAGGGGAAGCGGCCGGCTGACAGCGGCAGGACAGCAAATGCTGCAGCCGGTCCAGGTAGATTTAGTTACGGCAGAGAAGGAGGTCCGGAGAATGAGGATTGTAATCGTGGAAGAAGATAAACTGCTGCGTGAAAGACTCATAAAAAATTTATATAAAATGAATTCGGATTACGAACTGGCAGGGAATGCGACGGACGGCAGAAACGGGTATGAGCTGGTCCGTCGAATAAAACCGGAACTGATTATTCTGGATATAGATATGTCAGGAATGGACGGGCTTGCTATGCTGAGAAAGCTACGCAGAGAACAAAATGACTGCCGGGCGCTTATTCTGTCATCTTATGCAGTCTTTGACCACATAAAAGAAGCAATGGAGCTAGGTGCAGAGAACTATCTTTTAAAGCCTGTGAAAAACAGAGAACTAAAAAAGATTCTTCATAAAATCCAGCAGGAAATAGAAAAGAATAAAAGTATAGAATCATTATTTTCTCTCCCCGGTATTTTTGTTAGCTGTCTAAATGGACAGTTAAAGCCGGACATGCATTTCCATCGTCTTACACAGGAAAAGTATGATTTTACCGTGGAAGATAGAGGAGACGTATTTATGCTCTGGCTGGGGGGCGGATATGAAAACCAGAAAAGGGAGGCACATGAGCTGTTAAAGGATGTGGGAGATCATACAGCTAAATTCGATTCTTGCGTTCTTGAATCAGATACAGGGAATATGCTGATTATGGTCTTGTATCATGTTACGGATCATGAAGCCCACTACCAGTACTTTCAGGATTCAGTAGTACCTATGCTGTGTGCAAATCTAAAAAGTCCGGTGATTTGTGTTTGGAGAAGTTTGGAAAGGCTGTTGGATCTGTCTCATGAAGTAATAGAGATGTCAAAAGATTTAGAGTGGAATCTATCTCTTGAACATGGGACTTTAATAAGGAAAGAAGAGATTTACAGCAGAAAAACAGTTCCCTTAAAATATCCGGAAGAACTGGAAAATGAAGCTTGTAAAGGTATACAGAAAAATGACAAAGAGATACTTAGAACCTGCTATGAGGCGTTGTTTACTTATTGCAGAGAAGAATCTTATTTACCTGGTGATATTAAAAGAACAGTGATTCATTTTATCTGGACTGTGGCAGACTATTATAAGAATATACTGAAAGCAGATCATGAACTACCGGTTCAGGATGTATTCAAGGAAATTGCAGAATCTGTCTGCTGGGATCAGATATATCAAAGTATGAACCAGTTTGTGGATTGCATTGACTTTCATGTTGGAGAAGATGAAAATCCTCAGATCAGCAGTCTGGTGCAAAAAGCAAGACAGATGATCTTAAAGTATTATGATCAGGGGATAACACTGGAAGAAGTTGCAGAGAAATTATATGTTTCAGGTGAATACCTGAGCACCCAGTTCAAGAAACAGACAAATACCACTTTTTCAGAGGCAATTAGAGAAGTTCGAATAGAAAAAGTAAAAGAACTTCTGTTAAACACACATTTGAAATTAAATCAGATTGCAGAGCTGGCAGGATATGCAGATCCCAAATATATGAGCAAAGTATTTAAGGCAGATGTAGGAATGCTTCCCAGTGAATTTCGTAAATTGAATAATTAAAAATTTCATCTTTTTTTAAATATTTACCCCTTGCGCTTGCATAAATTGTGATATCATGTCATAATGTGAGACGCATGTTGAACAAGTTATGATAGGTGTTTTAAAAAAAGGAGAAATGGTAATGAATGAAGTAATTGTTGAATTTAAAAGCCCTGATGAAGTGCTTAGGTTTGTAAATAAAGTAGAGAAATATCCATTTGATATGGATATGAAGAGAGGCCGTTTTGTTGTAGATGCAAAATCCTTACTTGGTATTATGAATCTTGGATTTAATAATCCCATTGAGCTGCGAATATATGATGAAGATTGTGACCAGTTAAAAGAGGATATTTCTGAGTATATGTCAGCATAAGCAAGGGGCGTACAGGCACCTTGAATATATATCTTTGCTATATAGCAGGATTATGTTTGAAAAGGATAAGGAGAGCAGCTTGTTATTGAAAACTTCTTGGCGTATAATAAATACGTTGAGGAGTTTTTCTATATTGAACAAAGGAAAGAGAAGATGAGAAAAAAAGTAGATAGAAGTGCTTATTTATTTGATAATAAGGCGTTAACTACGTTGATTATACCGCTGATCGTGGAACAGTTTCTTGCCGTTTTAGTGGGAATGGCAGCATCAATTATGGTTGCAGGTGTTGGCGAGGCTGCAGTGTCCGGAGTATCACTGGTAGATAATATCATGGTACTCTTTATTAACGCCTTTGCGGCTCTTGCCACAGGGGGTGCGGTGGTGGCCGGCCAGTACCTGGGGCAGCAAAATGAACAGGCGGCCTGTGAAGCATCTGACCAGATTGTGTGGTTTATAACCATTATTGCCATTGGGATTATGGCAGTAGTGTATTGTGGAAAATGGTTTATTCTTCATGTAGTGTTTGGATCCATTGATGCAGAGGTAATGGCACATGCCAATACATATCTGATGATCGTTACGGCATCTATCCCATTTATAGCTCTATATAATGCGGGTGCTGCCACATTCCGAATGATGGGGAATTCAAAAGTATCCATGCAGGTCTCCATTGTAATGAATATCATAAACATTGGCGGAAATGCAATCCTCATGTATGGCTTTCATCACGGAACCGAGGGAGTGGCAATTCCAACACTTGTATCCAGAATTGTTGCGGCGGTGATAATCACCGGCCTGCTTGCCGACCAGAAGCGGAAGCTTCATATTAAAAGAAGCCTGCATTATCGGCCAAACTGGGGGATGATACGCCGTATTTTATCCATTGGCGTACCGAACGGACTGGAGAACAGTATGTTTCAGCTTGGAAAAATTCTTGTACTTAGTCTGGTGTCCTCTTTTGGTACATATGCAATTGCCGCAAATGCTGTCAGCAACTCAGTAGCCTTGTTCCAGATACTTCCGGGAATGGCTCTAAATCTTGCCATGCCATCTGTTATTGCACGGTGTGTCGGGGCGGGAGATTATGAACAGGCACATTATTATACGAAGAAACTGGTAGGGATAGCCTACGCACTGATGTGGGTGATGAATGGCATTATCTTTATCCTTCTGCCTATGATTTTAAGGGTCTATCACTTGTCCGATTTGACAGCAGATACAACAAGGCATATACTGTACTTCCATAGTATCAGCTGTATGCTCATCTGGCCTTTGGCATTTTCTGTACCGACCACACTTCGAGCTGCCGGAGATGCTAAAGTGACAATGACCATATCTATTGCATCTATGTGGGTGTTCAGAATCATCTTCAGCTACGTGCTGGGGCGGTATTTTGGAATGGGAGTATTTGGCATATGGGTAGCAATGGTAATTGACTGGTGCTTTAGGGCTGTTTGTATGACGATACGATACCATGGGGGAAAATGGAAACTAATGCGGACAATATAGGGAAAACCGGATGATGAGGAAACTAATGCGTACCATATAGGGAAAATCCGGATGAAGAGGAAACTAATGCGTACCATATAGAGAAAAGCAGGTCAAAAAGGGGATAACAGGATAAAAAACGTAAAATGTCCCACTGCTTTTCCCAATTTTCAAAACAGAGTATTGTAAATCTAAATGGGCTACATTATAATAGGAAAGTAAATGAAAATATAGTGAAGTACTATATGATGAGTAGGAGGATAAACTTGAAGAATGAATTAGTCATTGTCCTTGATTTTGGAGGACAGTATAACCAATTAGTCGCAAGACGCGTCAGAGAGTGCAACGTGTACTGCGAAATCTATTCTTATAAAATAGATATAGAAAAAATCAAGCAGATGAATCCCAAAGGAATTATTCTGACCGGAGGACCAAACAGCTGTTATGAAGAGGATTCACCCACATATACAAAAGAACTTTTTGAGCTGGGAATACCTGTTCTTGGACTGTGCTATGGGGCACAGCTTATGATGCATGTACTGGGCGGAAAAGTGGAACGTGCAGCAGTGCGTGAATATGGCAAGACAGAAGTGATTATTGACAATCAGAAATCCAAAGTGTTTACGGGTGTTTCAACACCTACAAGCTGTTGGATGAGTCATTTTGATTATATCTCAAAGGTGGCATCAGGATTTGAAATTACAGCACACACCGCTGACTGTCCTGTAGCTGCAGCTGAAAAAGCAGAAGACAAGCTCTATGCAATACAGTTCCATCCCGAAGTTCTTCATACTGTTGAAGGCACAAAAATGATCAACAATTTTGTGAAAGACGTATGTGAGTGCGCCGGAGACTGGAAGATGGATGCATTTGTTGAAGAAACAATAAAAGCAATCAAAGAAAAAGTTGGCGACGGAAAAGTGCTTTGCGCTCTATCCGGCGGTGTAGACTCTTCTGTAGCTGCAGTAATGCTGTCAAAAGCCATTGGTTCTCAGCTGACCTGCGTATTTGTGGATCATGGTCTGCTTAGAAAAAATGAAGGCGATGAAGTGGAAAATGTATTTGGCCCTAACGGTCCTTATGATCTGAACTTTATCAGAGTCAACGCCCAGGAACGTTTCTATAGTAAACTTGCGGGTGTCATAGAGCCGGAAGAAAAACGTAAAATCATAGGCGAAGAGTTTATCCGTGTATTCGAAGAAGAAGCAAAGAAAATAGGTAAAGTAGATTTCCTTGTGCAGGGAACCATTTATCCGGACGTTGTAGAAAGCGGTTTGGGCGGCGAATCTGCAGTTATTAAATCTCATCATAACGTAGGCGGCCTTCCTGACTATGTTGACTTTAAAGAAATAATAGAGCCACTGAGAGACCTGTTCAAAGATGAAGTCCGCAAAGCAGGGCTTGAACTTGGAATACCGAAAGAATTAGTATTTAGACAACCCTTTCCGGGGCCTGGACTTGGCATCAGAATTATCGGAGAAGTTACGGCAGAGAAGGTGGAGATTGTGCAGGAAGCTGATGCTATCTACCGCGAGGAAATGGATGCAGCGGGAATGAACGAGACAGTAGGCCAGTATTTTGCCGCACTTACGAATATGCGCTCTGTAGGCGTTATGGGGGATGAAAGAACCTATGACTATGCAGTTGCACTTCGTGCAGTAAATACCATTGACTTTATGACGGCTGAATCTGCGGAAATACCGTGGGAAGTACTGCATAAGGTGACAAGCAGGATAGTAAATGAAGTGGGACATGTCAATCGGGTGATGTACGATTTGACGGGGAAACCACCGGGAACGATAGAGCTTGAATGACAGATATGACCTCGGGAATGCCCATAGAATGGGCGTTTCCGGGGCTTTCTTATGCCCTTTGGCTCTACAATGGCTCTACTATTCCCATGAATAGTGGGTTTGGGGCAGGTATCATGATACCTGATAGCCTAATAAAACAAAAGGAGTCTTTCATCAGTACATGCAGCAATTAGGCAAGTAACGGTTGAAACTCCTTTTTCTTTTCTCTTACTCTGTAATTTTAGGTGGTTGATAGATTGTCTCTATCATTAGGTTTACGCCTAGTTTAAAGCCATTGATAAACGATTGGGTCATTTCTAAAGGGAGTAGTTGTATATGCTCGTCCATGACTTTTTCAAATTCAATCTGCAAATTAGCATCTAGCTTTTGGCTGAAATCATCGTAGGCACCATGTGCCAATCCATTTTGCTTTTTTAATGCTTCTAGCTGTGTTTCAGAATCATGATAGGGTGCAATTACTCCATTGTACAACTGTTCAAGTATACTAGTATTCATATTTACCTCCATATTTTGAATTGCTTATACCTATAAGCAATTATATAACAAAATTTTGATATTATCAAGATGTTAGCTTATAGATGTAAGCAAAAACGGAGGAATACACATTATGAAATTATTAAACAGTGAATTATTTGGACAAAATATACAAAGGATTCGTACTTCCTGCAATTTGACACAAGAAGAAACAGTCGCTAGGTTGCAAGTGTTGGGATCACCACTTAGTCGTAGCACCTATTCCTTAATTGAGTTAGGCAGAGGAAACATTTATGTAAGTGATCTCGTAGGTTTGCAAAAAGTATTTGGAGTGGATTATTCTGAATTTTTCAAAAATATACCTACGACCAGATAGCGTCTATGAAACCTACATATTGATATCCGGGAATATTTTAACGCTTATTCCCTCGGTGCCTTTTTTAACAATCCTATTAGTATCTACTAAATGCTGCTTTATTTGATCACAGGTTTCATTCATCTGCTCAACTTCCTGCTGAAATACTTCTTCATTTGGAAATGCGTCTTTAGAAGCAAGAAGATTTTCCTCTAGCTTCTTGGCTTTGGCAAACTTAGCAAGACGATTATTAATTTCCGGATGTTTAAATTTAATAAAAATTGTGTTGGGAATAAGGTTTCCCTCACTGTCTTTTTCACCGTCTATTTCCATATCTACCTGCTCGTCCATCTTAAATAGCAAAGTAAGAACGTCTGAAGCGGTTTCAATGTCAAAATCCATGAATACATTAATACTAACGCCCAAAGCATTAGCGATCTTTAAAAGCTGATCTGGCTTTGGGTTTCTCTTTTCTAATTCATATTTACGAATAGTGGTGCCATCAATGCCGGCAAGCTGTCCGAGCATGTTTTGAGAAATACCTCTCATGTTTCGGAATGTCTTGATTTTCTCTCCTACTGTCATATATTTACTCCTCTTTATGTTCAAATATAAATAATAGGGACATTTGTATTCTAACATATCATTGAGAAACAATCAATTCATTTATAAAAAATGTGTTGACAAGGGACAAATGAGCCTGTATAATGAAAATGAATAACAGGGACAAAAGTGCCTGATAAAGAAAAGGAGGGTTTATATGGAGAATACGAAAAAAATGTATGTAACTGCCGAAGATGCTGCAAATATGCTAGGGGTGTCAACTGGATATGCATACAAAATTATTCGGGGATTGAATGAAGAATTAAAAACAAAAGGCTATCGTACAATCACGGGTAAAGTTCCAACTAAATACTTTGAAGAAAAATTTTATGGACTGACGGTCATCATGTAACAGGAAAGGAGAAAAATTTATGGCAGCAACAAGAGACGGAAAGATGTGGCGGTGTCAGTTTTATTATAAAGACTGGCAAGGTATTCGCCGCAAGAAAAATAAGAGAGGGTTTAAAACAAAAGCAGAAGCGGATCAATGGGAAAGAGATTTCCGGCAGCAGCAACAGAAAAACTTGGATATGAATTTTGAAAATTTTGTTCAAATCTACTATGAAGATATGGAACATCGCCTGCGGGAGAATACCATGCGGACAAAGCGATTCATCATAGATTTGAAAATCATTCCGTTGTACTGGTCAAGCTTTTTTGTAACACTTTGTTCGAAAAAATACTTAGCTAAATCTAGCTTCCATTGGTGTCAAATAATTATTGTATGAATGTGGTCTAACATAGTTATACCAGTTGATATATTCCC
>POVV01000100.1_pt1 | contig 80027 bp, 71 predicted proteins | sample 1560271 | NCBI WGS metagenome assembly POVV01 (sample SAMN08337232, study PRJNA429181) | Bioreactor metagenome, whole genome shotgun sequencing project. | biome: cows' rumen and soil; feature: anaerobic; isolation source: anaerobic chemostat enrichment culture, galacturonate as sole carbon... | reverse complement strand
ATCTTCTCTCCCTCTGTTTATCTGAGAAAGGGCAATAATCCAGATATCAAGCTCGACAGCCAAGTTCTTAAGTCTTCGGGCAACATCGCCCATAAACTGCTCTTTGCTTCCTCCTTTCATGTTTACGTTGAGAATTTGAAGATAATCGACTACAGCACCTGCAATATTCTTCCGTTTCTTCATGGTTCTGATCGAAGAAATGATAATATCAATACTGGATGTATTGCGATCATCAAAAAAGATGTTATCTCCGGGGAGGCCTCCAACCGAATTATCTATTCTTTGAAGGTGTTCGGCATCTAACGCTGTATACATGATATCTCTAGAGTTTACTCTTGATTTAGAAGAGATCATACGAGCCGCTATTTGCCATTTTCGCATCTCCATCGAATAGATCACCATGTTAGCTCCCGAAAGTGCTGCATTCAGGCTGAAAGCGAGTGCAAGGGAGGTCTTTCCATTACTACTATCTGCTGCGATAACAATGAGGTCTGAGCTATGTAATCCGCCAAAATGATCTATCTCCTTAAAACCAACAGGTGTACCGGACAGCCCTTGACTAGAAAGATTCTTGTTGATAATGTCATACACTTCGTTTATAGCATCCGATAGAGAGGAAATGCCGGCCGAATTATTATCAAAGCACCCTTGTAGCCTTTTTACTGCCTCTTCTGTCACATCCAATACATCTTCATTGGTATACATCTGAGAGATTAGATATTGGCCAACCGCATAAAACTTACGTCTAACAGACCAGTCAAATAATGATGCTGCGTGTTGTTGAATATCAAAACATTCGTTATTTCCAACTTCAACTACTCTCCACAAATCATTAGCAGGTATTTTTCCGCGTAGATAATCCATTACTGAAGGTACATCATATCGAAGCCCCTTTTTATCGAGTGCTAGTATTGCATCGAATATTAAGCGATGGAAGTTATCGTAAAAACTGTCTATCGTAGTAATTTCCTTGATTTCATCCAGTGCACCACGATGTGACATTAATGTGCCTAGCACAATCTTTTCAGTTTCCTCGCTATATGGCTGAGGATGGTCTTTAGAATTCTTCATGTTTTCTTTTTATTTCCATGATTGTTTGATACACGCTGTTTCTGCCGTTTGTCAGATAGCGATTGTTATTAATATCTCTGACGATTAAAAGCATTGTATCGGGGTCAATCTCCCGAAGTTCTGCTATTTCTTCATCTGTTGGCTGCACAGGCATACTAAGAACCAAAGGTGCGTTAGCTTTCAAGTATTCGGTAAATCTTATTTGGGATTCCGTTACCGGGATGTAAGAAGGTTTATTTACCGACCGATACACCTTGTTACTGCTTAGTGACAGAGCAGTAACGAATGTACGCTTCCAATCTATATCTTTGGATCGAGCGGATTTCTTCTTTTTCCACCCGGCTTCAGTGCCCCAATAGTCCTTGTAGGCTTTTTCAAGAGAGAGACAAATATCAAGTTTTGGCTCATACCGTTGCCGTTCTGCTATGAAAGCCGGATCATTCACAAGCGCATTATAGGCAAACTTAAGTTCTTGGAGATACACATCGAAATCTTCTTTCCAAGTCTTCAAAGGCTTTTCTACAGCCTCAGCACAACAAGCACCGTCAGGTGCATCTTTTGTATCTACGATAGTAGATATTTTCTCTTTAATATTCTTCTCTGTTTTAGCTTTATTCTTATTTGGGTTATAGGTGGGTTGCATCTGGGTTATTTGCTGGGTTACAAGGTGGGTTACAAGTTCCTGTAACTCGTTGTTATTTATTGTATTAACTGGGTTACCTACTGGGTTATTAGGTGGGTTTTTATCTTTCTTGACAGAATTATAATCGTCATATTTACAAAGAGTTATAACGTTTACGCCCTGTGTACACTCGGTAGTAATCATCTTATTCTTCTTTAGCCTCTCCAAGAATGATTTTACTCGCTGTTCACCCCATCCCCATTTCTTAGCCAAAAACCTATTAGCAGCCGGATATTGCCCTCTTCCAAAAGTTACATCATAAACCCCGATGCGAGATGTTATCTCAGAAGCCTCAAATCGTGCAGACTGAATCAAGTCTAACCACGCTTCGCTTTCACTAAAAGCCCGGGCGGTCTTCCACATATCGTTTGTGAAGAACTTTCTACTCAACATTATATATCCGTCTTTTCTTTCCATCATGAACCCTATTTTGCGATGAAAATCACCGGTGTTCTATCGGGGCGCAAATGCCCCATACAACTATTACTCATAGGGCACTCTTTGGCACCCTTTCCATTGTCGAAGAAGCATTTATTGCAACCGTGTTTTGATTGTACGGCACTTAATGCGGTATTACCGTGTGCAAACGGTACATCTCCTATTTCTAAATTCTTTAGTATATCCATATCTGATATTTTTAAAAGTCTGTATGAGTTATGTTATAATTCACAGTAAGAATAAACCTCTTTGGGTTTAACTCTACTTCCATATATTTATCACATTCATTTTGATTATTAAATGACAATGTTTGATCAGAATACAAGTCGAGTATTCTATCATTCAATAGATCATAGGCCGATAAACCACCTTTTTTGACCACGTTAAAATTCCAACAAATTTGCTTTATGATATTGGAATATTCCCTAAGTAGGAATCGATCAATATATTTACGAATATCACCTTTACACTGCTTCTTTGTTGGGTTATCCAATTCCGCCAAAAATGCGAGCCTTTTACTGTTAATACGTCCCATAAGTCACCTCATTTTTAAATGCGTTACGTGTCATTCTTTCTTCGTTATAATCAGCATTATCTATGATACGGACAGTGGTAAGTTTCACATCTCCGTTATCAACCAGTATGATGAAATATGCAATACGCTTTATAAAATCAGAAATAGAAGGAATTCCATACTTTTCCATAACAGCCTTCATTTGGACAGATAGTCGAACGTCAGATGTAGAAAAAGGAAAACGACCGTATTTACAATGCATATTCCCTTCAATAACTCTGGGCGGATATAAAATAACCTTTTTGAAAGTTTTACTATTCTCGGTAAACGAATTATTGTTGAAATAAATATTACAAATACTCTTTATCACATTCACTACCATTCCTCTGACAGAGCTGCCATTTCTTTGGGCGATCTCTTTGAGTAGGTTGTATGATTCCTCTGGGAGATTTATAGTTGAATTTATTGTACGATTATTTGTCGAATTTCTTTTTGCTACTAATATACTGTCACCTTTTTTGGTATGTACACCAAGAATTTTTATTCTCGAAGCGTCATTTGGATACTTGATTATAGCCCTAATTATTGATGCAAAAAAAACATTAGGCTTCAATATTCCAGCCTCTTTGAGCCTATCTTTAAGTTGGTCATACGAAAATTTGCAGGAGTAATTCAGAACATAAAGCTCCCGATTATTATTACGAGCACAAAAGGGCTTATACAGTTCTAAGGCGCATTTTCCAATCATATTATTATAGCCAACAGGTTTGTTTTTAATCAGTCTATCAGCCATTCTATACGCAACATTAAGCACTATAGCACTAATACAAAATCCATACTCCTCCTGTAATGCTAGCATTTTCTTTTTCTCGCTCTTTTTTAACGATATTGTGGTATTTATCTTAAATGTTTCCATATCTTTGCCTCCGTATTTTAAGAAGAGCACTACCGGAACAGTCGCCAAAACAAATTACGGTAGTGATCTTTGTTTTATTTCTTATTTGTACTTCTCGCATATTATCATCACACGATCTTTCGAAGAGTCTATTTTATCCAAGCTAAGACGCTTTCCTTGTTCTGCCCCTTTCTTTTGATTGAATTTTTTAATACGTTTCATGAGGTAAGGTACAGTAGTCACTTGATCGATTCGTACAGAATATCTATATCCGACATAAGCATAATCAAATCTGCTTATTATTGATTGAGCATACTCATATCGACATTTTAAGCACTCAAGAACTCCTTTAAGATAAGTCATTGCCATCAGATAAGAGTCGTCGAGATCGCCAGTTGGATATTTATAGTTTCCGCACACATCCTTGTCTATATCTACCTTCACCTTATTAGAGAGCTGAAGAGAATTAACGAATTCGACAAATAAACCATAATCAAACCTAGACTCAATTATTACCTGATCGCTGTGTGAGGTACCATCATCAAAATGATACTCCCTAACATTTAAAAATGGATAAAGACCATAATCACCAAAGAAAGCACCGGTATAAAACGGAATAGCTGCATCAGAGAGTTCTACAGCAAGGTTGATTACCTTATTAGCATATCTGGCACCGGAAGCATACTTATACTTAATCGCGTCCATGACCAATCGATCTGTAATACCTGTCTCTATGCTTCTATCTAAATTATTATTATCTGTTTTCATAAACTTAATTTTTTATTGAAATAATCCGCGTGGCAAGAGAATACCCGCCACGCGGATATAAACTACTTAGTTATCTTGAGGAATTCGGGAACGACTCCATACAATGGTGCTTGACCATCCCACTTATCTATAAAGCGTTTATATAGAATTTCTTTTGTTAACCCTCTGGAAGTGATAAGAGCTTGCTCAGTCTTTAGCTGCTCTAGCTCGTTTTGCTTCTTTTGCTCTTCTATCTGCTGATCGAGTACGGAGATATTTGTATTGACTTCATTTCTACTGTCAATCTTTTCACGTACTTTCTTGCTGAATTCGAGTTGAGCGGAGAAAGTAAGCAACTGTAAGCCTCTATTCAGAAACTCCTTGTCTATGATCTGTTCTAAGCGTCTTTCAAAGATAAGAGAACCACCATCGGCCATTAAGCTGTCAGTTTTATGCTTACGGCTTTCTTCCTTGATAAGATCGTAAATCCGTGGTTCGAGAATATTATCTTCGAGCGATGACATGAAATCATCACCGCTCCCGATATGCTTGTTGTCGAATACCACATCAATGGCCCGTTCTTTGATTACTTTGTAAGAGTAAGAAGGTTGGGCATTGAATTCGGTGTTGTCCGCAGCCTTCAGTGTAACGGGTTTTTCGAACTTACCGCGCTGATCGAATAATGGAACTTGGAACAACTCTGTGCCCCACTCCCAAACAGCAACCTTACCTGTCTTAATAGAAAAGTCCTTCTTTCCTTCTTTACCGTAATTCTCCATGAACACACCGGCATAATTGGGAGCTACTCTTTCGCATGAAGCGAATACTACCATGGCCACTAAAGCCATCATCAGAAACTTAATTTTTTGTTTCATCTTTCAATAATAATTTAATAAGTTTATAAATTGGATAAATAGCACACAGGCAGATAATGATACCAAGCCATGCGTGTATGTGGTTAAATACTCTTACTCCGGCAGCAAATAGCGCTATCACGGAAATTATGTTAAGCAGATATTTTTTCATATAATTCTCATTTTGTTTTTATTCTCAATTACCGACTTCAGGTACTCACGCTCTTCGATCATAATTTCCAGAATCTTAGTTTCTCGTTTCAGCTCTTTTTTAAGTTTATTGTAATGTTCCATTGAAACGAATGTTTTCCCGCCTATAATTAGGACATCTCCTGTTTCCATTGTAACTCCCATTTATCCCTCCTTTGCTTCTTTATAGGTTGTCCGGGTGCCGGCTATCGCGAGGATACACATAATTCCGTAGATAACCTTTGCCAATACGGTAGCAGGTGGAGTGCATCCAGCCAAAGAGGCAATAAGGTAAGAGAGTAAAAGTGCATCAAGCACAAGGCAAATTATAAACTCTGTCCATTTCATAGCTAGTTAACTTTATTTCTTAATAAAAATCGATCAATGCTTCTCAGATCATACCATATCATACGCCCATCTTGATGAAAGACTACTTCGTTGTTTTCTCGTAGCTTGGTGAGGTAATCTTCGCTAACTCCTAGATAAGCCATTGCCTCCTGTTTGTTGAGAACAGTTTTTTGAACCGGCTCAACCTTTCCTATTTTCTTTGTTCTTGCCATGGCTCTGTGAGATTAACTAGGTTATGAGTTGAGAGATACACCAAAGCGTCGGATATTTCAATTAAATTGCATACCGCGGTTATTAGATCACTCTGCTCTTCGGAATTGCCCGATTCTTCACAAGCCCGGCACGTTAAACCTCTTACTGCATCATTAAGACAATTGATCGTTGATTCCAATGACTCGGGATCACGAAGACTGTTTATGAAGTTTGCAGCTCTTTTCTTTCTATGCGTCGATAATACTCTTTCGCTCATACCTTGCCCTCCTTTCTTATCTCACGCATACGGGCCAAAAAATTAGATTCATTGTGTTGGCCTATGAGAGAATTAAGGAAGTCAATCTCTGCACGAAGTATATCTTTGACTTCTAAATGATCTTGACACTCTTCAGATAAAATCTTGTTTTCTTTATAAAGCTCTTCGGCTAACTCCAACATCTTCGATTCGCCACTATTACCGCAATAGACAATAAATTCCGTATTATTCAAAGATTTAAATCCCCGAAGTGATAGCCGTGCTTCTTCCTTTAATACGATTGTACCCTCAGATAAAACAGCAACCAACTTAGCTAAAGACTCTTTGTCTATTATGTACTCTTCTTTGATTTCAAATGAAGTAGGCATTTCTCCATTGATAATCTGAACCCCGTCAACATTGAAAAAAAGATTCTTTCCATCAAATGACACTTTCTTATTTTCCATAACATCCTTTTTTAAAAACAAAGCTCCATCCTTTCATCGCCCTAATGTGGTTGTTTGGCAATTACTCGGATAGAGCTTTTATTAAGTTTCTTTCTGCGCTGCGATAACAACCACGAAATCGCATTGAATTCATGAAAAACCGTCAGAAATAGTTTGATAATCAAAAAAGGCTGTCTATATTTGCAAATGACAAAATAAGCAGATACAGAATCACGGACGCTTCCGAGACAGCCATTTTTGTATACCTATGTTTCGTTTGGCGTTGAATTCTGAATGCAAAGATTCATAATATTATGGATTAAACAAAATTATTAATCCATAATATTATTGATAATAACTTTTATTAACTATCCTTTGTGGATTACACCTTATTATTATGAATAGAAGATTTTATTTAGTGTGTGTGGAGTTCCCCACAAAAATATCGAAGAGAGAATTCGAAATACGCCTCCGCTCGGTTGGAGATTACAAGGTTTTAATGGATAACGCTTATCTCGTGATAGACCAAAGAGGGGAATATAACAGCGAAACCCTGAGGGATAAAATCGCTAAAGAGAATGTAACCGGGGATGTTAAAATATTTGTTACGAGAACAAGTATTGATGCGGCATGGTTTTTAGAGCCTGGCATTAACGATTGGCTAACGCTGACTATTTAACCACTTATGAGCGATAGCGAGTTATTACAAAAAGGTAGCGTATCTAAGCGAAAACGAACTGCCATAGATAAGCGATTTGGGAAAATCATAACATATGATATTACAAAAAATGAGCTTTCCACATTGCAGCAAGGAGGAGATTCTGGAATGTTTAAGGACATAGGCATTTGTACGCTATCAGTAGCAGTAACAATATTTACCACTTATTTCAGCGGTGGATTTAATACAGAAATAATTACGGGAGCCTTTATTGCCATTGCAGCAATTCTTTTAATTATTAGCATAATATCAGGTATTTTCTTCTTTAAAAGAAGAAATGACATAAGTACTCTTTGTGATGATATTAGGAATAGGAGCGAATAATGTAAAGCATTATACTCGGAATCATCCAAAGAGAACATAAAGATAAAACGGCCAATATATATAACAAAAGGTTTAACCACTTTGGTTTTACGTTAAAATTATAATTAATTATGGCAACAAGAGGCAGTATTACCAATATAAGCGTTGATATTGATAAAAATGTTAAAACTGAATCTAAATTCATAACAGTAAATATTAAAGGGTTTATAAATTAATTCGGTACAAATATAATAAAATCCACAACAATATGGATATAGGAGAACGAATAACTTCATTAAGAGAACAATTTAGCAACGGAAACAACTTGGAGTTCGCTAAATTAATGGGGGCATCACCAACAACAGTTAGCAATTGGTGTAAGGCTAGCAGTCTCGGTAAGGAGGTGTTAGTTAAGGTTTTATCGGCACTTCCAGATGTTGATGCTAATTGGCTACTTATGGGCAAAGGTTCTATGCTTAAATCAGATCAGTCTAAATCGCTGGGAAAAACACCAATCGCCGAAAACACAATAAAGTATTACCCATCCGTTAATGGATCAATGGGAGGAGTTGAATTCCTAGATAACCCAGAGGAATTTTATACAGATATAGTACTACCAGGATTCTCTGAATGCAAATTTGCCGTTAATGCTTTTGGCGATTCAATGTACCCAGTTATAAAAAGCGGTCAAATAGTAATCATGATGCCCTGGACTGAAAGGTTTATAGATTGGGGTCATATATACATGGTGGTTACAAAAAGCGGATACAGGGCTATTAAATACCTAAAACCATCATCGAAAGAAGGGTGTATAACCTGCGAAAGTGAAAATAAGGAAAGCAGCCCGGCTTTCGATGTAGATATGGAGGATATTCACAAACTGTATCTTGTTAAAGGATGGATTTGTAGGGATGCCATTTAAATGTATTGTTGTTTAATCTTTTAAATAAACGATTATGAGTTTAGTAGATCATCATGGGGATGTAGAATACCCTTTCTCAATTAAAACTATATTTACTGCCATTATAGAAGCTGCTCCTAATATTGAAGGACTAGAATTAGATGAGGCTGACGAAGTTAGTAGTAGGGTGACATTTAAAGCTGGGGTAAGTTTAGCCAGTTGGGGGGAAAATATTTCTGTTCAGCTAATCAAAGTATCCAACGACAGAACAAAGATGCAAATACTGTCTACGCCAAAAACAGGGATGATGTTTGGAGGAGCTATGGATATGGGGAAAAATCGCAAAAATATCGAAAAGATAATAAATGCGGTTTCTAATATTTTGGCGAATAAGGAACCAGAAGTGGAAACAGTAGCACAACCCTCGTATTCTATTGTAGATGAAATGTTCAAACTAAAGCAGTTGCTTGATTCCGGCTTGCTTACGCAAGAAGAATTCGAGGGGCTCAAGAAGCGTCTTTTAAATGGATCTAACGAATATCAAGTCACCCCTTCTGATTTAGATGCAAATCAAGAACCTCAAACATCATCAACAGCCGATACTCCTAATCAACCTCTTCACATCGAGGGTAGCAATAGTGACAATATGATGATATACAGTATAATAGGCGTAATAGTGTTCATAATAGTCCTCATGCTGTTAAGCTGTTAATCGCTTGCTATATGGGTAATATCGAAAAAGAGGATACTAAGGGTATCCGAGGTATTAGTTAATGTGAAGAGGTTTTAAACTTGGAAAAGTTGGATAGTGAATCGTAGGGAAAACAGTCCAGCTTTCGATGTAAACATGGAGGATATCCATAAACTATACCTTGTTAAAGGGTGGATTTGTAGAGATGTTATTTAATAACTAAGTAATAGAATGAAGGATTTGTTACAGGCAATTAAAGATTACATTTGGAGTTTATTGACGCGATCAATTCCAGACAAATATAAAAAAAAGGCAAGTAAATTTACGGATATACTGATAAATCAAATAGTACGGTTTACAAAAAGTAACCTTAGACAAAACCAAAAAACTATTGATAAAGCGGGGTTGTATAGTATTATACTCTCCATTTTATTTATATATATTGGAGCCTCAATCCTTGCATCATATTTATTTCTGATAGGAATATGCATGCTCCAACTCAATGATTCTATTGATGCTTATTACAATGCTAGCAAAAAAATAAAGAGGCTATCATGGTTGATTTTCTCTTGGGGATTTTGGCTAACCCCACTAATATATTTACTAATACTTCATCAAAAGGGAATGCTCTTAAACAATCTTCTAAAGTTAAGCCCTATAGACTACCAAATATTTCTGCATTCATTTATGATCGCGCTATTGGGATCAGCAGGAATTCATGTACTATATATTTCAGCACAGATATTACCTGCTTTTATCTTTCATCTGATGAAGCAAGTAATATATCTTATATTAAAAAATAAGCTTTTGAGAGGTAGCGTTTTTGGAATAGTTTATTTTTATATGGAGAATCAGATCAAAAAAATAGTAAATTTACAATGAGTGCGCTTCAAACACGAGTGATGCACGTAAAAAGGTGTATCACACTATAAAATGAGATTTTGAAAATATAAATATATAAATTTAACCAATCTATTTTTTCTACCCATAAAACAAAGATAGATATTACCAATTAATTAGTGCGACTTAAACGCCTATACCTATAATTATGGCAAATACTAATTTAAAAGAAGCCAAGGCCGCTAAGAACGATGAGTTCTATACGCAATTTCATGACATAGAGATTGAAATGAATGCATACCTCGAATATGATCCCAGCGTATTTCGAGGTAAAACCGTACTATTGCCTTGTGATGACCCGGAATGGAGTAATTTTACACGTTTCTTTGCAGCTAAGTTTGATGAACTTAAATTGAAGAAATTGATTTCAACGAGCTATGCACCTGATGCCAAGAAGATGAAATTAATCGCAGAACCGTCTCTGTTTGAAATGGAAGCTCCTCAGTTTGACCCAGCAAAGGCAGAAACGAAGGGTAAAATATTTGTTTTAGATAGGGATTTAACAGGAGACAGAAAAGTAAATATCGATGATTTGAAATGGGAATATCTTGACGGCGATGGTGATTTTCGTAGTAAAGAGGTTACTAAACTAAGGGATGAAGCGGATATAGTCATCACGAATCCTCCATTCTCCTTGTTCCGTGAGTTTTTAGCGTGGATAGTTCGTGCTGATAAAAAGTACATTATCATAGGAAATATGAATGCAGTAACATATAAAGAAACATTTCCATTGATAAAAGAGAATAAAATGTGGATGGGATATTCTATTCATAGTGGAGATAGAGAGTTTCAAGTTCCCAACGAGTATCCTATCACCGCTGCTGGGTGGAGGATTGACGAAAAAGGGAAAAAGTATATTCGAGTAAAAGGGGTACGCTGGTTTACCAATATCGACCATGGTCGCCGTCATGAAGCACTACCACTAATGACAATGGAAGACAACCTTAGATTTTCTAAGCATAAAGAATTAAAAGGCAAAAATAATTACGATCATTACGATAACTATGATGCCATCGAGGTTCCCTTTACAGATGCAATACCATCTGATTATGATGGAGTTATGGGTGTCCCTATTACATTTTTGGACAAATACTGCCCGGAGCAATTTGAAATCTTAGGGATAACCGACAGGCAAAACAGCTCTTGTTTGCGAACGAAGAAATATACTGCTGCTGATAGTCTGAAATATAATGATTTAAATGCCAGAAGTGTTATCAAAATAGATGATAAATATATTCCAATGTATGCTCGTTTACTTATTAGAAAATCATAATCTGATATGTTTGACAAGAACTCTTGCATAAACTTGGGTATAATATTGTCCATTAACAATATAATACGTCTCTTTCAGCGGTATCTCGGAATGAAGCAAAACAGCACCATCATTCAGTTTAGTTACTTTGGACTTTTTCCCATAACGGTCAATCTGTATTTGTTCAGGATAGACTTTGGATGACCCGCCAAACCAAGTTTTTGTTATCCCTAAGATTTCAAAGTACTTCATAGTTTGCTAATTTTTCTAATTAAAACACGTGCATATGGTTTCTGAGGTATTCCATTCTCTAAATAATAAAGCTGACCATCTCGTAAACTGGGATTTAGCTTTTTCAATTCACGAGGGTATGGATGCAAACCAAGTTCCTTTCCAGAGTCACCTTGTGTCTGCCCTAAGATTTCAACTTAAAAACAATATATAATATGAAAACTATATTACACACAGAATGGACTGTTGCAGATATCTGTAAAGGATTTGCATACAATGAACTGGAAGGTAAAGGTTTGTTTGGCTTGAACGGACAACTTACCATTCAGCCAGAATACCAACGTCACTACATCTATAATGATGGAAAACGCGATGTTGCCGTAATCGAATCATTATTGAAAGGTTATCCTATAGGTCTGATATATTTCAACCGAACCAATGACGGACGATTTGAAGTCCTTGATGGACAACAACGTATAACATCTTTCGGGCGTTTTGTTACAGGGAAATTTGCCATTAAAGATGAGAACGACAACATACAGTATTTCTCGGGGTTACCTGAAGAAATGAGACAATGCATACTGCAATCACGACTACTTATCTATGAATGTGAGGGAGAGGAAAAAGAAATTAAGGAATGGTTCAGAACCATTAATATTGTGGGGATACCACTCAACGAACAAGAATTACTGAACGCTATCTTTTCGGGCGAATTCGTTAATGCAGCTAAACGAGTATTCAGCAATTCGCAGAATGCAGAGATGCAAAAGTGGGGGCATTATATTAAGGGGGACATAAAACGGCAGGACTATCTTGCCGAAGCACTCAAATGGATTTGCTACAACAAGAACATGACAATTGATGCCTACATGAGTCAACACCGTCATGACAATTCAATCAATGAATTGGAAATCTATTTTCGTTCAGCGATTAGTTGGGTGTCGACTATGTTTGCCATGGTGGAGCGCGATATGTGTGGGTTGGAATGGGGACGGCTTTATGAGACTTATCATAATACTCCCTACAGCGTTGACCATCTAACAGCACGCGTAGGAGCATTGCATGCTGATGATAGTGTAAAAATTCCCCGAAACATTTATGAATATGTGTTGGGTGGGGAAATTGACAAGAAACTGCTCGACATCCGCATATTCGAAGAATCGACAAAAAAAGCGGCTTACAACCGACAAACTGAAGCTGCTAAGAAAAAAGAAGTTTCCAACTGTCCGCTTTGTGCCATCGGTGGCAATGCCAACAGAACACGCATTTATCATCTCAATGAAATGGATGCTGACCATGTGACGGCATGGAGTAAAGGCGGGGCTACTAGTATTGATAATTGCGAAATGCTTTGCAAAACGCATAACCGCTCAAAAGGAAACCGATAAGAATAAGTAACCAATAAATATTGCTTTTTTGTGAGAGTTATATCAAATTAATTCTCCTACAATATGTATATGCAAAAAACATTTCAAGAAGTTTCAGAAATTTGGTGTAATGAAAAACGCAAAATTGTAAAACATTCCACCATGTGTGCCTACATGCTTACGCTGCAAACTCATTTACTTCCTCGATTTGGATCAATGACTGCAATAACGGAAAGCGATGTTCAATGGTTTGTCATAGAGAAGTGTTCCTCCTGTCTCGCCAAGAAGACGGTTAGAGATATAATTGCGGTGCTAAGGGGCATCGTGAAATACGGAGGCAAGCATAAAATTTTTCCTTTTGAGCAATGGGAAATTGAATATCCGACCAATACCGAATCCAAGCGATTGCCGACATTGGCGCTGAATCACCAACGGACGCTAATGCTCCATTTGATGGGATATCCTACGTCTCAAAATATCGGTGTGCTTTTGTCTCTTTGTACAGGTATGAGAATAGGGGAAGTGTGCGCATTGAGATGGGAGGATATAGATTTCAAACAAAAGATTATCACCGTAAATCGTACTGTTGGAAGAGTGTATAATTGTGAGTTAAAGTCAACAGAGAAAATATCCTCTTCTCCCAAAACAAAAAGCTCATGCCGGGAAATTCCGATTTCAAGACAGCTTCTCCAGTCTTTGAACACTGTAAAGAAGATATCACTGTCTCCTTATGTAGTGGGAACATCGGAGCACTCAAAAGAGCCTCGTTCTTATCGTGATTATTTTGATCGACTCTTGAAGCGTCTAAACATTCCGCACGTTGTATTTCACGGTCTCCGACACACCTTTGCTACTAGATGCATTGAAAGTCAATGTGATTACAAAACGGTAAGTGTGATACTTGGCCATTCTAATGTTGCTACTACACTCAACTTATATGTTCACCCCGACCTCAATCAGAAGAAGCGGTGCATTGATCGTATGAGTAATTTCTTGGGAATAACTTGAATAGAAAAAACTGTTATCCGATATCGAAGTGCTGGTAGTCAAAGCAATTTTCGATAAGATGCTGGTAATCATTGAATCTTATCATTTATCAAGCAGATATAAAGATAGAAACAATGAAAGGATTTATAGAATTAACAAGTATCTGCGGAAACACCCGCTTATTTAGAGTTAACACGATAACTCAGGTATCTAAGATAATATATTTCGTTGAGTCAGAGCTCGAAGCTCGCCCGGAGTTGAGAGAGCGCAAGGAATGGGCTTGTATCATACAAGAATGTGCATGCGATCGATATTATGTGCAAGAATCCTACGAGGAAGTAATAAAGAGAATGGAGGAAGCGTTATGCGGTGAGAACCCTCCGAAAGACTCTGATTTTGACTAAAAAAGTCTAATTACATACTTTATTTGCGTACACAATTTGGTACACAAATAAAAATACCTATCTTTGTATTGATAACAACTTAAAGATTAAAGCCATGATAGTAGTTAGCAGTCGTGAATTCAGAGACAACCAAAAAAAGTTCTTTGATTTAGCAGAGAAAGAAAGGGTAGTTATTAAGCGCAAAAGCCAATTTATGGAACTTGTGCCCAGAGGGGAAACTATACCCGAAAGCGTAAGTCCTAGCAATGATCCATATTTCGATGATCCACGTAATATTGAAGCGATATTAAAGGCGAGCCAGCAAGCAAAAGAGGGCAAAGTAACCCGACTGACTCCAGAACTCCGTAATGAATTGTTTGGCGACTTATGAAGTACGAAATAGAGCTTTCTAACGATGCGTTAGAAGGAATCGATCTACTACGAAAAGGCGGAGAAAAGCAAGCCTTAAAAAAGCTTGATAGCTTGATTGCTGAATTAGAAGACCATCCAGAAACGGGAACAGGTAAACCTGAGCAATTAAAAGGCAACCTATCCGGAAAGTGGTCGCGTAGGATTACCGATAAACATCGGCTAGTTTATGAAATTTTTGAGGCTACAATAACGGTAACAGTGGTGAGTACATACGGACACTACTCTGATAAATAAGCCGTTTTAAAGCCCTTAGTAACGTGCCTGTGTGATTGTTAAATTTGCATTAAATGCAAATAAAATGCAAATAGAAAAACGAGGCAACATAACACAATATGCCACAGCGCGTTAAATCATAGTAATTTATTCCTCTCACGCACGTAATACGAGTTCGATTCTCGTACCCACTACACTTCACAAAAAAGCCATTTACGCTATACGTAAATGGCTTTTTTGTTATGAGCTAAGTAAGATTATTGCTCATTAAAGAGCAATAATCTTATCGGCAAAACCTTTCCAAAATTGATCGGCCTTATATTCATCAACCAACTGTGCAGGCACTTTAATTGCTTTAATCGTGCTTGGTACCGGATAATAGCTTGCAACAACCTTGGTGGCAGACTTCAATGTAATTTCTTCCAAAGAAGAAGCATTACCGAACGCATTATGAGCCAACATGCTTACACTAGCCGGAAGAGTTAACTGTTTTACTTTACACTGTCCTAAAACACTGATTCCAATGGTAGTTATACTTTCAGGAATTTCAAGCGTTTCAAGATTAACACTGTGATTGAAACATTCGCCTTCAATTTTTGCCACCTTATCGGTAGATACAGTGGTTTTAGTTCCGGCAGTTCGAATGGTCTTCAACATTTCACATTGATAAAAGGCTCGTCCGATACTGTATACCGTATTGGGAATTGTTATGGTTTCAATAGCACTATTGGTGAAGGCAGTTAAGCCAATCTCTTCAACCCCATCCGGAAGAGTAACTTCTTTCAAGTTTTTCGTGCTATAAAAAGCCATAGGCCCAACTATTTTCAATGTCTTAGGCAACGAGATAGTTGTTAAGGCAGTACGACCAAAAACACTACTTGAAAGCTCAACCACCGAAGTTTTACTTAAATCGGCAAGTTTCAAGTTTAGGCAATGATCAAAGGCCTCACGTCCGATACTTCTCAAAGAAGCAGGAAACACAACCTCTTCAACAGTAGCATTATTAAAGAAAGCAGCTTCTTTGATAGCAGTGATACCCTCAGGGATAACAAGTGATCGCGCCTCTGAGGCTACACTACTTACAATTTCGTTATTGACCACCTTAATAGGCAATACAGATACTTCCAAAGAGGCTTCTTTACCCTCTACAACCACTTTCAGTAGCTGTTTGAGCGACGGTTTCGACGAATCGAAACCGCTTATCACATCAGCAGAAACAGGATTAATCTCTTTGGTAATACCATTCTCATACGCAACTTCGAGAGCCATACCCTCTAAAGATAAGGGTTCGCCCAATGTGTAAACAACCTTTGAAGGATTATGCTTAATTGAAACCGATTGAACTGCATTTGAGGCTATACTAACCGAAAAAGTAACGAGAAAACCAGATTCTTTCACCTGAAGAACGAGATTGGAATTAGGAGCAGTACTGGTAAAACCCGTTACCTGTTCTTTCTTAACCACAACGATCTTCGACAATTTATCGGAATAGGTTACTTTTAAAGTCAAACCGGAAACATCAAACTCTTCGCCGACGTAATAAACAGTCTTTGCCGGCAAATGCTCCAATTCAACATTCGTAATTTTGGGTACAATCGGCTCTTCCTTAGAGCACGAATTCATAAACATGACCGTAGTAAATAATACGGTCATGCAAAAAAAAACATTTATTTTCTTCATTATAATTATTAAAAATGTATCAGCTGTTACAGTCAACAAAGTTGCTTTTCATAGGTTATTTAAGCACAATGTATTTACTCGCTGCAAATTTAATAATTTTACGTTCAGGAACAATCATTGGTTCTTGTGTAGAAGGATTAATACCTTTGTGTGCAGCATGTGTTTTTACTGTAAAGCGTCCAAATCCACGCAATGCTACAAAGTCGCCATTTTCGAGACTTTCTTGTAAGGATTGAAGCACGGCGTCTACAGCTTTTGATGAATCTACTTTGGTTAATCCAGTTAATTTAGTTACTTGAGTTACTAGTTCTTTCTTGTTCATAGTCTTTTTTCTTTGTTCTACATACTAATGTATACAGCAATGAAGGTTTCATGTTGTGTATAACTTTATTCTATAAATCCGAGTACTTGCTCGGTTCTCAATTTTAACGATGCAAAGATAAGTCGTATTATATCGTTGACGAAACAATAGTGATGTACAAAACGATAAAACATTAGGCTAATGATTATCAGCAAATTAAATCAAAATAAGAGTAGAAAAAAAGATATATATGATGTACAAAAACAAACAGGAGAAACTTTACGACCACAATTTTGAGCCACAAAACGATTTTATCTAAAAATTCTGTATAAACTCATCGAAGCTACTGTTTTCGATACCCATCTTCTCTTTCAAACGCATTTTGCGACGCGAAATACTACCTTTGGCAATGTGGTATATCTCAGAAAGAAGGGAAAGAGAGAGCTCCATTTTTATCAAGCAGCAAAACTGCACTTCTTCATCGGTAAGTAGCGGACAATATTCTTTCAAGCGTTGCGTAAACTGACTAAAACAAGCATCCGTATTTTTCATTATAATATCCCACTCCTCCTGATTGAGGTGCATGGCTCCCTGACTATTTTGGCTCTTAAGCAAAATAGGCACTGTCATTGCATTCAATCGTTTACAGTATTCTACAGTCAACCGCAATTGTTGAACCTCTACTTTTTTCCGCTCCTCTTGTTCCTTGAGCAGTTTATATTCAGCCTCTCTTTGCAACAACAAGGCGCGCATGCTTTTCTCCTCTTTCGATTTGATATTCAATTCAAGTATACGTTTACGTCTTTGGGTTCTATAATATAAAATAGTTAAAATGAGAATGACCAAAAAGGTGGTAGCAAATATGCGATGAAGAACAAATACCTTATGAGTTAGCTTTAATTCGGCAAGTTTAGCTTTTTCTTTTTGTCGCTTATACGCAGCAATGTTCCTCAAATGATCCATAAACCACTCTTTTTGATTAAGCTCGAACAATTCTCGGTACTGGGCATAGTGCTTTAAATAAGCGAGCGCCATCTCCTGACTTCCTTGTTGCTCTTCTAGTTTAGACAGGTCATAGTATGTAAGCATTTTCGTTCGAAGTTCCTTACTTTTCAGTGACTGCTTGAAATAATAAATCGCAGAATCTTTTTTCGATAGAGACAATAAAGCATCTGCTTTTATATTAAAGTAATTATAGAGTTGTATGCTATCCCTTTCGAGTGATATCGCCCGGTTTACATACCACAAGGCAGAGTCGGGCTGCATATTCAACAGATAACTCTTACTTAAATCGGCATACGCAGCGGAAATAGTTGTTTGTTCGGAAGGTGGTAAAAAAGCAATTGCCTTTTGAAAATACGCTATACTTGCTTTATTTTCTTTAACCTCATGATAATATTGAGCCAGCTCAATAAGGCTTCGTCCTATCAGGGTAGAGTCTGCCAATAAACGAGCATAATGAAGAGCATCTTTTTTCGCATCTTTTTCATCCTCTCGCATCATCTTGAAGCTGTAAATTTTGCCCATTGATTTATTCAGAAGATACTTAATTTTAATATCCCCATCCACAGCGCAATCTTCCGCCCGCTGATAGCATTCAGCCGCATTAACCCAATACTTTTTAGCTTCTAGAAAACTACCTTTATAGAAATACGATTGCGACAACCGCAAAGAATCGCTGGTTATCTCATAATAATCTATAGCAATATTGATAAGTGAATCGGAAGGTAAAAGTGAGTCACAGTTATAACTGCCTTTAGTTAACAGCAAAGCATATAAGGCCTGCTCTTTTTCGGAAAGCTTCGAAAGTTCCATTTGCTTAAGCACTTCTACGGCTTTGCGTGGGTTACCTTCCAGCATTTGTTCAACGCTATACAACTTCTTCAACTGTTTATCTTTAGTGATCAAAAAATAAATTGAAGCAAAGCCTATCAAAAATACGAAAAGGTATGAGAGTATTCTTTTCATTAAAAGAGATTTGAGTTCTATATAAATAGAATATTCGCTAGCAACAAAGATAATATTTCTTTTAAAAAATAGTCTTCGGAGAAACCTTAATAGTTAAAAATTTAACATTTCTTTTCTCCTTTGACAAAGAACACTCATTAAGTACGTATTCCTTGTATACAAGAATACGTACTTAACAGATGGTTAATTAGTATATTAACACACTGTTAAGTACGTACTCTTAGAAACCGGGAAAAAGGTTTCCCAAACAGAGGGTTCGGATAGCTATTATGCTACCTTTTCCAATTTCTTCATGATTGAGAAAATGAATAGTGCCGACAGCAAGCAAAGCACGATCAATACACTCCATACCAACCATAGTTGCATGCCACCCCAGATATAACCAATAAGAGCTACCATATAGTTACCGATAGCAGTAGCCGCAAACCAGCCACCCATCATCATTCCCTTATATTTGGGAGGAGCTACTTTGGATACGAAGGAGATACCCATCGGTGAAAGCAACAATTCGGCGAAGGTTAGCACCAGGTAAGTAGAAATCAGCCAGTTTGGAGACACTAATAAATTAGAGTCAATACCCGATGTTTCAACTACGCTCGGTGTAGGTAATCCCAAAGATCCGATAGCCAAAATCAAGAAACCACAAGCTGCAATAACCATACCAATACCAATTTTACGTGGTGCAGACGGCTCCCTCTTCTTATTGCCTAAATAGCCGAATACAGCCAGCGATACCGGAGTCAACGCCACCACAAAGAATGGATTAAATTGTTGGAAAATTTGTGGAAGAATCTCTACAACAGGAGTCATAGATGAATAGCTCCAAAGCAGAACAGCCAACGATGTAAAGATAACAACAGCCGAAATCATTTTACCTTTACCCGTTTTCGACTGAAACAGAGAGAAGCTACCATAAACAGCAATGATCACCAGCACAAGGTTCCACACATCGAATCCGATACGGTTAATGCCGGTCACAGAGTGTGCCGTATAGTCACGAGCAAAGAAAGTCATGGTCAGACCATTTTGATGGAATGCCATCCAGAAGAAAATAACCACAGCAAATACCAACAAGAGTGCAACAATACGTTGTTTGGTTTGCGCAGGTGTCAGTTCGGGTTCGTTATTGTTATTACCGTTTGCCTTAGCCTGTTTAGAGTTATAATCGGCATGTTTGAACATCGGTTTGCAAAGTAAATAAATTGCCATAGAAATAACCAAAGAAACACATGCTACAGCAAAACCGTAATTGTATGCTTCGGCTAGTTTTTCAATATAAGTATGACAGAATGTGGCCATATCGCCTACAAAACCTTGCCCAACTTGCAACTCGGCAAGTGCAGCACTTCCCTCGGGAGTGATCGTTCCATTGAGATATTGATGTGCCAATGAAGGTATCTGAGCATTGTAAGACAAACTGGCTTGCCCCAATACATAATTGGTTACTTTAGTTGCAGCAGTAGGAGCAAACAAGGCACCTACATTGATAGCCATATAGAATAAGCTAAACGCTCTATCGCGCTTCGAGCTATATTCCGGCGAATCATACAGATTACCAACCATAACTTGTAGGTTTCCTTTAAAAAGTCCGGTACCGCAAGCTATTAAAAACAGAGCTCCGAACATCAACGGTTTACCTGCATCTGCAGCAGTAGGAATTGCTAAAAGTACATAACCGATAAACATGACTACGATACCTGTAGTAACCATTTTACCATAACCTAATTTATCGGCCAGAATACCACCGACTAAAGGCATAAAGTAAACAAAAGCAAGAAAACCTCCGAAGATAGTAGATGTTTCGGTGGCAGTATAGCCGAATTTCGCCTGTAAAAAGAGAGTAAAGATAGCAAGCATGGTGTAGTAACCAAACCGCTCACCTGTGTTGGCAAGTGCCAAAGCATACAAGCCCTTGGGCTGTCCTTCAAACATAATTTTGGATATTAGATTATTACTAAAATATTATTTTATTTGCAAATATATGCATTTTCTTGAATTAGTCAACAAATAAGCAACAAACTTCGCCTCGAATTTCGCGAATTAACGCTTCAGGTGCCACTTTTACTTGCAATCCGCGTTGTCCGGCACTCACGAAAATAAAAGGAAAAAGAAGGCATGTTTCGTGTATATAAGTAGGAAAATGCTTCTTCATTCCGAGGGGCGAACAAGCCCCCCGGATATAACCGGTTAGAGGCAATAATTCTTTCATCGGAATAAGGTCACAACTCTTATTCCCAGACACTTTTGCCGCCAGTTTCAGGTTCAGTTCCTTATCTCCGGGGATGATACAGACAAAGTATCCCGTTTTATCACCTTGAAGCACCAAGGTCTTGAAAACCTGTTCAACATTCTCTCCTAAATCGGCAGCTACATGAACGGCACTTAAATCTGCCTCATCCACTTCATAGGGAATCAGTTCGTAGGGAATTTTAGCTTTATCGAGCAGCCTTGCTGCGTTTGTTTTATTTATCTTCATAGCACATTACATAGCTAATTCTTCACGTAAAAATCGAGCCGTATAACCTTTGTCGCTTTGAGCAATCTCTTCGGGAGTGCCAGCGCCAAGCAACTCGCCTCCGCCTTTACCTCCGTCGGGTCCCATATCGATGATGTAATCGGCCATCTTAATGACATCCAGGTTGTGTTCAATAACAATCACGGTATTTCCTTTATCGACCAAACGATTGAGTACGCCCATCAACACGCGGATATCCTCAAAATGAAGCCCTGTCGTGGGTTCATCGAGTATATAGAGTGTTTTGCCCGTATCACGTTTGGACAGTTCGGTAGCCAGCTTCACTCGTTGGCTCTCTCCTCCCGAAAGGGTAGTCGAGGATTGTCCAAGCTTGATATATCCCAAACCTACGTCTTGAATCACCTTGATCTTATTCAATATCTGTGGTACATTTTCGAAGAATTCGACAGCGCGGTTAATCGTCATATCCAACACATCGGCTATGGATTTTCCTTTGAACCGTACTTCGAGTGTTTCGCGGTTGTAGCGTTTGCCGTGACAGACTTCGCAGGGCACGTATACGTCGGGTAGGAAGTTCATCTCAATCGTCTTATACCCATTGCCCGAACATGCTTCGCAGCGGCCACCGGTAACATTGAACGAGAAACGACCGGGTTTATAGCCACGTATCTTGGCCTCGGGCAGCCCTACAAACAAGCTGCGAATATCAGAAAACACACCTGTATAGGTAGCTGGATTGGAACGGGGGGTGCGGCCTAAAGGCGATTGATCGACATCGACTACTTTATCGATGTATTCGATTCCTTCGAGCGAATCGTACTCCAATGGTTCCTGAAGCGATCGGTAGAAGGTCTGCGAAAGAATAGGATGCAGCGTTTCGTTAATCAGTGTAGATTTGCCACTACCCGATACACCGGTTACACAGATGAGTTTTCCCAAGGGGAACTCCACATCCACATTCTTCAGGTTGTTGCCTTTGGCACCGCGTAACCACAACGACTTGCCATTGCCGGGTCTACGCTTTTCGGGTACTTCAATCTGTTTCTCTCCGTTAAGATATTGCGAGGTAAGTGTGCTTGTCAACAACATCTGCTGAGGAGTTCCCGAAAAAACAACCTCACCACCCAAACGTCCTGCTTTGGGACCCATGTCGATAATATAGTCCGATGCCATCATCATGTCTTTGTCGTGCTCTACAACAATGACCGAATTGCCCATATCGCGCAGTTCTTTCAATGAATGAATCAAACGAAGGTTGTCGCGTTGATGAAGCCCGATACTAGGCTCGTCGAGAATGTAGAGTACATTTACCAGTTGAGATCCGATTTGCGTAGCCAAACGAATGCGCTGGCTTTCGCCTCCCGAAAGACTCACGGAACTACGACTGAGCGATAGATACTCTAATCCTACATCAAGGAGAAACTTAAGACGTGTACGGATCTCTTTCAGTATCTCAACGGCTATCTTTTGCTGTTTCTCACTCAAGAACTGATCTACGTTTTGCAGCCAATCATAGAGTTCGTTGATATCCATGCCCGATAGTTCGCTGATATTCTTATCGTGAATGCGGAACCACAAGGCTTCTTTATTTAACTTGGCTCCTTTACACTCGGGGCAAACAGTGGTTTTTGCGAATTGTTCCGCCCACTTTTGGGCAGTGGCCGATGCATCTTTTTCTTGTAGCATCTGGATGTATTTCACCACTCCTTCGTAGGTTACAAAATAATCGGAAGAGGTTCCGATCAGGGAGCTTTTAATCTTGATGCGCTCATCCGAGCCATTCAGAATTTCATCAATGGCATCATCCGGCAACTCCTTAACAGGAGTTTTTAGTGTAGCTTCATATTTATCGAGCAATGCTGCTATCTGCCAGAAAATCATGGTATTTTTATACTTCCCTAAAGGAGCGATGGCACCTTCGTACACCGACAATTCGCGATCGGGAATCACCTTATCGACATCAATCTGATTGACCATACCGAGCCCCTTACACTTAGGGCAAGCACCTTGCGGCGAGTTAAAGGAGAAGTTGTGAGGGGCAGGTTCCCGATACGACAATCCGGTTACGGGGCACATCAACCGCTTGCTGTAATGGCGGATACTTTCTGTTTGAGCATCGAGAATCATCAGCAAACCATCTCCCTGACGCATGGCCGTAGCTACACTTTGCTTTAAACGCTTATCGTCTTTATCTTCTACGATCAGTTTGTCAATCACTACCTCAATGTCGTGGTTCTTATAACGATCCAGCTTCATGCCATGCGTAATTTCACGTACCTCACCATCAATGCGCACATGAAGATATCCCTTCTTGCGCACTTGCTCGAAGAGTTCTTTGTAATGCCCTTTACGGGCACGCACCAAAGGGGCCAGCAAATAGATTTTTCGTCCTTTGTAATCTTTGAGAATGAGATCAAGAATTTGTTCTTCGGTATACTTCACCATCTTTGCACCCGACAGATACGAATAGGCTTCGCCGGCACGAGCGTACAACAGACGTAGGTAATCGTATATTTCGGTAGTGGTTCCTACCGTCGAACGAGGATTTTTATTCGTCGTTTTCTGTTCAATAGAGATGACTGGACTCAATCCGGTTATTTTATCGACATCGGGGCGTTCGAGGTTGCCCAAGAAGTTGCGGGCATAGGCCGAGAAGGTTTCAATATAGCGCCGTTGGCCTTCGGCAAAGATAGTATCAAACGCGAGTGAAGACTTTCCGCTTCCACTAAGCCCGGTAATGACCGTAAGACTTCCACGGGGTATTTCAGCATCAATATCTTTCAAGTTGTGTACGCGCGCACCGTACACATTTATATATTCTGTTTCCTGCATATGCTTATCTTAATCAAAAGTAATACACTAATGATCGCAAAATTAATGTTTCCCATCGAAATAAACTTCTAAAAAACTACAATATTATTTTCTTAACTCAATTATTATGTAGATATAGGTCGTTTTTTGTACCTTTGTTGCTTCATTTCAAGAACCAATAGCTTATAATTTAATGAAACCAATCAGAAGAATACTCTTTTTCCTGCTTTTCATAAGCTTCTCTTATGTCGGTGCTTTCGCACAAGAGACCTCCTCTTATTTCCTGCACACCATTGAAAAAGGACAAAGCTTATACTCTATTTCAAGTATGTATGAGGTTAGTCAGGCGGATATAATCAAACTAAACCCCGGATGCGATGAGAAAATTGTAGCCGGACAAACCCTTCGTATTCCGCAGAAAAAAGCAACACAAAGAGATGAGATATTTCACACCATACAGCCGGGCGAGACATTGTACAAATTAACCACCCGATATAAAATATCGGCCAAAGCCATTTGCGAAGCTAACCCGGGATTGAGTCCGGAGAACTTTCGTATAGGACAAGTTGTTCGTATTCCTACCGAGGATATCACTACACCGGCTGCTCCTCAAACGACAGTCAGTGCTGTTACTGAACCCGCCGGTCCGGTTAAATCAAGATGCAGAGACATGCACAAAGTGAAACGGAAAGAGACCATTTTCAGTGTTAGCCGGGAATACGGAATAACCGAAGAGGAACTAAAAGCAGCCAACCCGGAGCTACGCGACGGAATGAAAAAAGGAACCTTTCTTTGCATCCCCTACCCAACTACACACACTCTGCCTGCTCAGCAAATCGATCAAAACATTGCCCCTCCTACCGATACTGAACTATTTCGAGAGAGTAAACAGCAGCCTAAAAACATAGCAACAATTCAAGCGGCCATCATTCTGCCCTTCACGCTCGACAAACGCATGACGGAATATTATGAAGGATTTCTTATCGCATTAGACAGCCTGAAGAGATCGGGTGTATCCATCGACTTGCACGTATACGATTCGGGAAGCGAGAATGCCTCTATTACACCCATTCTGGCCAAAGACGAGATGAAAAAGATGGATATTATTTTCGGTCCGCTTTATCAACAACACATCAAACCGCTCTCGGCATTTGCCAAGAAGAATGATATCCGATTGGTGGTTCCTTTCTCGTCCAAAGACAGTGAGGTATTTAACAATGCATCCATTTATCAGATCAACACACCGCAGTCTTATCTGTACTCTGAGGTATATGAACACTTCCTTCGTCAGTTCCCAAATGCCAATGTCATTGTACTCGAGTCGGCCAGCATCGATAAAGAGAAAGATGAATTTATTAAAGGGTTGAAGCAAGAGCTAAACCGCAAAGGAGTGTCTGTAAAAACCCTACCAGAAAGTGCATCGCAAGAAGCATTGAAAGCGGCTTTGCGGAGCGATAAGGAGAATATCTTTATTCCGACATCGGGTAGCAACGTAACCTTGATTAAAATTTTACCGCAACTTACCTTATTGGTGCGTGACAACCCGACAGAGAACATTCATTTGTTCGGATACCCGGAATGGCAAACCTACACACGCGATCACCTGAATAGCTTCTTCGAACTGGATACGTATTTCTATTCGTCGTTCTATACCAACAACCTGCTACCGGCAGCCATCAACTTCACCAATTCGTACCACAAATGGTACAGCAAGGATATGGCCAACTCATATCCCAAGTTCGGCATGTTGGGATTTGATACCGGCTATTTCTTCCTAAAAGGATTGTCGAGATACGGAACGGAATTAGAAAAAAATCTGCTACGCATGGACTTGACTCCGATTCAGACCGGATTCAAATTTCAACGCGTAAACAACTGGGGAGGATTTGTCAATAAGAAGGTTTTCTTCGTGCGCTTCACCAAGGACTTTGAGTTAGTAAAACTTGACTTTGAATAAAGAAGGATGAGAACAGTAAAATCAATTATAGCAACAACAGTATTGCTGCTCGCCTTCGGGCTTCCTGCTTCGGCGCAAATCGGCGAACTTCGTCAAAACTTCGCCATAGGAATCAATGGTGGGGCAAATTACAGCAACGTAAGCTTTCAGCCTACCATCAAGCAGAATGGCTTAATGGGCATAACGGGCGGTTTAACAGCCCGCTATATCTCCGAGAAGTATTTTGCCATGATATGCGGTGTACAAGTGGAGCTAAACTACGCCCAGCGAGGATGGGATGAAAAGTTCGACCAACCCGGTGACGACCGTGCGTATAGCCGGGAAATGAATTACATGGAAATTCCCTTTCTCGCTCACCTGGCCTTTGGTAAAGATCGTGGTGCGCAGTTCTTCTTAAACCTGGGTCCTCAAATAGGCTTTATGCTGAATGATAAAGAAAAAAGATCGGGAACCTGGAGCGAAACACAACTAAACCAAGAACAGTACGGCAAAAGCATTCAGAATAAGTTTGACTATGGAATCGTAGGAGGTGCCGGACTCGAAATCAGAACCAAAGCAGGCAATTTCCTATTGGAGGGAAGGTATTATTTCGGACTTGCCGATTTCTATAACAGCACCAAGAAAGATTACTTCGCACGCTCGGCACATACAACTATCTCGGCAAAAATATCTTATCTGTTCGACATAAAGAAATAAGACTTACTTAACAGATACTATACCAACTAAAAATGGTTACTGATTCATCTCATACAGAGAGTTTATCAGTAACCATTTTTAGTTGGCCGTTATTTACGGTCTGTTTTTATCTCAATCGATCGGCAGCCTTTACCATTACCTCATCCCGACCAATGGCACGAATAGCCAATATATTCAGGATAATAGCGATCAAAGGCAAGCACAATGACCATTCCAAACGAAAGGAAGCGTTCAAATCACCTTTCAGCACAAACAGGAAGGCAAAGAATGTCAAGTAGTAACCAACCAACAGAATGCTATTGAAGATAGACATACGAATCTGTAGTATCCGGTTTTTAAATAAAAAGATAGTACCCAATGCAATAATAGCGCTTAGTAATAAGATACCGAACATGCCCCAAGTGGAGTTAAATATCTCTCCCACCTGCACACCCAATGGTTTAAACGCATACACTGCTGCATCGGCACCCATAAAATAGCCTACCGGCAAACACATGCTTGCAATCAGCAAAGCAGTAACAAGTAATAAATAAACGGTCTGAATTCGTTGAATCATAATTTTAAAATAGTTTGTTTAATGACAACAAAATAGCCAAGCAATAAGAATATAGAAGAACCTTCCACTTACTACTTGACTATTAAAAATCTTAATGATACAGGCAAATGCCAAACGAGAAGCAGGTTTTAATTACTGCAATTTCTCTTTTTCCTTTGCCGGGTTTCTATAATAAATCTTTCCTTCTACATATTCTTGTGCAGCGATCAGATCCGGTTTAGGCAATTTCTCATAATAACGAGAAATCTCAATCTGCTCTCTGTTCTCAAATACTTCTTCGAGGTTGTCGTTGTACGAGGCAAACTCAGCAAGCTTCTTAGAAAGATCACTTTTGATTTCTACACTAATTTGATTGGCACGCTTACCAATGATAGAAACAGTCTCGTAGATATTACCGGTGTCAGCACATAAGTCCATCATGTCACGAGTAATAGTATTCGACGGAGCATTTGTTTTTTTGTAATCCATAAATCTATTTATAATTTAATCTTTAGTTACATAATCTGAAGATGCTTTGAATATTCGCTCAGCATCTTTTATATATTTACTTTCGGGAAACTCATTCTTAAACGCATAATATTCATCAATTGTTTCGCGATAGCGTTCTGCCCGTTTATCTTCTGTACTATTCAATGCCATTTCATGTTTGGCACGAAGCACCATGATCGATAAATCTTCACGATAGTGCGTATAAGGATAGTCTCTCAATGCATTCTGTGCAGTGATTACACAAGAGAGATAATTGTTCGCTCCCATATAATTGCCCAAGTTATAATATAGCTTGGCCGAAAGGAATTCTTTCAATACTAATTTATCCTGAAGAGCAAAAATCATATCCTGTGCCTCTTGTTTCTTATCACTTCCGGGATAGTACTCAAGAAACATTTGCAGTTGCTGAATGGCCGAATATGTGCCGGATTGATCTAAACGAGCCTCCGGTGTATCCAAAAACAAAGCTTTACCGGCATGGAAACGGGATAATTCGGCAAATGTACCACGAGGATAGGTATTAAAATAGGTAATAAAAGATTGAGCAGCCGTAGAGTAATCCTTTTGATTATAATAGCTCATCGCTAACATATACAAGGACTCTTCGGCCTTATCAGTACCTTTTAAAATGGTAATCAATTCGTTCAGCAATGTAGCCGATTTGCTATACTGGCCTTTGGCAAAGTAGTTTTTAGCCGCTTCATACTTGTATTCGTAATCAGTGCTTTTCAGTATCTTATTATACTCGCCACACGAGGATAAAACAAGGGCTACAAGCAGAGTTATAATGATATTCTTCTTCATCTTATTTTAAATAGTGTGCAAATTTACTGATTCGCACCGAATAAACCAATTAATCAACGTTCTTTAATACAAAAAAACAGTATTCCCTACGGATAATGGAGTGTATCACCTTGTTTCTTGCGTCGTTAAATAAAACAGAAACAGGGCATACAGCCTCTTTGTCCGTATTGAAGATCAATATTTTTGCTTGTTACAGCTTATAAAGTTCGCTTGCAGCAAGCAAATCAATCTTTTTCTCTTTCAATACACGAATACAGTTTTCCATGTCGTTGGGGCGAATCACCACATTGGCTGTACTATTATTTGCAAAAGAATACATGTATTCAATAAACACACCTTCGTTGGATAAATAACCCAACACTTTGGCTAATGCGCCGGGCACATTGGGACAACTAATACCGATCACATCGGTTATGTTGACTGCAAAATGATTTTCCTTCAACGCTTTGTATGCTTTATCCGGGTCGGATACGACACCACGCAAAATACCAAAATCAGCATTTTCTGCAATACAAAGAGCAGAAAGGTTGATACCTTCTTTCGCTAACACCTCAGTCACTTCCGTTAAACGACCAGACTTGTTTTCTAAAAAGATAGAAAGTTGTTTTGCTACCATAATTAGGATTGATTGGTTAGTAATTATTTATAGTTTTCTATTATCAATAACGCGTTTGGCTTTGCCGGTACTGCGTTCGATGCTACGTGGTTCGACCAGTTTCACATCGACTCCCAAGCCAAGTACACTCTGTAGGCGACCAACAAGCTTTTTCTTCAATGCGACCATCTTATTGATTTCGTCGGAATAGCAATCAGCGCGTACTTCTACCTTCAGTTCCATCGTATCGGTATTGTTTTTTCGATCAATGGTAAGCAGGTAGTGCGGTTCAAACTCGGGCATTTCGAGAATCACCGATTCGATTTGAGTAGGGAAGACGTTGACACCACGAATAATCAACATATCGTCACTACGACCCAAGATTCGATCCATTCGTACCAACGTACGGCCGCATGCACAGGTATCATAATGAAGCGAAGTAAGGTCTTTTGTACGGTAGCGCAACAAAGGCATTCCTTCTTTAGTGAGATGTGTAAAGACCAGTTCGCCCGTTTGTCCGGGCTCTACGGATTGCAACGTAAACGGATCGACAATCTCAGGGAAATAATGGTCTTCATTCAAGTGCGTACCCTGCTGGCATTCGCATTCATAACCCACACCCGGCCCGGCAATCTCGCTCAATCCGTAAATGTCGAAGGCTTTGACTCCCAACTTCTCTTCAATCTCTTTGCGCATACTCTCTGTCCAGGGTTCGGCACCAAACGCACCGATCTTCAGCTTAAAGTCTTGGCGCGGAAGTCCGGAATCTTTAATGGTATCGGCCAGGTAAAGCGCATACGAAGGAGTGCAGCAAAGCACCGTAGAGCCAAAGTCGTGCATCAGGGTGATCTGCTTCTCCGTGTTACCGCTTGACATCGGAATCACGGAAGCACCAATACTCTCGGCACCTGCATGCGCACCCAAACCACCGGTAAACAATCCATAGCCATAAGATATCTGGAACATATCGCTACTATCGGCACCGTAAGCGGTAAAAGCACGAGAAAGACACTCCGTCCACGAAGCCAAATCCTTACGTGTATATCCCACTACGGTAGGCTTTCCCGTTGTTCCCGAAGAGGCGTGAATGCGCACAATCTGACTCATCGGCACTGCACAGAGGCCAAAGGGATAGTTATCTCTTAAGTCATGCTTGGTGGTGAACGGAAGCTTCACAATATCGTCGATGCTATTGATATCCTCAGGGGTGAGCCCTAACTCTTGCATTTTCTTGCGGTAGAAAGGAGTGTTGTGATAAACGTGTTCTACAATTTTACGGAGTCGTATGCCTTGAATCTTGCGAAGACTTTCGCGGTCCATGCATTCGATACTTTCATTCCAAATCATGTTTTTCGCTATATTTTTATTTGTATTAATCTGCGTTTTGTAATAAACTGTTGCAAAGTAAAGGATTTATTTCAAAAAATGATTTGTTTTTCTCAACTATTTTGCCGAATATTGTCGTCACATTAATAGTAGAATATGAATTTTGACCTAATATCCGCCTATAAGCCTACTGGCGACCAGCCCGAAGCCATAGCGCAACTTACCGAAGGTGTGCAAGAGGGCGTTCCTGCCCAAACCTTATTGGGGGTAACCGGTTCCGGAAAAACGTTTACCATTGCCAACGTCATTGCCAATGTCAATAAGCCGACACTCATCCTGAGTCACAACAAAACATTAGCCGCACAGCTTTACAGCGAGTTTAAAGGGTTCTTCCCTAACAATGCTGTTGAATATTACGTTTCGTATTACGATTACTATCAACCGGAGGCTTACCTTCCGGGTTCGGACACATATATTGAAAAAGACCTCGCCATCAATGATGAAATCGATAAACTAAGACTGGCAGCCACTTCGGCTCTCTTATCGGGACGCAAGGATGTAGTGGTGGTATCGTCGGTGTCGTGTATTTATGGTATGGGCAACCCGGCGGACTTCTACGAGAATGTAATCGAAGTGCAACGCGGACGTATGCTCGACCGCAATGTTTTTCTGCGCCGATTGGTCGATAGCCTCTATGTACGCAACGACATCGACCTCAACCGGGGAAACTTCCGGGTCAAGGGAGATACGGTCGATATCTATCTGGCCTATTCCGATCACCTGCTGCGAGTCAGCTTCTGGGGCGACGAGATCGATGGCATCGAGGAGGTAGATCCCGTTTCGGGTGTAACCATTGCTCCGTTCGAAGCCTATAAAATATATCCCGCCAATCTGTTCATGACTACCAAAGAGGCTACCATACGTGCCATTCACATGATTGAGGATGACCTGACAAAGCAAGTCGCCTTCCTTGAGTCAGTTGGGAAGGAGTATGAAGCGAAGCGACTTTATGAGCGGGTAACGTATGATATGGAGATGATTCGCGAGCTCGGACACTGTTCGGGCATTGAGAATTATTCGCGCTATTTCGATGGTCGTGCAGCGGGTACGCGTCCTTACTGTTTGCTCGACTTCTTTCCCGACGACTTTCTCATCGTGATCGACGAGAGCCACGTAAGCATACCGCAAGTGCGCGCCATGTATGGTGGCGACCGCGCGCGCAAGATCAATCTAGTGGAATATGGCTTCCGCTTGCCCGCAGCCATGGACAACCGTCCGTTGAAGTTCGACGAATTTGAAGAGATGGCCAAGCAGGTGATCTACGTGAGTGCCACTCCTGCCGATTATGAACTGGCACAAAGTGAAGGAGTGATTGTAGAGCAGGTGATCCGTCCGACGGGGCTACTCGATCCCGTTATCGAAGTGCGTCCGAGCCTCAACCAGATCGATGACCTGATGGAAGAGATTCAGCTCCGTATCGAGAAAGGCGAACGCACCCTGATTACCACGCTGACCAAACGCATGGCAGAGGAACTGACAGAATATCTTCTGAACAATAACGTGCGTTGTAACTACATCCACAGCGATGTAGACACGCTGGAACGTATTCAGATCATGGACGATTTAAGACAAGGACTCTACGACGTACTGATCGGTGTAAACCTGCTGCGCGAAGGGCTCGACCTGCCCGAAGTATCACTGGTAGCAATACTCGATGCCGACAAAGAGGGCTTCCTCCGCTCCCACCGCTCACTCACGCAAACCGCCGGACGTGCCGCCCGAAACGTCAACGGCAAAGTAATCATGTATGCCGACCGCATAACCGACAGCATGAAAAAAACCATTGATGAAACCAACCGCCGCCGCGAGAAGCAATTGGCATACAACGAAGAGCACGGCATCACCCCGCAGCAGATTATCAAAGCGCGCAACCTGGCCGTATTTGGCGGAAGCAATAAGGAACTGGAAGAACTGCGTCAAGAGTCGCACGCCTATATCGAGCCAATGGGCAGCAATGTGGCGGCCGATCCGATTGTACAATACATGAGTAAGCCGCAGATGCAAAAGAGCATTGACCGTACCCGCAAGATGATGCAGGAGGCTGCCAAGAAACTTGAGTTTATCGAGGCTGCACAATACCGCGACGAACTATTAAAACTCGAAGATTTGATGAAAGAGAAGTGGAGATAAAAAACATTTAATAAACATATAATTCAAATGACAAAGTATTAATCAATGTTATAAAACATCTTTTTAATAGATTAAAAATTGCAAGTTTCTCGAAAACCCGTATCTTTGTACTGTGTTTTTCATAGTATTAGATTTAAGGTTAACAAAGGTTGGAGCAAGGCGTTGCTCCTTTTTTTTGCCCATAAGTCAGCTACAACAAAGAAAAGCGCCTGTGGAAGGGGTTCCACAAGCGCCTAAGCTATTCATTATCAATAGATGTTTCCGCTATCCGAGGAGCGGGTTTTTACTTACTCTCTATTGTCATTACTCCTTTCTTTAACCCTTTGGCTGTTGCCTCCAGCGTAATTTTTCCACCTTTTTCGGTCGATTGCACAATGGCAGTCATCATGCCACTGAATACTTTCATCTTCGGTGTTTGGAACGATTCCAACGAGGCGGGGTTTCCGTTTGCTCCTGCCCGATAGCTTCCTTCGCCTTTTACCTTGAAACTGATCTCATTCGAGGCATTCGGACAAAGGTTACCATGCTTGTCGACTACCTTTACGGTAAAGAACGAAAGGTCTTTGCCATCGGCTGCAATCACGCTGCGATCGGGTATCAACTCAATATGATCGGGTTTTCCGGCGGTATGCACCTCTGTCTCGGCTACTGCTTTACCGTCCTTGTCGTAAGCAACCACTTTGACTGTACCCGGTTCGTACTTCGTATCCATCCACATCAGGCGATAGCGTTTCTGGCGTTTGAGTTGAGCTACCGAAAGTGAGTCACCACTGTTGTTTACGTTGACAGAAAGATCTTTGGTACGCTTTCCCTGACTCTTGCCATTGATGAAAAGCTCTGCGCTGGGGTAGTTGGTGTACACAAACACAGGAGTTACCTGACCTTCGCGACCTTCCCAGTTCCAGTGAGGCAAGATGTGCAAGGTTTCTTCGTCCTTGTTCCAATGGCTGCGATAGAGGTAATAACGATCTTTGGGCAAGCCTGCCAAGTCGATGATACCGAACAGAGAAGAGTGGCTGGGCCAGTTGGTATAGTACGGAGTGGGTTCGCCCAGATAATCAAAGCCTGTCCACACAAATTCGCCGATGCAGTAAGGCAGATCTTCGTGCTGAATGAAATCGTCTTCGGGCAGGTTCGACCATCCGCAGTGTTCCAAGTCGTACGAAGAGGATTGATGATCGTCATACTTCTGCATAGACAGACGGGCAACGGGGAATTTATAAACCCCACGCGAGCTAACCGTAGACGCGGTTTCGCTACCGAGAATAATCTGCTGAGGCAGCTTCTTATAGTTTTCCTGATATTTATGAGGGCGATAGTTGAATCCGGCTACGTCCATGATGGCCGCCATGTTATTGTTTACAACCGCATCGGGAGCATCCATACCCTGTGTAACGGGGCGTGTAGGGTCTTCGCGGTGACAGATGTCTTGCAGGTAGCGAGAAAGTTTCGGACCGCGATCACCGTTCCATTGGTCGGGCACTTCGTTGCCGATGCACCACATCACCACACTCGGGTTGTTGCGATAGTTATGTATCAGGTTCACCAAGTCTTTCTCTGCCCATTCGTCAAACACCTTGTGGTAACCGTTCTGCAACTTCGCACCCTTCCATTCGTCGAATGATTCGGCCATAACCATCATACCCAGCTCATCGCAGGCACGAATCAGTTCGGGAGCAGGCATATTGTGAGAGGTACGGATGGCGTTACAACCCATCTCTTTAAGAATACGGATTTGGCGACGGATGCCTGCATCATTGGCAATTCCACCCAAGGGGCCTAAGTCGTGGTGGTTGCACACGCCTTTAAATACGGTTTTCTTTCCGTTGAGGAAGAAGCCCTCATTGGGAATAATTTCGATGGTACGAATACCGAAAGAAGTTGTATATTCATCTTTCAGCGTATTGCCTTCGTACACTTTAGATACGGCGGTATAGAGTGTTGGCGATTCGGGGCTCCACAAAGCGGGGCGTTCAACCACCAGTGTCTGGTCAAAGCGATTGTCGTCGAACGCAGTTCCTTTCTGCTCGTTCGTAGCCACTACCTTGCCGGCTTTATCGGTAATTTGGGTAACAATGCGGTAGGCATCAAAGCTCTTTCCGGCGGGTACAACAAACGATGTTTTCAGATCTACCTTGGCATAGTCGGCTTTCACCACGGGCGTAGTCAACTGGGTTCCCCAAGTAGGTATGTGAGCCTCTTCGTTGATGATGAGGTGCACATTGCGGTACAATCCTGCTCCGGGATACCAGCGCGACGACTCGGTATCGTTTTCCAGACGCACAGCCAGTGAGTTCTTCTCTCCCGCTTTCAAATAAGGGGTGGCATCGATCTCGAAGCTGTTGTAACCATAGGGCCAATAACCGGCCTCTTGTCCATTGATGTAAACGCGTGCATGACTCATCGCACCGTCGAACAGTAAGGTAGCCTTTTTGCCTTTGGCAAATTGTGGCGCTTCAAAATCGAGGCGGTACCATCCCACGCCAACAAAGGGCAGACCACCGGTACGGCCGGCATGCTCCATAGCTTCCTTCTGACCATCTTGCGTGATAGCCACATTCTGCTTGTCGTTGTGAATACTGAAAGGCCCGTAAATAGCCCAATCGTGAGGAATGGTAACAGACTGCCATTGGCTGACATCGCATGTGGGGCGACTAAAAGACTCGCTGTCTTGACGAGTAAACTTCCAATCTTTTTCAAATGTCTGCGTGGTTCGTACTTGTGCTTGTAGCAACAAAAAAACAGGAGATAACATTAGCCATACAAAAGCTAACTCTACTCTTTTCATCATAAGTGTAATTTTATTATTGTGTTATTCACTAAAAAGGCCTTCTAAATGCCTGATACAAAATTAGTGAATTATTTAATAAGTCTACCCTCTTTTTTGTGAAAGAATGTAATTTACTCACGTTTCTCAACTTCAACTAGCAGGGTTTTAATCTGTTGGTTTTAGCAATAGGCTTCATCTGTTCGGGGCTGCTAAAAAAACGTCAAGACTGATCGCGAAAAACCTCGCGGCATTTTAAAAAAAGTCCGCGGGATAATTGGAAAAGACGGCGACCTTTTTTGAAAAAGCCGCCGTCTTTTTTTGCATGCCTCAAAAGGTTATATGGGATGGTTCGTAATACGATTGTTTTGTTGTACAAAGAATCGTATTCGGAAGCGTTATTTTTCGGGAAGCTGAAAGTGATAACCGACCTTCAACGTGAGTTCGTAGGTAGAATAATCCACGCGCGGACGGGCTTTGTACCGGTTCGAACGACGAATATACGCTGGCACGAGATACAGGTTCCAACCGCTTTTTGACTGATACCCCAAAGCAGTCGCCCACTCGATAAAGCTCACCGAACCTTTATCGCCCTGCACATCCAGCTTGGTAAGGTTCTCTTCGTATAGGTTTCTGTCGGGAGCATAGCCTTTCCACGTAAAAAGCTGATAATAGTCCAGCGTCGATTGTACCCGCAATCCGTTTCTCTCGTTTGCCACGCTCCAATCCAACCGGGTACTGAACCCACTTCCGAAGCTATAATCGCGGTTCACCACCCAATAGTAGTCAGAAGCGCTTGCTCCCAACCCTACAGCAGTCAGGAAAAACTTACCTTGCATACGCGTATCATCCTCCCACTTACGGTCGTATTGAACTCCCGCCCCCAAAGCAGCTACCTGAGCCATCCGATAGGGAGTTTGGCGATATACTTTGCCCGGCGAATCGAGGTAATCGAAATGCTGATACACGCCCCAATCAACGGTCTCCGTATCGGTTTCTTTGAGCAGTTGATGCCAAAGCAACCCGATCAGGTGAAAGCGATTGATGTAAATACGGTTACTCCCGATGTTCAGTCGGGCATCGAGTTCAAACCAATCGTATGGTTTCTCGCACTCCGTTCGGGTAGGATTATAAGTGAGTTGAGCCCCCAGTTGCATATAAGGAGCGTAGTGACCGTTCATCTGGGGCTTCAGCAGCTGGCATCCGAGACTGAAGCTGGTCGCTACGGGAGTGTTGTCTCTACGCCTCTCCGACAGGTTGAACATTCTGTGATAGAGCCTCCACACAACCTCTCCGATGGCTGCACCGCCCACCGTGGTACTGATAAGGTCGTTGAGAGAGGGTTGCTCGTTCTCCATGATATACTCCCACATCAAACTTCCGGCACAGGTGAAAGGAACAGATTCGTAAAAGCCAAAGCCGTTGACACGTGCCATCTGATAATACAAAGCACCGTGACAGGGATGAAGAAAGGTATTGGTGCCGAACAAATCATTGTCCCACACAAAGCCGCTATGCAGGTTGGTCTGCATGGTATTAGCGTTGATCTTTGAGAAGTCCGACCTCCAGATAAACCGATCTATGCCCCAAACAGCCAGATTGACTCCAGCGACTCCGGCAAGCGAACAGCCCGCCTTTTGGAGAAATGACACAGAACGGGGCAACCGAACAATGGAATCAGTTTCGGCTAACTGTGCAGATACGCCAAGAGGATATCCACACAGAAGATAAAAAAGAGCGGTCAGCAGTATCGTTTTCATCTGTCATCGTTTCCATAATGATGCTTTTCAACAATGAAAACAGCCGATTGGTTCATCCCTACAGCACGCTCTTTGCCGACTTTTTTCGCACTCGTACAACCATAATACGATGCAGATCGAACTCGTTGCTACTCATTATTATTGCCTTCGACATGGGGTTTCGGGAATTATCTTCTATATTTGCGACACAAAAAATAACTGTATCATGGAACAACAACCCCAACTCAACGACCACAACAAACAAGAGTACCCACCGATGCACTCGGCCGAGCACATACTCAACGCTACGATGGTGAAAACCTTCGGGTGTCCTCGTTCACGCAATGCGCACATCGAACGCAAAAAGAGCAAATGCGATTACCTGCTTGCCTCCTGCCCCACTGACGAACAGATACGGGCTATTGAAAGTCGGGTAAACGAAGTGATCGGGCAGCACCTGCCTGTTAGCTCAACGTTTATGACGCAACAAGAAGCCGCCCGGATTGTCGACCTCAGCAAGCTACCCGACGATGCGAGTGAGATGCTCCGCATTGTTCGCATAGGCGATTACGATGCTTGCGCCTGCATCGGGCAGCACGTGAACAATACGTCGGAAATAGGAACATTCAAAATTATCAGTTCGGATTATAACGAGGAAAAACAGGTATTGCGCCTTCGCTTCAAGCTTATAGAAAGCTGAAATAAAACGTAAAAGAATATCTATCTTTATTAAATTTAGGAAAAACAACATACAAACTGACAGCTAAAGAGACCATTTGACACTCGAAAATGACAAATAGTCAACCGAATAAGGAGAAACCGCGTTGGCATATCGTTTGCTGTTTTATAAGTGAACAACGGTTCCGGAAACGGAATGAAAATGATTCTATTTAACCCAAATGTTTAATTAAAAGATAGGAGATTTAAATTATGATGCCTGTTAGAAGAACTCAGAATTGGTTACCTGGTATTTTTAATGATTTCTTGGAAAACGAATGGATGACAAGAGCAAATGCAACCGCACCTGCTATCAATGTAATTGAATCGGAGAAAAGTTATAAAGTAGAATTGGCTGCTCCGGGCATGATGAAAGAGGACTTTAGTATTCGTATTGACGAAGACAACAACCTCGTAATCAGCATGGAGAAGAAGACAGAGAAGAAGGAAGAGAAAAAAGAGGATCGCTACCTGCGTCGCGAGTTCTCGTACACCAAGTTCCAGCAAACCATGATTCTGCCCGATAATGTAGACAAAGACAAGATATCGGCACAAGTAGAACATGGCGTATTGACCATCGAACTACCCAAAATCTCGGAAGAGGAAGCCAAGAAAGCAGAACGACTGATTGAAATCAAATAAAGAAAGGTAAAAAGAGAAGAGGTGGATGGCTCGCAAGGCCGTCCATCTCTTTTTTATGTATTCTTCTTATAACTCAGAATGGCCCAGCTATTGAAAAACAGAACGAAAGCCAGCAATGCCAAGAGTTGCGAAAAGAGATCGGCAAATCCGCTTCCTTTGAGATAGACCATTCGCATCACCTCCATAAAGTATTTAAGCGGATTGAAGTAAGTAATCAACTGCCCCCACTCGGGCATGCTGCTGATCGGCGTGAAAAGCCCGCTCATCAGAATGAGAATCAACATACAGAACCACATCACGAACATGGCTTGCTGCATAGTCGTTGAGTAATTGGAGATAACAAGCCCCATCCCCGATATGGCAAGTACAAAGAGAATGGCGAAAACGTAAATGATCCCAAAGCGACCAACAGGCAAAATGCCGTAGAGCAGCCAAGCCAACCCGAAACAGATGGTAAGCACAAGGAAGCCAATGATCCAATAGGGCAACAGCTTAGCGAGAATGAACGTAAACTTCGGAACGGGCGTTACGTTGATCTGCTCAATCGTACCCACCTCCTTTTCACTCACAATATTGAGCGCAGGCAGAAAGCCGCAGAGCAGTGTCAGGAGCATTACCATCAACGCCGGAATCATAAAGAGCTTATAGTTGAGATAGGGATTAAATAAATTCTGACTGCTAACCTGTATCGCGGGTACACCACCAGAAGCACTCGGCAACACAGCAGGCTGCTCGGCACGAAGCTGCGCCGCATAGTCGCGAATAATCTGAGATAAATACGAGCTGCCCAGTCCACCCTTTGTTCCGTTCACGGCATTGGCGGCTATCAACACCTGTGGCGAACTGCCATTTGTCCAGTCCTTCTCGAACCCACGGGGTATTTCCAGTATGATGTCGGCCGTTCCCGCTTCTACCGCCTGCAAGCCGACAGCATACGAATCGGGTAGATCCGTCAGACGGAAATAGGTAGAAGCCGCTATTTTATCGACCAATCGCTGCGAGAGGGTCGAATGATCATTGTCGATTATATTCAGGTAGATATTGTGTATCTCCATATTGGCGGCCCAAGGCATGAGAATCATAATCATGCAAGGGAAAATAAAAATAAGTCGCGGCAGAAAAGCATTGCGAAGCAACTGCTTAAACTCCTTCTCCATTAAATACTTTATCATTCCAGTCTGTTTTTAAACTTCTTAAAACTAATCAATATCAGCACCACAGCCATAAAGAAAAGAATACCGACTTCGGTCAACACCAAAGAGATGTCGACACCTTCGATCATCAGTTTACGCACCGCTTGTATATACCAACGGGCAGGCAGAAAGTCGGAAATCACACGCAACGGAAGCGGCATACTCTCGACCGGAAAAATCATACCGCTCAGCAGCATCGTAGGCATCATCAAAACCAAACCCGATATGAGCATGGCAGCCACCTGTGTGCGGGTGATAGATGAGATAAGCAACCCCAATGCCAACGATACGAAGATGAAGAGCAACGATACGCCGATGAGCCACCACAGACTACCCGCCACAGGTACATGAAGCACATAGACCGACAAGAGAAGAATGGTAGCCAGATTCACAAACGAAAGAACGAAATAAGGTACTGCTTTGGCCAGAATAATGAACAGCGGCTTAACGGGCGAAACCAACAGAACCTCCATCGTGCCCATCTCCTTCTCGCGTACGATAGAGATGGAGGTCATCATGGCACAGATAAGCATCAGAATCAACCCCATCACCCCGGGAACAAAGTTGTAGGCACTCTTCATCTGCGGATTGTAGAGTAGCTTCACTTGGGGAACAATCGTTACGGGTGTCAGCCCGGGCGGAAGCATCTCTTGTTGCACGCCGGCAATAATGCCCGAAGCATAATTGACCTGTGTGGTGGCCATGTTCGGATCGGTGGCATCAACGACCAACTGTATGGAGGCATGCCCCGTATAGAGGTTGTCGGCAAACTGCGTGCCGAACACTACCGCCATATCGACATCTCCCTCGTCAAAGAGCTTCTTCATCTCTTGCGGAGACTGTACACGATGGGTGAGGATAAAATATTCACTGGCATCCAACCGGTCGATCACCTGCCTGCTGACGACATCATTCGAAGGGTCGAGCACTGCAAGACGCACATTCTTTACTTCGGTAGTGATGGCGAATCCAAACAAGATAATCTGTACGATGGGCATGCCCAGCAGAATCAACATCGTTCGTCGATCGCGAAAGATATGATAGAACTCTTTCCGGACAAAGGCAATTAGTTGTTTCATCGTTAGTCGGCTTTACGTACGGCTTTACGAGCCAGTTGTTGAAATACATCATCCATATCTTTTGCACCGAACCGTTCTTTCAAACGGTCGGGCGTGTCGAGTGCTTCGATGCAACCATCGACCATGATGGAAACGCGGTTACAATACTCGGCCTCGTCCATGTAGTGCGTGGTTACGAATACGGTAATCCCCCGATCGGCTGCCTGATAGATCAGTTCCCAGAACTGACGGCGGGTGGCAGGATCGACCCCACCCGTTGGTTCGTCTAAGAAGACGATTCTGGGTTCGTGGAAAATAGAGACGGAGAATGCCAACTTCTGCTTCCATCCCAGCGGCAGACTCTTGACCAACGTATTGCGCTCGTTCATAAAGCCCAGACGTTCCAGCAATTCGTCGGTCTTGGTGGCTATCTCCTTGTCTTTCATACCATAGATTCCGGCAAACAGGCGGATATTTTCCCATACTTTCAGGTCTTCGTAGAGCGAGAACTTCTGACTCATATAGCCAATGTTCTTTTTTACCTCCTCGGGCTCGGTGGAAATATCGAAACCGGCTACCTTGCCCGTACCCGAAGTCGGTTTGCTCAATCCGCACAGCATACGCATAGCGGTGGTCTTTCCCGCTCCATTGGCACCGAGAAAACCGAATATCTCGCCTTTATGAACTTGGAAAGAGATGTGATTGACCGCTGTAAAGGTTCCGAATGTTTTGGTGAGCCCGTTTACTTCAATTACATCATCGCTCTTCCGGTTCGACTCTTCGCGCGTTAATGCGGGCGGGCAGAGCACAGAGGCAAATTGTTGCAAAATACGTTCGGGCGTATCAATGCCATGAATGATACCGTCGTTGATAAAGGCAATACGGTCGCAGCGGCGAGCCTCATCCATGATCGGCGTAGAGACAACGATGGTGATTCCCTGCTCTTTGAGTCGCTGCAACATCTCCCACAGCTCTTTACGCGATACGGGGTCGACACCTGTGGTGGGCTCGTCGAGGAATAGGATATCGGGCTTATGAATCAAGGCACAACAGAGGGCGAGCTTTTGCTTCATTCCGCCCGACAGTGCTCCGGCACGCCGTTTGCGGAAAGGCTCTATCTGCTGGTAGATGTCTTTGACCAGTTCGTAGTTTTCCTTGACTGTTGTATGAAAAACGGTAGCAAAGAAAGCCAGATTCTCTTCGACGGTGAGGTCTTGATAGAGCGAAAAACGTCCCGGCATATACCCTACCCGGTGGCGAATCTCTTTGAATCCGCTTTTTACATCCCATCCACCAACGGTGGCTGTACCGCTATCGGCCAGCAGCAAGGTGGTAAGAATACGAAAGAGCGTACTCTTACCTGCTCCGTCGGGACCGATTAGTCCGAAGAGTTCGCCCGGCTTCACCGAGAAAGAAACACCTTTCAGCGCCTCGGTCTTTCCGTACCGTCTTACGATGTTGTTAACAACAACCGCCTCTTTCATACCATTCATTTGTTGAAGGTTACTCCACCATACATACCGATTTTAAGCAGTCCGTCGTTCTCAACGGCTATCTTTACAGCATACACTAGATTGGCGCGTTCGTCTTTGGTTAGAATAGTCTTGGGCGTAAACTCCGAACGATCCGATATCCACGTAAGCACACCCGGATAGGTGGTATGCCGGTCGGTTCCGTAATCGGCATAAACGGTAACAGATTGCCCCAGCTTTACATCGGCCAGCTGCTCGGAGGTGATGTAAGCACGCAAATAAAGTTGCTGCATATCGGCTACCTTGAACAGCGGTTTGCCCATAGATGCCAGTTCGCCGGCCTCGGCATACTTAGCCAACACGGTACCGTCGATAGGCGAAACGAGGTGGCATTTGGCCAACTGATCTGCTACCTGCGCCACCTGTATGCCCACCGAGGAGCCTTGCTCGGTCAAGCTGTTGGTACTGTGCTGCAACGAAGACTGCTGAGCGGCTAATTGTTTGGTAAGCAAAGCGATCTGTGCCTCCCAGTCATCTAATTGCTTTTGATTGGCAGCTCCTGCTTTGAGTAAGTTCTCGACACGCTTCTTTTCCCGCTCGGCAGTAACAATTTGTTGCTGAATGGCTGCTATTTGTTTCTTCAGATCGGGACGTTGACTTTCGACCGACTTCATGCTAGCTTGCAGTTGCAACTGCTTCAAATAGAGTTGCACGGTGTCGATAAGCCCCACCTTTTGCCCTGCTTTCAGCACCTCGCCCTCTTCTATATCCAACCGTAAGATACGTCCCGAAACCTCTGATGAGACAAGTACCTCGGTCGCTTCGAACGTGCCGGTAGCGTCATAGCGGGGAGATTTGTTTCCACAGGCAAAGACCAATAGCAGGCCTGCAATGAATACTGTGATTCGAATGAGTTTCATAATCGGTAGGTATTTAATGATTAGTGATATAGTTTAGCTTACGAATGTTCATCAGCAACTGAATTTCATGCAGTGCTTTGGTTTGCCGAGCCATATTCTCTGCCGTAATCTCGCGTAGCATCTCAGTTACCGTCAATGTACCGTTGGCTACTTTGGCCTCGGCTGCTTGGCGGATATTGGTTCGAAGGCGAATAATTTCGTTATCGTCTTGCATCTGTTTGCGCATGGAAGCAATCGCATTGTTTTGTTGCGTTAGCTGAAGTTGCGTATTGAAAAGAAATACCTCCTGATTGTTCTGAACTTGCAAACGAGTGGTCTCGATCAATCGCTTATCATTGCGTAGGGTATACAAGCTGCCAAAGTTCCAGGAAAGACGAACACCTGCTATGTAAAAGGGAGTCCACTCATTCTTCAGCATATTCAGCCCTGGGTTACCGTAGGCTCCCTGAATAAAAAGCCCTAAGTGGGGTAAGCTGCGTGCCATCAAGCTTTCCTTCTGTACTTGCAGCCTGCGTTCCTGTGCAGCAAACCAATTGAGTTCGGGGCGTAAGATATGTTGTTCGTTCGACCCGCTACCCGCATCCAAGGGTTTTATCAACGTAACATCAGGCGCCAACTCTTCACCAATCATCAATGACAGCATCTGAAGATAAGCCACACGGGTAGCGGTCAGCTCTATCCGTTTCTGCCGCGCATCCAACAGATTCACCTGTACTGCATCCAGATCGCTTTGATTGGCAATGCCATTGGCCACGTAAGCAGCGATCTGCTTCAGGTTGCGCTCCAACTCATCTTGCAACAACTGGTTCTGGTTCAACTGTTCGCCCAACAGCAAGGTACCGAAGTAAAGCTGATCGACCCGTTCATTGAGTGTGTACATATCCACAGCAAGGCGTTCTCGATCTACCTCAGAGGCTGCTTTCATTCCGGCTTTGGCTTTGCGTATCTCCCCTCCGTCCCAAAGATTTTGCCGGAGTTCCAACATCACCTGATACTGCTCTTTAGGCAGTGCCTTCAAGTTTACCCCCGGTATTGATACCGGAAGCTCTGTTACTTCGCTTTGGTAGGTTGCCTTGGCTGAAAGAGCAAACTGTGGCAGGTAGCCTTTCCAAGCATTATCCAGATTATATTCTTTGGCCTGTTGTATCAGGTCGTACTGCCGCATCAACGGATAGTTCTCCTGTGCTTTTTGCAAACAATGCTCCAAGGTAACTTGTCCGTATACCCCATATACAAACAGAAAATAAGAAAGGAAAAACAATATTCTTTTCATAAGCATCGATTTAATATACATTCGATGCACAAAGATATATATTATGATTCGATTTTTTAAGAAAAATAGCCTATCTTCGTAAAACATTAGTTTAGAGGCAAATTCAACTAAATAATATGATTTCTATGAAACACGTACAAACTACATGCTTGAAAGAGTCAAGCATTGTTCTAGCTCTTTTTCTCTCGACATCTTGTGTCAATAACATTCAAGAAGAAGACTTTCCTTTAACTCCGGGTACTATTCCGATTCAAATTTCAACTCAGATTTTATTGATGCAAACACGTGTCGCAAACAATGAGTTCGAAACTGATGATCAGATCGGTCTTTTCGTTTTACCCGAATCGAAAGATTTAAGTGATAAACGATATGTAGATAATATGCGATTTACATTGAAAGAAGGAGTTTTTGAACCCGACGAACCCGTCTATTACCCCAGTGGTGATGGTAAATATGACTTCACGGGTTATTATCCGTATCAGCAAAACGCTATTGCGCCTAACCAAAGTAACATACAAGTTTCGGTTAGCCCGGAGCAACACACAAATGTGGGCTACAGCCTATCGGACTTTATGGTTGCCAAAACAACAGGAGTCATCCCAAGCAACAAAAGCGTTAACCTCACACTCGAACACAAAATGTGCCAAGTACGTGTCTCGATTCAATTAACAGAAGATGAAGATATAAATGCATTGAAACAAAACGCTTCTATCGTATTCAACAACACCTTCACCCGGGCTACTTACAATTTTACCAATAATACTTTCTCGTCACCAAACACTCCACAAAACATTCTAACGAATGGCGAATGGATTATTGACGAAGCAACGCATAAGCTAACAGGTAAGAAAGCATTGCTCATTCCACAAGAAATCGGTAATGGCAAACTTACTCTACGGGTACTGGGAAAGAGCTACTCCCTACCTTTTCCCAATGATATGGAAATAGCAAGCGGATATAGTTGCGAATTACTGTTGAAGTTTAGTTCTAAAACGGGAATTAATGGTATTTTCCCCAGCATTGGCGAATGGCAGGAAGGAAGTAAAAGCGAAGGAACGCTCGAAGAAGATCAAGACGAGGGAGCGATTCTTTTAACGGACTTCAACTTTGAACAGAGTAATGTATATAACATCACCAATGCTTCCGGCATTGTTCTGGCAGAAGTATGCAAAGAATATCTATTAGGCGAAGAGATCAATGCGCAAGCTATTGTTCTCTATCCGATCGGTTCACAGGATGGTACTATACTTCAACTCCTCAATACAACAGGCAACGTACACGGCGGAACCGTTTCGTGGAATACAGAAACAAATTCCTTCATATATACTTCCGGTATTGCCGAAACCATTACCACACTCTATGCCGACGCAGAAGGCAACATCGTACTTACACCACCCGAAAACAGACAAAGTGTTTCACTGCAAGCCGCCGTTTTAACAGACAACAAAGGAACAGAAAGGTTCGTCTATCCCACCGTAAAGATAGGTACCCAATACTGGATGCGTGAAAACTTAAAAACAACCAAATACAATGATGGAGGAGCTATCAGCCTAATAACCAATATGGCAGTGAGTACTGCCGGGTATTATCTCAAAGAAGATAATTTATTCTACAACAAAGCGGCTGTTTCTAAAGGAACAATGGCACCTTCCGGATGGAAAATACCGAATAATGGCGATTGCGAAAAGCTTAAAAACTATATAAAAAATAATACTGCTGCACTCAAAATGGGAAGCTCATGGGAAAGTTCTGCAAGCAGCCATACACCCAACAACTTATCGGGATTTAGTGGAAAGCCGGTCGGTTTCTTCAATAAAGTTACAAATAAGAATACAAGCATTTATAGCTTTAAAAATCAATTTACAGTATTCTGGTATGCAGAAGGAACCCTCACAAACTTTACAGGAGGTGGGTTCTCTCTACTTTACAACAACAATGAAATAAGAATGACAGAAAGTAATGACTACGCCGGTTACTCCATACGCTACTTGAAAGAATAAATGCAAGAGAGGCGAATGTTACTTCAATGGACAGTAACACTCGCCTCTCTTGCGTTTACTTATATAAGTTTTAATAAGAACGGATGATCAACCTATTTATTTCAGAGGTACGAACTCCGGGCTTTAGCTCTCCGCAAATGGAAAACAACGTATCGTTGCAACCCACCAAAGCAGCACCGGCACGAGCCAGCGAAGTACTTTGAGATAGCTCCGTCCAACAGTCGCGAAGCACGTTATAGAGAAGCACCTTATCGTTGAAGCAATACCAATCGGCCGGACGAGATAGATAAACACTGTCTACAGCTTTGAGGCTGTCAATCTGTTTGGTACATTGATCCGCTTTCGCTTTTTGAAGCATTTCTCCCCGCCTAAGTGCAGATAAAAAGATACGCTTATTGACCCCTCCGGTACAGATTATTAAACTATCGTTTAACGAAACAGCCCCGCCACCACCTAACGAAACAGACACAGAGTCACTTCCCGTAGGCGTTGCAAGCTGTTTCCAACTACGTTCAGCAATTGAATAAGCATACCCGTCTGTCGACAATGTAGCCGGAACACCGTCCACCGAGGGAGCAAAACCTCCCCACATATAAATGCTTCCACCCTTGGCAGATTGTGCTGCACAAACAGGCTGAATTCTTGCATCACCGGGAAAAGAGGGTTCTTGCAACCAGCCCTCATTTAGATGGGATAACTCTGCCGATAAAAAGGAACGAGAGGGTTTTCCTTCTACATTGCCCCCTATCAGAAAGAGTCTTTCGCCCACTGCAACACCCGCCATATTATCTATAGCGAAAGGCAGTGCATGTAGTGTATCCATAATAACCGATTGTTTATCCTGGCTTAAACTCAGTCGGTATACCGAAGAGAGCGATCCCTCTTCGTTCATTCCACCGGCAAAGATCAAACCTCCGGGAATAGGTATGGAAACACCATAGGCAGCAGCTACAGGCAGCTCTCCCACTTTTCTCCAATTGAAAACAGAATCGACATTGCGATTGGCTACGTAAATCCCTTTATAATATCTCTTCTTCCCACCTGCCGTTAAAGGTAGATCGGGAAAATTACATCCACCCGCCACCAATAGCAGATCATCAATAGCACCTGCATAACAAGCCGAGACCCCTGATGCAAAACCGGGTTCTGCATCAGGGATTCCTATCATTTCTTGTATAGTGATCGGTTGCGTAAGCAGTGTTGCTTGCCGGGAGTTGCACGAAGCAATCAACCCGACAAGTATACAAAGGAAAAACCAAACAGTTGTTCTTACCACCGTATGCAACAATTAGTTTACAGTAATCTCATCGACAAACAAGAAGCCGGGCTTACCCATACCACCGTGCCAATCGGGAATAGACTGTTCGGACAATGCCACCACTTTCACGTAGCGTGCTTTTACGGGAGCAAATGTCAGTTTATGATTGTAAATGCCGTTGTGGTCTGCTGCCGTCATAGCCGGATAATCCTCTGAAGCCACTTTGGTAAAGCTCTTGCCATCTTCCGATATCTCTATCGACAAGCCTCTGGCATCAAATACCCAATCGCCTTTCTCTACACAAGTCGAGATCTCTACACTGGCTATTTCGGTTGGCTGCTGCATATCAATTGTAACATCCATATCGTTCTTGTAAAAAGCAATCCAGCGACCAGTCTTATAGTTTCCATTACCCTTAAGGCCATCTACTAAAGTAGGGGCACCATTAAACTCATATTGTTTATTTACCGGCTGATTGGCAACAATCGACTTCATGCTTGATTTGCTGAACACAACCTTCTCAGAAACGATACGGCTATTACCGGCCGAACGTATGGCAACTGCCTGCAACGTTCCGTTTTCCTTTATCTTCAAAATGCTATCGCATACCGGTGAGGCAGCAGTAGGCTCTGTACCATCTAACGTATAGTGAATAGGAGCACCATCAAGTGTCGATAGTTTTACATCGAGCGTACCATCTACCGGATTGGGATTGAACTCGGCTGTCACATCAAATACGTGTTTAGCATAGTTGTAACCTTCGGCGTTGTAAAGTTCAATCAAGCGAGGCAGACGTTTCAAAAAGTCCTGATAGTTTTTCTTAGCAGGCATCGTCCATTGAATTTCACTCAAAGCAGCCCAACGTGGCAGTGCCATGTATTGCATTTGAGATAAGGTAGGTATGTATTCCGACCAGTGGTTGGCTTGAACACCTACAATGTATTTCTGCTCTTCGGGAGTCAGAGAAGCAGGCATCGGTTCGTAGCTGTATACTCTCTCCAACGGCAGATAACCACCAATAGCTAAAGGTTCGTTATCCACATCTTTCGTCTGATAATAATCAAAATACAGGTATGTATTCGGAGTCATCAGCACATCGTGTTTCTGCTTGGCAGCTTCAATACCACCGGCTTCACCACGCCATGACATAACCGTTGCATTAGGAGCCAATCCACCTTCGAGAATCTCATCCCAACCGATAATCTGACGACCGTGTTCGTTAAGGAATTTCTCTGCATGATTAATGATAACGCTCTGCAAACGCTCTTCTTTCGAGTGCTTGTCATCCGATTTCAAACCCAGAGATTTGATACGAGCCTGACATTTAGGACACTTTTCCCATTGTGTTTTCGGACATTCGTCGCCACCAATATGAATATAACTGGATGGGAATATTTCCATCACTTCAGTCAGCACATCATCGATAAAGGTCAACGTACTGTCATTGCCTGCGCAAAGCACATTATCCGATATTCCCCATTCTCTCCATACTTCGTACGGTCCGCCGGTACAGCCAAGGTGAGGATAGGCAGCCAATGCAGCCTGCATATGTCCCGGAAGATCTATCTCAGGAATAACGGTAATATATCGTTGAGCAGCATAGTCAACAATTTCCTTAGCTTGATCCTGCGTATAAAATCCACCGTAAGGTATTCCGTCATACTTGCCGGAATTGCGTCCAATCACCGTCTCTGTTCTCTTCGAACCGATTTCTGTCAGTTTCGGATACTTCTTTATTTCCAAACGCCAGCCTTGATCTTCGGTAAGATGCCAGTGCATACGATTCATATTATGCAACGTCATCATATCGATAAATGACTTCACTTCGTCTACCGTAAAGAAGTGACGAGCCACGTCAAAGTGTACCCCACGATATCCAAAACGAGGATAATCGCTAATCTCTGCTGCGGGCAATGAGATTTGGGCACCTACTGCTACCGGAATTGATTTGCGCAGTGTCTGAATGCCATAGAATACACCTGCTTCGCTAGGTGCAGCAATGGTAATACCTTCGCTACCTACTTTGAGTTGATAAGCCTCCGGATTTTCCGACTGCATACCCAGTTGAAGCACAATGGCATTCTTCCCTTCGGTTCCGGTTTGAATTGCAAAATCTTTTCCTGTAGCCTTCTTCAAATACTCGGCTAAGAAAAGAGCATTTTTATGCATCTTCTCATTACCTTCGGGATAGATTATTTTCACATCTCCACCCAGTACAAAAGGGTTATTCTGCAATACGGCAATCTCTTGCGGCAAAGGAATTACTTGATAATCGGCAAGCTTTTGCTCCGATTTACATGAAGCGATCAGCCCCGTTAATGCCAGAAAACCGGCTACTTTAAAAGTTTGTTTCATCATAATAGTTTGATTAATTAATATGTTTCTCTTACGTGTTTTATCGTTATGTCTAATTCTTCTTTTTTCAACAAAGGAGAACTAATGGTAACCTTCTTTGTTTCTCCCGGAAGTAGGTCAAAAAAGTTATCACTAAATCGCGCTCCTTGTATCGGTACCTGAATAAATACATCTTTAGCCAACTGAGAAGAAGTGAGCGTTAACTCACAAGCTCCATTGCGTTGTTTCACCTTATAAGAAACGGATGCTTGAGGAAGATTCAAGTTTTTAGTCGGTTCAAAAAAATACACCTCTTCGGCTACCTTACGCCCAGATCTCTCTTTCAGAGTAAGCGAAAGGAAACAGTTTGCACGCTGTTCGATTGTCAAAAGCGAGGCCAACGACTGCTGGTACACACACATAGATGTATTGGCAGGCAAAGATAAAGATTTTATAGATTCTTTCTTTATAAGTTTACCATTGAAATCAATTAAACGCATATCCAGTGTCAAAGCATCCAATGCTTTCAACTCATCCGACAGGAGGTGAACCTGTAAAGAATCGCCCTGTTGCACCGGATTAATTATCAGCGGTGCAAACGCACGCTTCGCCTGATAATGAAGTGCTTTCCAATTGCCATAGTAATCAATGCTCGACCATGATACCACAGGCCAGCTATCGTTCAGCTGCCAGTAGAGCGTTCCCATGCAATAAGGGCGATTGCGTCGATGAGCTTCGAATCCATGTCGCATACCTCTTCCCTGAAGCACCAAGCCGATGTAGACAAAGTCTTCAAACTTCTCCGGAACGATATAATCGCGCTCCATATAGGTACGTATCAGTGCATTCCCGATACTACTCTTTTGGTGTCCGTTCATCACCTTCGACTCAATCTGATAATCTTCGGGAGCAGCAAATGTAGCAATTGTCTTCATTTCGGGAAAGGACTGAAAGCCAAACTCACTCATAAAACGAGGCAGGTCGGTATCCAATGATTCGAATGTTTTCTTTCCATACCATACTCCCCAGTTGTGGCTATCGCCTACTCCCCATGAATCGGGACGCCCCCAGTTAGCAAAGTAAGGCGAACTGTGTTTATAAAAACGTTCACCATCCAACTCGCTTACCTTAGCCGGTAATAATTCGTTGAACAACCGATCGTATCCGCGAAACATCTCTTGATAAACCTCAGGGGTGAACTTTTTCTCCCAACCCCAGTATTTCAATCCTTCTAAAATCTCATTGTTACCACACCACATAGCCAATGAAGCATGATTGCGCAAGCGTTTAATGTTATAAACAGCCTCTTCTTCCACCCGCTTCAAAAACGTGGGATCGCTCGGATAAGAGGTACAGGCGAACATAAAATCTTGCCATACCAATATACCATTTTCATCGGCTAACTCATAGAAACGATCGTCTTCATACGTTCCTCCACCCCATACGCGGATCATATTCATATGAGCCTCGCGAACATCACGAAATAACGTTTCATAGCGTTCTGTGGTTACATTCGGAAGCAGGGCATCTTGTGGAATATAGTTAGCTCCTTTAGCAAACATCGGAATACCGTTCACCTCAAAGTAAAACGACTCACCCGCTTTATCCTTTTCATTGACCACACGGATGGTACGCAAACCAATACGATGCCGTTGCTCGGCAACGGTTACGTCCTTGCATACAAGTTGTGCAGAGAAGTCGTACAAAGTAGGCTTACCCCACCCATTAGGCATCCAACGCACCGGGTGCGGCAATTCCATCGGGATACGGATGCGGTTCATGCCCGGTTGTAAGCGTACCTCCTGGATAATTGTAGTCTTGGCTCCCCCTTCCAATGAATAAGATACAACGACTTCGGCCTGCTCTTCTTGCGCAGACACACTTTTCACCTCCAGTTCATGGAGCAGTTGAGCCGCTTCGTCTGTTAGTGAAAGTTGTTTCACCTGATAATCATCGATGGTGGCTACATCATAAAAATGCAACGAAACCGGACGCCAAATACCACTGGTCACCATACGAATGCCCCAATCCCAACCATAACTATAAGGAGCTTTTCGGGTGAAAACACTCAAATGTTCTTTATGATGATCATTATCCGCCGGATAATTGAAACCGTTGGAGGCCTGCTGCGGCATAACCAGTTTGACAGGCGAGTGAAAATAAACCTGTAACCGATTTTCACCTTTACGTAAGACCGACTTCACCGGAACCGAATAGCCTACAAACATATTATCCGATTTAAGCACCAAACTACCGTTGAGGTAGACATCGGCATACGTATCAAGCCCTTCAAATGTTAGTAAAGCACCCTCCCGGTTCAGCAACTCTTCACTTACCGTAAAGCTTGTTTTATATTGCCAATCTTCATTCTCGACCCATTGAATTTTCTTTTCATTAAGTCCATAGAAGGGGTCGGGCAATAATTGATGATGAATTAAATCCTGATGTACAGTACCCGGCACTTTAGCCGATAACCATTTTTCAGTTCCCGCCTGCGAAAACAGCCAATGGTCATTCAACGTCAGTGTCACAGCCTCACTCCGGTTTTGGCCGTAAACCATACTGCAACAACAAAGCAACCCTCCAATTATTCTCTTCACCATACGTTATTATTCCTTCTTTTATTTATCTGTGCGAAAGGTCGAAGCCGGCAATCCGGATCCATTCACCAGATTGGCACGCGTAAAAGGCTGCCACCCGTAGCGTACGTAATGCGGCTGCTTCACCTTCTTATTATATACTTTAATTTGATTTCCTATTACTTCGGCAGTTGCCGGATAATAGACGCCCTCGGTTGCTGCCACTTCAAACGTTCTTAATGGTTGCCGGTCTGCACTGCCCATGTTTTCGGCATAATCAAAAGAGAGGTATGCAGCTCCGTCACGCAGTTCCATACTACGGAAAAGAGGTCCGGAGGGAACCACATTCGTTTGACCATACGTTTGGTTCAAAGCCCAACGTGCCAAACGCTCACCAATTGGTTTTTTATTGATCGGATGCACATCCAGCGAGTCGCCACAATCGCTCGATACCACCATACCTGTATGAGGAATCTGCTTCATCAATCTGCGTTGACTATCGCGGAACCAAGTCCACGACGGACGATCTAAACTTGACAACTGAACATAATAGAACGGAAGCGTTTCGTTCTTCCAGTTCTTGCGCCAGCTTTGTACCAAGAGAGTAAATAATTTCTCATGCGTCTCCTTATTTTGTGCATTCGACTCTCCTTGATACCAGATAACACCCTTTATCGGAAACTGATCGAAAGAACGAATCCCCGCCTCATACAAATAGCAAGGTTCGTATGGATGCCGTTGCTGCTTATTAGTCGATTTCTTCACATTCAAAGCAGCCCGTCCGCGTACCCAATCTTGTATAAAATCATTTTGTGTCCAGTTACGTAAGATACCCGGAAATTGATACTCTAATGTTTCACGATCTATCCAAGCCTCTGTGGGAGAGCCTCCAATAGCATTGCAAATCAGCCCTACAGGAACCTGCAAACTATCTTGCAACATTTTCCCGAAATAATAGGCTACGGCCGAGAAAGAACTCACACTGCCCGACGAAGCGACAGACCATTGAGTGTCGGCATAATACTGCAAATGATTAAGCGAGTCGAGCACAGACGAGTCCCATTCGACGGCATTCGTACGCCAACGTGCTTTCTTATCAAACAGGCGAATCAAATTGTTATCGGCTTGCAACAGGGCACTCTTTGCGGTAGCAGCTTGCTTTACCATGAACTCCATATTCGATTGCCCCGAACAAAGCCACACTTCTCCAATCAATACATCCGTGTACACTAACTTTTGTTTCTGTCCGGCAACAGTCAGCGCATAAGGTCCTCCTGCTTTTAATGGGGGCAGTGTCACAGCCCACCGTCCATTGTCGGCAACCTTGGTTGTTGCTTGTTGCCCGGCGAGTTTCACCACTACCTTATCGCCGGCATTGGCTTTGCCCTGAATGGTTAAAGGAGTGTCGCGCTGCAATACCATGTTGTCCGAATAAAGCTCGGATAATTGCAAACCGCCAAAATTGCCTGTGATAGCAGAACATACTGTTTTAGCCAAAATCCCGGCTCCTTCTTTCGTTGGGTGCACAGCGTCGGGCAATAAAAACGGATATGGATAGAGCGGTTCATGGAAATCGATTAGCTGAACACCGGCATAGTCGGCAACTGTTTCAATGGCTTGTTGAATTTCTCCATGCCAATCACGTGTGCCCGATTCGAAGCGAGGATGGCGGTCGGCTATTGGAGTTAACCGAGCAATGATAACCCTACATTTAGAATTAACCATCCGGAAAGAATCGATTAACGCCAAATAGTCCTTAACAAAATAATCTCGATAATGAGGCCAGTTGCGCGGATCAGTATCATTAATGCCCAAGTGAATGACTACAATATCTCCTGCGAAAGCAAGTGCATCTTTATATTCACTCTGCTCCATATACGGACGATGGCCTTTGTTTAATAAAGTGGCTCCCGGCTTGCCGAAATTGCCCACTTTATAAGCCTCACCTAACAGTTGTTGGAGTTGCGAAGGATAAGACTGTGTTTTTGGATCAGCTAAACCAGACCCATACGTAATACTATTACCAACGCAGGCCACTTTTACTTGCTTTTGTGCAAATAAAGTCATGGTCATGATCAAAGATAGAGAGAATAATAGTAGTCTTTTCATTTCTCACCAACATAAGGTTTAACAACTTCGATCCATTTGAGGTAACCTTTACCCAATAGATGTAAACCATCATTGGTATAACGAATATCCATTTTTCCCGTTTGTTTATCTACAAATGAAGAATAAAGATCGATATAAGTAATTTTCTCTTTTTCAGATAGCTCACTAAGCTTTTCATTTAGCTGTTTTACTGCATTGCCTTGCGAAGTATGCCCCCCAAACATCTTATAGTAATCAGTTACCGGAAGTATACTTTGCAAATATAGCTTTGTTTTCGGAGATTCTTGTTTAATTTTTTGAGTAATCAAAGATATTTTTCGAACAATCGTATCAACCGGAGTCCCCCGGCTGATGTCATTAATGCCTATCAACAGAAATATTTTAGCCGGTTTCCCTTTTAAAATCGGATCCAGGCGATCATATACACCTTGACAAATATCGCCGCTAATTCCTCTGTTTTTAACTCGTTTGTTATTCAAAAGTTCAGTCCATTCTCCTCCGTTAGTGATACTATTGCCTAAAAACACAATGTCTTTCGAACCGATGGGTAACTCCTCGAAAAGACTGGCTCGCTGATAATAGAACGTAGAGTATTTATGCTCTTGCCCATAACACATCATTGCTGCGTACCATACTATGACGGTAAATAAAAAACGCTTCATATTTCTAAATCATTTATTCATTTTATTTTATCCGGCGAATAGATCAAGCCTTCTACCGCCTTTTCTCCATCGAGGGTAACAAAGACCGTTGTAAACATCCATTTTACCAAACGGACTTCAGGAGTCGAAAAGCGTCCGACAGGCAACTTCAACAGTACCTTGTTCCATCCCTTATTCAAATATACTGCAACTGGGGGGCGAGCCACACAGTTTTCATTGCCCAGAGCAATCTCATTACTCTTCTCCCTATGCGTAGCAGTCCACAACGGAGGTAATAGTTCTTTATCATTCACCCAAATACGACTCTCTTTGTAATCCCATGTACCGGGTAATGGGGCTAAATCCATCTCTGACCGACCATAGTTCTGAAGCTCAACCCATGCACCGACTTCCTGATTTTTGGGAGAGTACACCCAAGTATATGCATAAGCTGTATGATTTTCCTTCGGATCTTTATAAAAGGCAGGTACCAGTTTCCCCCATACATGGCGTAAATAAATACCGGCTCCGGTTGCTGTGCGAGTCGTATATTCGTTTCCTTCATAAGTATAGGTCTTACTGAGCTCCGTTTCGGGTGGAAATACTTTATTTAATTGCCCCCCATTGGGAAATGCATCTGTTATCCTCCACTTAACATTGGTTTGTTTTACGTAGGCAAAAGGATATCCGCCAAACCAATGCTCTTTATACCAAAGCATCCGGTCTTCAAAATCAGCAAAAGCCTTAAACTCTTCTGTATTCTCCGAAGGAAGAATCGTTCCGTTCTTATCAAAATATTCGGTTCCTCCCCCTTGCCATGCTCTTTCGGCGATAGCTAGCATATTGGGATAGAAGTTATTTTCGAGAATCATATTCCACTCCTTATTCACAAACCGATCATTCCAAATAGCCAGAATTACGCCTGCTATATCATCACTACCCTGATTTACGTTATAAATCCGGCTGTTGTACAAAGCAATAATATCTCCGAATGTATCAAAATGATTCAGGTAATGAAATTTGGAGTCAATGGCAGGAATACCCGGTTGGGCTTTTCCGCGATAACTCCATAAGTGTGTCATATCGATCTCGCCCGGTTCATAATGCCATCCGGGATTCCAGGAAATTACCTTTTTCCCTTTGGCACGTACGTATGCAACCATTTCGGGTACAAACCGGGCATTCGTAAACTGTACCTCATCAGTACCGATGTGCAGATAAGGCACATCAAATGTGTCGCAAACTTCATCAAGCAATAGTTTAAGGATTTTCATACCTTCGGGGCTTTGCATATCGTGACGGAAAGTACGAACAAAGGCCTCGCTATGTCCCGGCATATCGAATTCCGGAATCAACATCACGTTATGGGATTTACAGAAAGCAACCAACTCTTTTGCCTCTTCCAACGTATAGTATTTGCCGGGCATACGAGTCGTATTTATGCTATCATTCAGCATAGGAAATATTTTACTCTCCAATCTCCACGACTGGTTTTCGGTGAGATGCCAATGGAATACATTTATTTTAAAACGCGACAGCATCTCTATTTCCCGTTTTAACTCATCAAGAGAAATATAGCTACGCCCTACATCTTGCATGAATCCACGTACTCTAAAAGCAGGCCAGTCGACCACATCACATCCGCTAAAGGTTACTTTCCCCGAACCTTCTTTTTGCAATTGAGCAAGCGTTTGCATTGCCCAATATACACCGCGTTCGCTTACTGCCTCTATTTTAATACGCTTACTTTCTACCTTCAACGTATATGCTTCATCGGCATTCAATAATACATTGGGTAGAGACGACACAAGGTTTACCTCTATACGGCAACGAGCTTTACTGTCTATCACCCCACCCCTTTGAGTAATAAAAGCTTCCCACTCCTGCCTTAACACAGGAGTAGAAAGCGCTACCTTATCCAATACAAAACGAGAAGCTAACGGAGTAAACTTCTGCGGCTTCGGCAGCAGGTGATAATCACCTGCCCGAACTGTAGAGAACATACATAAACAAATAAGAAAACTGATTAAGAAAATTTGCTTATTCTTCATCATAATAATTGGTTTGTGTTTTTAAGATCAAATTCTTCCTTACTTTACAATATCTTTTAGCTTAATAGCCTGAAACGCCATGTGCGCCACACTACTTTCATACAAGATACCGATGGTTTCTTTATCAATCATAGTTAAGCATGAATATCCCCAGTTATCACCTTCGTCAAGCAATAATTGATATTCGTCGGGCCAAGTCACGCCCCCATCCAAACTGATCTTTATCGTTGTATCATGACGTCCTTTGGTTGTATTGGGGTTTGAGAAAATCAAGATATCTTTATTCAACACATTATCTTTAGCTTTAACACTAATCAGACTAGCCATGCAGACCGATTCCTGCAATGCTTTGCGAGAAGACTCGTGTTCGACCCAGGTTTTGCCTAAATCTTTAGTAATAGATACAGCACGGCTACCCCCACGGTTATCGCGCATATTGAGCATTAATACCCCCGGCGATACCTCTGCAACCTGTGCTTCGGTAGTGTTGGTACGGGCATAGGTATGCATGTGCCAAGTCTCGCCTCTATCTTTGCTATACATAATACCGGCATTGGGCACACGGGTAGAGTCAATAAATTGAGTGGGAAATACCAGTGTACCATCACTCATTGTAATACCACGACCCGGCCCTTGGAGCAAGAAATACCAAGAGGGATCTTTTACCTGTTCTGTTATATTGATTGGTTCGGACCAGGTTTTTCCATCATCCGTACTCTTGGCCAACACCAGTTGTGCCGTATGATATAAGTCCATACCCTGATGAGAACTCCACCAAGCACGTTGATTTCCCATACCATGAGTCCATGCAGCTACAATCCAGATGGTATTCGTTTTTGTATCTACTAAAATAGAAGGGTCGCCCACTCCATTCTGTCCGGCAGGCAGACCGTCATATTCTCCAAAGGCTAAAGGCAAACGCATCTTCTCCCATGTTTGTCCTCCATCGGTACTACGACTCAGTCCTACATCTACATGCTCTTGCAGGTCAACACTATTGTTGTAGCGCACATCATATACTCCCAGCAAGGTTCCTTTATTGGTAGTTACCAATCCCGGTATACGGAAGGCAGCAGACTGATCATCGCCGGCATGACGCACACCTACTCCCATGCGATGCGCTATGTTTTTCTCTGAAACAACAGACAATGGGGCTTTCTGATTGTCTAAAGTAACAGAAAGAATTTCTGCTGATATAGTATTTGTCAAAGTAGCTCCCGGTTTCATTTGTAAACTGACCCAGAAATAATTAATCCCAGGAAACAGCTTTTGATTTCCGGCTAATACAATCTCTTGTTTAGCTACATTCACCTCGGCTTTCATGATCGAATAAGAGGGGTTTGCTGCAAGAGTTTTCCCCTGAGCATGACTAGAAATATACTCTACAGGCGCAAAGCGCTTTTTATTTCTATCTTGCAGCGCTTCCGTACCACTGTAATACAGTTTAGCAGACTGTATTTCTTTAAGATTTACATTTTTATTAAATTTCAGAACAACATCATTTAATGTCTGGCTCTCTTTAGCATCCAAGCGGATGTAGAACAAAACATTGTCTTTTCTTTCTAAAAGAATAGGAATGCGTGTCTCTTTAATAAAAATCGTATCTGCAGCTTTAGCGACAGGAATTGTACACAAAAAACAGAAAAGCGAAAATAGAATTACGGATTTCTTCATGGTATTGATTAAATTAGTATGAATGTTTATGAAAAGCAAAGATAATCTTTTCATTTTACAAACACCTTTATTAATTAAAATATTTAGTATCTATAACATATATAATAAACAAACAAGATGAAAAGCACAAGAACGCAAAACGCCATTTAATAAATAAGCCCATTGTAAAGTGACTTACAATGGGCTTATCTATTAAGTATGTATCTAAACTATCAGAAATAGAAAAGAGTAATTAATACCCAGGAGTTTGGGTCAATTCTTTGTTATTTGTTAGCGTATTTACATCAACGGGCCACAATAATAAATGTGCATTTTCTTTAAGAATTAATGGAGATGTATTCGGGTAGTTGGCCAATGCTGAGAATGCGAGCGAGGAACCGTCGGCAGCATGCATGCGCACAACATCAAACCAGCGCTTGCCTTCCCATACAAATTCCTTATCGCGCTCCTTCAAAATAGCCAATTCGTTATCGGCATAAGTACCTTCGACATATGTAACAGCCGGCGAATAGTTCTTGCCATAAGCACGCTTACGAATTTCATTTATATAATTAGCGCAAGGGTTGCCTAAACCATTTTCGATCTCAGCCATCATGAGCAATGCGTCTGCATATCGATAAACGAGAATATCATTATCATAAATACGGTTGTTGGTAGCATTCACACTTCCAATGCCTTTTTTCATAACTACGCCAAACGTTTTCATTTGAGCTTCATTGTAGTATTCCATAAATGTAGCATCGCGACGAGTATCTGCCTCATCATAACCTTTCCAAAAAGCTTCTTTATACTCATGGCGAAACACACCTCCCGTACCCTTTAAGTTCAACGTATCTCCTTTGATTATCTTTCCGTTTCGACCATATTTCTGATCTAAAAAGACTGAGTTTTGATAAAGAAACATACCTCCCCAATTACTTGCTTCAGTATCGGCAAAGTGAATAGAGAAAATAATTTCTTTGCTTTCTTTAGTCGAATAAAGTTCTTGAAAATTAGTAAGCAGTTCATACTTACCAATGATCGGCTGAAGTGCGGTTTTAGCAATCTCAAGATCGGCTTTACCTACCGCTGCATGATTGCCCGTAGCTACTTTTGCCGACCAAAGATATACTTCAGCTTTTAGCATCAACGTGGCAGCTTTTGACCATTCCGAACGCTTAGTTATTGCAAAGCTTGGTCCATAGAGAGTTTCGGACTTATTGATATCGCTTTTCACCAAAGCCAATGTTTCTTCAGCTGTTGCGCGTGGAATATAAAACTTATCGGCCGATACTTTTCCGTTCAACAGTTCTACAGTAGTAACCAAGGGTACTCCACCATAAGTTCTGTATAACATAAAATAATACAGCGCCCTAAGTCCGTATGCCGGAGCCAGATAACTCTTTCGGCTTTCTTCACTCAGAAACGAGCATTCCGTTTCCACTTTCTGAATAAAATGATTGACATTCATCAGAGGATTGTACAAGCCATTCCAATTATTGATACCCGTATTGTCTTTATCGAGCAAATTGGTTTTAATTCGTTCATTATCCAGACTGGTATCTTCGGAAGAACTACCCGTGCGCTGTGTGCCTCCTCGAGCTTCGCCTAAATAGAAGAACATCGTGTAGTTATCTCTTAATTGCGCATGCATCCCCAAAAGATATCCTTTGACTTGCGCTTCATTATTCCAAAAATTGCCACTTCCATAATAATCTTCGGGCGCCATATCCAAGGCGTTGCACGAACTATACAATATACTGGAAACTAATAAAACTAAACTATAAATTATTTTTTTCATAAACTGTTCATTTTATAAATTAGAAAGAAATATTGATTCCAAAAACAACAGATAATGGCAACGGGTAGCCTCCGTTATTATTTGCTTTCTCAGGGGAGAACAAATGCTTGGCTTCAGTAAGGTATCCTAAATTTTGTCCGGTTACTGATACTTCCACATTATTTAAGAGTGCTTTGTTAGCGAGTTTTTCGGGTAATTTATAAGCTAAGCTAAGTTCGCGGAAAGCAATATAATCACCTTTGTAAGCAAACATAGAAGAGCTGCGTGCATAATTACGCTTTCCCAGCTGATCTGCCCAAACATATTTGGGCAATGCTGCTCCTGTATTTTCGGGAGTCCATGTATCTCTTGTCTCAGATATGGTATTATAAGTGCCCTGCATATTACCCATTATCCACGGCGTTTTCCAGTCTACGGCCATGAACCCCAATGCATAATCAAAACGTGCCGAAACTCGTAGGTCTTTCCAAGAAAGGCTTGTGTTGATACCACCCGTCCATTTGGGGTTATAGTTTCCAACCTTTACCATATCATAATTATCAATCTTTCCATCATTATTTACGTCCTTCCACTTCACATCACCCAGCTCAATAGGTAGTGCATTCGCCTTTTCTGTTTTTGACAATTTATTGTACCCTTCTTCGCCACCATAAAGCGGACGACCATTCGATCCGTTATTACCCGATGTTATATCTACTAACCCAGCAGGAATCTCGTCTTGCGACTGATAAATACCCTCGGCTACAAACATATACAGATCTCCCGGACGTTGACCCTCTTGATAGCCACCGACCCACATCAGTTCATTACCATTCCCGGTATATACCTGAAAGGCATCTTGACGATTTTTCTCCAATCCATTATTCGGCAACTTAGTTACCTTATTTATATTGAGAGCACCATTCCAGTTGATATTCCATTTCCAATCTTTAGCATCTAAGACTCTAAAGCCTAAGTCAAACTCAAAACCTTGATTCTGAAACTCTCCATTATTTGATACTACAGAACTCACACCCGAGATAGAAGGCACGGTAATATTAGCAAATTTATCCGAGGTTTTACGATTATAATAAGTGAAATTAGTATTGATTCTATTGGCCAGAAAACTAAGATCCAACCCTATTTCAAAAGTTTTCGATCTTTCCCATGTCAAATAGGAATTAGGAATACCGCCAATCAAAAACCCAGTATTTCCATTATATTTATTACTTCCATAAGAGCCTTGAATCGTATAGTTGCCGACCCAATCTTTCGAAACATTACCATTCAATCCGTAGCTACCACGCAACTTGGCAAATGACAGAACATCGGCGAGAGGTGCCATAAACTCCTCCTTTCCAAATACCCAACCAGCCGATATACCAGGAAAGACACCCCACCTATTATCTTTTGAGAGTTTAGAATATCCGTCTTTTCGCATAACAAATGAGACAAGATACTTGCTTTGGAAGTCATAGTTCAAACGCCCGAAAAACGACATGATACGATTCCCGTTATGCCCCGAATCAATCGAGCGTTTACCATCTTTGGTACTTGTATACTGAAGATCGGCAAAGTCGTCGGTCGGGGCTCCCTCTCCGGAAGCAGAAAAGCCTTTATAGAAAGTGTCATAGTACTCAAAGCCTAACATCGCTGCCAGATAATGATCTTTGGTTATCTGATAATCGTAATTAAGAACAGCATTATATGTTTGGTCTAAAGTTCGAGAGTAAGAAGCCGATGTTGATCGGGTGGTATTGGTATTTCCTGGACTTGACAGATAATCTTTATTGAATGCTTCATACTTTTCTTCCGAATAAAACCATGTAGCACCTAGTTTTAAATACAATCCTTTCATTAAATCTATTTTGAAAGATTGCCCCATAGTAAACTTATCGGTATTATTATCTCGAACAAATTTACTCAGATTATATTGTTGGTTACCATCACCAGTATTAGGTCCTAAGAGTGGATCACCTACTGCATTGTAGCCACGAAAAGTCGGTGGTAGTGAAAGGGTACGAGAAAAATAGTTTGCTTCCGCTTCTTGTGAAGCAGGTAAACCATACCAAGTAGCATCAGCAAAACTGAAAGTCGAATTGGACGTCAGCCAGTCTTTCACTTTATAATCCGCATTGAGCGTAAATGTAACACGTTGGTACCAGTTTCCAATAGCTGTTCCGTCGCTTTTGTTGTAGCCCAATCCGGCATAATAATTGCCCCTATCATTACCACCGGTTATACTAATATTATAATCTTGAGAAAAACTCGGTGTTTTAATATTAAAATCGGCTATGGACGTATCTTTATACAAAAGTTTTCCACCGGTTACAGGATCAATCATAGTGGCCCACCCCTGATCAAGCAAAAAAGCCAAATCATCGCTATAATTCATCGTACTCCATACGGCATTCGAGTTTTTATTACCATCCAATGGAATAGTATGAGCGTCATCCGCCCAATATTTATTGCCTGTACCATAAGGAGTCGCTCCTGTCAATCCGGACATATTGGCCCATGACTTTATTGGACTCCCATCAGGATATTTTCGACCTGCATAATCGGCATTTTTATAAGCCGTACGCATCCAATATAAGTAATCGCCAGCCCCTAAAAACTCATAGGAATTTTGAAACGAATTTATTCCAAACTTAGCTTTTAATGAAACTTCCGCTTTGCCGGCTTTACCTCGTTTAGTGGTTACCAGCACTACACCATCATTGGCACGAGCACCATAAATAGCTGTTGCACCAGCATCTTTTAAGACCTCCATGGATTGAATATCCTCTGGATTAATATCACTTAATGAACTTCTCACTTGCCCATCAACCAAGATCAGAGGAGAACCGGTACCATTAAAATTCGTTCCTCCACGAAGTGTTAATATTGGAGTACTACCCGGATTACCCGATGTTTGCTGTACCTGCAAGCCCGCTACCGCTCCCGAAAGGGCCTGTGCCGGATTAGAAAAAAGGCCATTCTGCAATACATCCTCTTTTACTTTAGCAATCGAATTAGTTACTTTTGTACGAAGTTGCGTACCGCCATAACCCGTTACAACTACTTCTTCCAATAATTCGGAGTCTTCTTTCAATTTAATAACAAAAGACGTTTTACCTTTTACATCGACCACTTGCGGTTGGCATCCAACATAAGAGATCTTAATTTTTCCATTCGGATCTACAGATAGCGAGAATTTGCCATCTAAGTCAGTAATGATTCCATTTGTGGTACCGACTTCGATTACACTTGCACCGATAACGCTTTCACCTGCGCCATCTGTTACCACACCAGTTATTAGTTTTTTTTGTGCCATAAGCCCTACAGAGCAAAGTAAACACAACATCAGAGTGATGGCTTTCTTCATAAGTACTGTTTTTAAATTAATAAAATAAGATTAATAATAAGGTTGCATTAGTTCTAAATGAACTAATGTAATATTAAGAAAATTATTAACCAATAAGCATAGAAAAATTCATTACTTTAATAATATCTAAAACATATAAATAAATATTTTAATATATGCTTGCTACTTATTAAAATGAATATTATATTTGCATCGTTTTAATTGAAATAAAGTCTTTGATTTATTATTAAAGAAATATTAGCAATAAAAACACAAACAAGTTCATTTAGAACTATGTGCTGATAATCTAAACATCTTTATTTAAAACTAAACATAATACTTATGAAGAAATCTATCTTCCTGATTCTATGCCTATTATGCTCAATAGGAGCTATAGCACAGTCAAAATCAATTACTGGTACCGTAACCGACGGTGCAGGTGAGAGTATCATTGGTGCCAGCGTTGTCGAAGCAGGCACAAGTAATGGCACAATAACCGATCTCGACGGAAAGTTTTCGCTAACCGTAGTAAAAGGAGCTAAACTAACCATCAGTTATATTGGTTATAAAGCTCAAACCATTACTATTGGAAATGAAAATCACTACAACATCGTATTAAAAGAAGACACAGAGATACTCGACGAGGTAGTGGTAACCGGCTATGGCAATTCGCAAAAACGCGCAACATTGACCACAGCTATTTCTAAAATGGATAATGCAGTACTCGACAAAGCTGCATTTAGTAATGTAGGACAATCTCTACAAGGATCTGTAACCGGCCTACGAGTCATAAACAAAAGCGGACAGCCAGGATCTGACCCAGACATCACACTAAGAGGTGGAGCTACCATTACGGGTGACAACAGTAAGGCACTCATCGTGGTAGACGGTATTGTTCGCAACAGTATGAGCGATATTAACCCTTCTGACATTGAATCCATTCAGGTATTAAAAGATGCGGCTTCGACAGCTATTTACGGAGCACGCGCCAACGGGGGAGTTATTCTGATTGAAACAAAAACCGGAAAAGAAGGTAAAGCTTCTGTGAATTACAAATTCAAAATGGGTACAAACTTCGCACGAAAAGGATACGAATTCTGCAATGCGCAAGATTATATCTATTACAACCGTACCGGATATAAACGTGCAGGACGTAGCAATGTAGACACGCAGGCAGGATACGGAATTGGAAATGAGCTATATGACATTCGCTATTTGACAGATGCAACTGCGCATTTGAAGAATGAAGGATGGCTTTCGATGAACGATCCTTTCTATGAAGGAAAAACGATTTTATTCAAAGACTACGCCGGACAGCTTGACGACGCTGTATTTGACAACAGTGCCCTTACACAAGATCACTACCTAAACATCACCGGAGGCAATGACAAAGGAACGTATTCATCAAGCATTGGGTATTACAAAGAAGATGGTCAAATAAAAGGTACCGGATATGAACGTTTCAATGGTGCATTGAGCGGTTCTTACAAAGTATTTCCATTCCTTACAGTAAAAGCAGCAACAACTTACTCTTGGTCTACACAGCCTGAATTGTGGATTGGTACATATGAGATGTTCTATCGCACACGTTCTCAACGCCCCACATGGAGCCCTTGGTTGACAGACGGTAGCCCTGCTTCGGGAGTTGGCACAGGTGATGGTAATCCCGAATACTACAGAGACAAGCTGACCAACGAAAACAGCACACGCAAGGCTACGTACAATATGGGATTTGCTTTGGATATTCTTCCTAAAAAACTAATTCTAAACGGAAATGCCTCTTTGTATCAATACGATTGGCAAAGAGAAAAGTTCAACAAATCATACCAAACACAAACATCTTCTTCGCCGGATAATACTCGCCAAGCAGAAGCTTATATACAGAAATACACACAGATTCAGCTGAACGGTACATTGAATTATACAGAAACATTTGCCGAAAAACATAACCTAGACGCCATGGTAGGTGCTGAATATTTCACATATAACCAATTCGATTTAGAAGCAAAAACACAAAAGTCGCCAACGGACAATATCCCAACGTTGAATGCAGGATCAGACAGAACATATACTTCGAGCAGCAAAACAGCTTATCGCATATTATCGGGCTTCAGCCGAATTAACTATAATTATGATATGAGATACCTTATATCGTTTGTAGCTCGCTATGATGGTATATCGAAGTTGAAGGATAATCGTTGGGGATTTTTCCCCGGTGTATCCATAGGTTGGAATATTATGGAAGAAAACTTTTGGAAGGATTCGAAAATTTCAGAGGTAGTATCAAACCTAAAACCACGATTGAGCTATGGCGTAAATGGTAATGTAAATGGTATTGGCAATTATGAAGTATATGGTTCGTATAGCCAAGTCGATAGCAAGTCGTATGGTGGATCAGCCGCATTCTACAATTCGGGATTAGTGAACACGGGACTACGCTGGGAGCAAAGTCAGTCATTTGAGGCCGGCTTGGATATTGGTTTCTTAAATAACCGATTAAGCTTTATTCTTGATTATTATAACCGTACAACCAAAGATTTGCTCACTAAACAAGCTCTACCGGGGTATACCGGTTTTGGAGAGGTGATGACGAATATGGGTAGCCTGCGCAACTATGGTTTCGAGATCGAAGCCAGAGCCAGTATATTAACTAATCCAAAAGGATTGACTTGGGATGTAACAGCTAACTTATCATCGGTTGCCAATAAGATTGTAAAATTACCATTCAACGGAAACGAGAACAACCGTGTAGGTGGATATGAAGTCGCTACCGGAGGAAAAAATCCAGATGGTACCTATGCAACAAAATGGATTGCAGGACGCCAAGAGGGAGGCAAACTGGGTGAGTTGGTAGCCTATAAGCAGAATCACATCTTTAAAGATTGGGATGACGTAAAACAGCACGCCAACAACCGCATAGACGAAGTAGCCAACTTGTATGGCCCCGGAATGGCGGACAAATATGCAGGAAAGGAGGGGTGGAAAGCCATCGAACCGGGTGATGTATGCTGGGAAGACATCAACGGAGATGGAATTATCAATGGTTATGACCGACAAGTGGTAGGAAATATCTTCCCTAAAGTAACGGGTGGATTCTCTACAACATTAGGATATAAAGGAGTTTCGATGTATGCTCGTTTCGACTATGCATTGGGACACACTATTTACAATGATCTTGCCGCACGCTCTTTGGGACAATATCAAGGATCATTTAACATTATTGATGATGTAAGAAACATGTGGAGCGAGAGTAATACAACTACAGACTTACCTGCATTCTATTATGCCGACCAACTAAGCAAAAAGAATATTACGCGGTCTAATAACGGATCAACAGCTGTGGACAACAATAGTTCTCGTTTCTACGAAAAGGGAGATTACTTGGCATTGCGCGAGTTAACCCTGAGCTACAATCTGCCGAAGACAATAATCAGCAAAGCCGGTATGACCGATGCATCGGTTTATGTAACAGGTCAAAATCTGTTTTACATCACCGGCTACAAAGGCACTTCGCCAGAACCCGCAGTAGATTCAACTTACGGGCGAGGTATCGATAACGGACGTTATCCAACCCCAAGAACCGTTTTATTTGGCTTATCAGTAACATTTTAAAATAAAATAAATAGCATTATGAAAAAACTATTCACATATATATTAGCAGGGCTTTCTCTCGTACTGTTTTCAAGATGCGATGCATTAGATATGGAGCCGGTTAGCTCCATTGCCGACAATAGCTATTGGAAGAGCGAAGCACAATTCAACACATTTAATGTAGGTTTGCATGCATTGCTCAGAGAATGTAGTTTTAACTTTTTCTTGCTGGGCGAACCGCGAGCAGACATTTATGGTGACACTCCGTTTGGAGGAGAAGCCACACAGGGAATGGAACGTCTTCCATACAATACCATCAATAAAGAAAACGTTGGGATAAGCAATTTTGCGGGTATGTACAAGGTTATCAACCAGATTAATTTAATGATAGCCAAAACGAACGAGACCACTATATTGCCCGAAGCCAGCAAAAAATACTACCTGGGCGAAGCTTATGGTATGCGCGCTTATCTCTATTTCCATCTGTTACGATCATGGGGTGATGTAGTTGTATATTTAAACTATACGAGTGGTTCTTCGTTAGATTTATCAAATTTGGCTAAACCGGCCTCACCTGCAACAGAAGTAATGGCGCAAATCAAAGCGGATATTGCAGCCTCAGAAAATGCCTTTGGAGACGACTATTCATTCAAAAACGGAAAGCATTTCTGGTCAAAAGCAGCCACAATGATGCTCAAAGGTGAGGTATACTTATGGAGTGGTAAGCAGATGAATGGAGGAAATGCCGATTATACGATTGCAAAGACAGCTTTAGAGGATGTTAAAAAAGCAAACGTGAGTCTACTTACCAACTTCCAGAAAGTATTTGCTTATGATAATAAAAGAAATGCAGAAATCATCTTTACAATTCACAATGGCAAAGATGAATATAGCTTATGGAACGATAGCTACCGACAAAACATGATTCCTCAACAAGCCTATATGACCGCAAATTATTGTAATAAGGAAGGAGTTTCATTCAAGAATCTTCCCGAAGGACAACTAAATGGCTTGATTCGTCTTCAGATTAGATATAACTTGTATAACAAGGCTTTCCGCGATGGAGATACACGTAAAGATGCCTCACTAGCTGCTGTATATAAGAAAGAAGCAAACGGAACAATTACTTATGTAGCTCCGTATGCGAATAAATTCAAAGGCGTATTAATTGACGGCTCATCAACGCGTAGTTTCTTAGATGACTATCCTATCTATCGCTATGCAGACTGCCTTTTACTACTTGCCGAAGCGAAAGTATTCTTAGGCGAAGACCCATCGACCGAAATCAACGAAGTACGTAAACGCGCTTATGGAGCAGACTACTTCGAAGCCAATAAAGCAATACTAGCCTATCCGAACGATAAAGGCGATTTCTACAACGACAATAAATACATGACCGGTGACGAAAATGCAAGTGAGGCAATCTTAAAAGAACGTATGCGCGAGTTCTTTTTTGAAGGGAAACGCTGGTATGACCTGAGATTAATGGGGGCAGATTACGTAACCAAATACTCTTCTGCTAGTGCAGAGCGGTTACTATGGCCAATTAACGAAAGCACACTGACCAATAACCCAGCATTGGAACAAACTCCCGGATACTAAATCATCTACCGAAAAAAACGTATATAAACAGCAGACAAGCCCTCATTTGCATAACGAGCAAATGGGGGCTTATTTTGTCAATGAAGTTAACAGATACATAAGTACCCTTATAAAAGCAAAGTAGATAATCAAGCAGAAGAAGAATGAAAAGAAGCAGGAAGAATAAAACAGGAAGAAAGAGAAACATCACTTAAACATATATATATCAATTAGATAAAAGGACAATAATCTATTCACATCACTCTGCTTCTTTTTGTTTGCAAAAGTAGTATTTTAAGAGTGTGTTAAGAACGTACTCTTGGTATGAAGGAGTACGTAATCATTCATACAAAAAGTACGTACTATTGCGAAGCAACAAAAACAAACCAATTAACAGTATTAAAACAACAAGCGGGTATAACTTAATTAATAAAATAGTCCCATAAAACAGTGTTTTATGGGACTATTGACGTAAGGAAACAAAGCGTCGCAAGGAAGTTGCAACATTTTAAAGAGTTAAACTTTTACTTTTGCAATCAACTTGCGTATTTTACCTTTTCCCACAATAGGAGCATGCGGATCTTCGGGGTATACTATAACAAATTGTCCCGGTAAGATATCGACCCATACCGTAGGAGCGTCAGCATAAAGAGCACAATCACCCTCTTTTTCATAAGGTTTTATCTCATTTTCCAGATTTTCCAGTGCTTTCCATCCGATACTTTCCGCCCCTTCCAAAAGAATATGAACATCAATATAATCATGATGGAGTTCCAACACTTGTTTTTCACGACCTACACACTCCGGATTCACATTATTAATGAATAGGTTATCTCCGTCAACCTCAATCCGTCCTAGCTCGGCATGTAACAAATCATGGGTCTTTACGTACTCAAAAAGTGTTTTAAACAGTGGGTGAAGACTCTCTACCCGCTGACTATTCTGTAAATTTGAAACAATCATAATTTTATGTTTTTTATACCATATTATCTGTTTTCGGTCTCAAGAAATAAAGCTGAACAGCCAATGCTATCAGTACGATGACACTCAGCATGGCAAATCCCTGCCCCAAGTTTCCACCATCGCTCCATTTACCTAGCAATTCGGTTACGGCTGCACCGGCAAATACACCAGTCATATTCATAATACCGTAGGCGGTACCACGATGCTTGGTCGAAACAAACTGGCACAAAATAGGCATATTGTTGGCATCGAAAATGCCATAACCAATACCAAAAAGCAATCCCGCTCCAATTACACTAATAAAGCTGTGGCCAAACCCCAGCAAAAGCAACGAAGGAATGGTCAGTCCCAAACCAATAGCTCCGGTATACACGCGTCCGCGAATATTCTTCTGCACCCAACGGTCGGAAAGAATACCACCAAAAATAACTCCGATAAATGAAGAAAAAGCAATGGTAATCGTAGAGATCGGTCCTGCTTCGGCCATCGGAATATTCAAACTATCGGCAAACAGAGTAGGCAACCAATTTTTGGTAGCCCACCCCGGCAGACTGGGGGCAGCAAAATAAAATAGAATAATCCAGAAAGCCCAATTTGATAACACTAAGGACAATCCGCTGAACAAAGATGGTTTCTTTTCTTTGGTAGCACCTAAAGATAATTTCTCGACTTTGATATGCACCGGATTTTCATGCAGGAAAAGCAACAAAACAAAAGAGTAAACGATGCCTATGATACCAAACCAATGGAAGGTAGCATGCCAGGAAAAGGCAGCAGCTACGGTGGCTCCAAAACCACCGATTGCTTGCCCCATATAAAGACCTGTCATGTGTATACCAATGGCCAGTGATCGCGATTTATCTTGATGCCAATCTGCAATAAGCGATAAGGCAGCAGGAATGTATAGTGCTTCGCTAACCCCCATTAAGGCACGAAGCCAGTAGAGTTCGCGAAAACTATCGGCATAACCCATCATAAAGGTTACCCCCGACCAGACAAACAAACTACCTACCACAAGCCACTTACGGCTCATCTTATCGGCAATAATACCCGCTACCGGGCTCATGAAGCCATAAATCCACAAGAAAATAGCCATTAATGCACCAAAGGCTTCTGCTTTGCCCAATTCAACGATATCGACCTTCATGGCTTCTTGCATGGTGGAGAGCATCTGCCTATCCATATAGTTAAGTAAAGCTACCACCCACAAAAGGGCAACAACTACCCAAGGATATATTTTTGAGTTTTTCATATTTGTGTTGTAACGGTTATTTTTCAGACAATAGTTCTTCACAAAGGATATAACCCTTTGTCATCATACGAGGAATATGGAACGGTCCTTTGAAAAGGTTTCCTTTCGCAGACTGAGAAATTGTTCCATCACGGTGAAGATACCCATACCACTCTCCAAACTCAGCATCGGGGAAGTGCGCATACGTCCAGTCACTGATTTGCTTATGCATCGCCAGGTATTTTTCATCCTTCGTAGCTTGATAAGCATAAAGTGTTGCTATAATTGCTTCGGTTTGAGGCCACCAGAACTTCATGTCATGAGCATAGTCTTGCGAAGGCAGATCGCAACAGTCGCGGAAGTTAATAATACCGCCGAACTCTTTGTCCCAACCCCACTCCCACGACCAGTCAAGAATCGTAAGTGCCGTATTGACCATTTCCTTGTCCCAATTGTGTGCTTTAGCCTCTTCCAAGATAAACCAAGCTGTTTCGATGCAATGTCCGGGGTTGATTGTTCTGCCTACATTGGTGTCGATAAACTCGCCATTGGGCCCTACAGTTTCAAGTAAGGCCTTGAACTCGGGGTGCATAAAGTACTGACGAAGATCCTTAATGGATTCCTTAATCTGTTCGTCTAGCACTGGGTCGCTGATCGCTTCCCGTATGCGGGAAGCAACATTAATGAGAATCATCACAATGGAGTGCCCCTGCAGATGCACTCCCTCACAATATTTGGGTGTTAACATACCCGGAGTCGAAAGAAAACGACGAATATCATTGAATAGCTTCAAAGCCTTCAGCGCATAAGAATGGTCACCCGTAGCAATGGAATATTCGGACATAGCAATAGCTGCAAATGTTTCCGAGAACACATAACGCCGCTTGCGAATAGGTACACCGGTTTCTGTGACCTCAAAATACATACGGCCGTCTGCATCAAAGCAATGCTTCTCGATAAAGTCAAGTGTGCTTTTAGCAGCCTCTAACCATTCCGGATGACGAGCCACATGATTAAAAGCATAAGAACAGGTAAATGCAAAACGCCCTTGAAACCAAACAGATTTAGTAGTATCCATCAGTTTACCTTCGCGATCGACACAGGTATAAACACCTCCGTTCTTACGATCCCAACCATGCAGCATCCAGAAAGGCATGATATTTTCTACCAAATCTCTTTTATATGATGCAGACCAGGTTTGTAGATATTCTTTAGAGTTCATAACTTTGCACAGTATTTAGAATTTGTTGCAACGCTCAAAGAAATGTATGGCTTCGAGCTCGGCTTTTAATCTCGCTTCTTCTTCATCGGTCATATTCTGGAAGGGAACTCGATTCTGACCCAAATCAAGGCCGATAAGCTTCATAATACGTTTACCACCTACAATATTTCCGCGGAAGTGACAAATGACATTGATCACCTCCTGAGAGAAGTTCTGCAATTCGCGAGCTGTTTCCAAGTCGCCGTTTTGCCATGCGTTGATGATACCAACCAGATTAACACCGTTGTAATTGGTTGTTCCGCCGATACCTCCCTGAGCACCACCCATTGCCAAACAAGGAAGGATGGTTTCATCTTGTCCGTGTAGCATATCAAACTTTCCGTTTTTATACAAACGGCATTGATTGTACTCATACATACTTTCGAATGTATACTTGATTCCGGCAAAATTAGGGATACGACCGTCTACCGCTTCAAGGAAACTGTACATAGGAAGAAAAGCTCCGTTAAATGCAGGGATATGATAATAATAGAAAGGAAGCTCGGGAGCGCCTGAAGCAATCTCTTCGCAGTACTTCACCAACTCTTCTACTCTACCGATTTTTGGAAAAGGAGGTGCCATAGCGCCAATGCCCCATGCGCCTATTTTCTGAGCATGTTCGGCCAACAGATGGCTAGACTTAACACAACAGCTACCTACGTGAACAATCACTTTGAAACCCTTAGGAGATACCTCAATCCATTTTTCAGCAAGCTTCATTCGTTCTTCATCCGTCAACATATAGCCTTCGCCCGAAGAGCCATTAATAAAGACACCTTGTAGTCCGTTTTTCACAAGCATATCGGCATAAGCCTTAATAGGCTCGTAATTTACTTCTCCATTTGGGTAAAACGGAGTAAATGGTGCATTGATTAATCCAATAATTTTTTCCATAATAAATATATTAATTTCAGTTATATCACTGCACAAATATACAACATTTAAAAATATAAGCAATATATAATTAAATATTTTATTATCAAATTACAAGTTAATAGAATTAGACAGATAACAACATCCTAAAAACATGGAGTTTAACAACATAAAACCTTACGTCGCATACATTGCGAAAATGATTAAGCCCCAATAAACCATTTATCTTTGCATTTTGAAAATCTATTTTATAATTATTACAGCAATTCATGGAACAATTAATTAGATATTTTATTATCTTTGCGTATTCTCATCTAAAAACAAGCCAAAACATGAACCAGCAGTTCCTCAAAGAAATAGAAATGGGCTCCAAAAATGCCCTTATCAAAAAGAAAATTATTACACATTATATATATAATGGTAGTTCTACCATTACTGACCTTTCAAAAGAACTAGATCTAAGTGTGCCCACTATTACTAAGTTCATTAGTGAAATGTGCGAAGATGGCTATATCAACGACAATGGAAAGTTAGAAACGAGTGGTGGAAGGCATCCTAATTTATACGGATTAAATCCTGGATCGGGCTATTTCATTGGTGTCGACATCAAACGATTTGCCGTCAACATAGGCTTGATCAACTTCAAAGGAGACATGGTAGAGCTTAAAATGAATATTCCCTATCGGTTTGAAAACTCCATCGAAGGGCTAAACGAACTATGCAAGCTTATTCTTAGCTTCATAAAAAAGCTGACTATTAATAAAGAGAAAATTCTAAACATTAACATCAATGTATCCGGACGTGTTAATCCGGAATCGGGATTCAGCTTCAGCTCGTTCAATTTTGAAGAGCGTCCGCTAACCGACGTATTGTGCGAGAAATTAGGACATAAGGTTACCATCGACAACGATACGCGTGCCATGACTTATGGCGAATACATGCAGGGATGTGTTAAGGGAGAAAAAAATATTATTTTCGTCAATGTAAGCTGGGGACTAGGGATCGGAATTATCATTGATGGCAGGATATACACTGGAAAATCAGGCTTCTCAGGAGAGTTCGGGCACACCAGCGTTTATGAAAATGAAATCATCTGCCATTGTGGAAAGAAAGGATGCCTCGAGACAGAAGCTTCGGGTTCTGCACTACACCGTATTTTAGTAGAGCGCATCAACAACGGAGAAAGCTCTGTCCTCTCTCATCGCATCAAAAGCGGAGAGTCGGTTACACTCGACAGTATTATCGAAGCAGTAAATAAGGAGGATATGCTTTGCATCGAAATAATAGAAGAGATCGGGCAGAAATTAGGGAAGCAAATAGCCGGACTTATTAATATATTCAATCCGGAATTGGTCATCATAGGTGGAACATTGTCTTTAACCGAAGACTACATCACACAACCCATCAAGACTGCCATACGCAAATATTCGCTTAATCTGGTCAATCAGGATTCGGTCGTACTTACTTCAAAACTAAAAGATAAAGCCGGAATTATAGGTGCCTGCATGATGGCACGAAGCAGAATGTTTGAGGATTAATCCTCAAGCATCCGCTTCATAAAAGCTGCTGCTCCTTGCACATCGGTTACATCCGGTGCCCAAGGAGCTAAATTTTCAGGAGTCAAGGGGGCGTATGGTCCCTGTTTTATTTCATAAATAACTGTTCCCGGCTCCCGCACAACAATACAGTGCCATGCACCGGAAGGTATCTCTATGCCATACATACCTTTAGATGGACTTAGATTTATCTTCTCTATTGGATTCCCTTCTTCATCGAAAAGAATGGCAACAAGATCGCCTCGGAGAATTAAATAAATCTCTTCTTTATCGGGATTCTTATGACGATGAGGAGGCAGGTAAGTACCCGGCTCCAACGCATTCAACATGCGATGAATGGGTGCATCCATCGAATCATGAAAATTATGATTCATTCGCAAACGAGCATTGTCCTTTGCCTGATCTGTAACCGTATTTAATAAGTCTTCTGTAATTAATTTCATGGGTATCATTCGGCTAATCCTTGCTTTTTCCATCCCTTCAACAAATCTTTTACAAAGAGAATCCAGCCTACACTACCCACACCTGCTAAAAAGATAAAACCGATAAGAATCATTATTTTATTGGGCTTCGCAGGCTTTAAAGGTACCGTAGCCGGCTGTACAACTGTATATACGGGAGTAATTTCTTGCACTTTTGCCTTTGACATCTGCAGCTGTTGAGCTAACTGATTGTACACATTATAAGCCAAATTCATCTCATTCATCAATCGTTCCTGTTCGATACGATAGCTTTGCAGAACGACGTCTTTATTACCGTCCGAATAACGTGCATATTTCTGCTGAGCATCATAATACTTCTGTTCGGCTTCTTTGTAAAGCTTCTCGGTGAATGATAAATCATAGCGAGCCTTATTGGTTCGATAGTTTGTAATATAACTTTGTAGACAACGCATGACAGTATCGGTTAGAGATGCAGAAATCAAAGGATCCTGCATGGTTACAGCCAAAGTAGTTACACCTGTCTTTTTATCCACCGACACCGATATTCGAGAAGTCAAAGCAGCAGCAATATCAGCCTCTTTCTGAGTTAGTTTAAAGCTATTTAGTTTCACATCACCTTGCTCTTCTGGGGTATCTTTAAACAGAGAGATCGTCCATCCGAGGGCTTTGAAAGGAGCCGAAACAATAACTCCCCACCAAGGTGCTTTCTGGTAATCATTCAAGTAAGCATATAAAGTGGTATCTATCTTACCCGTTTGATCTTTTACCTTAATATCAAACAAATCGGTTAGAAAAGGAGTCGAATTGATAATGTCGGGATACAATTCGGGAGACAAAGCATCTTCACCGCCAGCACCTCCCAGATTAATCCCTGCCATAGCAGCCAATGCACCCGCTGTACCGGTTACGGATCTGGAAGTCGTTTCCGGAGCAAGTTTTACGCTGGTTGCATACTCTTTGGGAATACTAAATGCGACTATAAGCCCTGCCAGCAAGGCAATACCACAAGCTTTCAATATCAATTTTCTTCCGGCCCAAACTTTACGAGCCAGTTCAATCAAATCAATCTCTTGCTCCTCTACATTCGGAGTTGTTTTTATGTCGTTATTCTCACTCATATTATATTTACTTAAATAGACTAACCATTGTTGCAACCATTGTAGCTAACGAAGCAGCAGAGGTTCCCATACTAAATACTTCGGCTGCAGACATCTTACGTCTGGCTTCTTTACTAGGTACAATAATTTCGCATCCGGGCTCAATCATTTTTGAATTTCTCTTTTTCAGTCGTGATACCGTACCATTCATATACACAACATATGCGCGACTCTTCTTGGCACGACTTTCGTAGCCACCTGCCTGATTAATATAATAAAGCATATTCTCGCCTTGTTTATATAAAACGGTATTCGGATACATCACTGCACCATTGATTTTGACCGTACTTACATACTCAGGCACAAAGAGTTCATCCCCTTCACGCAATACCATATCGTAGTTTGACTTTGGTTTATCCAATGCCTTTTGCAGATCAATACCGACCGAATAGGTATCTGAAAGATCTAACTTCTCAACCGAAATAGAATCCTTCCCACCTTTATTTGCTACACGAAGTGCATCTTGCTTGCGGCGATATTCATCACCTGTCATCTTACGAATCAAGCGAGCACCTTTTACATATGCATCCGGAGTGACACCTCCAGCTTTTGCAATCAAGTCACTCAGACGTTCGTTCTTTTTAGAGAGAGCAAAGTTGCCGCCAAAAAGAACTTCACCAGCTACTACAACATTAAGTTGTTTATGATAGGCAGGGCTTCTGCGAACATAAACCTCATCGAAAGGTTCGAGAGCAAACTTATCATCTCCGACCAAGAAGCCGTCTTTCAGCTCTAAAGAGAAATTTTGACCGATGGTATTACTTAAAGTTTTATCCTTCGGATTCTTCAATCGTCGAGCTACGTCTACTTTCACGGTAGAAGCTGCTTCAAGCAATCCTCCTGCCTGAATAACAAGATCTTCTATCGTCATGTTATCGGCATAGTTATACATACCGGGGTTGGCTACTTCACCATGAATAGTTAAGGTAGCCTCTTCTTTTAAATCAACAATGCTGGGAATGTATAGAATATCGTTCTTTTGCAAGGGGATATCAGTAGCGGTTCCATTTAATAGTCCTTTCAAATCGACAGATATAATCTCGTGCGACAAATCTTCTTTTTCGCGATCAAGAATAACACGATTTAGAAAAGCATCTCCACGAATGCCTTCCGCTTTCTTTATCAGCTGCTTTACCGTATTGACTGCACCATTAATCTGATACATACCCGGACGATATACAGCACCGCGGATCTCTACTCTATTTTCAAAACGCTTCAATACAGAATCAACAGTAATCTCATCTCCATCTTCGAGTTTAAAAACAGAGTAGTCCATTTCGTCAACATTATAAACCTGATGTTCACGCCCTGTCTTACGAATCAGACGAGTTGCTTTCTTATAAGCATCACCCGTAAAACCGCCCGAATACTTAAGCAATGTAGCAATGGTTTCGGTTTTCTTCATTTCGTAAAACATCGGACGCTTTACCTTGCCCGAAATCTTCACGAGACAATCATAGGGTTCTACCAGAACAACGTCACCATCTTGCAGACGAACATCATCGGTCATCTTGCCCTTCATGATAAAGTCATAAACATCAAGGTCAACTAGTGTTTTGCCGCTACGAACAACTTTAATACTACGCAGACTACCGATTTTATTCACCCCACCTGCACGGTACAATGCATGAAATACAGAAGAAAAGGAAGAAAGAGCATACGTACCCGGAACAGCTACTTCGCCCATTATATTGACTTGAATAGTTCTGATTTTACCTAACGACAACTTAACTTGAGAACTGGGAGCACTACCGGATATCCCGGCATATATCTTCATGAATTCGCGCTGCAAATAGTTTGTAGCATCTTTAATTGTCAATCCGTTCAAGTAAACCGGCCCGATGCTACTGATCTGAATACTGCCTTCAGGAGAGATGGTCTGACGGATCGTTGTTTCGGATGCTCCCCAAACATCAATGATAACCTCATCACCAGGTCCTAATTTATAGTTCGATGGAGTAGCTATATTGATATTGGGCTCGAAAGTTAAGTTCCGATTGGTAAATATATTGTGACCGAATATTTCTTGTGTTCGATCAACATTATTATCAACGACCACTGGTACGTGTATATTAGCATCATAGGTTGCCGATGCATCATCATTGCGTTGACGAGAAACTTCTTCGATGGCACTATCTTGAGAAGAATCAATATTTGAGGTGTTTGTGCCTTCATATTTACTTTTAATTCTCTCAACTTGCTCTCTAGTAACCCCACGTTTTACTAATTCCGAGGTCATCTGCGTTTGAGTTTTCCCTTGCTTTTGTCCTTCTTTTACGTATTGTATTACTTGATCATCTGACATACGCTGTGCCATAACAGCGCCCGAAAAAATAAAAATCAAAAAGAATAACGTTACAAATCTATGCATAAAATATTCGATTAGTCCGTACTAGTTTTATTATAATTACAAATCGAGAGCAAAGGTAGTATATTATTTTATAATATACCTTTATTGTATTCGTAAGTTTTCTAAAGGTATTGTAATTCATCTTGTAAACCCTTGTTTACTTATCAAAGGTTTTCCTTCAAAATAAACAAAAAATTATAAACATAATCGTCGTTTATGAATCTAATAATTCGAGCTTAAAAGAATTTATTAAAACATTCTATCAGCTACTGAATTAAATCAACTATTTCAACACATGAAAGATATATCAAAAACAAATTTATCCATCATAGTCGACCCAGCATTTTTTTATAGAGATATACCTTTTATCTTTTACAACCAACCTAAAAGAAAATTTAAAATTAAAAAAGAATAGCTTTCTTTTTGTTTTTTCAAATTAATCTGTAATTTTGCACGCCAGAAACAAGAACCTGCCGCTATAGCTCAGTTGGTAGAGCAACGCATTCGTAACGCGTAGGTCACCAGTTCAAGTCTGGTTAGCGGCTCTAAAGAGGTTGGTTTATAGTATGCTATAAATCAACCTCTTTCCTTTCAAACCAATACTTTCCAAACTGTAAAAACACGCTGCAT
>POVV01000099.1_pt1 | contig 80214 bp, 65 predicted proteins | sample 1560271 | NCBI WGS metagenome assembly POVV01 (sample SAMN08337232, study PRJNA429181) | Bioreactor metagenome, whole genome shotgun sequencing project. | biome: cows' rumen and soil; feature: anaerobic; isolation source: anaerobic chemostat enrichment culture, galacturonate as sole carbon... | reverse complement strand
CATGCTAATATTTATGGATACTTCTTGTTCCTTTAAATAGTTTTCAAATAGCTCTCGCGTTCCACTCCCTTCTTCCCGCATTACAAATTTTTCTCCGGCCAGATCCTTTGATGTAAAGCTCTTTTTTTTTGCAAACGGGTGATTGGCACTACATACTAAAACCAAGTAATCATCAACAGCAGGTATCGTCACTAAATCCGGACTCTTCACTCTGCCCTCTACAAGACCAATATCTAATTCAGAATTCAATATCTTCTCTTCGATATTGTGTGTGTTGTTTATGTAAGAATAGATTTCAACTTCGTTATTTAACTCTTGATATGAGTTCAATATGTCACTGATAAGACAGCTTCCTATTGTAATCGTTGAGCCAATCTTAAGCTTTTGATACCCTGTTGCTTCAAACATTTTACTTTCTAAATAATCAAATTGTTCTACCACCTGCTTAGAATATGAAAGCAGCTGTCTTCCCTTTTCTGTTATATATAGCTTTTTCGATAACCGTTCAAACAATAGCGCCCCATAATGGTCTTCTAACTCCTTAATTGCTTGACTTACGGTTGGCTGGGATACATAAAACTTAGCTGCAGCAATGCTCATCTTCCCACTTTGTGCTACTTCATTAAATATTCTCAAATGACGTATCGTCATGGAATCACCTCAATTTTATTTTCTATCATAGGTTTTACCTATGACTTGGATAAGATATTATCACTTTTATTATATTAAAACAAGTGCTATATTAAACATATGTTAAAAAATAAACAAAGGGGTGTAGCTGTGAAGATTTTAATTATTGGCGGCGTTGCCGCAGGTACTAAAGTTGCAGCAAAGTTAAAACGTGAAAACCGCGACTATGACGTAACGATTCTAACCAAAAGCAAGGATATTTCCTACGCTGGTTGTGGATTGCCTTACTATGTGGGTAACGTAATCGAGCAACGGGAGCAATTAATAGTCAACACACCGGCCAGCTTTTCAGCATTAACTGGTGTCACAGTATTGACTGAAACTGAAGTTATCAATATGAACCGGGATCAAAAAACTGTAGAGGCAAAGAACCTGGCAACGAACGAACAATCTACATATTCCTATGATAAATTAGTGATTGCTTCCGGTGCAAGCCCAATAAAACCAACGATTGAGGGTGCTGATTTAGATGGCGTATATTACATGAGAACTCCTGAAGATGCCATTGGTCTTCGCGAAGCAGTAGAAGCGGGAAAGATCAAACGTGCTGTCGTTGTAGGTGGCGGTTTTATTGGCCTGGAAGTTGCTGAGAACTTAAGCCTCCAAGGGGTGCGCGTAACTGTACTGGATATGGCAGATCACATCTTACCTGGTTTTGACCCTGAATTTGCAGAGTATGTTGAAAATCATTTGGCTGACCATAGTATTATGGCAATGACTAATACCAGATTAGAAGCAATTCTTGGTGAAGAGAAGGTTGAGAAAGTTCAAACCGGAAAACGTGCTATCAAATGTGATGCAGTAATTCTTGCAATGGGTATTCGTGCTAATACATCCTTTGCTGTAAACACTGGTCTGGAATTCATGAAAAATCAGACAATCAAGGTAAATGAATTTCTTATGACAAACGATCCTGATATCTATGCAGTTGGAGACTGTGCTTGCGTATCCAATGCATTAACCAAAGAAAGCGCCTGGTCCCCTATGGGTTCATCCGCTAATATTGAAGGACGTATAGCTGCCAGAAATATAGCCGGAGGCCGCATATCCTATCGAGGTGTACTCGGCACCGGTGTATGCAAATTACCTGAACTTCATGTAGGAAGAACTGGTTTAACAGAAGCAGGGGCAATTGCGGCTGGCTATGATGCTGTTAGTGTTGTTACTGTAGTGGATGATAAAGCACACTACTATCCACAGGCATCTTATTTTATAGTAAAAATGATTGCCGATAAAACTACAAAGAAATTATTAGGTCTTCAAGTATTAGGTAAAGGCAGCGTTGATAAAATGATTGATATCGCAGTTACAGCTCTTACGATGAAGGCAACTTTAGAAGATATTGAGAATATGGATTTAGCGTATGCACCACCATTCTCTACAGCTATTCATCCCTTTTCACATACGGTGAATGTTCTTTTAAATAAAATAAGTGGTGCATTTAATAGTATCACTCCAGCAGATTACAAGGCTGGTAAGGCTGAAGGTTACAAATTAATTGATGCCTCTATAGCCCCATCCATTACAGGTGCTCCTTATATGGATTTAACAAAGGTTACCGGCAAAGTCGCGGACTATTCATTGGATGATAAACTATTACTGGCCTGTTCCAAAGGTAAAAGAGCCTATTTATTACAAAATCGTCTGAAACACTTTGGATATACAAATACTTTGGTTCTTGAAGGTGGATCTATATTTAATTCAATTGAGTTATAGATAGAAGTTAACTAATTTTACGGAGGGAAAAACATGACACAATTAAGAGTAACTGCAGAAGATGAAAAAAGAGTAAAGGCCCTTGGATTTCTTAGAAACAAGGGAACTGATAACTTTTCAGCAAGAATTATAACTGTAAATGGTAAAATTACTGCAGCTCAGAACAAATGCTTATCTGAAGCATCTGAAATTTATGGTAACGGTATCGTTACTATGACAACAAGATTAACACTTGAATGCCAAGGCGTTCATTACGATAACATTGAGAAATTCCGTGAATATATTGCAAAGGAAGGACTTGTTACCGGTGGTACCGGTTCAAAAGTACGTCCGGTTGTATCTTGCAAAGGAACCACATGCCAATATGGTCTTATTGATACATTTGCACTTTCAGAAGAAATTCACGAACGCTTTTATAATGGTTATGCTAGCGTTAAATTACCTCATAAATTTAAAATTGCTGTAGGTGGCTGTCCTAATAACTGTGTAAAACCAGATTTAAATGATTTAGGCATTATCGGTCAATTAATTCCTAACTATGATGAAGATAATTGTAATGCATGTAAAAAATGTTCTGTTGTAGAATCCTGTCCTATGGCTGCTGCAACGTTGGAAGATGGTGTTCCTACGATTGATAAAGATGTCTGTAACAACTGTGGCCGTTGTGTCGGTAAATGTCATTTTGATTGCATCGAAGACGGCATAAACGGCTACAAGATTTACATAGGTGGCAGATGGGGTAAAAAAGTAGCACACGGAATTTCTCTAGATCGTGTAATCACCAGCAAAAAGGAAGCTCTGGCAATCATTGAAAAAACAATTCTTCTCTATAGAGAACAAGGACAGACTGGAGAACGTTTATCCGATACCATTTCTCGTATTGGTTTTGAAAATGTTCAAGCTCAGTTATACACGAATGATTTACTAGACCGCAAACAGGAAATCTTAGATGCTAAGCTTCACTTAGTCGGCGGCGCAACCTGTTAATATAAGCTTTATAATAACCGAATAGAGTAAAAGCTCTATCGGTTATTATTTCGGGCTTTATTGTTAAAAATTTAACTACATTTGAGGGGACATTACAAATGATGAACAAAAAATCTTACATAGCTATTGGGACCTGCGTTGTTATTGCAATTATAGCAACTTATCTTGGAAAACTTCAAAATATTATTGGTGCACCAATGATTGGTCTATTTATCGGTATGCTTCTTGTAAACATCTTACCTAGCGTAGACAAAGACTTTAAAAAAGGTACCACTTTTGCAGGTAAAAAGTGCTTGAACTTAGGTATCATCCTTGCAGGCGGAACACTTAATTTTGCTCAGATCTTAGGATTTGGCGCGAAAGCGCTTCCTTTAATCTTTATAAACATCTGTTTATCCTTTACAGTAGCTTATTTCGTTGGCAAACAATTAAAACAATCCTGGAATACCTGTACTTTAGTAGGTGGAGGAACTTGTATCTGTGGCGGTACAGCCATTGCTACTCTCGCTTCTATTATTAAAGCAAAGGAAACTGAAATTGCTTACGCTATGACAGCGATCTTCCTATTTGATATATTGGCAGCTCTGGTTTACCCATACTTAGCAGGTGAACTTAATTTAACTTCCAATCAATTTGGATTCCTTGCAGGCACTGCAATCAATGATACATCAAGTGTTGCAGCATCAGAAGCCACATATAATGCTATAAATGGTTTAGACTTAAATCTGGCAATTACTGTGAAGCTTACACGTACTACTATGCTCATAGCTTTAGCAGTGATCTTTACTATAATCACTGTTCGTAAACAGTCTAAGAACAATGCTACAAATGCGGAGCAAACAAGTATTTCAAAAACTGTATTAAAGGTATTCCCATGGTTTATCCTTGGCTTTTTAATAATGGCAGTTTTAAATACAATGGGGTTATTCGATTTAGTTAACGGATTAGATAAATACTTAAAAGCCGGTTATAAGTTATTTATTACCATTGCATTAGCAGGCGTGGGATTCAAGATTAAATTCAAAGATTTACTAACGAAAGGTATTAAACCTATTATTCTTGGTGGATGCACTTGGCTGGCTGTTGCTGCTTCCTCTATGACATTTATTCATTTGTTTGCAGGATTTATTGGTTAATATAAAAAGACATTTCAAGAGGAAAGGAGCCCTATCACTATGGATCTGCATCAACCAAAAAAAGCAATTCTGATTGTAAGTTATGGTACAAATTCTTTAAGTACCGGTAATAATTTTATCTTAGCACTAGAAAAACAATTAACTTCAGCCTTACAAGACTATGCTGTATATCCAGCAATCATTAGCTTTGGACAGGATAAGGATTCCACGGGACTGCCTTTTCTCTTTAAAGTGCTGGAACAGCTATATTATAATAAAATAACTACACTTTTTATCCTGCCAACATTCCTTCTGCCTGGTCATAGTTTTCTTAAAATGCAACAAACTCTGGCTGATCATCAACATTTATTTAATGAAATCAACATTTGCCCACCATTACTGGCTGCAAAAGGATGCTATGGCCCAATTTCCACTTCTCTTGCAGCCTTATATCCAGTTCACAATGATGATGAGGTGATTGTATTCTTAGGGCATGGGAGTTCCCACTCATCCGGTATTTATTACAATGAACTTGAAACTTATTTTCATAATAATCATCACATCAATTATTATGTGTTAACTCTTGATTTTCTTTCGGATATAGGTAACTTTATCGCCATGTTACATAAAAGAAGTATAAAACATATATGGCTAATTCCATTATTAATGCTTGCCGGTTATCACGTTTTTCACGACATGGCCGGCAAGCATCAGGATTCTTTATATTCTGTTTTAACTGCAGCAGGTTTCAAAGTTGACTGTGTTCTGTCAGGTCTTGAAAACGAGCCTTCAATTCAACAGTTATTGATAGATCAGCTGCAAAAACAAATTAATAAAGATAATTTACTTCTTTAATTCCCAAACATAAATATCAGATCATGGGATTGAACTTTTGACATGTACACCACACATTCTACTTGCCTAGAGAGTACAATAATGATTTTGTAGGGAGTGCGTACTCCCTTAGTGGCGATCAGTTTATTCCGAAAGTAGTTTCACAGCAACTGAGGACTTCATCTCCGCGGTTTCTGAAGTGTGTCTACCGGTACAGATGAAAGGCGTTGATCTATTAAAAATAAATCAACGCCTTTTTTAATACTTTATTTTATTTATAAAAAAGATATTAAACTGCTAATTCCCACAATAAGGGTTACCACTCCTACCAGGATACCCAATACATTCTGAATAGGAGTACTCTTATATTTGCCCATCAATTTCTCACGACTAGTTAAATAAATTAACAGGAAAACTACAATTGGAAGGAAAATTCCATTTACCGCCTGCGCTGTCATAATAATACTTACGGGTTTAAACCCGGACAAGGCAACTATAATTCCCGTTACAAGAACAATAACATTGGTATAAAAAAAACGTTTATCTTTTCTGTGCATTTCCCAGCCAAACAGACCAGATAAAACAAAAGAAACACCCAACGGAGTACCAGTGGAGGCCGAGACTCCGGCCGCAACCATTCCAATAGCTAAAAAAGGTTTTGCAAAACGTCCCAGCAGCGGCTCCAGTGAGCCTGCCATATCTGCTGCCGAAGCTACTTCAACACCGCGGATAACAGTACCTGCACTAATCATGATAGCGGCAGTAATAATACCGCCTATAATCATAGTTATAGTTGTATCAAATCTGGAAAGGGGAAGTTGTTTAGGGTCTGACCAGGTTCTCCTAGAACTTGTTGCGTGAATGAACATGTTATATGGTACTACTGTTGTACCTATCATCGCAACACATGTTAGTGCCGAGCCATGGGGTATCGATGGAATCATACCCTTAAATATTTCGCTCATATCTGGTTTTGTAATAATCATTGTTGCTGTAAACACCACGGCCATGACTGTTACCGTAACAGACAGAAGCTTCATAAGCGTTTTAAGAATATCGTCACTGATATTTATTATTATAAGTATACAGCACCCCCATACAGCTGCAACGATATTTGATGGTATTCCGGTTATTGAGGATACACCCATAGCAGTTCCTGTTAAGTCACCGCCCATATAGGCCATTCCACCCAGAGTAATGGAAAATGCAATGACAGCGGCCATTATTTTACGTATAACCGGCTTGTCTCCCAAATATGACATAATCCCTTCTGCCAGGCCTGTTTGTGTAACAATTCCGAAGCGGGATGCCATTTCCTGTAAAACAATTACGGCAATAATAGAAAACACAACAGTCCATAATAATGCGAAACCAAAGCTGGCTCCAGCCCTGGTAGCACTGGTTATGGAACCTGGCCCCATAAAAGTACCGACAACCAAAATTCCAGGCCCCATACCCTTGAGTTTTTCTTTCAGAGAGTATTTATTGTACAGTGAATTATTAGTATTTGCTTTTGATACTTCTTTTTCTCCCATAGTAATCTCCCATTTTTATTCAATTTTTTGTTCTTATCAACATACGAACTCTGTATCTTCTTCTGATTGACAGACTCTTTCATTCACAGTTCAATATGATTTCAGGCTCTGTACAACCGAGAGCAGGTACAAGCTCACTGAGTAGAATTGCCACATAATTATCATAGATATTTTGTTCTATATTCTTAACACCTTTGTAGATCTAATTATGCGCATCTTTGTTTTTCATACGGAAACAGAATGAACAGACTCCATTTTCATAAATACGTCTGTCATGGATACATTCCAAATCTTCGCTGTAACCTTTTGCAATAGCTGGATCGATAACGTCACAATACAGCTTTCCGTATTCTTCCATTCCATCTTTAATCCATTGTTCCGCAAATCCGCACTGAGTAAAGAGTTGCTCCACCTGATTGTCTCCATATGTATTTTCGGCGGTAAAATCATCACTTCTGCCCATATCATAGTTAGGTAGATAATTGAAAGCATCAATCGTACAGCCTTTTGCTTTTGCCCTCTCAGCAATGTTTCGTCCCCGCTCTTCACCAAAAGCCCAAACTCCATCTCTAATTGCCTGTTCTCCTTCTTCGCCGAATTTTTCAACTACCTCTTTTGCGAGGTGTGCAAACAACCGGCAGAATAAAGTAGCCCAGGAAACCGGTTCCTTACTCTCATTGTCCTTCATGCTTACTGCTCCCTCTGTTCTTTCAATGTTTTCCATAGTTAATTTCCTCCTCAATCTTTTTTTGTTTATTAAATTTCATCTATCAAGAAATGCATAGCATTTTCTTACGACTTACTGTCCAAAGCAAGTATAGTTTGATACAATACATCCGTTCCTTTTGCAAGTGCCTCGGGAAAAACGTACTCCTCAGGATTATGGGTAATGCCTTTGATGCATGGGACAAACAGCATGGCAGCCGGCCAACGTGCAGAAAGTATCATTGCATCGTGCCCTGCTCCACTGTTCATAGTGCGGTAGGAATACCCTAACTGCTCACAGCTTTCCTGAATCATGCTGCACAGATGCCCGTCCATTTCAATTGGATCTTGACGGGAATCAATGCGAACCTCAATATCCACATTGCATTCTTTTGCCACTTCTATGGCCTTTTGCTGAATGAAGGCAGTCAATTCATCAATATTTGACATCTTACCTGAACGTAGATCTACTGTAAAAATGCATTTTGATGGAATGCAGTTTGAAGAACCCGGCAACAAATCCAACTTTCCAATAGTGGCGGTAGCACTATGCGCATAATGCTGGGTAGTGTGACACGCAATGTGATTCACTAAACGGCATGCACCTGAGGCTGCATCCTGCCTTAGAGGCATGGGAACCGTTCCTGCATGACCTGCAAAGCCGGTGACCGTTACCGTAAGCCAGGAAATTGCAACGATGTTCTCAACAATGCCAATGTCAATGTTCTCAGTTTCAAGAACCGGCCCCTGCTCATCATGCAATTCTATAAACGCTAAGATTTCTTCGCTTTCCCTATATGGCGGACAGACATTGGCAGGCAGATAAGTATGATTGACATCCCTTAAAGTGTTCCCTTCTGTATCTCGGATTGCATCCAATTCTTTCTCACCGAACACACCGGTTATAAACTTGCTGCCTAAAAGTACCTGCCCAAAACGTGTACCTTCCTCTTCCATAGTTCCGATTACCTCAAAAGTATGCCGCAGAGTTATCCCCTTTTCCTTGATCATCCTGACCGCCTCCAGGGCACATACCGCCCCGGCGATTCCGTCAAAAGCCCCGGCGCACCTCACCGTATCCAAATGTGAACCGGACAGAATAGCAGGTAACCCCTTCCCTGATCCTTCTAATCTGCCGTATATGTTGCCGATCCCGTCCTCTCTTACAGCCAAACCAGCTTCCTTCATACGGCTCTTAAAAAAATCAGCTCCTTGTCGGTAGACTTGTGTAAAACCAATCCTAGTTGTTCCAGCATCACATGGTTCTGAAATACCTTTCAGACTCTCAATGTCCGACTGGATTCGCATCATATCAGCCATTTATATCAACCTCCTAGATTAACTGTACTATCGTAAATTGACAATTCTTATTTATGAGCTTATAATATCAGAAGAAAACGATAATGCAATGTGAATAACGGCATTATCGTGTAACTATAAAATATTAGTATTAATATCTAAATACAGCCAATCTATTTTGGCAATTATGACTGAGGGAGGGTACACTATGAAAGAAGAAGTAAAAACGATTCAATCAGTACAGCGGGCAATTGACATCATAAACTGCGTTGGAGATGCAGGGCGAAAGATAAGTCTCAAAGAGATCAGCTCGAAACTGGATCTAAATATAAACACTACACGGGGACTGGCACAAACACTTCTTGCCAATGGATTCTTATCCAGAGATGTAGAACAGGGAACTTATACCTTAGGGTATGAATTTCTGACAAAATCAAAATTGGTGTATCAACTTCAAATACAGCGTATACGAGATATTGCTCATCCCCGTATGGAGCAGATATCTGAAAAATATAATGTTTCATCCTGGCTTCAAATCAGCTTTTACAGAGATATTTATACTGTGGAAACATTGGAAGCACCCAAAACAAGTTATTCCTATACACCCAAATCTGGTGCAAGCCTTCCATTGCATGCGTCTGCGTCAGGTAAACTGCGCATTGCTTATATGCCGGAGAATGAACGGGAAAAGGTTCTGAACACCATATATCTGGAACAATTGACTACGCATACAATTACAGATCGAAAAGAATTTGAAAATGTGATTAAGCAGGTGTATTCCCAAGGCTATGCCACTGAGTTTGAGGAAATAGATATGGGAATCAGCAGCATAGCCGTCCCTATCTTCGACACCCGGGGGGCATTAGGCGGAACCTTAAGTATTGCAGCGCCGTCAGTTAAACTGAACCGTGTCTTTAGCAATATATTAGTCGATCTCAAAAGGGCAGGTATGTACATCACAGATGGCATTTCGAGCCGGCGAAGGATTTAGGCATATGGTTGAATCGGTAAGTTGGGGTATTTATGTGACCATTTTTACACCGTCTGGTTTTTGAACAACAAAAATATAGGCTTTCTTTTTATGACAACCTTTCTTTAAAGCGGTGCCACTTACTTCATCATATTTATATAAACACCTTACTTTGTGTTCGAGTTTACTGCAATCCTCATAGCCAAAGACTTCTATTGTTCGCGTATAGTCATCTTGTCTGCATTTTCTATCCGTATTAGAAAAAACAGTCTTCCGTCATGGCAGCGGCAGCCTATCTTCCTATCTTCTTATCTTCCTATCTTCCTATCTTTCCGATCTTTAAATAAAAAAGAGGCAGAGTTCATAGGTCATTTAGACTTAAAACTTTGCCTCACAAATTTGAAATTGTTGCATAGATAGGGGATTTGCCTATTACCGGACGGAAAATGATAAAGTCGAAAGTATCTCCAAACTTGTGACCTCTGTGGCACCCCATTTTACCCTTGCGTTCAACTACTGCGATTTGATTTTAGATTTTCATGTGTCCTCCTGTACTGTCTTATGAAGTGGTATTTTGCTTGGTATTGTCTTGATTTTGAAAGTAAAATACCACCATTTGAATACCATAATACAAGCAATTCCTGTTCGGAGAGTCCATGACGGAATAAGCATCATGGTAATGATCAGGATACAACTCACCGGAATACACAGGCCGAGCTTTGCCCTCAGCGTCATGGCTCGTGTTCTTACAAACTCCGCCATGTATTTCTGATATAGCTTCGTGCCTGTAAACCACTTATGAAACTGTGGCGAACCTTTTGCGAAACAGAAACAAGCCAACAGATAAAACGGGGTGGTTGGCAAAACCGGAAGGATAATGCCAACCGTTCCGAGTCCAACCGCCAGAAACCCAATAAATAAAAAGACGAGATTAAGGATTTTCTTCATGTGCAGCATATCCTTAATCGTAGTATTTTCCTGTCATTTCAAGAATCTCTACCTGAATGACTGCTGTTCCTCTTACCATATTTTCAGGCAGTGTAGTCCCTGATAGGTGAGGGGTATATTTTTTTACAACCTCCATCAGAGCTTCCCTTTTCAGGTCAATATCATCCACCAAGGCAGCCATACCAGAAAGTATCACACTTTCGTATTTTGTGTTGGTATCGCAAGCCTTGCCGTCCGGGTCAAGGAGTAAGTCTTGCATTTCATAAGCGGTGATACTCACATGAGGGTCTGCTTTGATGTTATTTATTTTTTTACCCTTGGGTAAGCCGTGCATATAAATAAAGCCATTGTGATAGACATGGTGCATTGGTATGACATATGGTGTACCTTCCTCATTCAGCATAGCAAGACTACACGTTGCAGTCCGATTCAGCAAATCCTCCATCTTGTCCTTGGTCATCATATGTGTTTTCATTCTGTATTGCATGATTTATTCCTCCATAATATGATACTTTATATCTTATCAAGTATATCGTATAATTGTATCTATCAAAAGTTACAATTATCAAATTTTTAATAGGTACAATTAAGGAGAGAGAGTATATGTTAATCATAGACAAGCATTCAGATGAACCGTTATATATGCAAATTTATCATCAACTAAGGGATAAAATTATATCCGGAGAATTATGCGAGGGTAGCATTCTCCCACCGATCAGAACATTGGCCAGTACACTCATAGTTGCAAGAAATACGGTTGACAGTGCATATCAGCAGCTTTGTTCCGAAGGTTATGTTCAAAGCAAGATTGGCAGCGGCTATAAGGTACAGAAGATAGCGATAAACAACCTTGCTCCGTCCCATATAAAACAAACTGACTTTGAAAAGCCCATCACAAAGAAATCAAAAGAAGCATATACCGTACAGTATGATTTCAAATACTGCCGACTTGATATTGCGAATTTTCCCCTTCGTATCTGGCGTAAGCTGCTGAATCAGGTATTGCTATCCGATGAAATTGGGCATATCGCTGATTATCATGAGAAAAAGGGAGATTCAGCACTTCGGGTACAGATTATGAAATATCTCACCAACTCCAGAGGGGTTGTTTGCCGTCCGGAACAAGTTATTCTTTGCTCCGGAGCTATGTCAGCCCTGAGTTTAGTCTGCCAGTTGCTCATACAGGAAACCAACATTGTTGCTGTGGAGGACCCCTGCTATGACAGTGCCAGAGAAACCTTCATCAATCATGGTTATGATGTGATGCCTATTGGATTACAGGATGATGGCATTGATTTGATGAAACTCTCGGCTTCCGGTACAAAGCTAGTCTATACCACGCCCTCCCATCAGTTCCCAACAGGTATTGTCATGTCAATCAACAAACGGCTCAAGCTGTTAGAATGGGCGGAGCAGAATCACGCTTATATTATCGAGGACGATTATGACAGTGAGCTTCGTTATAACAGCAGACCAATCCCCTCTATCCATTCCCTCGACAAGAAAGAACGTGTGATTTATGTCAACACCTTTTCGAAAGTGCTTGCTCCCGGTCTAAGAATGGGGTTTCTCGTTTTGCCGGAGGAATTACTGAAGAAATACCATGCTAACTTCTCAAGTTATCACTGTTCTATTCCTTGGCTGGAGCAGAAAGTCATGTATCACTTTATCCAGCAGGGGCATTGGAATCGGATGCTGAACAAATCCTCTGTATCCAATAAAAGAAAGCATGATATGTTAATCAGCACAATCCAAAGTCAGATGGCAGGGAGGGTAAACATCCATGGTAAAAATGCCGGTCTGCACATTCTGCTGGAGGTTCATAATGGGATGTCCGAAAAAGAACTCATTGCGTCAGCACAAAGGGCAGGGGTTGGAGTTTATCCGGTATCCGACTATTGGATGAACCGGCAAAGCTACTCGGACAATTTTGTTCTCATGGGATACAGCAGTTTATCAGAAGAAGAAATTGTGGACGGTATCACCCAGCTATCCTCCGCTTGGTTTTAGAATATACAGAAAATAAAAGTAAAGCAAACACTGCCAATAGAGTATATTAACATTTGCGATGCTTGGAGTAAAAAATCTCCCGGAGGGCAAGAAACAAAATAAGGGGAATGCTATCAACCCAATCCTGGCAGAGGATCACGCTTAATAACCTATCTGTAAAACTGCTGATAGTTCTGGATCCCTAATATCCTTTGATAAAAGATTAACTATAATTACTTATCTGGATTGACATTTATGTATAATAAAAATATAATATATTATATCGATAAATATTTATCGATATATAATTGTCAAACTAACAATCTAAGGAGGAATTAACATGGCTAATATAATTGGCAGCCCTGAACGTTACGTTCAAGGCAGAGGGATATTAGGTGAGCTATGTAAACATTTGCAAAATATAGGAAAGGCGCCCTTTATATTAGTTAGCGAATCCGGTAAGGGACGTGTTAAAGAACCTATCGAAAAGAGTGCAAAAGAATATAATACAAAATTATTTTTCGAAATCTTTCAAGGTGAGTGCTCTCGTAATGAAATTGACCGCTTAGTGAACGTATATAAGGAATCTGGTTGTGATGTAGTTGTTGGAATTGGAGGAGGAAAGATCCACGATACAGCGAAAGCTCTTGCTTTTTACGCAGAAGCTCCTGTAGTAATCGTTCCTACCATCGCCGGAACAGATGCTCCATGCAGTGCTTTATCAGTTATCTATACAGACGACGGCGCTTTTGAAGATTATCTTTTTCTTCCTAAAAATCCAAACATGGTTTTGGTCGATACTGAAGTAATTAGTTCTGCTCCGGCACGTTTACTTGTATCTGGCATGGGAGATGCATTGGCAACCTATTTTGAAGCCCGTGCATGTATGCAGTCAAACAGTCCTAACTTTATTGGCGGCTACTATACCATCACCTCTATGGCAATTGCCAGATTATGTTATGATACATTACTTGCTAACGGTATTCAGGCTCTTGTTTCTGCACAAGCGAAAGTATGTACAAAAGCACTGGAAAACATTGTTGAAGCAAATACATATCTTTCAGGTATTGGTTTTGAAAGCTGTGGTATCGCAGCAGCCCATGCGATTCATAATGGATTTACGGCTATCCATGAAACACATCAGTGTTACCATGGTGAGAAAGTGGCTTTTGGTACCTTAACTCAATTAGTACTTGAAAATGCTTCTCCGGAAGAATTTGAAGAAGTGATGAATTTTTGTTTAGATGTCGGATTGCCAACAACTCTGGAGGATCTTGGAATTCATGAGACTAAAATAGATGAATTAATGAAAGTTGCAGAATTAGCATGCAGCCCTAATGATACAATGGGGAACATGCCATTAACATTAACACCTGAAATAGTTTGTGATGCAATTATCGCCACAGATAGACTGGGGCACTATTTTAAAGCAAAGCGGCTTTAATTAAAAACACGTTCAAAGTGAGCGTGGACATACTTTAGTGGAACTGGAATAACCATCCAATAACTTGATTAAAAATAATGCGGCACAGATGGGTAAGGCTAAGGTCTTTCCCAACGCCTGCTGCGGCTTAACGGAGAAACGGTGGACCCTAAACGCATATAGAACTGAAAACAGGAGAGAAATGGTCATGATTCTTCTTAAACCGCTCCCCTCCCGGGTATCATATAATGATTCCATTAATTTCAGGAAAAACTGGTTTTATGGTTCACAAACATCCAGAACGAATCCGTCCCGCACAAAGAGCGGCATCTGATCCAACGGCGTCTCTACCTCGATACTCTGACCGCCTTCCCACGTTTTCTTCGTCCAGATATTCATCCATACTGCACCTTTTGGAAGGTAGACACTGATCTTATCAGCTCCTGCCTCCATAACCGGCACTACCATGACATTCGGGCCATACATATATTGATTTTCTGTCTCCCAGCATGCATAGTCCTCTGCGAAATCATAGAACAGCGGCCTCATCACAGGGGTTCCTTTTTCATGAGCTTCCTTCATCAGCTTCCGCGTATAGGGGCGCATATTTTCACGAATCCATAAGTACTTCTTACAAATTTCGTACACCTTATCGCCATAGCTCCAGATCTCATTGGGCGCGCCAGACACGCATGCTGCCCCTCCGGTAGTCCCCTGCTGAGGCTGATACGGCATCCGATAACCGTGAAGCCGCATAACAGGGCAGAAGGTTCCATATTCAAACCAGCGTACCAGCACCTCATGGAATTTCTCGTCGGTAATGTTGGCTCCAAAAAATCCTCCTATATCCGTAGTCCACCATGGTATACCCGCCAAACCCATGTTGAGTCCGGCTGCAACCTGATTTTTCATGCTGTCGAAGCTAGAATGTATATCGCCGGACCAAACCAGCGCCCCGTATTTCTGGCTGCCCGCCCAGGCACAGCGCAGAAGGTTTACCACATTCTCCTGTCCTTCCCCACGCATCCCGTCGAAGAAGGTCTTTGCGTACATCGCCGGGTAAATATTCCCGATCTGCACATTCGGCCCCAAATGATAGCGGTAGTTTTCAAAATCATAGACGGAGTATTCCGGTTCTGCTTCATCCAGCCAGAATATCTTTACACCCTTATTATAATAATTCTGTTTGCATTTCTTCCAGATGTAATCCCGCGCCTCAGGGTTTGTGGGGTCATACTGGATCGTGTTGCCCATATAGACATTGTCAATACGCACGCCCTTCTCCACCCGGGTCAGCAGACCCTTCGCCTTCATCTCCTCGAAATTCTCACTTAAATAATCGACCATTGGCCATACGGATACCATCAGTTCGATCCCCATATCATTCAGTTCCGCAATCATGCCGTCCGGGTCCGGCCAGTACGTAGGATCAAACCTCCAGTCCCCCTGTTTGGGCCAGTGGAAGAAGTCCACGACAATCACGTCGATGGGAAGCTCCCGTCTCTTATACTCTCTGGCGACCTCCAGAAGTTCTTCCTGCGTCTGATAGCGCAGCTTACACTGCCAGAATCCAAGACCATATTCCGGCATCATCGGCACCTTCCCCGAGGTGTTCGCATACGCCTCCTCAATCTCTGCAGGAGAGTCTCCCGCAGTAATCCAATAGTCCAGCTTTTTCGTGGACATCGCTTCCCATGTAGTAATATTTCTGGCGAAATTGACACGCCCGACTGCCGGGTTATTCCACAGAAAACCATACCCCAGCGAGGAAAGGGCAAACGGTACGCTGGCCTGGGAGTTTCGGTGCGCCAGTTCCAAATCTGCACCTTTCAAATCCAGAAAATTCTGCTGATACTGCCCCATCCCATAGATTTTCTCCTTAGGGTCAGATACAAAGCGCATTGTCAAGGCGTAATCCCCGCCGATAATCGGCTTAAATTCTCGAGCCTCAATCTCCAGGGAACTGCACGTATCGGCAAACATATCCTCCCGGTTGCGTACGTATTCTTCCAGAAGCAGTTCCCCTTTCTGGTTATAGAAAGAAAGCTTTCCAATATTATTGATAACCGCTTTAATTTTTCCATTCGTGATCTCTGCCGTATAATCATGAATTGTCACCTTCGATCCTGAAAACTCCGGCTTTCCTTCCAGCGCCCAAAGCTCCTCCGGCATCTGCGCCATCTTTGACGCACGCACCCGCAGAGAATTGGCCCCCCATGGCTCCACAATTAAACGTTCCGCGTCATAGCGATAATAGAGCGCCCCGTCCTTCTCTTCAAAATACCCCAGTAAAAACCGGTTATGGGAACGGAAATCTCCGGCTTTCTCCATTTTCTGCATCTCCTCTTTTTGGTCCATCTGCGTGATCCTCCTTTTACTCAACTGAATATGAATGAATTTTTTTACTCTGCGGTGTGTGTTCCGCCAATACCGGTTCTATCAGACAATGATATATCCTGTGGACAGGGGCCGGCAGAAGCAGAACAAGCGGAAAACACCACCAGACAAGCATGACACTGACCGCCGTAACCAGTACCAGGAGTATGGTGCGCGGTAAATGACGGAGACACATATAAATGGAAACTTTCAGAATCCACCCCGCGGGCATGGAAAAACGGGAAAGAGCAGGAAATGCGTAAAGCTGCGTCCCTATTGCAAAAACCAGGCACATACTGTACAGAAGCAGCAGAAAAACAGCTCCGTCTCCCTCCATCTTTGCCGAAACAATCCCAAGATTGAGCTGAAAAATGATAGCCGCAGCCACAAAAATTCCCCACAGTCCACAGGAAGGTTTGAAGTTCCGCCCAAAGGATCGAAAAAACACCTTTACAACATACCCCTTATCCTGCACTCCCTGTTTATGGACCGTATCATACAGCGCCGCGGTAGAAGCGCCGACGGTAATCACAGGCAAGCAGAACAGCAGCCAAAGCAGGTTAAGCGCCGCCGTATCAAAGATCTTCTCCATGTAGTAAAAGTAGTCTCCTCCGTAGGAGAATAACCCTTTGCTTCCAAACCTATTTCTGATTTTCTCCATATCCTATCGTCTCCTTCATCGCTGCCTTCCACGGAGTCCCATGTGATGCTCTTGCAATAATTCCCCGCAGTTTCGCATCACTTTGCGGTTTCGAACAGATAGTCCAACGTCCCTTCCTTTACGAACACCGGGATAGCGTTAATGGGGGCCGCTGCTATAATTTCCTCTCCCCCCTCATATACCAAAGCATCATTTAAGTTTTTCCAGCGGCCGGCCGGCAGATAGACCTTCCGCTCCGTCACAGCCTCGCAGAGAACCGGTGCAACCAGAACGTCCGGGCCGAATAAGTATTCATCCTCAATTTCCCAGCATCGGCCGTCTTCCGGATAGTCATAAAAAAGAGGGCGCATCACTGGTGTTCCCTTTTCGTGGGCCTCCAGCATCAGTTCCGTAATATATGGCCGCATCTTCTCCCGCAGGTAAATATATTTCCTGCAGACAGCGTAAATCTCTTCTCCATAGGACCAGATCTCATTCTCCGCTCCGCTGTTGTGTTTTCCTCCACCGGCAGTACCGATCGGCTCCTTGATGGGTTCTCTGTATCCGTGCAGCCTCATGACAGGGCAGAAGGTGCCAAATTCAAACCAGCGCACAAACACTTCTCTAAATCCTTCATCGTGTATATTACCTCCGTGAAATCCGCCAATGTCTGTCGTCCACCACGGAATTCCGGACAGTCCCATGTTGAGCCCGGCTGCCAGCTGGCTGCGCAGTGAGCGGAAAGATGAATCGATATCCCCGGACCACACCAGCGCCCCGTATTTCTGGCTTCCGGCCCATGCACAACGCAGCAGGCTCAATATATTTTCCTGTCCCGCCTGCCGGAGGCCTTCATACGCCATCCTGGCATATTCCTTCGGATAAATATTACCTGTCTCTAAATCGGTTCCCTGATAATACCGGTAATGAGAGAACTGATACCCGGTAAATTCCGGCTCCGCCTCATCGAGCCAGAACAACTCAATTCCTTTGTCATAATAATTCCGGCGCAGTTTCTCCCACACGAAGCTGCGCGCGTCCGGATGCGTGGCGTCAAAAAATGCCGCATTACCCAACTGACCGATCGCTTTTCCGTGCTCGCTGCGGACTAAATATCCTTCCCGGAACATCTTATGATAGTTTTCACTGCTTTCCTCAACGGTTGGCCAGACAGACACCATCAGCCTGATCCCCATCTCCTTCAGTTCACGCACCATGCCCTCAGGGTCGGGCCAGTAATCCTCATCAAATTTCCAGTCCCCCTGATTGGGCCAGTGAAAATAGTCGCAGACGATGACATCCAGTGGAATGCCCCTCTTCTTATACTCCCTCGCTACTTCTAAAAGCTCTTCCTGCGTCTGATAGCGCAGCTTGCACTGCCAGAAGCCCATGCCGTAATCCGGCATCATCGGTACCTTACCTACCGCATTCGCGTAAGACTCCTCGATTTCAGCAGGAGTATCCCCAGCCACAATCCAGTAGTCCATTACCTTTGTGGACTCCGCCGTCCATTCCGTGATGTTCTTTCCGAATGTAACGCTGCCAATGGCTGGATTGTTCCACAAAAATCCGTAGCCGCGGCTGGAAAGTGCGAAGGGGATACTTGCCTGGGAATTGCGGTGCGCCAGCTCAAGACGGCAGTTCTTTACATCCAGATATGGCTGCTGATACTGGCCCATGCCGTAGATTTTCTCTCCGTCACTCGGTTCAAACCGGACTTTTAGACGGTAATTATCCGTACCCGTGATTGGTTCAAAGGTCCTGGGATCAATTTCCAGAGCGCTGTTAAATTCCCCCTTAATCTCCTTGCGGAAACGGTTTCTGTCGTATTCCTCCAAAAGCAGCTCGCCTCTCCGGTTATAAAATTTTAACTTCCCGGTAGCCATCAGTTCACATCGAATGTTTCCATTTTCAATCCTGGCACCCATGCCGTCCAGCACGATGCTGATTTTTAATTCCTCATTTTCCGGTTCCAACAGAGCCGACCATTCTTCCTCCTTAATTGCAGAAAGTTGGGTAGCGCGGACCCGTAGGGCATTGGGCCCCCACGGCTCAATCTGCAGGATTTCTTTTTCCTGCCTCCTTATAACTGCATTTCCATTCTGTTTCAACATTTCTTTCCTCCTATTCTTTAACCGCTCCGGCTGTTAAGCCGCTGACGATATATTTTTGCAGAAATACAAATAGCAGAACAACCGGTATGACAAGAATCGCGCCGTACGCCATGATACAGTTCCATTTTGTTCCGTATTTGCTCTGGAATTTATAGATATTGGCAGTCAGCGGACGCATCTCCGGCTTGACGTTAAAGGTCATGGAATAAACCAGGTCGTTCCAGCCATTCAAGAACGAGATAATTACCACCATGATCACACCGGTCTTGATCGCCGGTATCATGATAGAAAAAAATGAGCGGACCACGCCGCAGCCGTCAATTCTTGCAGCGTCATCCAAGGACGTGGGAACCCCCTTGAAATACGGTCTCAGTGTCACCACAATAAATGGGATCGATCCCGAAGAGATTGCCAGCGCAGGGCCTAAATACGTACCCAAAAGACCGATTTTGTTGAAGATTAAATACATGGGAGTCAGCATCAGGGAGGCAGGCATCATCTGGGTCACCAGAAAGGCCAGCAGAAAGCCTTCGCTTCCCGGCACCTTATACCGCCCCATCCCATACGCCGTCGGCACACCGAAGCAGATAGAAATCGTCATAGACAGCAAAGCAATCAGGCAACTGTTCCTTAAAGAGCACAGGAAATCCTTGTCGGAGAAGTTCTTAATCCATGGCTCAAGCGTAAATGTGTGGGGATAATACGTCACTATTTTCCCGAAAGACTCCCCGTCTGTCTTGAAGGACATGGACAGCAGCCAGTAGATCGGGAAGAGGAAGATCACTGCAATTAATATCGCCAGCAGGCAGTTTAAAACATCTTTTCTGCCGCTGCTTGTACACACGGCATATCTGATTTTTTCTCCCATACTAATCATCCTCCTTTGTTATCAGCCGCAGATAGAACAATCCAATGACGAAGAGGCAGGCAAACAGCACCATAGCCGCTGCAGAACCCAACGAAAATTCATATTTAGTAAATGACAGGCTGTAAGCGTATGTCCCCAGGACGTCCGTGGCGTTCAGCGGTCCGCCGCTTGTCATGATAAACATTAAATCAAACGCCTTAAAGGTATAGATAAATCCTAACATCAGCACTGCTAAAATAGAAGACTTCATCAGCGGGAGTGTTATGTATCGGAAACGCTGAATTTTGTTCGCCCCATCCATGGAAGCACTCTCATAAACATCCTGTGAAATGCCAGTCAGGCCCGAGGTCAGTAGCAGCATATTAAATGGAATGCCGACCCAGCAGTTGACCGCGATAACCGCGGCAAGAGCTGTGCTTCCTCCCACCAGCCATTCCAACGGCTGCTGAATCAATCCGATCTTTAAGAACAGATCATTGATGACGCCCTCCGATACCCCGAATAAATTCTTTCCCAGCATGGCGGTGACAGACATCGGCATCATATATCCAACCAGAATTAATCCGCGAATCGGCCCCGACAGCGTAAATTGCTGGGAAAAGAACAGAGCAAACATGAATCCAATGGTGAACTGAATGACAAGACAGAACACCGTAAAAATAAACGTATTTTTTAAGACCAGTAAAAATGTAGGATCGTGGAACAGTGTGATATAATTCAAAAATCCCACAAATTCAGAGGTTCCCTTCGCAAAATTCTTAACGTTCGTGTTTTTCAAACTCAGAATTACGTTATAGACAAGCGGATAGCCAAGAATCAACATGACGTAAAAAAATCCAGGCAGAATAAAACCAAAGCCCTCAAGCGTCTTCTTTTCGGCTATTGTCATCTTTTTTCTATTCAAGACCGCACACTCCTTTCTCTCAAACTTTTATGCCATTTTCATACAGGGGGCGCAGCAACGCCCCCTGTAACGATCATTTGCTGCTGACTCCTATTTTGCAATAGGGACGTCAGCCAGAATTGGATCCACGATTCCTGCGGCCTGGGCCATAGCCTCCGTGCCCGTCTTCTCTCCCAGAAGCACGGACTGCTCAGCCGTATAGATCGCTTCTGATATGGTCGGCCAGGACTCGTGAGGGCCTCGCGCTACCGCATAATCCATGGATTCATTGAATACCGCATAACGGGCGTCCTCCGTCCAGAAATCCTTCAGCTTAGTGGCGTCGCCCCTTACTGGCAGCTTGCCGGCAATCTCGCACCAGTCCGCGTTATTTTCCGCAGTCATCATATATTTTAAAAACTCCACGCACTCCTCTTTGGCTTCTGTACCGGTACATACGCCAAAATTCTCGCCGCCGATAACCGAGGCGTTCTGCTTGCCCTTAGGAAGCATGGCGTACTGGTAATTACAGTCCAGCTTTACATCACCACTATCAAACTGAGCAATCTGCCAGGTACCGGACTCCAGCATCGCAGCTTTTCCCGCCGCAAAGGCGTTCAGCGCGTCCCCCTGTCCCCAGTTTACGACTTCCTTACTCATCAATCCTTCATTCACAAGCTTTGCGAGAAAATCAAGGGATTCGGCCGCCTCCGGGGAAGTGAGGGTCGTCACGTCTGCGCCCGCCGCATAGAGCCAGGGGATATACTGGAAGGTTCCCTCCTCATTGCCAACCGCACACATTGCAAATCCATATACGGAATCCGCCGGATTTGTAGTCGCTTTACACACCTCATAGAACTCGTCCCAGGTGGTCGGAGGCTCCTTAATCCCCGCAGCATTTAAGATATCCATATTGCAAAGCAGCGCCAGACAGTTGGAATTATTGGGAATACCGTGCAGCCTTCCTTCCGAATCCCGGCAGCTGTTTAGAGGACCCTCATAAAACTGGTCTAAATCTCCCCAGGCCTTCAATTCATCGTCGATATCTTCAAAAACTCCCAGAGATATATAAGAAGCCATGTCTGGAGAATCTACCATACCGATATCCGGGAGTTCCCCTGATACCGCGCCGATCGTGTACTGGTTCATCAGCTCATCCCGGGATACATACGTACATGTAATGTGGACATCATCCTGCAACTCGTTATATTTATCCGCAACCTTTTCCAAAGCTGCTGCCTCATGTTCGAAATAATGCCAGATGGATATCTCTTTTCGGTCTCCACTGCCTTTCGTTTCTGCCTTTGCCTGCTCCGTACTTTTTCCTCCTGAAGCCGCGCTTGTCACGCCGTCGCTGCTGTTACTGCTTTTGCTGCCACATCCAACCAGCACTGCTGCTGCCAGTAATCCAGTTGTCAAAGCCGCTGCCAACTTTCCCCAACCTGTTGTCATATCTTATTTCCTCCTTTTTCTGCCGCCGGACGACTCCGGAATGCTTTTTTTGACCGTCATTTAAGATATGACCATTATAAACAATCCCCCCAAAAAAATTAACCGATATCTTTAAGATACGGCCCTATTTTTAAGATAAAATTTTAATATTTTAGCATGATTTTAATATAACTTTCTCCTAATTTGCCCCATAAATCAGAAAATGGATCCCCTGAATCAGGAATCCATCTCCTCTCCTTGCACTGCTATCTTCTGTTTTCACGAATATATTCCCCTACGCTCATCCCTGTAGCGTTCTTAAAAACCCGGTTATAATACTTCTCATCTACAAATCCTACTTTAAAAGGCACTTCCTCTCTCGGAATGTCACTGTGGAGATAGAGGGATTTTGCTATCTCAATACGGTAATTTCTCAGAAAATGTACGAAAGATTCTCCCATATTTTTGCTGAACAGCCCTGAAAAATATTCCGGGCTGATCCCCAAATCATTTGCCATATCCTTCTGGTTCACGGGTGTCGAATACTCATTTTCAATCTTTCGCAATGCCTTTAAGATAATCGGATGGACTTCCGGATAACACTCAGACAGACTTACCTTGCAGTTATCCTGTTCCCCTCTGTCGCGGACAGCGTCGAGGGCCTTTCGGATGTCTTCCATTATCAGAGGTTTTACCAGATACTCCGATACGCCGCACGTAATCGCCTGTCTTGCATATTCAAATTCCTCATAGGCGCTGATAATCACAAATTTTGTATCCATCCCCAGTTTCCGCACTTCTTTAATCAGTGTGAGTCCGTCCATAAACGGCATCTTAATGTCCGTAAATACTGCATCTGGTTTCACAGTCTTAATCAGCTCCAGAGCACTTCTTCCGTTAGCTGCCTCTGCCACGATCTCATCTTCCTGGGAAATAGATAAGATAATATTCTTCAGTCCCCGTCTCGCCCGCTGTTCATCCTCAACAATCATCAGCTTCATGGCAATATACCTCCCCGCTTTTGCCTGTTACCTTTTTACTTCAGGGATAAAGAACCGGAACTCAGTCCCCTCCCCTTCTGCCGAAGTGACTTCCAGCAAAATCCCGGCCCCATAGAACAGACGCATTCTGGCGGCCACATTCCGTATCCCGATTCCGATATCCTTCATCTCTACCCCTTCTTCCCCCGTCAGGACTTTCCGAATCCGCTCCAACTTATCCGGAGAGATACCGCAGCCATTATCCCTGATGGAAACAGTCAGCCGCTCCCCCTCTTTTCGGGCCTGAATGGACAGCGTCCCGCCGCTCTCTCTGCCTTCAAACCCGTGTAGGATGGCATTTTCCACAAATGGCTGAAGCATCAGCTTGCAGCAGCTCCAGTTGACACATTCTTCCGGAAACTCCACCTCATAATCAAAGACATCCTCAAGACGCGCCTTCTGCAGGAACAAATATTGCTCAATCCAAGCAAATTCCTGGTACATGTATACATTCTGGCACTTCTGGTCAAATGTGTAACGCAGAATATTTGACAGCTTCTTTATCAGTTCTGAGACCTTAAAATTGCCGCACTCCATAGCCTCATAGTTGATTGTCCCTAGGGTATTGCACAGAAAATGAGCGTTGATCTGAGTCTCCAGGGCTTCCCGCTCCGCCTGATGCTGCCGTTCCATTGCTGTTATGCACAACTGATAATTTTTCTCCACCTCTTTTTCCTGCTTTACCAGCTTGTCTATCATATCGTTGTATCCTATGGCCAATTGCCAGATTTCGTGTTCGCCTTCCACAACAACCTTGTTGCATAACTTTTCACTGCCAGAGGCGGTCAGCTCCATAGCAGTCTCAATACTGCGCAGCGGCTTATTCACTTTTCCGATAATCATATAAAATATCCCAGCCACCACAAGAAGAAGAAAGACATAAACTCCCATCCCCTGAGCAATAATTCCCATCACACTTCTGTCTAACTGATCCTTATCAAGGGAAACGTGCAGCTGCCAGTTCACCTTTTCCAGAGGTTTGTCCATGATAAACAGCATTCCGTCCTCCCGATACACCGACTCAGGTTTTCCCGTATATTCTGGATTGGAGTGGCAGATGATCCTTCCTCCCTCTTCCGTCACGTATGCCTGCGAGTATGTCCCCTCCTCCCCTGATAAAATATCCATAAAGGGCTGAAGCATATCGAGCCGAAAGGTCACGCAGAGCATCCCGTGCATCTTGGAAAAACTGTTCTCCTTACCAACAATCGGATAGAAAATATGGAATACCGGTTCTTCGTTCGTCGGGTGACTGCCATGTTCCGTACTCACCAGATACTTAGGCACTATGCTGTCATTGGCCCGCTCATAGAGCTTCTTATACATCTCCTTTAAAAAACCGGAGTCCTTCGGCCTCCACATGATGGCATCAATCTGATACAGACGGTCATACTGATAGACTTCCCCCTCTTCCGAAGCAACGGAAATATTAATCACATTCTTGGAATAATTGGCCATGGTTGCAAAGGTTGCTTTCAGTATCATGAAATCCCGTTCCGGGTCTTCCCGTGTCCCCGTCAGCCTGCCGGCCAGATCATAAACAGCCGGGGCAACGGCAATCTGAACCCCCATATTGATATATTCCATCATAGTATAGTCAATATTCATCTGCATAGCGTCCAGCACAGCAGATTCCATCAGATGGTTCTTTTTCACCAGGAAATTCTCATAAGCCTTTCTCATATAGACCTGATAACAAAAAATAATCATCACCAGGGACATCATAAAAATTAAGCTTATCTGAATCCAGATATGGGTTCTTAAATAGTGCAAAAATAGTTTTATTCTGCTCATCCGTACGATTACCCGTTTCCTTTTCTCCTTTTTCCAGGCTTGTCGATTTTTTCATATCTCAAGGGACGTCTGCCTAAATTATAGGTCTGCCGGCCCGCGGTTGTCAATACAGGCATATTCTGCCAGAGAACCAATTTATGCAAGACGTATATCACATACAGGTAAAGATCTGGATTTCCTATTTCCAAGTCTGATGATGACAGCGGTTGATGAGCGAAATTGGCAGTTGTATGCGGAACTTTAGCAAACATAGAAGGCTGGGAGGTAACTGTTGAAACTTTATCTTTTTCTGCAAGAATTGCATCAAACGCTTCACGCTTGTTCTTGCAAATCCAGTAATAATAGGATTTTCTACCGTCAGCATGAGCGGTTCACCAATCAGATACTTTCTGATTGCTTGCCATGCATTCCTGAATCCGTTCAATCCAAAGGCTGAGTTTCTGGGAATCAGCTGCTACAGTTAAGTGAACCATAGATAAACCTCCAATCCCTTAAGGTACTTAAGTTCCTTAAGACTTTTAGAATTAGAAACATTATCTCATAAATAAAAGTAAAAAAATATACACCAACATATTTGACGCTTACTATTCAATAATATAAACCGAACTATTCCATTCGTTTCTCTGAAAAAAATGAGAACATGCTTTCTGTTCGGCTTTATGCGGTAAAAAAAGAACTCCTTACGGACTGGACTTAATTTCCAATCCGCAGAGGTTTTATGCACTACCCATAATGAATAAATAAATTAATAGCAAATCTGTATCTATACAATTCAGTCTTACAATTTTGAATGGTAGTTCAGGCAGTTCAAAAATTGACATTAATATTATAGTTACCCGAACTGCATTGTCATTCTGAAAAATAGAAATTATACATATGAAGTATACAAATTTTCGAGCCTCCTATAATTAATTATTAGAAAATATGATTGCACCAATTTGCACCAACTTTTTTATAATAGCAAAAGTCCCTCAAACCCTTATAAGGTTTGAAGGACTTTCTGAGAGAGGAGACAACTAGATTTGAACTGGAGATCGCTCAAAAAACGTAGGAAAAAGGAGGGTTTGGCGTGCCGGGAGGGGTTTGCGCAAGCGAGGGGCAAACATTTTTTACACTGATTTTATATAATTGAATGTATTTAGATGGTACTTTGTTAAGATTAAGTACAAGTTAAAATATCACCATGGTCATTGTCACAGTCCAGCGCAACGTTATCCGCACTGATAAAGTTGAAAGTGCCACGGTAGTTATCTTTGTATATGGCCGTAACATGGCCAAACTTCACTGCCTCTTTCATGGCAGTTTCGTCCGTGATGATGTGCTTATCCGGGTAAACACAGTTAGACAGGATTCCAACGCAGTCTGCCGTATAAACCGTTAATTTCATCTCCCGTCCACCTACTGCAAATTTTTTGTGAAATATCTGATTTTCTTTCTCATTTTGCCTGCCAGTTCAATCTCTTATGACATCCCGGACGAGATGTTGCTGCCGAATACCCAAAGTTCATCGCATTTACCGAGGAATACCTTATTCATAAATATAGCAAGACCACGCTCATGCTCTTCCGAAATGTATTGTGGTAGCAAGAGGTGGGTAGCAAACGGTATCGTATTTTTTGCCACAGCAAATCTTGAATACATTCTTACGTTTGCAGTATTTCTCTCAATATCCCAGGAATAAGGACTACACACATAAACCATAGGTCTGAAGGCGACGGCTTTTCTGGCCGCACGCTCTTCCTTTTCAATTTTTGTCAAAGCCTCATATACTACGGGGTCAAAGTAGCCTTCCACATTAAACTTATCAATTGCCATAACTGTCTTCCTGTTCCATCGTAGGTAAGATACCATCTGCCTTTAACAAATCATAGATGAAAAAGCGACCTGCCTGTGTTCAATAGGTATGAACCGCAGTATGCATCGAACCGTCACTGCCGGGATAACTGTGGGTCTTGGTATTGGTGTAATCCATCTGGGCATACTTCTGATACAAAAGCCAAATCTCGTTGCCCTGCTTGTACTGCACACCCTTTTCGTGAAGATACTTGTTCATGCGATTGGCACTCCAACTATAATCTTTTGCGATAACAGAAATCGGTACAAGGTCTTTACAATTAAGTACAACATCATAATAACTTGCCTTTGGTTTCATCTCGATGATTTGCTGCCCCTGCACAGCCACAGTTTCCATCAATGCTTTTGTTTTCTCACGTTCTGCCTTCAACTCTGTAAGTGCAACAATCAGCATATCGGGGTTATTAAGTACCTCGTCCACTGCGTAAATGCCGTGCTTACGGATAGCAGGGAGCACCTCGCTTGTAACCCAACGCTTGAACTTCTTTGCATTCGGCATCTTACTGGAAAGAATAAGACTGTAAAGACCAGACTCGTTGATAAACGTCAGTTCCTGTGTTCCACCAGGGGTGTCGCATTTCGCTACTCCCTTATCTTCATCATCAACGTGCTTTGCAAGGGCATCTCTTGGATTGCTATCACCCAAAATGGCAGCTACATCCTTACCGGCAAAATATGGCTCACCATTTATTGCAAGTGTGCGGACAGAGCCAAATTCCGCATTCTTAAAAATCTGTAATTCGCTCATCTGAATTACCTCCTGTAATTTATTTGAGGTTGCCCCTCTAGCTAATAGCCTCGGGAGAGGGGCAGATTGGACAGATTTATAAAAATTTTCGAATTTTTTCTTGGCTCTTTGCAAACGTTTATATACGGTATCCCTTTTTTCGCCTGTGGATGCTGCGTATTCTTCCGGTGTCATATCATCCAAGAACACAGCTATGATGACCTTGGCAAACTCCGGCTTTAACACGGTACGGATTTTCTGACATAAAGCCTGGTACTCATACCGATTGTTTTGTTCAAATTCTTCTTTACAAAAAATTCTTGGATCCATAACTTCAACCATAAGTGGCTCAGATATATTAAGCTCATCGGTTTCATCATTTGGTTTTGCTTTGCTATAGCCTCTATGGCGGTCAAACTTATGCCAGCTGTTGTATTCAGGCTTATTGAACTTCTTTTCAAAAACCTCTTGAATCATCATTTCCTTTTCCTCCTGCGTGAGATTATCGTCACTCTCCAAAGACAGGCTGACCCACATCTTATCCATTGATTTTGCATCCAGTTCAATTGTTTGGAACTTGTTTTCATAACGAACCTTAAGTTTCATTCCCTTTCCCTTTCCACCTAACTCTCACGGAAGGGCAAGGAATACAAAATGGGCCGGTGCTTTAGAAGTACCGACCCGAGTTGCCTGAAAATGAGCATAGGAAAATAAGGGTACTTCTATCGCACCTTCCACAGCTTTCGCTGCGGCTGGCTCGATATTTGTATCCCAATGCCCTATAGCTAATCAGGCCTTGTGATGTTGATTTTTACTATAAATTTATTTTACACTTTAAAGCTTTTTTGCCCGTTGAAGATAGTTCAACGCATCTCTCTCATGTAAATAGTGTTTTTGAGAAAAAAAATAAGGAACGGTACATATTTTCATATACACTGTTCCTTATTAAAGAATAAAAATCGCTTTTACAACTAACAACAAATGAATGTCTGATGAATCAAGTTCATCAAAAAATTTCAAAAAAATTAGACCGGACATATAATCCAGTCTAATCAGTAAAATATCAATTTATAATGGTGGTTGATGAATAAGATAGTCTAAATTCTGTTCTTTAAGTTCATCATGCACTTCCCCGTAATCAGTCGCCCATTTAAGATGTAACAACATATCATAAATTTCATTATCCGCACCTATTTTACCAGACGAAGTCATGTTTAAACTTTGATCCGCTAATTGCAACATTCTGTCACTTACCCTATATGGAATATGAATTCCGAGACAAGCAGAAATAACATTTAATTTAGTAAGATTTTGACCTTTTTTCATATTACTGATTGTTCTGATGTCCAAACCGGTTATACTTTTCAACAATCTACTTGAGTAATTGCAAATATGTTTATCCATAAGCTTTGTCAATGCCTCTCCAAATTCTGATTCCCAAATAGCTTTCAGCATTTCTTTAGACATTTCATTTACCAGTCCATATTGAGTAAGTAATTCTTCACTTATCTCATCATAATAATTGAATGTCACATCAGCTTTTGCTGCAGGAAGTTTCACATAGTGTAATTTCCCATCATTTTCATCCACAATGAATTGGAGGAAACATTCTTCCTCATGAGCTTTTGCATATTCTGTTAATTCAAGGTGTCCATCGTTAGTTCGTTGAATACATTGAGAAGATACAAGACAAACCTTATTGTCCACATAGGCAAAACAATCAGTTTTTACTATGCTTGCTACTGCTTTACTTTCAGAGTACCAGTTGGTCAGCGTTTTGCTTTTTACCGTTGTAACTATCTTTTTTCCAACATAATCATTTTCTGTAAGAACAACTCCAACATTTGGTCCATGTGATTCTGATCCATTATCCTTTGGTTGCTTAGGCATTTCTTCGTCACTTACATTTAGGTATGGATCTTGTCCTCCATTTAATAAGAAGAAACGGAGATACTCTTCACTATATAATGGTAATCTAAGTTCAACATACTCGTTTCGGAGAACAAACTTAAAAAATTCTCTAGCTTTAATCTTATTTACAGAATTTTTTAGCTCTGTAAATTTACCATAATTATCAAGAGTACTACTATTAACTTTTCTCTCTAACAGTTCACGAAGAAGATTAAATCTACAACCAAGTCGCCTAACAACACGATTAATTCTGGCATATTCGTCTGCCTTCATGTAATCTGCAATATACTGCCTGAAAGTTTTTCCAGGAACTAAATCTGCTTTTCCATTCTCTACAGCATGTACAAATCGTTCAGCGTAGCGTTGTTCTTCTTGAGATAACATGGAAAAAGATCTATGCAGTTCTTTTAATGCCACAGACACAATTTCAGGATCGGTATCGCCCTGTATCAATGTGACATACTTATCAAAATTGGAATTCATATAGTTAGCGTCAATTTTTCCAGTATCATATTCAGTTATATGTATATCCACCTCGTATGGAACATCTCCACCTCGGGCTTCGCCACCGCCTCTTGAAAGTTCTTTGTATCTGGCAAGGAGGGTCAAATATGTCATCTCATCAAGTGCTACTTCAATAGCATCCTCAACCTGATTCTCGTCTGGATAAAATTTTCTAGACCATACAAATCCCTGAATCAATGCAGCTTCCAAATGTGTTACAAACAATTTAAAATCCTTAGCAAATTTTGCTATTGTAGCTGAATCCTCTGGTAACTTTTCAAAGTCCCCAATACCAGTATTTTTGAAGAGCTGCTCAATACCCAAATATAGAGTATTCATATGTCTGAGGTTGTTTGGGAGCTTGTCTACAAAAAGTCCAGTAGGGACATCTCCTGAATAAGCTTTTACCGCTGCTTCAATATTCTTCTCCATAGTGTTAGGACGTCGGTAGTATTTTATGATTCCGAAAGGTTTCTCTGCCATATCAAAAAGTCGGTTGGTTCTAGAAAATGCTTGGATAAGATTCTCGTATTCCATGACTTTGTCCAGATATAATGTATTCACCCACTTAGAATCAAAGCCAGTTAACATTTGATTTACAACAATCAAAATATCAATTTGCTCATCTTTGCCTAAGCGCTCATAAGGCTTTTTATGTGACATACGCAAACTAACATCTTTACGAAATTTATCGTATGAAGCAATGGAAAAAGATTGAGAGAACTTACTGTTATAGGCATCCAACATTTCTACAATGCCATCTTCCTTTTCCAGAGAGCCACCACCCTCGTTATCAATAGACGGATCGAACATGGCTGTAATCGTTAGTCCCGGCATTTCCTTTACCATCAGACGATAGTACTCTACCGCTTCTGGAATACTGCTGGTTGCAAAAATAGCATGGAATTGTCTGTCTCGGCTGTAAAGGGGCCATTTCTTTTTAATATCAGTAATAATTCCCATTTTATATTCAGGTGTTTGATACTGCTCGTTTGGAATGTAATCCTCTATACCACTGATCCATTTACCATTAACAAGCTCTCCATACATTTTCACCTGTGATGAATCCATATATTTGAGAAACATTTTCTTCTTCTTTGGGTCACTCATGGCTTCCTGCTGAGAAGATGCTTTTGCTTTTTCTAATGCAATTTGTTCCCTCAAATCGTTGTCATCATAGATACGAACAAGGTATGGGTCAAACCCAAGCACATTCTTGTCTCTTATTCCATCTCCTAAAGTATATCTATGAATTTCATCTCCAAAAATAGTAGGTGTGGTACTGTCTTTCTTTGCATTTAAATCCTGTATTGGCGTTCCGGTGAAACCAAAAATAATAGCATTCTTAAAAGTATTCTTGATGTCTATCAGCATATCTCCGAATGTAGAACGATGACATTCATCAATAATGATAACCATCCGCTTACGCTGTATTGCTTTGAGGTCTGCATCATTTAATCCTGAATCCTCAGAAGTAATATTACTGAGTTTCTGAATAGAGGTAACAATTAGTGTATTATCAAGATCATCACTTTTCAATTTAGAAGTCAGAATCGTCGTATTTTCAGTTGCCTGTACTGATTCACTTTCAGATGCAAAAGAACGGTATTCTTTTAAGGATTGAATACCTAGTTCTTTACGGTCAACCAAGAATACTACCTTCTCTGCATCATGGTTACTGGCAATAAGCTGCGCCGCCTTAAAGCTGGTCATAGTTTTACCACTGCCCGTTGTATGCCAAATATGGCCTCCCAACTGCTTACCATCATCCCAGTGGTTTTTCTTATCTGCCACAATGTCAGCAATGCCTACAGCAGCATAATACTGATAGCTTCGCATAACCTTAAGAATTCCATCATCAGTATCTGCAATCGTATAGAAACCGATTAACTTGTGTGCCATAGGTATATACAAAAACCTTTGCACGAAAGTATGCCAATCATTGATGGGATTATTATTAACGTCAGCCCAATGGAAGTAGAACGCCTTATTAAACACACCGCCTTCACCCGGATTGGCAAAATAAACGGATTCCTTTGGCTGCATTGCCACAAAAATCTGAACCATAGAAAAAATTCCACGGAATACACCTTCGTGGGAATATTTCTTAATCTGGTTATACGCTTCGCTTACTGAGATACCACTACGTTTTAACTCTAGGTGAATTACTGGCATACCATTAATAAGTAACATCAAGTCTCCTCTCCTATTGTTGAGAATAGGAGACTTAGTCTTGAATTGTGGTTGCTGTACAATTTGGTATCGGCTTTGGCCTAAAGCAATTTCTTGACGGTCATAAATTTTCAAACTAACTTCTTTTCCAAGATGTAGTTGATCTTCTGGGTTATCGCGAGTGATTGAAATACTTCTACCGTTGATAAATTCATTCAGTAGAAGTGGTGACTGTAACGCCTTTACCTGATTTATAATCTGATCCATTTCACCTGCGGTCAGAGGACAATCATTCAAACGTGTATTCTGCTTGTTATTATTAAAAAGAATATCTGCCCAGTTTTGAATCAAATCTTCTTCTGTAGGATATCGTATAACATCCGATTCCCAGCCATATTCAATCAGGGCTTTAATGACGGCATCTTCAAAGTCTTTTTCTTCTGTATATATAATTTCAGACATATCAATCACCTCCTTGATTTACACAAACATTTTTTCTAAGCAACCGGCCTTGATATTTTTTAGCTTAGTTAACTTTTTCTCTTTAAGAGAAATAAGAACATCCAATCCGGCAAGATATTGACCAATACGTTGTTGTTCCTCTACTTTTGGAAAAGGAATCGGCATTTCAAAGAATGTGGCGTCTTTGATAGAAAACCTATCCGAGCGAGCACCTGTATCCCCGTTAAACCGCATAAAAGAATGCCAGTGACTGCTCTTAAAAAATTGCTCAAGAAAACTATTGTCCACTTCTTTCGGTCTAAATACAGTATATAGAGGTGACATCACTCCACATCTTCCTAATTTGTTACGCCCAATCGGTCCTACAGGTGCCGTTGTTGAAATACGTGGATTATAAACAAAGTCCTCTGGACGCACTATATAATAGCCGTTTATTTTCTCCTGCTTAGCTATATCATGATCGAAAAAATCCCTTTGATTAATAATTCCATATTCAGCAGAATTTGTGAAAGTTTCTGTAAATTCCATATAGACATTTTTTTCCGTGATTTTATCAGAAATAGTTCCCAATTTTCGATACTCCCACGCTCCATCAAATTCGGAAAATCGTACTTCAGGTACTTTGCTACCATTCTTAGGGAACATTTTTTCCAATATAGCTTTTTTCATAATCAGCAACTTATCATACTCATTCTGATGAAGTGTTACAAGTTGATCAATATTCATAAAATATTCTACAATGTTTTTTTCTTCATCCACTTTTGGAAAAACGACGTCCCCCTTTAATGCATTTGCATCTGATACTTTCATGTCGTTTTTTGCACCTTTATTTACTAAAGGATGCATGTATTGATTCATTCTTGCATATTGTTCAAAATAAACTTGGATGAAATCGGGGTAAACATTTTCCTTGGGATGATAAACGGCATAAAGAGTAGATACAATTCCAATGGGTCCTTTGTTTGTTTTGATAATACCAAAAGGATTTGATTTCAGTGGAGATTTCGTATACACAACATCACCAGTGTTAACCACTCCATAATTGGCTGTTGAAGCTCCTGCAAATGACCTCCCTTGAAATTTAATTTGATTTACTATACCAAAATCGCCAGATACAGATAAGACATCCTCTTTCCCAAAAGATTCTTCGGTATTTTTTTCTGTAGAAACATTAAGATAATGCTCCAATTTATGTCTTTCCCAAACATCTTTATATCCAGAAAATCTAAGGCTTGGTATTAATCTTTCTTCGTCCATACTTAAACCTCTAGACTCTTTCTAAACTCTGCCAACCCTTCCATGTCAGATACACTTCCAGCAAGATCACCAAGCAGCTTAGACAAGGTTTCGCTAACCTCAGTTATACCTTCTTCAATATCAGCAAATGTAGTAGCATATTTATTGTTCAGTGTGATGATTTTGGAAATCATCCGATTAATCACTTCTTCTGGCAACTGAAATATTCCACTTACAAACGGTTCAATCCATTTTAAATCCAAAAGTCGCAATGCAGTATCTTCATCCATATGTTCAATGGTCTCTTTTGTTTTTAGATGGAGTTTATCCTTTTTGATTCGAAGTTCACGCTTGTTCTGTGTTTCTTCCTCCATCAACATAAACACTTGCTTCATCTTTGCCTCAAAAGAATTCTCCGAGAAATCATATTCCATCTGCAATTGCGCAATGCGACTATTAATAGCGGGTTTGCCATAAGTTCCATCATTATTTGCATTCATCTTATCCCACTTAACTATATTGGTTGCGGCAATATAATCCAATTTATCCTTCCTTTTTGAAAGTATTAGATATTTTTGAAGAGCTGTAATTTCCGGGCTATCAACGTCTTTTAATGCCTCTGCGACAAAATTTTTGACTTCCTTCGCAACAAAGGAATCCTTTTCTTCAGTCACTGTGCTTCCTTCAAGTTCGTCATCTTCCAATGACTCTAAAACTTCAGTATAGATAGAAGCGATTTCACGTAAACGATTTTCAAGAGCGATAATCTCATTCAGTTCATCTGCGTGTATTTCTTGCTGCACCAATTCAAAAGGAAGAATACGGCCTTTCCAGCCTTCCTGTACTTCTGGCACTTCTTCATCGTCATCTGATTTCTTTTTGATAACCATATTGGGGTCAACTTGGAAAATTGTTTCAAACCCTTCACTCTGTATCATTTCTAAATCAGCCGCAATAACGTCCCAATTTTCCGATAAGATTTGGTAGGCTTTATATTTATCCAAGAGTTTGACCTTTGAAATACGATTAAAAATCTCTTGACACACTTCATCCTTTTTGCCTTGCGCGTTTACATCCAAAATATCTTCGATGAGAGAATCATGCAAGGATTTATAAAAGCCATCAAAACTCGCGGCAAAAACCTGTCTGTATTCTTCGATGGAAGGAACCTCTAGGGTAACAGCTTGGATGTCCTCGTGTGGAATTACTAAATAACCTTCAGACATCTCTTTGAATAGCGCTTCAAAAAGACCAGGAAATGTATCCCAATACTCCTTAAGTAATGCGGCTTCGTGCATCGGAATGCCACCAAACATAGTCGCCCGAATATCCCAAGTTTCTGAATCATCAGAAGAATCCACATATCTAGGAATATTTAGGTTATATTCATTTTCACGAATTTTCTTTTTGGTCACAAGAGCTGCATATTTTTCAACAGACTGTCTGAGTCTCACAGCATCTGCAATCTTTTTAATATCACAGGCACGAAGTTTGTTATTTTTCCCTGCTTTTTCAAATCCTTTTGAAGCGTCAATAATCAACACATCAGAATCCTTACGTGTTCTTTTCAACACCATAACAACAGTAGGAATAGATGTTCCAAAGAATATGTTTGCAGGCAAACCGATGATGGCCTCTATGTGATTTCTTTCGATAAGCGTTTCTCTGATTTTACCTTCTTCACCACCACGGAATAATACACCATGTGGTAAAACGATGGTCATAATACCATCATCTTCTAAATGATATAGCTCATGCAGCAAGAATGCATAGTCTGCCTTTGCTTTTGGAGCTACGCCAAACTCTTTATAACGAGGGTCATATTCTTTATCTTTTGGGTCCCATTTTTGAGAATACGGTGGATTAGAAACTACAGCATCCACCCTGACTAGCCGATAAGTCTGCTCTCTATTCTGGTCATTTTCAAAGAAAGGCCAATCATCCTCTAAAGTATCGCCATTTCGTACATTAATGTTTGTAGGATTGATACCACGCATAACCAAATTCATACGAGTAAGGTTATATGTATTTTCCTTCAACTCCTGCGCATAGTAATCGACCTTATTCTCACCAGAGATAAATCGACTAATTGATGTACCTATATTGATAAGTAGAGATCCAGAGCCAGATGTTGGATCATAGATTCTAATGTGCTCTTTGTTCTTTAAATTTTCAGCTATAATTTCTGACATCAAAATTGACACCTCATGCGGGGTGTAGAATTCTCCAGCCTTTTTTCCTGCATTGGCTGCAAACATGCTGATAAGATATTCATAAATAAATCCTAGAATATCATAATCCTGCTTGCCATCCATAGGAATTCGTCTAATTAGCTTTAACAAGCTCTTTACTGACTTAGTCTGCTTTTGAGCTGTATCACCCAATTTAGAAAGACCAGACTGCAGGGTCTTAAAGATGTTCTCAAAAATCTTCTTATAGGTCTCCTCTATGTTTAAATCAAATGCATTTAGAGCATCACGAACATTGGCAATATTAAAATCATCGCCCTTCTCGAGCCATGTAGAGAACAAATTGTTATACGAAATAAAATATCCAATATTCTGGCGAATGTGCTTTGCCAGTTGAACATCCTCCTCACTGACTTTTTTTATATCAACATCTTTATAGCCTTCGTCTTTCAAAAACTGAATTTCACTTTCTGAAAGGTACTTATAAAACATAAAACCGAGGATGTAATCCTTGTATTCGTTTGCTTCTATCTTGGAACGCATCTGATTTGCTGATTGCCAAATTGTAGACGCCAATTGCTGTTTATTCATCGTCATTTCTTCTCCCGTTTTTCATAGGTAAGTCTAATGTCATAACCTAATCCTTCCATCATTTGAATAAAGGTTTTATTTATAACACCATCATCTTTCTTTACGATACGATTCACATACTGTACGGTTTTTCCTATTTTTTCAGCCAAGGCTGCTTGTGTTGTATCAGCTTCAACACATTTTATTTTAATATCTTTTTCAATGTTGTTTTTTATCATAGAACCGTCCTCCGTTCAGTAGATTTAAAATCCATTTAATATTATGGCACAAATAAGATGATTTTGTCAATTCATTTGATTGATAATTCCTGAGCAAGATTTTTTATATAGGTTCTTTTAGTTTTGTATCACTTTAACAATCCTATCTCCACAACCTATGCCATTTAAATCCTGTCAACTCAACCTTGCGACATACCTGTCGTGGATATGTTTGGTTCTTTCCAAACAAAGAAAAAATCCGAGAGCCGGAGTTTCATCTCCAACTCTCGGAACGTCCTTATTTCAAGCCTTTTTCACACACTATTTCTCAACCCTTGACATCAATACCACGCACTCAACATGAGGTACATAGGCTATTTTCAAATATGTCCACAATCGTTAAAAACCTGCTATTTCTCTGTCTTTCACAACCATTTCATCAACTCATCTATCTGGTTTTTGATTAGGCTATTTTTGTCTGTTACAGCAAGAAACAAAGCTTACTCGTTACTATCATTTACTGTAGACCTAACTTCTTCTTAATCAGCGAGAGAGTTTTCTGCTCCACTTTTTCTTCATTAAAACTTTCCAATATTTCTTCCATAGTTTCAGCACTCCAGAATATCTTCAATTTCTCCTTTGCACGAGTGATTGCGGTATAAAAAATAGAATGAGATATCTTTTCTGAGTTGCACGAAGGAATAATAATCTTTACAGACTTATACTCTAAACCTTGAGCCTTGTGAATAGAAACAGCATATGCAATTTGGAAAGGAATAATCGTCCTGATACGTTCATCATCAGATATTGATTCATCATCATTTATAGTTACTTCTAATCGGATTCGTGTTCCAAAGTCTGTAACATCAACAAATTCAAAGCTTTCATTTCTACATTGTCGCTCTGTTAGAATAGTATCTATGTCAAGAGTAAACGATATTGTCAAATCATTTCTTAAAATGTCTACAATTCTCCCTTTCAGATTATTGTATAGTAGAGAAGAACGCTTAGTGTCAATAAAAATCACAGGATCTCCTACTTTGAACGTCCACTCAGCCCATGTGTATGCTTGACTTTTGGTATTGGCATTTTGGAAATAAAGGTTCATATTATTCAGCCCAAATTTTCCATCATAATTTAAGCACAATACAATCTCATCATCATCCTCAGAAACAAATATTTCTTCTCCTATATCTGCTGAAAATGGACCATCTATTGCAAGTTTTTCAGTAATAATAGGTTCAGTTTTACGAACTTCATTCCATAAACTCTTCAATTCCTTTTTGTCTGTTCTCCACGTGTTTAAAAGTTCAATGTTTGCACCATCTGTTTTAATAATATCCTTAGCATAATAAAACCAGTTGCCGAAATCAATTGACTCAATTTGATAAATATCTCCTGCCAAAACCAGTAATGTACCTTCATTAATTTTTTCGAATAACATTTTCATAGTTCTATTGTCTATGGTGCTACATTCATCAACAAAAACAATGTCATAGTCTGTAAGTGTAATTTTCTTTGTAAAACTATCAATACTTATAAAATCAGAATCAGAACCTGGGTTTTCTATACGTCTTTCCAAATTCTGTAAAGCAGTATGTGTTTTCGTAAGGAATAGCTTCTTTTCCTGATTCATCATATTTGAAATATAATTAATCAATGTAGTCTTCCCGGTACCAGCTGCACCGTAAATTAGCATGACTTGAGAATTAACAAATAATTTATTCAAAGCAACTTTTTTTAATGAATCTTCGAATTTTATATTGCAATTGCGAAGATATCTTGCATTCGACTCCCTTTGCCCTCTGTTAGCAATTTTTGAAAGTTTTAATAATTTATCCAGTATATAGAACGTTGTACTTTCGTAGGATTCAATTGATAAAAAGCCTTTTTCATCATTAATTAAAAACCCGTTATTACGCTCCCACTGATCTAGACTGTCATTGTATTTTTTTATCTCATCCTGATTTGCTACCGAATCGACATTATAGTACAATTCTCCTGTTTCACGTATCAGTCTATCGATTATCAAGTAAGGACGTACAATATTAAGTTTTTTACAATCATTCGTTATTTCGATGATATCCTTTATATTACCTTTGCTTGTTTTCCTTCCAGCTAGATTTGAAATAAATGGTTTCTTTTCAAACGGATAGCATCTACTTGTAACGTAAAGATCATCCGTAAGATACTTACTATCAAACGCAGTTGGTAGTACAGCTTCCAGTATTTCTTCCCTTAGGTTTAGTAAAATATATCGTATAGTGTGTTTTCCTTTTTTATTTGAGTACAATGAATACTCTTTCCTTAATTTAAGAATTATCTCCTTGAAAATATCAGTGTTTGCTTTACCATAAATCTGCTGCAAAACGGTTTGAAAGCTATCTTCTTGTAGATTAATTAAATCAAATAGATTCATACCTGTCTCAGTAAGAAAACTCATCAAAGAATTATACTCACCATGATTTCTGCTTAATTTGATATTAGTTTTCAAAATCTTACCTAGCTTATTTAAACACGAAGAATCAATAGAAACTTTCCAATTCGTTACTACTTTAATGTGATTTTTGGCCCCCCACAAATCTATTTCAGCATTGACATATGCAATTTGTATTGAATAATTGGTTGATATGTTTTGCTTAGTATATACAGTTATCCTATTGAACTTAGTTGCATATAATCCCGCCAATTGCAGTGTAATTTCAAAATATCTCTCCCCATTGACAAAAAATGGAAGCTTTTTCTGAATATAATACCGAGAAGTTCTAACACTCGTTGGTAATAAATCTATGGTAGCAATACTTGATGCTATCATTTCATAATATTCTGCATCGAGACTATCTGTATGTAAAGGGAATTTCTCCAAATTGTCTAATACGGCAATGTTGACCTCAGTTTTTAGGTATCTTCGAATTTCCCAAAGATAACTGTAATATTTAAGCATCAGCCTTTCCGATTGACCCTCATCTGGAATTCTTGAGCCAATATATTTTAACCCTTTCAAGAAATTAGTTAAGTATTTAGTTCCAATATTGAACTGTGCTAATTCCCACGCAAATCTTTCATTAACATCTGTATATCCAAGACTCATTGCATTTAAAACCAAAACAGCATAACATAAATCATATAATCCGTTTACAATTCTTCTTGATATTTTATCGCGAGATTTATTGTCATCATTAATTTTATCGATTTCTAGTGATATGTCTTCACATCTAGCATTAACAATTTTTATTGCATCCTCTTTCTTGAGATTGTCCTTATTTAATTTGCTTAGAAACAGATGCAGGTCAACAATTCGTTGAAGTTCATCACAAAATATATTAATACTTTCATCTGTATCTTTTATCTCATCATCAGATGTTAGCTTAATTGTAGTACTATTGTTATTAAAATCTATTGTCTTTATAAAGCTAGGAGATACATATTTCCAAAAAACACGTTTTTCGCCTCTAACATCTGGGTTAAGAACTATAAAAAATATACCTGGATCTGCCGTTACTTCTTTTGCAATAAATGCTGGAAAAGCTAAACTTTTTAAGCTGTACGAAATTACGCCATCACTTTCGCTATAATTATGTGTTCCCTTTATCTGGACAATAAAATTCTGTTCTGGACTTCTTGATATTTCAGGGGTTGAGACAAATTCAAACGTGCCATCATGATTAGGCCACTTATCATCACAAGAAAAGTTAGTATTAATTCTCCCACCCGAGTTCAAAAAAGTTTCTAAAGTTGAAACAGCTGCACGATCTTCGTTTGAACGCTCAGAATGTGTTGAAATATGCCGTTGTAACAAATCATCATTATTTGAACCCACAAACATTACCCCCTAATATTTTTATTTTTCGAACTGTACTTTTTACTCTTTATCTTCTGCCCATCTTTGGCTTTTACAACATTGTTTCCCTTGGCTTTTTCAACCCGAGTAGCTTTGAAAGTTTTCTCAGAAACAATGACTGGTTATTTTTTCTTGGAGCTATACTTATTTGCACTGCGATATTTTTTACCATCTTCATCTACCGTGATATTACTTCTCTGAATTTTTCTTTTTTGCACTGCCTCGAAAACTTCCTTAGAGATGATTGCAGGGTTATTATCGCTGACCAAATAGTATGTACCTTTTTCATCAGATTTCAAAAGCTCCGCTTCTCCGATATACTTTCTTTTGGTTAGCGTCAACTCAACTGTTCGTTTGTTCCACTTATCCTTTCCAGTTGGCGATTTGATGCCTAGACTCTCCAATTCTTTCAGGATGCCTGTTACACTTTTACCGCGCAGATATAAATTAAAAATCTTCTGAACAACAGCTGTTTGTTCCTCATTAACAATTAATTTTCCACTCTCATCGTTATCATATCCATAACATTTTCTATCAGCTAATTTTGAAGTTCCTTGCTCTACCTTCTGCTTAATACCCCATTTGATATTTTCGCTTCTACTCTCATTTTCTGCTTGTACCAATGCCTCCACGATTGAAATCATCAGCTGATTGTCCGTTTCAGAGGAATCCAGATTTTCCTGCTCAAAAATAACACGAACATCAGATTCTCCTAATATCTTCAAAGCTTCAAGTTATCAACAGTATCCCTGCCAAACCTACTAAGACTTTTGGTTATCACTATATTAAATTTCTTTTGCTTGCCATCTTCGATCATACGTGCAAAGTCTTTCCTTGGCGATTTTGACTTCCCAGAAGCAATGTCGATATAGATATCAACTAATCTCCAAGTATCAACCGCAGCCACAAACCTAGTAAGTCCGGAAATCTGAGCAGTAAGACTATTCAATTGTTCCATGTCATTTGTACTAACCCTACAATATATTCTGACTTTCTTTTCAATCTTGAAACGTACAGCAAGGATATAGTTTACTCTCTTTTCCATGTTCACCTCTTATGAATAACCAACATCAATCGTATTTTCACATATTATGAGTAGTCTATTTCTCTTAAACTGCCCATGAACTCTGACAAAAAATCATATTTTATTCTTTCCGTCAACTCAACCCTACAGCATTTTTGCAGTGGATATGTTTGGTTCTGATTGAAAACAAGTTTCTTTGCCAACAACTCAAAATTCTCCAAGCAGCAGAAATCCCTTTATTTCAAGCCTTTTTCACACATTACTTCTGAACCCTTGACATCAACACCACGCACTCAACATTTGTCGTATTATGAAACATTTACTTTCATCAGATTCTGAAAGTATAAAAATAGAATACAATGCCTATATTTAATGAGTAGAACTAATTGAAAAAATTGACTTGCTTCATATTTTATAAAATACAATTATAATTAAGTACTCACTATCTTAACTCTACAAAAAAAACCTCTTTTATTGTATCACTTCACATAACTGTAAAACCAACTCTTAAATCCCGCATTTCGAGCCGCATTATATACTGGCAAAAGAATATTCTCAAGGTTTCCCTGAAATTCACCCTTTGATATACCTTCTCTATATAATTTCATCAGCACATCATTATTATTTACATGCTCTCTGCTACATTTTAAAAATTCCTTATGTACAACATCATACTTCCACATCATCTGATAAGAAAAATACTCTTTGTCATACAATGCCGTAAAATACTTATTCCAATCCGGAAGGTAATTACTTTTGCTACTATTTATACTTTTCGTAGTAGGATGTAGATTCCAAAATTCATCATGAGCCACATAGGACCAAGGAATAAAATGATCAATCGAAAGTGTTTCTTCCGTCAATACTTCATTTCCATAAATATCAGTAACAGGAGTAATCGCCATAATTGTCTTCCAATACTTAATAACTTTATTCAGCTTCCTATCCTGAGGCGGCTCTAATTTACTGGAAATTCCCGGAACATTCGGATTTCGCCTTTGCAAATACATAATCAAGTTATACTGTATCCAACCCTTCAAAATCTCCTGATTCTTTCTTATATAATTACACCATTCCGGTCGTACATAGATAGAAGTACTCATTCCACGGATATTCGCATAATAATATATCAGTCTTTTTTCCTGATTCATCCTCATTGCAAGATTGGGTTTAGAAAGGTTCCATTCACTCCCAGCAAAGGTTTCAACAAAAGGGGCCTGCAAACGATAAGGGACAAAATAAGTCAAAGTCCGCTTCATATCAGACACTTTCTTATCTTTACACTGTTCCAGATAATTAAGAATATTAACCTTCTTTTCACTGGTTTTCAGACCGCTGATTTCATAAATATAATGAACTAAAGCTTCCAACGTATCCGATGGTCCCAGATTTAATTTATACTCTGACACCATATACCAAGAATCAGCAATCATTTCATTTATCAATTCTTGATATGTCAGTGCCTCTTTCTCAGAGATAACCTTATTCACAATTGCCTGAAACCAAAATATTTTATAAGATTCACTCATCTTATCAAACAGTCTTCCTAAACGCTCAACATTTAAATCTTCAGAATATGGTAACTGCATCATAGTATTCTCCGCCGCAATTATCTCCCTTAAATATTTTTCAGATCCGGCATCTCAAGCCCCAATGCCCTGATAAAATCCTTTTCTGTCTCCAACTCCGCCTCTGCAATAAACCGGATAAATTTCTCCGGCTCTGCGTGCGCCCCTTCCAAAGCCTGAATATAGTCATTTCTTATATAAGGAGAGATAACGCAAGGCAAATACCCCTTTTGTATCAAAGCCGTATTCATCAGCAGCCTGGCCGTCCTCCCGTTCCCATCTTCAAATGGATGGATAAATATAAACCTCCGATGTAATTCTGCAGCAAAGGTAACCGGATCATAGCTGCTTCGCTCTTTTTCTATCCAGTCACACAAATATTTTATCTCCTGTCCTATCTTGTCCGGTGCACAAACCGGATAAGATGAACCTGTGATAACGACACGTACCGTTCTATATACTCCTGCTTTGCTTTCAGATATTCCAGAGTAAAAAAGTCGGTGAAGTTCCTTAATATCTGATTCTCGAATTGTTTTCTTATCAATCAGAGAAAACATGTAATCATAAGCGTGGCTGTGTCCATAAGCTTCCAATGCTTCTCTAAGGGATTTACCTCCAACTGTAATTCCGTCCTCCAGAAGCACCTTTGTTTCACTAATTGTCAATGTGTTTCCTTCCAAAGCGTTTGAAGACCACGTTGTAGAAATGCGAAAGAAATCACGTACCTGTTTCAACATCTCCCCTTCAAACGGTCTGGCTTTCCTTATAACCTGATGGCATAATTCCACTTTTTTTATAAAATTAGTATCCAACCCTTCCCCAACCTTTCTTAATTTAGGCTCTGATAGCAATGTCTCAAACTCTGCTACAATCTCCTGATTCAGTAACTTAACCATCCCTTATTTAATTACTGCCAAATATTCTGTGCTTTATTCAAAGGTTTCTATAAACTCTATCTATTTTTTATTATCTCTAATTTTGCATAATGACCTGTAAACATTATAGCATACTTTACCCTCTTTAATAATAATATCCTAACTATTTTCTTCTAAAAAAATATTCCTTTCGCATATTACTCCTATGGTCGAAAGCCATAGGAGCAATTAGTAACATACAATGAATCTGATTTTATTCTATAAGAATAATTTTACAATCATGCCGAGAATACTTATAAATCCTATCTGACAACACATCTTCTTTCGGCACTTCACTTTCATTTATCTCGCCAACCATTTTCCGCAGTTCCCCATAATCCAACTTCCCATCATCGGGAACCAATATAACTTCGTGTGTACTGGATGGCAATATAACAATATCTGAATTCTGAGAATCTGCAAAATCCTTCAGACACCCATCATATATAATGCACCCGGCTCCGTTAATCTGCTTTTTGTTTGAAAGCACATACAAAGATGGCTTCTGTGAATCAAAATCCAATAAATCATCTATCATCTCTTCCATTTTCAATTCCTCTAAATGTTCCTTCAAAATATCACACATAATCTCTTTCATTGTTTTAATTTCCGGCGGCAGTAAAATGGGAGTATTCTTCTCTGCAAGACGATACAATTCCTCTTTCCCCACTCCCCACGGCTCCATATGAGAGTTATGAATCAAAGCCGTCATTTGTCCTCCTTTATGTTCATCCAAAACCAAATAGAACACCACTGCCAAGTCAAGAAATTTAATATATGGAACACCCTTTAAAAGCTCCTTATTCTTTTCCATCTGAATCAGCTTAAAAGCCACCTTATCCCTTACATTACTAAAATCCAAAAGCTCTCTCATATCCCCCAGAACCACGTCATTATTCTCCTTATACGCAGATATAATATCTTCCAGAATTTCCTGCATTGACATACCATGGGTAAAATGTATATAATATGAATTTAAGTAAATTGTGGGAGCAATACTTTTACTTGTCTTCCCAATAATCAGCCCATCCAGTATGATTCCGTTATTTTTTGTAATTTTCTGAATGCGAATCTCATAATCTCTTCCTAATCTTTCCTGCACTGCTGCTCTGACTTCCTCTAAAAACTGATTGTAATTCATTTGTTCTTCCTCCATTTTCTTACTCGTATTTTTAACAACAAAAAGAAGCATCTCCTTAGAAATGCCTCTGGCAGAAAAGTCACTTATTCTTATACCCACTTCACATAGTCAATCTCACGCTCTTTTACCAATGCAAAATAAAGCAACATAAAAGAAGCTATAATCTCAACTTAGACTACAACTTTTCCCCTACTCAAAACTTCTCTTCATTCCCTCTTTCATAATCAAACCGAACTCTTCCTACCAGATATATAGGCACAGTTATCTTCCGGTCTGCCATGCCGCCATAAGTATCCCCTTTCAGGAAATAAATAGCTTCCACCTTTTCATCTTTTAAAAACTGCTGCGCTGTCTCTGTCTCAGATTTTCCATCCTTTACCTCCACGCCATAGCTATTATCATTTTCCCAGCGTTTTATAAGGAAATTAATCTCCCCTTCCTTATACGTTCCAAACATTGGAGCTATTCCTGTTATCTCAAATCCCCTGATACGTTTCAACAACTCAATATACACAAAATTTTTACTTATCATTCCCTTAAGAGTAGGCAAATCAGCTCCTGCCACATCCAGAAAATATCTGCATACTCCAACATCCAGAAAATAAAAACGGTTGTGCAAAGATACGTTCACGGGATCACATTCATTGGCTTTGCCACAATAGCCTATGATATCTGAACGATATAGCCAGTCTATAACTGCACTAATACCTTTCCTCATGGTTCTATTGCTTTTTCCATTATTAATGATAAGGGATAATTCTGTAATTAAATCACCATGCTCCTTTTTCTTCCGGACAGAAAGCTGTGCAATTGCAGGTAATATCTGCTCCAGTAAAATCATTTCCTGTATACCGCCTAAGTATCTTGTTGATTCTTCTATAAAAGTCCTGATAATCTGAGTCAAAACCTTTTTGCATTCTTGCGTATCCTGCGTTCCCATATAACAATTTATGACATCCGGATAGCCGCCTATTTCACAATATATCTTATAATATTCTTTTAGCTCATCATATTGTTCGGGATTACTGGAACCAAGCAGATCAACGCCATTATAAAGTTCCCGTTTTCCAAATGCCTCAACAAATTCTTCGAATGACAATGTATTAAGAGTCAGATTTTCTGTATCTCCTGCTGAAAGAAAATACCCCTTTTCCAATGTCTTCCCTAAGTAACTGCCTGCAACTATAAAATGGCATACAAACTCTCTTGAAAACTCTCTGATTCTGGAATACACTTTTGATGATTCCTGAATCTCATCTATAACAATAATTGTATCTTTGTTATCCTCGAACCGGGAATCAAACAATCGGAAAGCCTCATGCAGCGCCTTTTCTATCCGCGGCTCTCCGGGCTTCCAGGCAGATGCCTGTTCCATACAAGCCAGAAATTGTTCACCGGATAGCTGAGCCATATTGATATAGATATAAATTTTGTAATTTTCTCTTGCAAATTTATCCAAAATAAATGTCTTTCCATTCTGTCTAGCACCTTTTTATTCCAGGACCTTACCGCTGTCACGCTGCTTCCAAAGAAGCAGATCATAGTAAATATTTCGTTTCAGTTCTACCAGACCAACCTCCTTTTTTCAATATTTCTACTGTAACACACCATAACCCTAATTCAAATTCTTTTCAGGAAAATATATTACTGAACTCCTTATCTTTCATTATAGCTGCTTCCCTTTCTCAAATTTTAAAAATACTTTTAAAACCCTGGTTCCATCTTTCATACCGGCAAGATACAGATAACGATTTTCTTCTGCCGACTGCATGACCCATTCATCCCAAAACTGCTCCATAGCAACTTTTGAATCCTCATCCAACCGTTCAAGAATATTTTTCATCTTGAGGTTAAGCTCCTTTTCCTCATGAAGGTTTTCATCAGAACGTGCATTTAACAGCATCTCAATACGGTCACAAATGATCTGTTCCAGTAAATCTTCCAAATTCATATCATCACCTTTTCCTTCTTTTTTGCAACTAAAAAAGCCCCTGCAGTCTCACACCGCAAGGGCTAATCCTATTGTACTCGTTGAAACCAATCCGGCACATTATGAGAAACACGGACTGGAAGCCCATCTTTATAGATGGCAATTCTTCTAAATTCCTTAGTATTATCATACAGAGAAGCCAGATTACACATAGGAAGAACAATCTTCAAGTTCTGGAATGTTTCCAGATACCGTTTTTCCACATCCTTATCCGGTATTCCATGCCCACCTTTTGATACACGATAAGCAATCCTCTGTTTTGCCAATTGCACAGAATCAACTCCTACATAATAAAGTTCAATGTAATATCCCTGATTCCTGGCTTTTTCTATGGTTCTAAAAATGGTCTTTCCACAGAGCGTTGTTTCCTAATTAAAGGAATTTCCTGTAGATAGACATTGATTCAATTCCTGAACAACCCGTTTTCCAGCTTTCATAACATCACTGGTTATTTTACAATCTCCAAACGTTCTATGAATTTCATCTGTATTGATTCTAGGCATCTACTGATACCGCGGGAATGTTTGATACAAAGTAAACTTCCCCGCTCCGTTTACCCCGGCAAAGATAACATATCGTTTCATCAAAAACGATTCTCCTCAATTACTTTTCTCTGTCTCTGCTGAAGAATGAAGTCGCTGACAATGGAATAAAACTCCTGTTCTTCCTCAGTCTCCGCCCCAAGAATTAACTGTGTAGCCTCATCAGGCTCTAATTTCAAACACTCTTCATATAACATTTTTAAAGCATCATTGGTTGACATATCATCACTCTTTCCTCTTAAGTAAGTCCATTATATCATAGGTACGTCATGGAATACAATTGAGTAGACCAAACATTTGAACAAGATATTTATGCAACTTGTTCCGTCAACTCTCCATCAATCACTTCCTGATTGGAAACCTCACTCATATCTACAGATAACTCCGTTTTAATCGTCTCATCCATAGTGACGGCCTTCTGAAATTCGGACTTCATGGGGGCATACTTTAACAGCTGTTTGATAACCGTCTTTTTTGCCATGCCCTCATAATTACTTTTCCATGGACTGAAATCCGAAGTAAATGCTTTTGAATACCGGGCTGCATAAGCATCTACATAGCTTTTACTCATCACCTCAAAACGGAATCCACCGTTGTCCAGTCTGAATATAGCATAAAAGGCCCGGATCTCCCCCGGTTCATCAAAAGAAGGGCGATGAATCAAAGAGGGGTGAAGGCCCAGTTCATAAGAAAACTCATCATTTTCATATACTGTCTTTGCTTCAACGCTTTGCATCCTTTCATTTCGATAGGCTAAATCAATGAGGCCCCGATATCCCAGCTGAAACTGGCACTCTAACACTCCTTTGTTTTTATAAGGGATTAAATATGCTTGTCCTAAGGGTGTATTCGGTTCCAAACCTAATTGTGCTGCGTTCATCAAAGCTGCAATAAAGCTCATAGGAGTACATTCTCCCAGCTTGGGAGTATTGTTAATCGCCGATAATGCTATACGCGTAAATCGTTCCGGCGTAAGAATACTGGGAAGCGCCCGTTTGATTTCCGGTTCAAGAGCCTTAACCATATCAACGATTGTCATATTTTTTTTCAGCCTGACGGATTGACTTTGACCTCCGCCGCCTGCTGCCCTCTTCTCTAATTCCTGTTTTACATCTGACATTTTCTCATCCCTTTCATTTTAATTCATTTAATTAATTTGAAAAAGGACAATCCTGCATCCAGCAAGACGGTACCTCTCCTCAATACTCAAAATATTAAATTAACATAATTATATCTCAAATTAACGACTGAATATATAATTTTGTATGATTCCTCTCTCATCTCATAAAAAACCAAATCATTTACCTGGTCCGCCTTTATATTATATTACATCACAGGTCATGAGACTTCCCCACTAAAAGATTTTTGCAGATATCCGAAAATGTATCCTCTATAGAAGCAGTTCTTTCATTTTCCACATCATCCTGAGCTTCCGCCAACATTTTCCACAATTCCAACTCGGTTTTCATTTTTTCATACTGAACATGGCTCATCAAAACGGTATCCTCCCGACCATCTACAGTAATAAAAACTGGTTCTTGGGATTCCCGTGTTAAGGCTGATATCTCCAAATACTTATTTTGTAAATCAGATGAAGGTATGATTGCTTCCATTATGTGGCCTCCCCGTCATGATTTTATGGCATTATTATAACGTGATAACGATACATATACAATCTGCATTTTTTTCATTGAGCAAAACAAGCATCCTGTGAAGTGTTAAACTTGAGCCTTTACATCTTTAAACCTCAAACCATTACGCCGCCTTAACAGTAAATCGTCTTGACTGGCTGCATTTGGCAAAATCCCGGTAAAGATCTGGCCGTTCCTCCTTTAATCGCTTGCTGTCAATACGGACTGTATCCACATTGCTCCAGGAAACTCTATAGCGCTCATTAAATGCCATTTCATATTCGCCCATATAAAGCTTAAGCTGCTGTTCAATTTGTTTCTGCTCCTGTGTCAACTTATTTGCCAGAAGAATGATTTCTTCCCTTCTTTTTAACTGTTCATTTAAATGAGACGGAAGAGGAATCGTCTTTTTAAGGGCCGTTGGAAAATACCGGTTAATCACTTCATTTGAAATATCACTGCCGTCAGAGTCTGGCATATTTCCTGACAAAACATGGTCCTCCCAGAATTCCTTTTCTATGGCAATCAGATTTTGAACCAGCTCCTCATCACGTTCAATCTTCTTATACTTAAATTCCCTTCCCAAAATCACAACAGCCAGATACCAGGCCTTCGCCCCGGTCACCGCCATATAATGATGACATTGGATTTCATAATGGGCAGGGACAGATTCTCCGGTCCATTTATCTGCATTATAGGCACTGGCCGTTTTGCATTCAAGTCCCATGTTTTCCCCTGAAATAATGCGGTCAACATTTGCCAGCATAAAGGGATATTCTTCGCTCTGATACATGGCATTGGACCGTCGTACCTTTAAGCCTGTCTCTTCCATAAAGCGCCGGGCCACATATTCTTCTAGGTCTCGCCCCTGTCTCATGGAATCATTATCATGATCTTCTACTTCTAAGCTTGTTTTTTCATAGAAAATACTCATAGGGCTGACATAGGGATTAAGACCACAGATTGCACCTGCATCAGACCCACCGATTCCCTGCTTTCTGTATTTCAGCCACTCTTCATGAGATAAGCCGTTTGTTGAAATTAACTTTTTCATTCATGCCACACCTCCAATTCCAAAAGGTTCAATCCTTTCTTCCCGGAAGCTTACATATCTGCCCTCCGAACCAATCACAATATGGTCAAGCAATTCGATTCCCAGCCATACTCCGGCTCCCTTAATCCAACCTGTAATAAGAGAATCCTCTCGACTTGGCTTCGGCTCTCCAGAAGGTTGATTGTGAAAGCAAATAATTTTTGAAGCATTTGAAAGAATCGCATGTTTAAATAAATCCCTTGGATCTATCCCACATGAGCTCAAACCTCCCACTGCGACTATTTCCAAAGCGATGGGCGTCATTGCTGAATCCAATGACATTACCATCATCATCTCACGATCTGAATATTCAAAGAGAGGCCTCACCATATCCGCAGCCTCTTTTGCTTCATGAAAACGTTCAGTTCCATAAACGGCAGTTCCTTCCCGAATCATTTTAAGCTTTATGATTCCTACTCTTTTCTTAGGAATAGGCTGCTTCATCATACCGATTACCTTTTCTTCCTGCGTTGCATTCTTCATAAATAATCACGCCTCCCTGCAAAAACAGAAGCTTCCAATATTCAAGAAAGAGGCTTCCGTTTTCTATATAATTATTTTATTTTTAATAACTTACACAAAATACTCTCTTCACATCAAGACTTCTTTACTACCCTTTCACAGCATAAGAGAATATTGTATCAACGAACTTTCTGGAACAGCATTCCTCCGGAAATAAGGAATGTACTTTCATGTTAAAAACAAATTCATTTTTACAGCACTCCCCACCCTTCGATTTCCATCAACAACATCGCAGTATCAATGAGTCCCTCATACCAGCATACACTTCTGGGTACTTCATTCAAATAACATTCTGATAGCTCACCCATATTCAGATATTCCTTAATCTGCACTTCAAATAAATCAAGTATATCCGGATTCGCATTCTGAACCAAGAATGGAAAATCTCTGCAATTACTTAAAGCTTCCCACCTCTCCTCACCCCCTCCTTCCGGCTCAACTGGGATACCTTTTTTCTGGCTCTGCTTTTTCACCTTGCCCTCACCAGCTCATAAGCTTTATCAATCATAGCGTTCCCTTCTACTGTGCGCGCAAAAAGACTTTCCTTATAATTTGCCCGTTCTCTTAAAGGTTTTGCATGTGTGGCAAAATCCGATACAGCATTCAGGAATCGCCAGCCATGCTTACCAGTAAATTTTAAATCCGGCGCTTCAAAATACCTGATCTTTAAATCCTCTTTCAGCCTCATCAGATTCTTCTGCTGCTGTTCTGTAGGATTATCAAGCAAAGGGAACAATGCATCAATATATTCATACACCTGATGGTCTGTCATCTTAATTCTGCTTAGTTCATCAATAGCCTTACCAAGCTCTCCCATGTACCTGTTGGCATAAAGGAGCGTATTTCCTGCATCTTCCATCTTTCCCTCTATATTTCCGGTATGGTTTGCAGACCAAGATCTCTTTGCAGTCGCCAGGGCCAGATTTAAAGTATTCTGGCAAACCACCCGAATAGGTGTCACTGCAGCCTTTATACCGCCTGTTCCGTCGTGAGAATTCATGAACACAAGGTAAGGTTCGATTTCATCACCGCTTATAATATAATGCTGAGGAAGCTTTGCAAGTAGCCAGGTCTTTCGACCTTCCTGAAGAGAACCCGCCGTTTCATAGGTAACACCTTCACCAAGTAATTCATCTGTAAAAGCAAAAGCTTCCTCATTCTGAACCACTTTGTAGCGATCGGAAACAACTCCCAGAACCTTTTCATCCATGTCCCGGATATTTGCCTTGAAGCCGTTAATTGGTATACCATCCTCCGTTTCTATAGACTTCTGAATCACCTGCCAGTCCAACCCTGCTAAAGCCAGGGCTTCTGCAGATGCAGGTGCCTCCATCACCATTGTTCCCAGCCCGTGCCAGGGCTTTTCTCTTGTGTAAAACATTGACTCCACGTTCGCTGACATAATTGACCTCCTTTAATTGTTGATTTTTATTCTAAGAAATAATATATATTTGTTTTATATTTACATTGCAGAACACCTACATAACGCTTATAGCTCACCCCTTATTATCCGCTTTTAACCACTTATAGTTTATACAAGTAGTTACTTTATTTTCATCACAGTTATAAATGCATTATCTGAAGCGTTATTATCCTCGGATTTTAAAACACAAAAAAACCAGAACGAAAACGCTCTGGCTTAGATCATATTAACCTGCAGGAGCAGGTTCAATTAACTGTCCGGCTATGTATACAACTCCATTTTTATCAATATCAATGACAGTTCCATATACTGTCACATAATCGTCAGCATATACATTAGAGTTATACGCTGACAAAACTACGTATTGACCTTCACCATAAGCATCACTAATGAAATAGGCATCCAGGTTCTCCATGGTGTTATTATCATACCAATTCATAGTACCAACAGAATTCCCAGTACCAGCATAGGTAAACAAACCCGTTATATTTACTTTGCCGCCAATAAATCCGTTATCCTTAATTACTTGAACATTGGCTGTAAAGTAATCCGGATTATATCTTACATCATCCGGATTCGTATTATATCCAAAATCATACTTTGCCTCTGTCAGACGACTGGAAGATTCATCAAAAGATTCCGTATCATTTATTTCTGATGCCATAACATCATTGCCGCTATTGCCCTCGGGTGAAACCACTGCATCCGTTCCATCAACCACAGTTTCTTCATCCGTAAAAAATTCAGCCCAGATTATAACATCGCCTTTTGAATTTACACCAACCGGATAACCATATATCATCTTCCATTCATTTGCATAAGGCGATGAATCCTTAGAAATCACGATATAACCACCAGGAGAATTACCACCACTGCTCATACAAGAGTATGCATAATAAGTATCCAACAGGTCACTCCACTCATTTGCATCATAAGCCAGTTCTGTAACCCCTTCCATATAATCCTCTGGAATCGATTTTCCTATGATCAATCCCTTTACTTTAATTCCAATTCCACTGTAATCATAAATATTGTTACGAAGATCCTTAAACTCGGGAGTAACAGCATTCTGCATAAAACTATTTCTATCTACGACTTTTGTTGTATCAAATTCAGCAGCTTCAATACCATCGCCATTTTGTGGAACTTCTGCAGATCCAATATCTTTAGATGGTGATTCCGCGTTATTTTCTGATACAGCTATTGAATTTCTAGCAAACATGCCTGCCAGTACAGTAATACTAAATATAATTCCTACAGCAATTAACAGCACTTTACCAAAACCTGAACGTTTCTTTGGTTTGCTTACATTCTGAGACTCTGATACCTTTTGAGCTGCTGTCTTAGGGTTGTTCCTCTGACCTAAATCTTCTTTATATAATAACTGCCCACATACAACACAAAACTTCTGTCCTGGTTCAAATTTTGTCCCGCATTTAGGGCAGGTATTAATAACCTCTACTTTTTCACCGCACACACTGCAAAACTTCTGGTTTTCCTGAAGATTGTTTCCACACTTTTTACAATTCACGATTTATTCCCCTCTTTCTTAAACCGATATCGTTTTATAAACGATATCAGCTTCTTCTTGTTCCATATAATACGCTTTAATACTTGTTCCACTTTTCAATGAAATTATCATTGTCTTTTTTCTGCTTGTAAAGACGATCAAAGCAATCGCTGCTGGACCCACAATCAAAAGCGGTGGTATTACGAATCCTAAAAGAGTGGCAACAGAAAGTCCCGCTATTTGCACCTTTTCAAGCTTAGTGAGAAGCGAAGTCTTTTTATAAACAACGCTTCCTATCTCTTGCTTATTAAAAATCAAGGAACTAACTGGAGATGCCTTTGTGGTTTTCCTATACGATGTTGCAGTCACCTCATTTCCAGTGACCTCAAAGACAGTTGTCAACTGTCTTTCTCCGTTTATAGCAAGCGCACCTGCTGTTAATTTATAAACCAAAGTATTTACCTGCTCACTCTGTGGTATAAAAACGCTATCTTCTTCAATCATTTTGCTTTGATCACCAGTCTGAGCTGGTGTCCCGCAATCAGGACAAAAACTTCCATCATATTTTTTTCCACAATTACTGCAATACATATATTACCCTCCTGTTTTGGCAGCTACGCCATTTTTTATAAGTTTACGTTTTCTATCCTCTGTTCCCATTTTTGAAACAACTCTGTACAACATTCACTATTTTACCTGTAAGTTTATCAATGTTTATTTCTTCCTGTGCGCTGTAATAAATCACATGGGTTACTCCGAACAACATTTTTACGATCCGAACCTTTTCCTGTAAATGTGCCTCCTGTTCTTTTGTGATTCCTCCGTGGCGATTTAATGGTTCTATCTTATCAGAAAAGTTCAATCCGATAATTACCTTCTTGCGGTCTTCCTCACCAGGAAACAGCGATTGAAACAAAGCCTCATCCAGTGAGTAATCTCTTTGATCTGCCCTCAAAAGATATACCACACACTGAGAACGTCCAAGCATTTCTCTATACCATTGCAGATACTTAACATCCGCCTGCTCCGATTCTCCAATTCCTGGAAAATCATTAAGCGAGAAGTAATAATCCGAATCATTAACCTGATATTCGGCTGAATATAACGCCTTTGTGCAAACCTCTACCTCCGATGTGCGAAATATATTTTCACCGATAATTTTATTAATCGTTGTTGATTTTCCGTAGCCGGTTTTCCCTAAAAACAGTACCTGTATCTCATAACAAGGCTTTCCACTTAGATCCCAACAAAGATCATTTGTATCCTCTAATTTCACCTTTTCCAGAAAAGCAAAACTCGGATATCGTTTGATCAGCGCTTTTATTGATGATAGGTACTCTATATTTACCTCTAATTCCATTTTCTACAGTACCTCTCTCATCCGATCAAGCATTTCAAGATATAAAACCTTACAGTCCTCATAATGTTGAGAGTCTATGAAATTTACACACGGGGTTATGTAGGTTTCGTTAAGCAACTTATAAATCTCCCCCCTGTCTTCTCTTAAATTTAACCTCTCAACAATATCCGGAGCTTCCTTATAATAATGAAGAACAAGCGCTTTTCCACCTTCCTGATTAATAAGCCAGTCATCCCGGAATTTCCGAAACTGCTTTAATTCATGACAATCATCATTTTTACCATAAAATTCGCACACGGCGGTAGTAATATAACACCCGCCTCGTCCCCACCCACCAAATGGAAGCCTGTCCAACCAGTCATCAAGCTTGTTTTCTGCTTTATCCAGCACTGCTATTACAACGTCTCCAGTCTTTTCCGCTACTTTTCCTACTGTCTCTCCAATAACTTCCCATAAGGATTTTTTTACGTGATCTGCTGCAGATTCAGACTGATAGCTTTCATCTATCTGATTAAAAACAGTAATCTTCTTTTCCTTTGGAAGCGCATAAATAATTTCATCTACCAGCTTCGTCAGGTTGTATTTTTCATTAGCTGAAACCGGAATTATAATAGAAGCGGCCACTCCGAAAAATGCGGCCACGTCATCAACCTTTCTATGAATATTCTGATATTGCCTTAGTCCCGGCCCATGCTGTTCCTCATCCCACTCACGAAACGGTTCTATTTTATCAACCTGATTTAAAACAAAGAAAAATGGCTTATTCTGATTAATATGAGGCTTTACAACCTGTTTATAAAAGGCTTCATCAGAAGCCAGAGCTCTGTCATCGGCTTTTATCAACCAAAGAACTAAATCCAGTTCGGGAAGTAACCTTTGATAAAGTTTCTCATACTCAGCATCTCTTTGACGACTCTCTCCAACGCCTGGAACATCAATCAGTTTTATTCCTTTCCCTCCATCAATATTTAGAAGAATATCTTTCGTATCTCTGGTACAGGCCTCCACATCGCTGATAGTGCAAATGTCTCTTCCAAATAATGCATTACAGAGAGAGGATTTTCCAACCCCTGTCTTTCCAAATACCCCAACCCTTGGTTCATAGGTCAGGATATTCTTAATCCTGTCACGAATGGCCCTTTTCTGACTTTCATTGACTGCTACTCCTGCTTTTTCCAGTTCCTCAAAAAATTCTTTTGTGCTGCTCATATTGGTCCTCCCGATATGTGTCATTTATTTAATTAATCTTTTTCTTTCTCTTGCTCCGCAGTCATATTCCGTCCGGCTTCAAGTCCCGCTATAAAAATTAATACTTTGGATACTTGCTCCGGTTCTAATTCCATAATCTTTTTTATTACAATATCTTTTTCTGTCAGTTCCATATTCCCCTCCATTTTGACCACATTAATCTAAATTGAATTTAGTTTATCATGATTGAATTTAGTTGTCAATATTACATTCTTGACTGAATTTAGTTACTATGATATTATTTTGGACAAAGGCGGTGAGCAATTTTGAATCTAAGCGAAAGAATTAGATTATTACTTGAAGAAAACACTTTAAAGCAAAAAGATTTAGCCAAAGAAATCGGGGTAACAGAGAGCTACATATCTGCCCTCTTAAACGGTAGAAACTCCAACATATCCCAGGCCCTTGCTACATTAATTGAGGAAAAATACGGGTACAGTAATTCCTGGATTCTGTATGGAACAGAACCCAAGCTAAAAATGGTAGGGAAAAACAAGACTTTATCGGACATCCATAAGAAAGCAATTTTACAAATAGAGAAATTGAACCCGGGACAAATAAAAGCCGTACTGGCCTTTGTAAAGGCATTGGAAGAAATAGAAAACGACTTCAGGGAACATCCTTAAGACCCGTAGTATGTACCCACAGCTTGCCATGCATAAATGCACACCAATATGAAGCTAACATCCAGGACAGAGGATGCCTGAAAAATGAGTTACGGCTCATATGAGGCAGCCTCTCTTTACTTGCGTTTTTCCCTGCCTCAATTTTTTCATTTTATGGCAGTAAATCCTCTCTCCGATTTGAGGACACTAAGATTTTTTTGAAATATCGCTCCGTATATCCAAGCTCCTTTGCCAAAACCTTCCCATTTGTTCCGTCATAGCGTTCTTTTATCTGCTTCTCAATATATGACTTGCTGTATAGTTTTACTGGAAATGTAATCTGTAATCCATGCAGATGCTCATAGATACGGATTGTCGTCTCCACTCCCAATTGCTCTGCCAAATCTCGGTAAATACCGTAAAAATTCTTTGCATCCATGAATCTTCCTCCTTTGCCATCCTATTATAAGGGTTTCATGAATACTATTTCTTCTGTCATTATCCTTATTTTTCCTCTTGTAATTTGTAACTCTGCATCTCATAATTCCTCCCTTCTCTGTTATTCTTAATATAGACGGCAGATATCAATATCAATGGAATAATATACAATTAGTACTTAATACCTTTACATAACGATTTTATTTTAAAAAGACTTTAATATCATAAAAGCCATAGCACCACCGCTATGGTTTTCTATGTTCCTCTATGATCCTTATTGCAGCCATGCTGCAGATGCACCTAAATATAATATATATTTTTTTTAAAAAATAGATACAAATAAAGCAAATGCTCTTATATTCCCAGCCATAGAGGCCTCCCCTGCCGAAAATCAACATTTACTCATTGCATATCTTCTTATTTAAATTATATAGAACCACCTGAACCGTTTTTTATTTGCCTCTATAACACCTGGTTATAAAATATATAGCTTCTATATATAATAACCAGCCCAAACTATATAATTTATTTTTTGCTATCACATTTAATTTTCTTTTTTACTACCAATCATAATCTATAATTTCCTGCCAAGTCAGGAATACAGGCTATCTTTCATTTTCCCCTGAAAATCCGGCTCCAGATAATCCTCCTGAACCAGGTCTGCCTGCTCACATGGAAAGTTAGATAATACAATTACTTTACAATCATTGCGTAATAACCGAGCTCTCCCTATGCTTTGTTCCAGTTCCTTACTAATAAAATAAAGCTGCAACTCTCTTAGTTCTTTCTGTTTATATGTCATTAGGCTGAACTCATAACCGCGAAATTGTATTCGTCGCACTGATAGTACATCGTTATTAACCTCCATTCCCAGATGGCTGCCAATAAGCTTATAAACAAATTCTTTTGAATGAGGGGTTCCGATAACTGCAATATCCATTCCATTCAAAGAATCTACTCCTTCCGTATTACCAAAATGCAATTCTCCGGTTTTAATCTTATCCTTGAAACATTTGAATGTTATTACATAATACCTTCTGCTTATTTCATTAAATACCTCCTGTAGCTCCGGCCATCTATTTTTCATTTCCTGGCGGCTCAATGAATGAGATGTAAATTGCGTTATGTTCCTCTGATATCTCGCTTTCCAATAAGAATAATCTACAATATTTCTACCATAAAAATATCTTCTATATAAATCCGTGCAGCCAGTAGCTGATAAAATGATGAATTTGCCTTCCGGCAGATCTTGAGGATAAAAATAATGGATGATATCTCTATCTCTCTGGCATACAGAAGCCTGAGCCAAATCATTTACATTGTCCCATATTTCCAGTTCCTCCAAGGCTTCTTCTGAAAAACGGCTAAAACATATAGGATCTTGAATTCTATGATAACTGCCATCTTTTACCTGCATGATTTGCTCCAGTTTTTCACGCAACATAACAGGACAGTCATCGGCGTTCATGGCATTTTTTACTGTCTCTACCGATACTGTCCTTATATTTTTAAAGAATGTCGCCAAAATATCTTCATCAATAATAACCGTATATCTATTTATGATATCTTCCGGCAAAGTGGCTAATTTGGCATGCGTTGTTATCAGATGCTGCTTACTGTTCAGCCTGGAATTTAAAGTTAAATATTCCCTGCATTGATTTACCGAGAAAATCATATCGGGATTATCACAACCTTCATTCTCTTTTATAAAATCCCTTAATAACCCACTAATCTTATACCCTAACCCTAAATTATAATAATATTCTACCCTTTTTCTTAGTTCCTCCGGTAATTGCATTTCATCTAATGACAACGTAACCAGAAAATCAGCTCCTGCATCATACAGCCTCTTTTCGATTTCTTTTTTTAAACGATTAGTCGGAACCGCAATCAGGAAACGATTCTCTGACTCATTGCAAACCATATCACAATATGCCCTTGTTTTTCCAATGGCAGTTTGTGCAGGTATTAAATACATTCCCTTCTCCCTGGAATTAACGGCAGCGTACAAACAGCGATTCACGTAATTATAGACCTCTTCTATTGTATTATAATTGTCTACATCTTTCATATTTTTAATTCTGTCTCTGACTCTTACAGTACTAACTATATTCTCCTTATGCTGGCATTCCTCTGCATAGGGACAGTTTCCATCACAGGACTGAGGCTTGTATCCTCTGTCTTTTGCATACTTTATGTAAAACTCCCACTTTTTCCTGCTATAATCCTTTTTCTTAATAATGTCCAAAAACTGTTTTCTTCCTCCGCTGATATGAATTAAATTCAGCATCAGCAAAAACCGCTCCTGATGGGATATGTGAGGTTCTATTTTAAAATCCCTATATAATCTGCACCTTTCCGCCAATGTACCAGCTTCGATACGAACCGGTTCCTGCTTTTGTCCCAATCTGCGTACATTACTCTGGTAAGGTGTGTGTATAATATATTTAACTTCTTTGGGGGATTTTTCTGTAACTGACCCATAAATATATATATCATTATCAGAAAATTCCCCCATTTCATTCACCATATCTAACCTAAAAATCTGAAGACATGATTCAATCACACTGATATTATTCATTTTTGCAAATTTATCTATTGTTTCTACATACTTCTTCGGCTTCGTTTCAAATATATATCTATGGTAATTGTCCATCAGCGATATAATATCTATACATTTGCCATCCCCTTTAAAAAACAGCTTCTTTCCACCTAAAAACAACCTGGCTACATCCTTACAAAACTTATCAGCCCCAACAAAGATTTGATGAAGCATTTCCATCATACAATCCGCCGCAGCCTTATTAACAATAGGTACATCATTTGCAAATACCACCCTGAATCTTGGTAAAGCGGTAGTTGAACTCAATGTATAATATGCAAATAAGATTGGCAGCTCATATTGATCTGCCTTTTTCTTTATTTCTTCAAACGGAATTCCAGTATCAAAGTCCAATGCAAATAGCTGCATTTGTTCAAAGTTCTCTGAAAGCCTCTCTCCACATTTAAAAACTGCTGGGCAAAATGTCTGCCCTTTATTTCCTACAACATCCGCTAATTCTTCTACATCAATGCTTACCGGTTTTTTGGCTATTCTTTTCGTAATCAAAGCATACTCTTTTCCATCCGGCTTTTTCTTATATTCTTTGTCATCTAAACTTACAGTAACTTTCATTTACATACGCTCCTCTATCCAATAAAATTTCACAGGGATTTTTATAGCTTTTATTGCTTCCCAATGAATTATTAAATTGTTAGATAATTTGTAACTATTTAATAAAATAAATTTTAAAGGAGATTAGCGGCTATGTTAGAACAATATGGTGATGTTATTTCTGTAAAAGAACTCTGCAAGATATTGAAAATCGGAAGAAACAGGGCATATGAATTGTTACAGACAAACCAGATCATGGGTTTCCAGATGGGGAGGCCTTGGAAGATACCAAAGATCGCTGTTGAAGAATATATAAAAATCAATTCTGCATTTAAGTAACCTCATTTTGACACTATCTCTTAAGATCCTCGTTCATTCCTACTGTACTCGTATATTATATCCAACTGGATAAAGAGTGTAAAATAAATGCACCTATGGGATTTAACCATAGGTGCATTATTGAAACCATTAATTACCAATGTATTTCCAAAAAAATAATTAAAACCCAAAAAAATATTATTAAAATGCCATTTTTTTATTTTTATTTAAAATAAAAAGCAAAAAATTGGAAACGCAAAACTATAATAACTTCTGCCTTTGGAATCGATTATATTCATCAGTGAAGGGAAAGTTCTGCAACCCAAATTGTGAATTGACAAGCTGCAATCCTTTTATATTAATAATACTCTCTTCTATTTTTTCATCAATCTTTTTTAAACAGTCCTCATTCGTATATACTAATGCTTCTAAATATTCAAGACGCATTTTGCAATCACCAAACCATAATTGTGGTAGGTCATATGAATTCCTTAACAGACTTGTCAGATTTACTTCATGTATCTCATATTGTAAGTCAATTTCTCCAAAGGTTGTACTAAAATAATTATTAAGGAAATTAAAATCATAATTATCATTTATATATCTACTACATAATAAAAATAATCGGTTATATTCTTCACGTCTTCTTTGAATATCATTAAGTGTATAATGCGGCTCAGCACAAATATAATCAATCAGTTGCTCTTCATTTACATTATTATTTGATACAGATAAAATTTCACATTGGGACACCTGATATAAATAATAGTAGAATAAATCTTTTATTAAAGGTAATACCAAAAATTGAACATAAATCAATTCTTTCTCGTACTTCAACTCATCCCTTTCTTTAGATTTTACATTATTAAACTCTCCTATATAATGATTACTCAAAACAAGTGAGTCCATATGTAGCAAATATTTAGAAATAGAAAATATACGATAAGAAGAAGTGAGATCAAGGCTTTTAATATTTTCATATGCTTTAGCTAAATAAGATAAATGGTAAATACTCTCAGCATTGTATTTCATTGAAAGTTTTTCCCAATTTTCTATCTCTTTTGCTGCAATCTCTATTTGACAAGCAATATCTATTCTCTCTTGCAGTTTTTTTAGTCCCCCCAACGTATATGCTCCAGGACATCTTGTGCTAAAAGGAAGCTTTAATTCTTCCGATGCTCTAAGTAAAATTCCCAACAAATGAGAACCATGTTTTAAAAACAACCTATAATTAATTTGCTCTTTCCTTTCTTTTGCTTTAGCACTCTTTATCTCGTCTGTCTCTCTCCTTTTATCCAAATCATTTTCTATAATCATATGTGATTGTACATAATTAGAAATCAGATTATTATGTTCTTGAGAAAAGTTTAAAACTTTTATAATCTTAAAGTTAGGATTGCGCTTAAAATTACAAAACTTAATATGAGAAATTGTAGTAAAATCTGCTCTCTTTCCCCGTATCTTAGTTGTATTAAAAGATTTCTTAGTAATTATACATTCTTTTTTTATATCATATTTTATTTTCCATCTGTCTAGGCACTTTGATGAATTTTTATTCTCGTATACTAAGTTATTATCATAAAATTCAATAAATTTAAAAAATGTATCAGCTCCTCTTAGTAACGGGGAGGTGAAAACACTTACTGAGTTCAACAATTCAAGTATCATTTCAACTTTTAATGATTCAAGCAATTTTTTGTCTTCCCAATACACAATACCCAGGTCTTTTATCTTTTTAATAATTAAGTCCCACAAGTTATCTATTAATTCCACACTATTTGAGCCACTTAATTTATTAAAACATCTTAATTCTTCCTCCCTAAGGCTTTCCCTTATTTTTATAGGAATATTATTAATGTTTCTTTTAATTTCATCGATTTGATGGCTAATGTTAGGTATTTGATCAATTTTCTTCTTATGATTATCTGCGTTTATCTTTAGGCTTTCTAAAATTTTCTCAATATTATAAATTGTATCATAACATTCATCAATTAATACTTTTTCCCTCTGCGTAAAATCAATTATTTTGTTAAGCTTAACTATATCTTTAGATAACTCATTTAGAGCACACAGCCACTTACGGCATTTACTCTCAATTCTTTTATCAGCCTCATTAGTTTGTGATTGAAATTTATCATAAGCATGGGACGATTGAGTATGCTCCTTTGTAAATATACTCGGATCTTGGAAAATATTAACAAGTTCTTTCCGCAAACATTCCTCGGAAAGCATCTTTAACTCTTTTTTTACTGCTTTGACCAGATCTTCAATTTTTTTACTGCACTTTTTGATTCTTAATACACTTTCAAATTTCTCGTCTTCTTTTCCCTTAATTGGATGGAATACTACTGTTTTTATATTATCATGAACATATTCCAATGAACTTAAATTTTGGTCTAGTATATTAAGTGAAAAATCAATAAAACGATTTACAGAATTATAATCAGGTTTTATAAATCTCATACATCTCTTCCTTCTAATTAAATTTATTACATAATACCACTTCATTAAATTTCGGTCAATTGTAAGGTTAGATGTTTTTTTTTCTCCTAACGATTATGAACTTTAAATTTGCTATAATCAATTCACATCATACGGTAGCGTCAAGTAAACTATGAAAAACCGTAGCCGTAATACAGGCTCAAATAGAACCTTGAAAATCGAATATATGTTAGTTTATAGCAGCGTACACATCCTTTATGGCACGACAAAACAATGCTCTGGAAGTCTCTCCAATGGTGAAGAACTTAAGAACAGATAGTGCCTTGGCCTGCTATTTTTGCAGGTTCAGGATGGCCGGCTTGCCGAGGAAGATCAGAAGCTGCCATTTATCTGGTATGTTGTTGACACCTTCCAACAGTTTCACCATGTTAAGTATTTGATAGTTATTATGCCGGTATGGCTTCAGAAAGACGACCCATAGAGCCAAGTTATAGTTAGCTTCATAGTTGTCGTAGCCGCAACTTACCCGGTAGGAGGATTGGAATTCCGGTTGAGCAGTTCCACTATCTTTTTATAAGGCCGGAATTCTTTGGACACTACATCTTCATTGGTGAGTCCGAAAACTAGGTAATATCGAACTTAAGAGCATTACCGAATTCATGGAAGAACTGCTGGGCTGCCAGTAAGTTAAGCGATTTAACCATCCGCAATGAAACAGAAGCTTTATGAAGTGTTGAAAAGCCATACTTAGTGACTCAATTATATTACAAAAAGAGAGATCATTGCTTTTTATTTATAAAAGTAATACTTCCCTTGAAAATAAAAGTTTAAAAGCTAAAACGGTGTATCAAACTTAACACTACCACTATACCAAGGAGGAATTTATTATGAAGCAAAACGATTACAATCCACAAACATATCCACCCCAAATTGCAACTATTCCTTTTCCCGTCCCTATAATTGATGGCTCAGCTATAGAAGCAATTGGAAATCAAGCCATTGCTTTTGAAAAAGCAAAGTCAATAAAAAGACAATCCATTTCCAGATATGAAGTACTAGAAAAAAAGAATACAAAAGAATCCTACCTTTTTATCTACGAGAATGATCAGGTAAAAAGTTCTGTTTTATTTTTTAACGGTCATATAAAAAATGTAGTTTTCATTAAATATCCTGATTACTTAGGGTGGGATAAATATTACATTCTAATTATTGAATCTGCATGTGACACAATGTATATTCCAATACCCCAAAAAAACTGGGGCACTAGGAAAATGTTGCACCATCTAAATGAATTTGGAATACATTTTGGGGTAAAAATTAAGCCAATAGAAATTGTCCAAATATTAATAGATCATTTGTCAGCCCAAATGATTAATCAAAAGTGGGCGGAAATAGACCCTTTTCCTGGATGGTTCTTCGGAGAAAACAATCCTCAATATCGAACTTCTGAAAGATGGTTGTTTCCCGAACTCCCGTCTTTCACAATTCAAAAAACACTCGGGCAGAATCCTGATAAAGATTGCTTAAGCAATGGCACTCCGGTTGTTTTTGACTATTTGTCAGCTCTGACATCACCTGGAAATCGGCTCCTACTACTTTCTATTCTGCTTTATAGTGTCACTTATCAGATCTTCAAAAAATATATGGGCTGTAATCAAGATAAAGTTATCATATTCAAATGTGAAGATGACCGAATAAAAGCCTTTATAAAGCTATTTTATAATATTTATAGCAAAGGTAATGAGGAATTTTTATCTCTTACTTGCCCACACCAAATTCTAAAAAAAGTTCTGATGATAAGTAAAGATGAGCCTATTATCATCGATGGTGATACCACCGGCTCCAAAAAGCAAAAAGAGGAGAATATTGAGATGATTATTAATTATATAAAAGGTAATGCCATATCTCACATCAGTGCCGGTGCTCCAATAATAATCTGTTGTAAAGGACTAATTACAGGTTTTCCATTATCTGAGGCTATGGTAATAGAACTAAATATGGATGACTTTGATATTCCATTATTATATAAAGCACTAACCATTCCTTCCGTTACTGCAACTTTTGTATCTGGTATTATTTATAAAATAGAAGCCGACTTTCATTGGTTTATAAAGGGTTCTCATGCTTTACTAGAAACACAGGAACCAGATTTACCTACAATTTTTTCTCTACTTAGTAAATTTGTGCATATCTGCCTTGATGAAGAAAAAATTGATTATAAAAACTTTTTTTCTCAAGAGCACCTAGAAAGTCTCCTGTTCCAAGCGAGAGAAAACCTGGATGCATTGGGGGTCGGTGATATGATAATAAATGAACTTATCAAAGCTGTAGATAACAAAATAATACATCTAAAAAAACACCTAATACCAGTAGAAGAAGACACCTTTGATTCAATTCTTTTTTATTCTTCTGAGTTGGTTTTTGTGCAAGAATGTATATTATCAAAGTATATACTTCCAAAAATCGCATCACCAGACATGCCTATTCTTCATCTTATCTCTGCACTTAAAGACCAAGGATATCTAGCTTACTACTCTGGTGATTCAGAAAAAACTTATTCTCAAGGTTACAGAAAAAAAATACGGATCAGATATATAAATGGTGTATTTAAAAATATTCCAGTTATTTGCATATACCGTAAAGCTTTTGATTTCCATATGGACTACGATTTATTTGAGATTGGAGAAGATGAATATGAACGAAGCTAAAATAAAAATAGGGAACGTATCAAACCACGCAATATTTCTTGATACAGAAAATACAGGTAGTAACAGCCATATCAAGATAGTTGGCAGCTCAGGTTATGGTAAAACATGTCTGCAACAAGTACTGATACAGAATTTAAATATGCTGGGGGCTTCTGTTATTGTATGGGATATCTCAGGTTGCTTTTCCAGTGATCAGATCGAATCGACTTTATTAAGAAATATGCAAAGTTGGAATATTTGTGAACGTGGACTTCCTTTTAATATTTTCTCTTCAATTAAACCGGAGAGACAAATCAGAGAAGGTAAAACTGAAACTGCTAACCAGCTGACGGATATATTAAGCAAAGCGCTAAAGATAGGCAATATGCAAAAAATAACTCTTTATGAAGGGATACTTGATGTTTTGAATGATAAATTCATTTCTAACTCTTCCAATCCATACTTCGAGGATATAAGCTGGTTAGATAACTCTACACCTCTGAAGAATTTAAAACTTTTGCAATATTATTTGTATCAGCGAGACAGAGAAAATAAAGATAACGTACTGCTTAAATTAATGAGGCTTTCTGATAGTAACATGTTAAGTCCTTCCTCATATGATTTTACAGGTACTATTATCTTTTCTATTCCAAATGCTTCTGATGACATAAAAAATATAATTACAGATATATTTCTATGGATGATCTGGAATAGAAGAATATCAAGAGATAATAATATTCCCTTATATATCGTCATAGATGAATTTCAAAACTTAAACTTTCAGACAAATTCTCCATTCTTTAAAATATTAAATGAGGGGAGAAAATATGGTATCAATTTGATACTGAGCACTCAGTTCACAAAGGGGAGATACAACAAAATGCAATTATCCGCATTAGGACAAGTAGGAACAAATATATACTTTCATCCAAGTGATGATGAAATAAGTGCCATAGCCAAAGATATAGATCCATCTTCTCCAAGAAAATGGATTTCATCTCTCCAAACACTCCAAAGGGGAGAGGCTATTATTAAAAGTTCCTGCTGTTATCTCGACCATTCGTATAAGCAATACAAGTTACCATTAAAGATAAAGGTAAAACCTGTTAATTCCTTGTAATAGTTAATATATTAACAGATATATTATAGTCTTAGAAATCTATACAACACATCAATTATTAAAGTTTTTCAAGTTTATTTAAACAGGAAGGAGGTAATGACAGAATGTCCAGAAATGTAAGTCCTTTTAAAGAGCAAAATGAAGTAATTGTAAAGAGTCTTACTGGCAACCCGTCAGAACCTCTTACCAAATTAAATGATACAGTTACAGAACTACAAAAACAAATACTATATCCAGACGGGAAGTTGACCCCAGCAGCATGTCAGGCCATATTGGAATTCTGTCAAAAGGAAACCAAGGTAAAGGAGGCCTGCAATCTCGCTAAAATTAAGCTCCGGCCTGATGATGGCAGAATCTATTTAATTGTAAAGCGAAAGCCCATAAGCAGCACCAATTACATAGGTCTGATAGAAAAACTCTACGAGTACTTCTTCGACACTGATTCACCTACCATGGAAGAATACTTCGAGATCTGGATGCAATGGCGAAGTACTGAAGTCAGTGTTACGGAGAAAACTATTAAGGAGAATAGATTTTTATGGAATGCACTACTTAAAGATCAGGAGATAACTAAGGCTCGTTTAAATGACCTTACTATAAAGAATTACATTCATTACTTTCGTAGCATCACCAAAGATCGTCAGCTCACCCGCAAACGCTTTAATGATTTAAAAAGCATTATGAACGGAATCCTTTACCTAGCTGTAGAAAATGATATTATTAACCATAACTGCTTAAAAGATATTAATTTTAAGCAATTTGCCTTTAAAGCAGAGGAAAATAACATAAAACCTTATACAGAGGAAGAGCGACTGCAGATTATAAATCACTTGGGAGATGATTTCTACGATCTGGCCATCAAACTTGATTTTCATCTGGTGCTCCGCATCGGTGAGCTAAAAGGGTTAAAATGGGAAGACGTAAAGGGTGATACCATCTTTATACGCCGTTTTATCGATGACCAAAATAAAGTTATTAATGACATAAAGGGTCATGCAAGCCAAGGAAAGCGCCAGATGCCACTTACCCCCAATGCCCAGAAGATACTGGAACAAATTCGTCACAAGAATCCGGACAACGAATATATATTCATCCGCAACGGCCAACCGCTGGCAACAGTAACCTTTAACCGCCACTTAAAAAAATGTTGCGAGGAATTAGGTATCGAGTACCGTTCCTCCCATAAACTCCGCTTCTCCACCGCATCAATCATGTACAAAAACGGGATGGAGGATACTGAGCTCCAGAAACTTTTGGGTCATACCAGCCTAAACATGACCCATCACTACCTTAGAAGTCTAACTTCTCAAGAGGATACCGCTTCAAAAATGAGGGCAATCCTTGGCTAATTGTCCTCACTTTTTATAACTTTGTCTATTTTACCGAATAAATACAAGATCCCCATTTTTCATATATATAAACTAAATGATATTAATTTCAATGTCGTTGAGCAACTCGAGATTATTCATCAAAAGCTTATTATTTACCTTTTAATCCATAATAATATATTATAATTTTATTTTTCTTGACATATAAATTTATAAATCGTAATATACTATCATAGAGAGGTATATGCTATGCGTAGAAAAATTGAAGAAAAACTCCTTACTTGGAGAAACAAAACCGAAAACCGGATGCCCCTGCTCCTCTATGGAGCCAGGCAGGTTGGCAAAACCTATATACTGACCAAATTCGGTGAAGCACAGTTTGATAACACGGTTTACATTAACCTTGAAACCAATCTTTCCGTTGCTTCTTATTTTTCCGATGATATCTCCCCGGAACGACTCATTCGTTTCTTGGAAACAACCGTAAATGAAGTCATTACACCGGGCAGAACCCTCATTATTTTTGATGAGATCCAGTCTTGTGAACGGGCACTGACCTCATTAAAATACTTCTGTGAAATGGCACCAGAATACCACATTGCTGCCGCAGGAAGCCTGCTTGGTGTTTCGGTCCATCGGGAACATTACTCTTTCCCTGTTGGCAAGGTAGAAAGCATGACACTTTATCCGCTGGACTTTGAAGAATTTCTTTGGGCAAGCGGCGAAGAGCGGCTATCACAGGAAATTCGCTCTGCCTTTGATCTGATGACTCCGCTGCCAGAGGCACTCCATCAAAAAGCCATCGAATTTTACAGGTACTACCTCATTGTCGGAGGAATGCCTGCCTGCGTTCAGACTTTCACAAACTCCGGAAAGTTGGTTCTTGTACCAACTGTACAAAATGAAATTGCAAACAACTACGTGGCGGACATGGCAAAATACGCTACTACAGCTGATACTGTTAAAATTCGCGGCTGTTTCAATTCTATTCCTGCCCAGCTTGCAAAAGAAAATAAAAAGTTCCAATACAAGGTTGTTCAGCGGGGCGGCAGTGCAGCACTGTTCGGTGAATCAATCGAATGGCTGGCACAGGCTGGCATCGTGTTAAAATGTCAGAAGATTGATCATGGCACAAGCCCTATCGCTGTTTACGCAGATTTGTCCTCTTTTAAGCTTTATATGAGTGATGTGGGACTTCTTGTCATGAAATCCGGTGTGCCTCAACAAACGATTCTGACTGGAGAATCAAATGTGTTTATGGGCTCTGTTACTGAAAACTACGTTGCTCAGGCGTTGGCCTCTAATGAACACACCCTCTTCTATTGGGCAAGTGAACACAGTGCCGAACTTGACTTTGTTATACAAAAAGGTTCCGAGGTCATAGGCATAGAAGTGAAAAAGGGGACAAAGGTTCACTCTAAAAGTCTCAGCGTATTTATTCAAAAGTATAAACCCAGCTATTCCATTCGCTTCTCTGAAAAAAACTTCGGCAAAACTGAGAACCTGCTTTCCGTTCCGCTTTATGCAGCATTTTGCATATGATTTTGCCAAAAAAGAACCTCTAACGGATTGGAATCAACTTCCAATCCGCAGAGGTTTCATGCACTTTCTATAATGAAATTAAACTGATTAACAGCAAACCTGTATCCATACAATTTAGTATTACATTTTTGAATGGCAGTTCAGGCGGTTCGATAATTGGCATTAATATTACAATTTCCCAAATTACATTGCTATTCTGAAAAATAGAAATGACAAAAGTGAAGTATACATACCTTCGGGTCTACTATAATATATTATTTTATCCTAGACCACCCTATTTACAGAAAAAATTTCAAATACTGGGGTTCTTTATAAGGTACCGGATCTGCTCTTTGGAAACACCCACATTTTCAACCGCATCAAGCTTTAAAGCACCCATTCTATATGCAGGGACCGTCCATACCCCTGAATGCTCAAAGGCAAGCTTATTAGACTCGTCCAGCTTGCCACGATAGGTTCCTAGCTGGAGTGACAGCCGAAAGTCATCTGCATCAACTAAATCACCGACGTACTCAGTAAGAGCATCAACATTTTCAATATCAATACGCTCTTTCAGAGCTGCCTGATACATTCGCTCATGATATTCTAAAATATCAGCCCCATGATCAACAGCATAAAAATATCCTTGTATGCACAGATCGCTGTGAGGGCCATACCGATCCGGCCTGGGATGCGATTCACACGGATGCCAGACTATGGTGACCTCCGGGTAGCCCGAGATAAGTTCCTTTAAATATTTATGTGCCTTCAGACAATAAGGACAGATATAGTCAAAAAAGACATGTAACTCACGTTTCAATCTCATTCACCTCTTATTCACATAATTTATTATGCGCTTTTCATCACTTCAAGACAGACAGCTTTTGGGGATCACCGCTATTCCTCGTCAAAAAAGGAAACAAAGTCACTGTTTCACTTTTAAGCTGAAAGCATGCCATCACTTTCTTGCCTGAAAACCACGTAGATACTGCTCCGGTTTCGTCCTTCTGGTCTTCCTGGTACGGCACCCCGCAGAGAGTAACCACACCCTGGTAGATATATTTGGCAGACTCCAGAACTTCAAAGAGATGGACTTCTACCCCATTTGTTTTTAATTCGGCCATCGTTCGATTCTGTTTTCCTTCCAGAACCTTGTTGCCGTTTTTTTCCATGCCAGCATAGTGCAGCTCGCGCCATACCACTTATCGTCGTATTGGCCCTTCGTATGATCAGAAATGATGACAAGTGTTCCGGTTATCTTGGAGCGATGCATACCGCCCATGTTACACACGGTAAACCTTTAAAATATAATCTTAAACTATTTTGAAGGAGGTCATTTATAATGACAAATGAAGAAATTCTACAAAAACTTGAGGAAGAAATTTATCTCCGCGGATTTAGCCCCCATACACAAGAAGAATATATAATTCGGGCTAAATCATTCATGCTCTATGCCGATCGCCCACTAGAAGAACTTACGGAACAAGACATACGTGCATTTCTAATCTATTTATTGAATGTTAAAAAGCTTTCCGCAGCTAGCGTAAATGGATATAACAGTGCCCTACGCTTTCTCTTTGGTGCCATACTCCATCGTCATCTCAATTTCTATGATATCCCACATCACAAGCATGTTTATACTTATCCCACCGTACTTACCATGCAGGAAGTTCAAAGAATCTTAGATGCAGCGGATTCTCTCCGGGATAAAACTATGCTGATGACAATCTATGGTGCTGGACTCCGTGTTTCTGAAATTATCAATCTAAAAACAAGTGATATTTATGCTTCCTCTATGCGTATTCTAATTCGTCAGGGAAAAGGAAAAAGGGATCGTTTTACTCTTTCAAAGACAAATCTAGATATTCTTACACAGTATTGGTATGCCTATAAGCCGAAACATTCTGACCATTATCTTTTCCTTAATCGTTCTAAAAACAAAATGACAACCAGAGCCGCTGGAGATATTTTTAGAAAAGCTCTCCGTCAATCAGGAGTCCATAAACCCGCAACGATTCACACATTACGGCATTGTTTTGCCACGCATCTTCTTGAAAATGGAACAGACCTCTGCCAGATAAAAAATCTACTCGGACACACCAATATCAAGTCCACTGCCCGTTATCTACACCTAAGTAACTTTGAAGAAAACCTTACCAGTCCTCTTGATACCCTGTTTCTAAAATCGGAGGTTCAATAAATGCCAGAAATTCAAGATATCCTAATCAAGCACGGAAAGGATTACTGCCAGAATCATTCCATTTCTTACACACAACAGAAGGTCATGCATGCCTTAACGAAATGCCGTACTTCCTGTTTGGGCGGACATGTCACTGTGTGCGACGATTGCGGTCATCAACAAATATCGTACAATTCATGCAAGAAACGCCATTGCCCCAAATGCCAAACCTTGACTAAAGAAAAATGGATTGATCATCAGAAATATAATCTATTAAATATTGGGTACTTTCATGTAGTCATGACTCTCCCACACACACTTCATCCTGTTATTCTGCAAAATAGAAAAGTTTGTTACAACATCCTATTCAAAGCAGTTTCAGAAACTCTGGCTGAATTATCTTCAGATAAAAAATATCTTGGAGCACAAACCGGATTTACTGGAATCCTACACACCTGGGGACAAAATTTGATGTTTCATCCTCATATTCATTGTATTGTTCCTGGCGGGGGAATCAATAAACTCATGCAATGGATTCCATCAAAGAAAAAGTTCTTTCTACCAGTCAAAATAGTATCAAGAAAATTTCGTGGAAAGTTTCTATCTTTATTAAAACAAGCTTTCTATGATAGTGCATTGGTATTTCACGGTCAAATCAAGCATCTGGAATTCCTGCCAGAATTCGAGAATTTCTTGACTCCTATTTACAACCAGGAATGGGTGGTCTACTGCAAGCCGCCTTTCAAAACAGCTGCAACTGTTGTTGAATACTTAGGCCGGTACACTCATCGCGTTGCAATCTCGAATAACCGTATTCTAGATTCTAAGGATGGTAATGTATCTTTCAAATGGCGTGACTACAAAGACAAAAACAATTGGAAAATCATGACCATTCCTGCCGAAGAATTCATACGAAGATTCCTTTTGCATGTATTACCTAGCGGTTTCATGAAAATCCGTCATTTTGGAATTCTTGGTAATCGTAATAAAACAAAAAAGTTGAAAATTTGTAAGACTTTAACCAATACACCGATCACAGAAAAAACTGTTTTGTCCACCACTGAACTCATTGAAAAACTGATTGGCAAAAAAGCTTTTCTTTGCCCTTGTTGCAACAGTGCAAAGCTTAACCGATATGCTTATAACCCAACCTGACATGTTTCAATTTAATGATTCAGTTATCCCCGGTTATATAATAATGGGGGAAAGGGGGAACTATGCTTATTTTACCTTATAATTCTGTGATTACAAAGCAAACTTTTATCATTTCTGTTTTACTTCCATTTAAATATTTACTTTAAGGGCAAAGTTTCCTATTCAATCCCCATAGGTTACTGGCAACCGCAGTTTCGTGCTATACAATTATCCAAAGTAATGCACCAGTTACTGGCACAATTAAAAGCAGATATCAAAGTTAACGGTATCTGCTTTTTTGGTGCATTACTTCGGATAACTATCTATTCATAATGGGAAGTTCATACTACATAAATAAACCATAGGTTATGCTCATAATATATCGCATTATTTATGAAACAATATCGACTTCTCATGGTTATAAAACTGTATTCATATAAATCAAATAATTTGAGGGCTTGCATCAATATCAGCTGTACGCCTGCTTTTTAACAGATAGCAACAAGATTTATCTTCAGGAATTGCTATATATTTTGATCTACACTTATTAGTTAATAAATCAGCCTCCTTGATTAAACGGAACTGCCAATTAGGCATCGAGTCCTGCTTCTGAAATTCATTTATAATTTGATCCAGATCCTTATCAACAAGAAGTAGTATTAACTTCTTAAAATAGTTATTATAATCTTGACAACCTATGTAATACTCAATCTCTCTAAATTGAACAAACAATCTACGTTTATCTGCCTTACCTGCGTTCCAATATGACCACCAATAATTATAAAACTCATAGTTCCCATCCACTTCTATAGTTAACATACATCTTCGCAGCTTGTCCAGCATATCTGAAGAACCATCACGATATTCTACATTAAAGTATTTTTCGAAAACCTGCTGGACTTTTGATAGAGTATCAAAGTCTATTTCCGAAATATTGAACTTATACCCAGAGCATTGTAATGGAAAAGCAATCTTTCCACGCAATAATTCATTGTCTTCAGTTTTATGAATAAGCATTTTATATTCGGGATGCTTAATTATAATTTGTGACTTAAGTTCTTCTTCCCGCATTTGTTCTTTTGCAAAAGAGGATTTTATATTATTGGATGATAAAAACTGATATATATTTTCGCAGCCTTCGGACATCTCTTTTATTAAATTAATTGCACCTGAGAACGCATCAGGACTTCTTACAATATTTGGTCTTTTGCCTTCAACTGTTATATCAGCTCTGGAAACAATGTTTCTTACTACTCGCATCCAATCCAAAAACATATTAATATCAATATTTTCGTGATGGAGAAGCAAATACTCTGTTTGTGCATAAAACAAAACCTTATGGGTGTACGAGGTATCAGCTCCAACCATAATTTGATTCAATATACTATTATCTGATTGATGACTCCACATATTTAAATTTATATTGGGAACAAGTTTGTTTTCTACTAACCTGGAATACAACTCATAACAATCGTAAATATATTGAAAAACCTCTACATTTATATACGTAATTAGTGATCTATCACAATTATTATCATTTAATCTTTGTAAAATTTCTGCACGTTCAGTTGCTTTTAGATTTAAAGACTTTCCTGAGGCAATTTTAAACATTGATAAAGTAGTGATAAAATTCATATGAAATTCATCCACAGTATCTTTTTGTCTGAAATTGCACCATACAAAATCAGTCCAAGCGGTATCTATTTTATATGAAAACTTTGATGTTTCCTTATAATCCACTTCCCATTCTTCTTTTTGTGACTTATTTTGGAGTTCTGCCTTCAGGTTTTCAAAAGGAGTTAGTAATTTACCACGGGCATTCATTTTTATATATAGGTCATCGGACAATCCAAAATGTTCAAGTATGAGCAAATGGAATGTTATTAATCTCTTTTCCGATAGACTTTCCCATAAATTATTGACTTCGTTAAATAGCTGGTGTATATTGTCGATAGTGTTTAGCATTGAGCGAATCGTAGGATCTTGGTTCCATGATGTAAAAAACCATTCTGTATTTTTTATGATATTACTTATGCTTTCCTCAGTATCCAGTATAATGATCGGGTGCGATATAAGCGCTTCACAAAAACGGCGAGACGACAACCTTGTTTCATACGAAAATTTTAACAAGAGATCTCTAATTTCAGATTTTGCCGCACAGTCTTTGTTAAATGCATACCAATGTATTAAGTATAATGTAGTTAATCTTTGCTGACCATCTAATGGTTGAAAAACATCATTTATTATATTTCCATACACAAAATCTAAATTAATCAATACATTATTTACAATGCTATCTTTTAACACCTTCAAAAAATTCAAACATATTTGTTCGTTTATTTTTCTTCCTTGTGCATAATCTCTCTGGATAATAGGTATTTTCACTTCGTGTCTATTAAGCAATTCATAAAAACTAAGTATATCATCATTCTGCATCACAGCCATCCACCTCCATATATTCCGATAATACTCTAATTAAATCCTTCTCATACATTTCTCTATCTTCTTGACTCCAAAATGATATCTTAGGTGGGTAATCGCTAAAATATTTTAAAAAAGTATTTTTAGTACATAGTGGAACAAACTCACCACTCTTATCTAAATCAATTATTCGCTTTCTTTTTAAAGGGAACACGGCATTTTTATAACTCTTATTTGTAGATTCATCTAACAATGCTAAATTGGAAATACCATTTATATCATCATTGGACATATACTGATTAAAGTGATCTGTTATTTTATAAAATAGAGGAATGAAAACATCATCATCATCAAACGTCGAATGTAAAAGGCACGCATCTAAATCTGTTATTAAATTAGATGATTCTGGTTTCTCAATATCAATATAACATCTCACATCACTCAGCCAGTCATTGCGATTGTTTTGGGGAATAGCTTCCTTTATTGATGCTATGTGTTCCTTATTCCATTTTAATAACTTGAAAGTATCAAAGGGAAAATGAGAACCATCATGGCTATTTTGAAGCATTGTTAGAATGTTATATAGCAGTAATACGCTATTTGTATGTTTATCCTCAAAATCAAGATCTAATAAGCAATCTTTACGATAAAAATCCTTAATAATACAATCTAAGTAATCAATAAATGCATTCTTCTGCATCATAGAAGACTTTTTATACAATGTTTTTACATCAACAATTTGTGTGTTTAATATAAACCCTATCTTGTGGTATAAAAATCGATCATTAAACCACTCATTAAAGCGCTGATAGTGAAATTGGACATCTTCCCAATTTTGCTTCATATCTTCTTCTGATTTATTATTTAATTTTGAATTAAAATATCTAAAAGTAGCATACCTGTCTAGATTATCAGATTCTTTCATTAAATCAAAGATATACTCAATTCTATTTTCAGTAACATACTTATCGCTTAAGAAATACCAGAATTTATTATTTTGCAAAGCATTTTCGATATTATCCCATTCGTTAGCAATCTCTATTTGCCTTAGTCTCAATCGTTCATTATTTTCTGAATGAAAATTAGAATTATTTAAAAACAAGGCCTTTATTAACTCGGAGTTGGTTAGATTAATTTTCCCAATATTTAGTCTTGTAAAAACTGATATTGTATCTCTTTCCATAGTTTCATACCAAATAACTTTTGAACTGAATTTAAATTTCGACCTGTACATACTTTCGTCAAAATCATTACCTCTATTTGAAAACCAAGCACGAATCGCTGTATAGGCATTATGTATATGAAAGAAATCAATATTGTCATTATTTTTTGCTTCTGGATTTTGAAGAAACTCTTTGGACTTTTCACGTGTTTCATACTCTATTGAAAACAAATTATCTCTTCTGGACTCGACATAACCTTGATTTAAATAGTGTAAAATGAGATAAATAGTAGTTAATCGTTGCTGTCCATCAATCACTTCATAGGCATTGTTTTCTTTTCTTTTTACCACAATTGGCTGAAGGCAATACCATGTTTTTTCATCTGTTCCGTTAACTTCTCTGGGAATAAACTCATCTATATCATTTAGCAAATCAGTTACCTCTTGTGCTGTCCAACGGTAACCTCTTTGATAAGATGGAATATAGAAAGAAAACTGTAGTAGCTCGTTAACAGTTTTTAATGTAATAGCATTTTTCATAATTTTCTACACCTCTTCCATATATTTTATTACAAACTTGTAAATCACATTTTTACCCTATAACTTCTAAATCCAAAGATATAAAATTAGTTAATTTCATATCTTCTATTCAAAATATCACATGACCAATTTCTCATTATTGCTATAATATTTAGCAACGTAACATACATACATGCCAAATGACCTTCTCTGCATTAATGATTATCTTTATTTTTGAGGTTTTCACTCTAATACTCAAAATCGAAAGCATCCAATATTTTTCACAATTCTCAAAGCACCTGAACCCGTCTTAGAATTACTACCCATTTTTCTGATGCTTTTGCTGATATATAGTCTCTTAAAAACATCATTCTGCAATCAAACATTGTATACATTATAGTTCCACATGGCAAATAAGGCAATAAAATTTATGTAAATTATAGAAATATTTACAGTACTATGCTGAACTTCATTGAAAAATATCGTACTATGCGCTTCAAAAAAGAGTTCCATTTATATCTACCTTTTTGCTCTTAATATTGACTTTTATGTTCTACACAGCATCAAGCATATTTTGATTAATAGTTGCGGCTACGCCTACCATGAGATGAACAAACAATCTGTTTAAAATCGCAAGAAATTTACAATACAAACAGTTATTGAGTAACGAACTTTTACTGATTATCTGCGTTTTTTCCAACAAACTTTTATTCTTACTTATAAAAAGCAGATTGCACATTTTCAGGCATAATGCTATGATAATTCCATCGGCACGTTAATCATCATGAATATAAAATCAAAAGAAAAGCAGTTAAAAAGAGTTTGTGATTTATCAAAAATCAAAACCAGACCTGATGACGGACGAAAGTATTTTATTATCCAAAGAAAGTCAATAAGCTGTAGTACTTATGAGGGTTTAATCGAAAAACTGTATGAACAGTTTTTCGGTGCTACCGCTGCTACCATGGAAACATATTTTGAAACCTGGATGGAATGGAGAGAAAAGGAGACAAGCGTAAGTAGAAAGACCATTAGAGAAAATCGCTTTATGTGGAATTCTTTACTGAAGGATCAGGATATCACCTTGATTCCCTTAAAGGAGTTGACAGCAAAGGATCTGATTATCTATTTCAGGAACCTTACAAAAGGACGCCAGATCACAAGAAAACGCTTTAATGACCTAAAAAGTATTATGAATGGGATTTTGTACCTTGCAGTGGAAAATGATATTATAGAACGAAATTGTCTTCGAGACATCAACTATAAACAGTTCAGTTATAAGGCAGAAAATACTAAAATTACCCCATACACCGAAGAAGAACGTCTGCAAATTATAAATCACTTGGGAGATGATTTTTACTCTCTGGCAATAAAGCTGGATTTTTACCTCATTCTGCGAATAGGCGAATTGAAAGGGTTAAGATGGGATGACATTTCTGGCGATTTTCTACATATCCAACGCTTTGTAGATGATAAAAATGAAATCATTGAAGATATCAAAGGTCATGCAAGTGAAGGGAAACGTTACATGCCATTGACGCCGAAAGCCAAAGAAATTCTAACACAAATCCAGACTCTAAATCCAAACAGTGAATACATTTTCATTCGGGATGGCCAGCCCTTGGCAACCGTAACCTTTAACCGCCGTTTAAAGAAATGCTGCAGGGAGCTGAATATCGAATACCGCTCTTCCCACAAACTCCGCTTCTCCACCGCCTCCATCATGTACAAAAACGGAATGGAAGACACCGAGCTCCAAAAGCTCCTGGGACATACCAGTCTCACCATGACCCACCACTACCTCCGCAACATCACTTCCCAGGAAGAAACGGCATCAAAAATGAGGGCAATCCTGGATTAGTCACCCTCAAAAATACAAAAAATGCCCACGCAAACAAGCGCAAACACAAAAAATACAAAGCAAAAACCCCAGAGCCCTTGATTTACAAGGATTCTGAGGCTTTTATCAGAGAGGCGACAACCAGATTTGAACTGGTGATCAGGGTGTTGCAGACCCACGCCTTACCACTTGGCTATGTCGCCATAAATTGTTAAGTGACCCCAACGAGATTCGAACTCGTGTTACCGCCGTGAAAGGGCGATGTCTTAACCGCTTGACCATGGGGCCTAACTTGCATTTCGTTTTCCTCATAGTCTCGCCTGAGTATCACGAACTCCC